>Ga0209344_10000395_pt1 | contig 80104 bp, 69 predicted proteins | sample Cruoilmetagenom6_FD_187293 | JGI IMG/M metagenome (GOLD analysis project Ga0209344, IMG submission 187293) | Oil polluted marine microbial communities from Coal Oil Point, Santa Barbara, California, USA - Santa Barbara Oil Seep Sample 6 (SPAdes)... | ecosystem: Environmental > Aquatic > Marine... | reverse complement strand
TGGTAGCTGCAAGTCCCTGTGCACTGGCCATTTCAACACCAAGTGCCGTATTGAGCGGTGTGGCAAGGGCAGCACGTGGCGGCGTGCTCATCAAAGGTGGGCGACCACTTGAGGATTTAGGGGTCATAACCGCTTTGGCTTTTGATAAAACAGGCACGCTTACCGAAGGCAAGCCCAAACTTACCGAAGTAGTACCATTGGGGGATATTGAAGAAAATGAACTGTTAAAGATAGCCGTTGCTGTTGAAAACTTGAGCGACCATCCTTTGGCAAAAGCCGTGGTAAGGGATGGGAAAGAGCGTTTGAAAGGTACTGATATTATCGATGCGTCAGATTTGGAAGCAGTTCTCGGAAAAGGTATCAAAGCTTCTTTGGGCAAGGATAAAATCTATATTGGAAACCTTGACTTGTACGAAGACCTCGATGAAGCAAAACCATCCGAAGATATATCGAATAAAGTAAAAGAACTTGAAGGTGGTGGAAATACTACGATGCTCATAAGAAGGAACAAAGAATATATAGGTATCATCGCCCTGATGGACACCCCACGGGAAGCGGCCAAGGAAACACTGAAAAAATTAAAGGAAATCGGTATCAAGCGGATGATAATGCTAACCGGGGATAATCAAAAGGTTGCCGATGCCGTGGCGAAAGAAATTGGGTTGACCGATGCCTGGGGCAGCCTGTTACCGGAAGAAAAAGTGGATGCTATAAAAGAATTAAAAGAAAAGGAATCCAAGGTGGCAATGGTGGGCGATGGCGTTAACGATGCGCCCGCAATGGCAAACAGTACCGTGGGCATAGCAATGGGAGCGGCCGGAAGCGATGTGGCCCTGGAAACGGCGGATGTTGCCCTAATGGCAGATAAGTTAGAAACCCTGCCCTTTGCCATTGGCCTGAGCAGAAAGGCAAAGGCCATTATCAAGCAGAACCTTTGGGTAAGCCTTGGGGTTGTGGCACTTCTGATACCGGCCACCATTTTGAGCTGGGCAAACATAGGGGTTGCCGTTGCGTTTCACGAGGGGTCTACCTTGGTGGTCGTGGCCAATGCGCTACGCCTTTTGGCTTATAAAAAGGCATGAAAAAGTTATAACAGTTTTATTAACTTTGAGTAAATGAAATAACAGCTTTTATAGACATAAAAAACTGGTCATTATGAAAAATCGTATTATATCATTCTTACAGGCCTTAGTATCCATAAATATTCAGGTCGTTTGGATGAGTAGGACTTTTATAGGATTTTGATTTTAAACTATTTAAGAATATAACAATTAATTTATAAAACCAAAAAAATGAAAAACAATCAAAAAAACGGCAACAACTATGCTAAATTTTTCGCAATGATTGCAACCGCCATGGTGGCAATGTTCTTTTTAATGTACACTAATTCTTATCAAATTATTGATCACTTCTGGTTTAGTGAAACAAGGCTTTTTATGACGCTGATCATGGCCGGTTCCATGATCATTATAATGCTCCTGTTTATGCTGAATATGTATAAAAAACGAGGGGCAAACATAGCGGTCATCGTGTCGGGTATCGTATTGATTGCCGGTGGTATTGGTTTGGTGAGAAGTCAGGTTACTGTCACGGGTGTTGACTACATGGAAGGGATGATCCCACACCATTCAATAGCTATTTTAACGAGTGATCGTGCTCAAATTAAGGATATACGGGTAAGGAAACTCGCTGATGAAATTATCAAGGCGCAACGTAGGGAAATTATGGAAATGCAATGGTTGATCAACGATATCAGGGAAAATGGTACGGTGGAAACAGAAGAGGAAAAGAAAAACAGGCCCTTGCCTGAGTTTGAAGGCTTGCTTGAAGAAGAAACACGAAATCTGAATGAATAATTGAATCAATTAATACTAATTTCTGAGTTCGCTAAAAAACATTGGGATGTGTCTTGTGCTTTTGTTGCTAACTTTTAATGTCAAAATAATACTATATATGAAAACATCTCAATTGACTTTTTTTGCCTTGCTGCTTGCCTTGGTATTACAAGCCCAAACCGAAAAATCCGTAGAAGGAAACGTTGACAATTTACCTGTGCGGGAATACACGTTGACCTTGCGGGAAGAACAGGTCAACAAGGCTGGCAAGCCGGTTATGGGTATGACCGTAAACGGTCAGATCCCCGGGCCCACATTAGATTTTAATGAAGGGGAATATGCCATAATTTATGTGAAGAATGAAATGAGCGTAGAGTCTTCCATTCACTGGCACGGTATGTTGCTGCCCAATTTTTATGATGGTGTACCCTACCTTTCTACCCCACCTATAGAACCCGGCAAAACCTTGAAATATGAATTTGCAATAAAGCAAAATGGTACCTATTGGTACCATTCCCATACGATGTTGCAGGAACAGAGTGGTGTTTTTGGCTCCATCGTCATACAACCGAAAGACAAAACATTGGAGTATGATAAAGAGCAGGTTTTGGTATTGTCTGACTGGACCAATGAAAAGCCCCGGGATGTAATGCGGTTTTTAAAACGGGGCACAGAATGGTACAATATAAGAAAAGGGACGGCCACACCGCTCAACCAGGTTATTGCCAGGGGGGCACTGGGCGCACAGGTCGATTTTTGGAGACAGCGTATGGAAAGCGCGGATATAGCGGACATATATTACCCGGCGTTCTTAATAAATGGAGAAGAAAATGTGGAATATCCCGAATTCAAACCTGGGGAGAAAGTACGCCTGCGCATTATTGACGGCTCTGCATCAACTTCATTTTGGATGGCCTTTGGCGGCCCAGACCCTTTGCTTGTCTCGGCAGATGGTAAAGATGTTGTTCCTGTTAAAAGAAACAAAACCTTTATTGCCGTTGCGGAAACCTACGATTTTATCGTGACCATACCGGAGAACGGCAAACTGGAATTTAAAATTATGGCCCAGGATGGCTCCGGAACCGCAACTGCTTACTTGGGCCAAGGCCCTATCGTTGCTGCACCCGATGTATCCAGACCGGATAAAATCGGGATGATGCAGCAAATGGCCAAAATGAAAATGAAAATGGGTGCACCCGCTTTAAAATTCCGCCCGGGCAAAGACGAGCGATATCAGATGAAGGAGAAATGGGGCATGCAAATGGACGATAATATGCAGATGGAAGGAATGAAGGAAATGAATATGGATATGATGAATGGGGACAAGTCCAATGGTAAGGATATGGAAATGAAGAAAGATGAAATGGACGGAATGCAAATGGATATGAAAAAGGATTCGATGCAGATGGACCGTTCCAAAATGGCCGGGATGGATACCAAAATGAAAGAGGCCTCTCAAATGGAGGATATGAACAAGACGAACCCGACTGCCGGACGGGAAGTAATGGACGAAGCAGATGGCATGCAGGGAATGGCTATGTTTTCGCAATACAACTATGACTACCTGAAGTCGCCAGAGAAGACCAGCTATGATCCCGATGTGCCCGTATCCGAAATCCTATTGAACCTTACCGGGAATATGCAACGCTATATCTGGAGTATGAACGGTGTTCCTCTATCTGAAGCAGATAAAATAAAGATCAAGGGAGACGAGGTAACCAGGATTACCTTCAACAATTTGACTATGATGCACCACCCGATGCACCTTCACGGCCACTTCTTTAGGGTCATCAATGAAAACGGGGAATATTCCCCTCTAAAACACACGGTCAATGTGCCGCCAATGCAAAAGTTGACCATTGAATTCTATGGCAATGAATACGGCGATTGGTTTTTCCATTGCCATATCCTTTACCATTTAGTAAGTGGTATGGCACGCATTGTAAGCTATGACACCCCTAGGGATCCAAGGCTAGAAGAATATCCGGTCTCCAAGCTTCTGGATGAGACCGATCAGTATTATTCCTATGGAATGATAGATGCGGCATCGCATATGACCACATTGAACCTCATATCGTCTAATATCCGAAATCAGTTTAGTTTCCGGGGGGAATATGGATGGAACAAAAATATGGAAGTGGAAGCTGCTTATGATAGGTACCTTTATGATTATTTGACGGTTTTTGGCGGTGTAAATGTCGAGAACGAAATGGAGGATAGCCTCGATGAGATAACAACAACGGCAATAGCAGGGGTACGATATCTTACGCCCTACTTATTTACATTGGATGTGAGGATGGATAGTAAGCTACGCCCGCAGATTAGCCTGAGCCGTGCGATCAGTATTTTTCCACGAACAATATTGTTCGGAATGTACGAGTACCAGGCAGATTTTGGGTGGGTAGATGAACTGCCTCAAGGAGATAATTTCAAAAAAGAGATTACTTGGAGCACAGGTATTGAATATTTTTTATCCAAGAATTTTTCCCTGATGGGAAGTTATGATAACCGCTTTGGTGCCGGTGGAGGACTCTCTCTAAGGTTTTGATACTGTAAAATTTCGATGACCAAAACGGAAAAAATATTATCAAATCACGGTATTCGACCTACTCAAATGCGGTCGAAGATATACAAGTTTCTGAAAAGGAAGCAAAGTGCCGTGTCCTTTTCCGATTTGAAAAAGGCCTTTGTTCAAAAGAGCGAAACCAATAAAACAGCAAACAGGACTACCTTTTATCGCAATCTCAAGACTTTTGAGGATAAAGGGTTGATTCATCAGATCAACGATGGGACAGGAGTGGCAAAATATGCGCTTTCTGATGAAAACACCAATGTTAAACTCAGTACAGGTTTACATATGCACTTTCATTGTACCGATTGTAAGAAAACAATCTGTTTACCAAATATGATACCCGAAGAAAGCCTGCCCCAGGATTATGAAGTGTACGATGTGAACCTGGTATTAAAAGGAATATGTGTGAAATGCCAAAAAAAATAACAGGTGGGAGTTCCAGAACTTTGAACCCTTGCGCCCAAGAGTCAAGTTCAGGGTTATTCCACCTTATTTAACAAAAAAATACAACTATGGAAAAATATGATTTAACAATTATTGGTTCCGGTCCGGGTGGCTACGTGTGTGCCATACGTGCTGCACAACTGGGCTTTAAAGTGGCCATAATCGAAAGGTACAGTACCCTTGGCGGAACTTGCCTTAACGTGGGTTGTATCCCTTCAAAAGCCTGGCTGGAAGCATCGGAACATTACCACAAGCTCAAACACCAATTCGAGGATTTCGGCATTGATGTCAAGGAAGCGAATGTGGATATTGTAAAAATGAACCAAAGGGTTCAAGACGTCGTGGGGGAAATCATCAACGGAGTAGCCTACCTGATGAAAAAGAACAAGGTTACCGTTTATGAAGGCCACGGAAGCATCAAGGACAAAAACACCATTGAAATTAAGGGCGAGGACAAAACACAAACCATAGAAACCGATAAGATGGTCATCGCCACCGGTTCAAAACCTGCATCCTTGCCAAACATAGAAATAGATAAGAAAAGGATTATTTCCTCTACGGAAGCCCTTGCCCTTAAAGAAATCCCCAAACACTTGATGGTCGTTGGAGGTGGTGTCATTGGGGTCGAGATAGGTTCGGTTTTCGCCAGGTTGGGTTCAAAGGTTTCCATCGTAGAGTATTTTGATGGGCTTATTTATACAATGGACAAATCCGTAGGGCATCAATTGTACAGGTCCCTAAGAAAACAGGATGTCGAGTTCTATCTGGAACACAAGGTCACAAAGGCTGTGGCAGCAGATGATAAGGTGACCCTTACGGCACAGAACAGGAAAGACGACAAGGAAATGCAGTTGGAGGGAGACTATTGCCTGATGGCCATTGGAAGAAAACCTTTTACATCAGGCCTTGGCCTTGAAAACCTGGGAGTGGAAACCAACGAAAAAGGACAAATAAAAGTCGATGATAACCTGGAAACCAATGTAAAAGGGGTCTATGCTATTGGAGATGTAGTTCGAGGTGCGATGCTCGCCCATAAGGCCAGTGAAGAAGGTGTTTTTGTGGCCGAACGCATTGCGGGACAAAAGCCGCACATCAATTATTCCCTCATACCAAACATTGTCTATACCCAGCCCGAAGTAGCCGGTGTGGGACTTACCGAAGAGGAACTTAAAGAAGCAGGAAGAGCAATAAAAACGGGCTCGTTTCCCTTTAAGGCCAATGCACGGGCCAAGATAAGTATGGACACCGACGGCTTTATAAAAGTGATTGCAGATAAGGAAACCGATGAGATTTTGGGCGTTCATATGATAGGTCCGCGCATAGCCGATAGTTATACGGAAGCTGTCGTGGCGATGGAATTCAGGGCAGCGGCAGAAGATATTGCCAGAATGTCCCACGGACACCCCACATTTTCAGAAACCTTTAAGGAAGCCTGCTTGGCCGCCACCGAAGACAGGGCGTTGCATATATAAAATTGTAAAAAAACGAAGATGAAGAAAATTCAGAAGCTAACCCAAGAAATCAACGAATTGACAGTACGGATTGAACAGGAATATCCCGAACTATATAGGTATTTGGACGAAAACCCAGTAACCATATCACACAAAGAGCAAGATGAACTGACTGTAAGTTCCTTTTCGGAATATTTGGAAAGCCTGAAATCTTTATTGGAAAGATATATAGAATCACATAATAAATGAATTACTGATGGAGGAATTAAAAAAAAGGTTCAATAAGCTCCTGACCAATAAGTTCGGAGTACATCCAAGTGAGTTGAGACCTGAAGCCAATTTTAGGAAAGATCTTGGGGCGGATATTTTGGATATGGTCGAATTGATATTAGAGTTTGAAAATGAATTCAATATTTCCATTTCAGATGATGAAGCAGAAAAAATAACCACCCTAGGCGAAGCTGAGGCATATATAAGAGATAAAATTGAAAATAGTTCATCTTAACAAAAGTGGAGCGAATTTGAATATTTCAAACAGCAAATAACAAAGCTTTAAATTAAATAACCCGGTAGTACATAAGAATGAAGAAAAGTACTTTTATAATAAGTAAAATGGACTGTCCCTCGGAAGAGCAGATGATCCGGATGAAATTGGAGACTTACACTCAAGTTAAATATTTGGATTTTGATATACCCAACAGAAAGTTGGAAGTGTACCATATAGACGCAATCGGAGAAATACGTTCATCAATCGCAGAATTAAATTTCAATGAAACACTTAAGGGAACCGAAGAAGCCGAGCCCCCCGTAATGGAAGACCAATCAAAACAGAAAAAAATTCTTTGGTGGGTCTTGTACATCAATTTTGGTTTTTTCGTTATCGAAATGACCACGGGGTGGATTTCTTCTTCTATGGGCCTAATTGCAGATTCTTTGGATATGCTGGCAGATTCGATAGTATATGCGCTAAGTTTATTTGCAGTAGGTGGTGCCATTTCCAGAAAAAAGAAGGTGGCAAAATTCAGCGGGTATTTTCAGATGGCCTTGGCAACACTTGGTTTTGCAGAGGTATTAAGAAGGTTTTTTACCAGTAGTGAAACACCAATTTTCCAATTGATGATCATTGTTTCCATTTTCGCCCTTCTGGGTAACCTTATTTCGCTTTGGTTGATAAATAAGGCTAAAAGTAAGGAGGCCCATATGCAGGCCAGTGCCATTTTTACGTCCAATGATATTATTGTAAACGGTGGGGTTATAGTGGCAGGGGTGCTGGTTTATTTTTTGGACAGTAAATGGCCCGATTTGGTCATTGGCGGTGTTGTGTTTGCCTTTGTGATGCGGGGGGCCATTAGAATTTTAAAATTGTCGAAATAATTTGAATGTACAACATCAAAAAGTATCGAATGGCAATAAACCAATGATGAAGAAAAGAACTATAATCCTGCTGATTTTACTATTGTTGGCCATAGACCAGACAATAAAAATATATGTGAAGACTAATTTTTATTATGGAGAGGAATATTATGTGTTTGGCCAGGATTGGTTTCGGTTACATTTTTTGGAAAACTCCGGGATGGCCTGGGGATTCAAGTTTGGCGATGGTTATCTGGCCAAAGTTGTTTTAATTTTATTCCGGTTGGCAGTAATCATATGGGGAACCTTTTATATCAATAAGATGATTAAGAAGGGATATGCCAAGTTTTTTTTAATCAGTGCAGCATTTATATACGCAGGTGCGCTGGGCAATTTGATTGATGGAGCTTTCTACGGGATGATTTTTGAAAAAAGTGACCCGGCACTTCAAAATATTGCGGAAATATTCCCGCCGGGCGGTGGTTATTCAGGTTTTTTAAACGGTAATGTGGTCGATATGTGGTTCTTTCCGATTATAGACACCAGGCTTCCGGAATGGTTGCCATTTTGGGGCGGGGAACATTTTACGTTTTTCGACCCTGTATTCAATACAGCGGATGTTTGGATCAGTACGGGAGTTCTTTTACTCCTGGTTTTTCATAAAAAACATCACAAGACAAAAAAACTCGAATAATAAACATTTGAATATACGAATGTTAACAGAACAATTTTAAACAACGATATACGATGAATGTCTGGCTTTGGGTAGTAATATTGGGATTAGCGGCCTGGGCAGCACACTGGGGTGCAGATCAATTGTTGACCCCTTTAAAGTTGCTCCGTAAACAATGGGGACTTACCGCTTCTGCAGGTGCTGCATTCCTTGCCATTGTCACGGCTAGCCCTGAAGTTGCCATTAACATTACCAGTGCGGCACGGGACGTTTCCAATATTGGCCTGGGCAATTTGTTGGGTTCCAATATTATTTCCATTCCCTTGATGGTGACCATAGCTTATTTTGCTTCAAGGAAACAGTTCAAGAACAACAAGGAACATCAAGAGCATCTTGATAAAAACATTCTGGCATTGAACAAACGATCTGTTTCCGTGCTCTCCCTTCCATACTTGGGCATTATCGCCCTTGTGGCCCTTTTGACCTTACCAAAGCCCTGGCGTGGCCTGCAACCTGTGGACGGATGGATTATGCTGGGTGCATATATTTCATTCCTGACCCACGCCATAGTAAAAGGCAAGGAAAAGGGCAAAAAAGTAGAATGGAACAAAAAACAGGTCTGGTTATCGATTGCCGGGGCCTTGGCCATAGCAGTCGGAGCATTTTTCATAGTAAAGGCGACCGAAAATATCGTTTCTGCCCTGAATATATCTGAAATCGTGGGCGGCCTTTTTATCACGGGCTTAATGACCACCGCCCCGGAAATATTCAAGACCTGGAGCGTGGTAAAGGGAGGCGAGGTGACAGCGGGCACCACCAGTGTTATTGCGGACAATGCCGTAACGATGACGCTGGCATTTTTTCCGCTGGCTTTGGTAACCACCCCCATTGAGGACTTTGAGCTGTTCTGGGTCAACCTGGCCTTTGTCGGGCTTATGCCGCTGCTTTACACACTATTTGTGCATCAAAGCAAGGAATTGCACGGTTTCGCAAAGTGGCAGATTTTTGTGTTTGATGCAGCATATATAGCTTATTTACTGGTAATGGTTTTTTACGTGTTGAAACTATTTTGATAGATGAAAGACGAACTTTTTAAAGATTACTCGATGAGGCTCGATATGCTGGATGAAAACATCCGCAAACTGGCCGTAAAGTATGCTGAAGAATACTATACAACAAACCAATGTTCCAGGGAGGAAGCCCTTGAACGCAGCATTGTAAAAGCAGAGATGGAAATGAGAAACTTAAATAAATAATATATGGCAGAATTAAAAAAATCATTGGGTACGCTTCGCCTAACTTTCTACGGTGTGGGTACCATTGTAGGTGCAGGGATCTACACAGTAATAGGTGCTGCGGCCGGCCAGGCCAGTTATGACTTATGGTTGAGTTTTATTTTGGCTGCGGTGGCGGCCAGTTTTTCAGCACTTTCCTATGCAGAATTATCCTCCACCTATCCCAATGCAGGTGCCGAATTCATTTTTGTACGCAAAGCGTTTCCGAAAATTGACATTCCTTCCTTTCTCACTGGCTGGACAATTGCCTTTCACAGTTCTGCCACGATAGCTGCCGTATTGTTGGCCTTTTCCGGATATTTCAACACTTTTTTTAGCGTGCCTTCCCTATTGATAAGCTATGGTGTTCTGATAGTACTTTCGTTGATAAGCATTACAGGAATCAAGAAATCATCTACTGCCAATATTATAATGGTTAGCATACAACTTTTGGGATTGTTCATTCTTATTGTGGTCGGGCTTGCAGAAACTGGCCCGCCAAAGGCTGAATTTTTTAAAGTTGAATCCTTTTCCGGTACTTTGGCGGCTACCGCAACCTTGTTTTTTGTCTATACAGGTTTTGAGCATATGGCTGCATTGGGTTCTGAAGTAAAAAACCCTGGCAAGACCATTCCTCGTGCCTTTCTACTGACAATGGTTTTTACAACCGTTATCTATCTGCTCATAGCTTTTACGGTACTTAACATTGCCGACCCGTCAGAACTGGCAAAAGTAGATTCGCCACTGTCGCTTGCGGCATCAAATCTCAACAGTTGGTTGCCCGTGACATTGGCGGTCGCAGCACTTTTTGCTACTGCCAATGCGGCCTTTAGCGGTATTATCTCTATTAGCAGGCTGCTGTTTGGAATGGCAAGCGTGGGCGAACTTCCGAAATTTATGACCAAGACCAATGCACATAAAGTGCCGTGGGTTACTACCATTGTGGTTATGGCGGCAGTTGCGGGTTTTATGCTATTGGGCGATATTAAAATCGTAGCGGGAATGTCGTCATTGGGTGCGTTGCTCGTCTTTGTCGCCGTGAACATTGCCCTTATCGTATTGCGTTTCAAAGCACCAGATAAAGACAGGCCCTTTAAAGTTCCTTTATCTGTTGGGAAAGTTCCGATACTGCCAATTTTGGCGATAATCATAAGCCTCTCTTTGGTCATACAATTTGATTGGAAAGTTTATGCCGCGTTTGTGGGAGCGATTGTAGTAGGTATCTTGCTGGATTATTTTTTGGATAAAAGAGAAAAAAAAGATATAGACCCCGAAAAGGAAAAGGAATTGTTTAACCACTAATATATTTTTTATGGACTGGACATTTGAAGAATTTAGAGCAGAGCTTGACACCCTTAATCCATCGGTAAGAAAAAAGGCAATTGAAATTGCGAAAGAATTAATCGAAAAGGAAGACTTTTCAAAAGAAAAGGCCATCAAAAAAGCAGTTGTAATGGCTGAAGAATGGTTTTACGATTTAGAAGGATAATAATTAATTAAAAACTATATAAAATGTTACAGATAATTGAGTTAAAGGAAAAAAATATTGTTGCAACAAAAGCTTCGGGCAAATTGAGAAAAGAAGACATCGAAAAAATCCATCCACTTATCCACGCCATACTGGACAAGGGAATGAAGGTTCGTTGGTATTTTGAGATGGACAATTTTACGGGTTGGGACTTGCCTGGTTTATGGGAAGACCTCAAAATGGATACGGCCCACGCCAGAGACTATGAAAAAATAGCAATGGTAGGAGATAAAAAATGGCAAGAATGGATAACCCAATTTATGAAGCCTTTTACCAACGCCGAAATTAAGTATTTCAATATAGACCAAAAGGAAGATGCCAAAAGTTGGATTGAGAGCCAGTAAGCTTACTTCCGTAAAAGACAGACGATGAATAAAAAGAATATTCTTATTACCATACTAATTGGGTTTGCCATAGGTGTTTTTATCCTTCAACCTTTGGGGATAACAATTTTCACGATTAGCAGTCAGAATTATGAAATTAATTGGTGGCAATATTTAATAAATAATTTCATTGAAATTGTGAATATCAATGGGAATCAAATTTTCGAGAATATTCTGTTTGGACTATTAGGTGCAAGTGTTGCTCTGATGTATTATTTCGGTAAAAGAGAAAAGGATATAGATAATAAATAGCGGTAAGTGGTTATGTGAAAGAGTGAAATTTTTTATTTAAAATAAATTAAGTGAAAACTTAATTAATAGCAGGCAGCTTTTATGATGCTTCTTAAAGCAAAATGATTAATAGCATTAAAAGCAAAAGTAGAAGCTGCTATTTTTTAATTATACAATTAAAGATGGATATTATGAATGTTAAACATTGTATTTTAATAATCTTGTTGGTTAGTTATTATAAAGTAAACGCCCAAAAAATTTATACAACTGAAGAAGGTCATATTATGATGATGACTTTGGTTAACTCTAAACCCGTCAAGGCAGAAAGCCATAAATTGGCCTTATATCTTGATTATGATTCCAAAGTGGTTAATGGTGTATTCGACCTTAAGACTTTATCAACAGATATTCCTGAAATCAATACCATTTTACAACAGCAGGAAGCCCCTTTGATGCTTCGGTTCACGGGCACTATTCCATCACAGGATTTTTTATCAAAACGGCACGACCCTATCAACTTTAATTGGCTGATAGATGTTACTTATCAAGGAAAATCCTTTAAATCACAATTTAAAGCAACCATTACCCATATAGAACAAGGAGTAAGTATGTCCTGCTTGATAAGTGCAACCGGACAATTATTGGTTTCAAATACTGGTTTGGATTTCTTAATAGAGGGTATCGATGATACCATAGAAGTGCAGTTTGCGCAATTGGTGTTGAGATTGGAATAACTGTGAATTAAAATAAAATTATTATCAAACTAATGAAAAAAAAGAAAGTCAATTTAAGAGATTTGAATAAAACTTCTTCAGATACTCACAAGCGCAATGATGCCCACAACCAAAGCAGCGCAGAAAGCATAGGGAAATTTAAAGTTTATGTACCAGCAATTTTCAGCTTTGTAATGCTGATTATTGGCATTGCGATGGATTATTTTGACGTAGCATTTTTTAAAGATTGGATACGTATCGTCTGGTATGCAGTCGCATACCTTCCTGTAGGTTTTCCTGTGATAAAGGAAGGTTGGAACAGCATCAAAAATGGCGATTTCTTTACCGAATTTCTATTGATGTCCATCGCAACCATAGGTGCATTCGCCATTGGCGAATATCCGGAAGGTGTGGCAGTAATGTTGTTTTATGCGGTAGGCGAATTATTCCAAAGTGCCGCGGTTAAAAGAGCCAAAGGAAGCATCAAGGCATTACTGGATGTAAGACCCAATGAAGCTTTGGTTTATCGGGACAACAATTATGTTTCTGTAAATCCCGAAACCGTTGCTATTGGCGAAAAAGTGCAAGTACGTGTGGGCGAAAAAATTCCTTTAGATGGTATTTTATTGTCCGAAAAAGGCTCGTTCAATACCGCAGCATTAACGGGCGAAAGCAAACCTGATACCATTGCAAAAGGCGAAAAAGTATTTGCTGGAAGCATAAACTTGGACGGTGTAATTGAAATAAAAACTACTAAAGAATTTAAGGATAGTTCTATTGCAAGAATTTTGGATATGGTGCAAAACGCCACCGCACGGAAATCAAAGACCGAATTGTTCATTAGAAAGTTTGCAAAAATCTATACGCCTATCGTGGTATTCTTGGCAATTGCCTTGACATTTCTACCTTACTTTTTTGTGGACGATTATGTCTTTAGCGATTGGTTGTATAGAGCATTGATTTTCTTGGTTATTTCCTGTCCGTGTGCTTTGGTTATCTCTATTCCGTTGGGCTATTTTGGTGGATTGGGAGCAGCTTCAAAAAACGGGATTTTGTTCAAAGGCGCATCTTATTTGGATGAAATGACGAAGGTTAATACCGTTGTTATGGACAAAACAGGAACTGTAACCAAAGGTGTTTTTAAAATCAAAGAAATAAAAGCCATTGGCTGGAAAGAACCTGAATTTATGAAATACCTAATGGCGATGGAAGAACAATCTACCCATCCCATTGCCAAGGCAATTATGGATTATAAAGCCGATGGCGAAGATTTTCAAGCTTCCGAAGTAAGTGAAGTAGCAGGAAAAGGCTTAAAGGGAACAGTAAACGGCAAAACCGTATTGGTTGGGAATAAATCATTGATGATTTCAAACAATATCGAAGTTCCATCTGAAACCGACAACATTGTAGAATCTATCGTGATGGTTTCCATTGAAGGCAAATTTGCAGGCTATGTAATCATTGCAGACGAGCTAAAGGATGATGCACACGAAGCCATTAAGCAAATTAGGGAATCAGGAATTTCCAAAATCATAATGCTTTCAGGCGATAAGGATTCCATTACGCAACAAGTCGCAAAAGAAATGGGCATCGATACCGCAAAAGGCGGATTGCTTCCAGAAGATAAATTGAACGAAGTCGAAAAATTGATGTCCCGAAATGACGGAAGAGTAGCTTTCATTGGCGATGGCATCAACGATGCCCCAGTATTGGCAGTAAGCGATGTTGGTATAGCAATGGGCGGCTTGGGAAGTGATGTAGCGATAGAAACGGCAGACGTTATCATCCAAACAGACCAACCGAGCAAAATTGCAAAAGCTATTAAAATTGGTCGTTCAACCAGACGTATTGTATATCAAAATATTGCGCTTGCTTTTGGAGTAAAAGCTGTGGTACTTGTTTTGGGTGCAGGAGGCCTGGCGACAATGTGGGAGGCTGTGTTTGCAGATGTAGGAGTGGCTTTGTTGGCTATCTTAAATGCTGTTAGATTACAGAAGATGAAATGGTAATAATCAAAAACGATGTATCAAAAACAGAGAAATAAAAGAAATAAAAAGGTTAGTAAATCATCGAATAACAAAATCACAAAAAAAAGATAAGTTCAATGGGATTCTTGCAATAATCTTTGTGGTAATAACCGCATTCCTATTATACTATTTTGTGCTAAAAGGGAATATTCATAAGCATTGATTAACTGCGAGAATATAATTTTTGGGGTTACAGCAGATGAAGTGGAAGTGGTTGATTGGTTGGTTGGTTCATAGCAAAAATGATATTCTATGTTAGAAAATAGACGAAATAGACGAGATAGACGAAATAAAAAAAACACTAAAGTACCGTCTGTAAAAAATAGCATTACCAAAAAAGATAAAATAATTTGGATTGGTATTCTAATCGTTGTTATCCTGTTAATCTGCTTTGTACTGTTCTTACAGTTCCTAAAGTATTTTATATCTGTTTAGATACAACGCTTTTGCAATAGATGAACCGAATTCAGCAAATTCTACAAATCATTCAGCAAATAACATAATACATTAAAGTCTTTTAATCCTGAAATTTGCAGAGTACAAATTAGAATAGGACTATGGAGACAATTAACATATTTGAAACCAAAGAAAAGAGCCATAAACAAGGAATAAAAGAATCATTCCCGGTTACAGGAATGACCTGCGCATCGTGTGCAGCAGGCGTTGAATCTGTATTAAAACATACGAAAGGCGTTTTTGATGCAAGCGTAAATTTTGGCAATAGCTCTGTTCTTGTAGAGTACGACAAAGAGTTGAGTCCTAATCAACTTCAAAATGCACTTCGCGAAGTGGGCTATGATATTATCATTGATGCGGAGAATCCTTCGGAAGTACAACAAGAACTACAGCAAAAGCACTATCAAGACATAAAAAATCGCACTATTTGGTCAGCCATTCTTACGCTTCCAATTTTTGTATTAGGAATGTTTTTTATGCAATGGGAACCAGGTAAGTGGATTTCTTTACTATTGGCTTTCCCTATTCTATTTTGGTTTGGTCGTAGCTTTTTTATCAATGCTTTCAAGCAAGCCAAACACGGTAAGGCGAATATGGATACCTTGGTGGCCTTGAGTACCGGAATTGCATTTTTGTTTAGTGTTTTCAACACCTTTTTTCCTGAATTTTGGTTGAGTCGTGGTATCGAGCCTCACGTCTATTATGAGGCGGCTACTGTCATTATAACCTTTATTTCCTTGGGGAAACTCTTGGAAGAAAAGGCAAAATCCAATACCTCTTCAGCCATTAAAAAGCTGATGGGTTTACAACCCAAAACGCTAAAGATTATTGAGAATGGGGAAGAAAAGGAGATTCCTATTTCGACTGTGCAAGTAGGTCAAACTATTTTGGTAAAACCTGGAGATAAAATTCCTGTAGATGGGTTGGTGTCTAAAGGAAGCTCTTATGTAGATGAAAGTATGATTACGGGAGAACCAGTTCCAGTAGAAAAATCAGATGGTGGAAAAGTATTTGCGGGTACGGTAAACCAAAAAGGTAGTTTCCAATTTATTGCTGAAAAAGTAGGTGGAGAAACCTTGCTTTCCCAAATCATTAAAATGGTTCAGGAAGCCCAAGGAAGTAAAGCACCTGTACAGAAACTAGTTGATAAAATCGCAGGAATATTTGTTCCGATTGTATTAGGGATTTCTGTTATTACCTTTATTGTTTGGATGTCGGCTGGAGGGGATAATGCATTTTCACAAGCCTTGTTGACATCTGTAGCAGTATTGGTTATAGCCTGTCCTTGTGCGTTAGGTTTGGCAACACCTACTGCCATTATGGTGGGTATTGGTAAAGGTGCAGAAAACAATATTCTTATAAAAGATGCCGAGAGTTTAGAACTCGGTCATAAAGTGAATGCGGTCATTCTCGACAAAACAGGCACAATTACAGAAGGGAAACCGTTAGTAACTGATATACTTTGGAAGGATAAACTTGAAAATCAAAATCAATACAAACAAATTCTTTTGGCAATAGAAGCACAATCAGAACATCCTTTGGCGGAAGCGGTAGTCCATCACTTAAAAGATGAAAATATTGAAAAAGCTGAAATTGCTTTTTTTGAAAGTATTACAGGAATGGGTGTAAAAGCTCAAACAGAAAATGGTTCACAATACTATGTTGGAAACCATAAATTAATGCTTGAGAAAAATATTCAAATCGACGCTTCCTTAATGCAAACAGCAGAAAGTCTCGAAGAGCAAGCGAAAACAGTTATTTTCTTTGGTAATGAAAAGCAAGTGCTGGCGATACTCGCCATTGCAGACAAGATTAAGGAAACTTCAAAAATGGCCATAGCAACACTTCAAGAACGAGGCATTGAGGTCTATATGCTTACTGGAGATAACAATAAAACCGCATCTGCTGTCGCAAAACAAGTAGGAATAACAAATTATCAAGGCGAAGTAATGCCTTCGGAGAAAGCAGCTTTTGTTGAGAAATTACAAGCTGATGGAAAAACAGTGGCTATGGTTGGTGATGGTATCAACGATTCCCACGCTTTGGCGCAGGCCAATGTAAGCATCGCAATGGGAAAAGGTTCGGACATTGCAATGGATGTTGCAAAGATGACATTGATAACGTCAGATTTGCAATCCATTCCCAAAGCATTGGAACTATCAAAAAGAACTGTGTTGGGCATACGTCAGAATCTATTTTGGGCATTCATCTATAATCTCATTGGTATTCCAATTGCAGCAGGCGTTTTGTATCCAGTAAATGGGTTCTTATTAGACCCAATGATAGCAGGAATGGCAATGGCTTTCAGTAGCGTGTCTGTAGTTCTAAATAGTTTAAGGCTTAAACGAGTAAAACTTTAATATTAATTATAAATTCAAATACAATGAAAACTTTAAAATTTAAAACAAATATCAATTGTGGTGGTTGTGTATCAAAAGTGACCCCTTTTTTAAACAAGCAAGAAGGTGTAGAAAGTTGGGAGGTGGATACCGCCAACCCAGATAAAATTCTAACAGTAGAAAGCGATGGTGCTTCAGAAGAAGATGTAAAGGCTACATTGCAAAAAGTAGGCTTTAAAGCTGAATCTGTAGATTAATACTTTCCTTTTAATATGGCTTATATTTTAATTTCAGTTGTGGTTATTCTCTTTGCTGTTCATTTTTACAGAAAAGCGAAACGCCATAGTGTAAAGTCATTTCCAGAGGATTGGCACAGATTATTGATGGATAATGTTCTGTTTTATAGGTCTCTCTAAAAATAAGCAGCTTATTTTTCAACAAAAAATGATGCAATTTTTAAGTGAGGTTTATATAGATGGTGTGCAGTTTGAATTGGAAGAATTGGACAAGATTTTAATTGCGGCAAGCGCAGTAATCCCTGTTTTTGGTTTTAAAGAATGGCATTACACCAATTTAAGCGGTATCCTTTTGTATCCAGATAATTTTAATGAGGATATGCAATTTAGTAGTAAAGATAACTCAAGAAATATTGGTGGAATAGTTGGGAATGGACGTTTTGAGAAGCAAATGATTTTATCTAAAAAAGCATTGTACCACGGTTTTCAAAACACAACCGATAAAAGTAATACTGGCATACACGAATTTGTTCATCTTATTGATAAAATAGATGACCAGACAGACGGCGTGCCAGAGCGATTATTAGAACATAAATATGCTATACCTTGGCTTAACTTAATCCATAGAGAAATGGAATCGATAAATGATAATCATTCCGATATCAGAAAACATGGAGGTACCAATCAAGCTGAATTCTTTGCCGTTGCATCAGAGTATTTCTTTGAACGTCCGGACTTGCTTAAAAAGAAGCATCCTGACCTATATAAAATGTTGGTTAAATGCTTCAATCAAAAGCCAATTAGTTGAAATATGGTAGGTCTTTCAACCAATGTTATATGTCGTAATAAGAAACAACCTAGTTACATTCTTATAACATCGTAAACCTACTACTGATTTTCAAGGCTTTTATGTAATTGATGATAAGCAAAACAGCAAACCGCCAATTTATCGTCCACCCAACAATTAATTCAATTCTTACCTCTCATCCCTCGACTCCCGAGGCCCACCATCTTTAGGTTAATCGTTTAAGCGCACCTGTCTTTATGATAGGGATTCTACTATACATTAAGATTAAACCTAAAATTTTAAACAATGAATAAATTCATCGTGTCCGCTATTTGCGGATGTCTGTTCTTTGTTAATGGTTTCTCACAGGATAAAAACATAGATTTGGTTTTCGGAGAAAGATTTAGAAATAATATTAAAAAGACATATTCTAAATAAATAAGCATTTAGATTTATTTTTGTACACTGCTTCCAAAATAATTACGATTTTGCACTTCAATATGGAAACCGAAGTTTTCACGGAATAAGAATAAGAATAAATAGGAAAATATGCAACTACCACAACGAGTACCGCAGCACATTTCTGAATCTGCGTCATTTAAAATATTTGCAAATCACATTCCAGATAATTGGATTGTCCGTCACAGAAAGAGATTATGGGATTGATTGTTATGTGGAATTGGTAAATGAAAAAAATCAACTGACAGGGGATTTAGCATCCATACAACTCAAATCTAAAGATACTATAGATTGGAATTTAGATAATACACTAACCATATCCAATATAAAAATATCAACGAGTAATTATTGGTATCGCTTTCCAGTACCAGTATTTCTATGTGTGACGGACAACCAAAAAAAGGAAATGTATTTCGTTTCAGTGAAAAATTTCATAAAAAAGAATTTTTTAACTTTTGCAAAGCAAAAAACCTTCAATTATTCCATATCAAAAGATATGGACTTTTTTGACAAAAAATCGGGACCATCACTTTTTAGATTGAGATATGCTTTTCAAGATTCAAGAAATCTCTTTGAAAATGAAATGAAAACATTCTTATCAACCTTGGAACGTTATCACAATTTCCAAGATGAACATAGTTACAGGGATTATCATTTGCCCATAGAATCTGTGGATTTAATCTTTTTTGAAGCGATGTATCGAAATTACTTTTTTATTGCTGATTATTTATTAATTGAGCATCCAATTCTGTCTTTAAGAGAGTTGAAATTAAAAAGCAAACAGGTTTTTAAAGATGACTATTACGAACTCTATGAACACGATTTAGCTCAAGTAGTAGAAGATTTTAGAAATTTATCCTTAAAAATAATCAAGGGTCTTAAACAAAAAGTTGAAGCTGAAAAAGAGTATTGGATTACCATCGATTTAAACCTATTTAATTACGTTACTAATATAAAAGATAACGGCGAGCTGCCACACTATTGATTTTTTAATTAGAGTATCTGGTAATTTAAATTAACCTTGAAATACTGTACTAAAGAAAATTAAAAATAAATAACCAAAACAATTTCAATAGCTTTGTGAATCATCCATAGTTATCACAAAAGTTATGTTAAGCACCGCTGAAATAAAATCCTTGATTGCATCTGGAGAGGGCTATAATGTGGAATTCAAGAGAAATATTCCAAACAAGGTCAAAGAGGTCACAGAAGAAATCTGTGCCTTTGCCAATGCAGCAGGAGGCACTATTTTATTAGGTGTGGATGACAATAATGTTATTCAAGGAATTACTTTCAATAATGCAAAGCACTCTGCACTTCAAAATTCAATAAACGAAATAACACCTGCATTACATTGTGAAATCTATCCGTTAGAGGTTGATGGTAAAGAGTTGGTGCTAATTGAAGTGCCTTCGGGCGAAAGCAAACCTTATGTACTTTCGGGTGCTATTTATGTACGCCAAGGCCCTAATTCCAAAAACTAACAACGGTTGAGGAAATGAGGGATTTTTTTCAACAGGCCGATAAAATATATTTCGATGAAGCACCCTGTAAAACCATTGATATAGTACAAGATATTCCTGATGCCAATATTATTCAGTTTAGGGATTTGGCAGGTTTAAATTCCACGATTTCCAATGAGCAGGTTTTTCAAAATCTTAAACTGATTACAAAAGAAGGTTATCTTAAAAATGGTGCCGCTTTGTTTTTCGCAAAAAACCCCGAAACGTTTTTTGAAAAAGCAGTAATTCGTTGTATTGCCTTGGATGGTATTGACAAAAGATACATTGTTGATGATAAGACAATGGCAGGAACGCTATATCAACAATTCCTTCAAGCGATGGCTTGGCTTAAAACAAAGCTTAATGTTCGATATGATATTGAGGGTGTAGGTTCACAGCCACGTAAGGAACTCTGGGAAATTCCCGAAACAGTGTTTAAGGAAGCAATTATCAATGCTCTGGCACATAGAGATTATTATGACAAAGGTGCACGTATTACTGTTGAAGTTTTTAATGATAGAGTTGAAGTCTCAAATCCTGGTGGACTTGTTAGCGGTATTCCTAAAAATGAATTTGGAAAAAGAAGTTTAAGTAGAAATCCTTTGATATTTGGTCTATTTGAAAGAATTAGAATGGTAGAACAAGTAGGTTCTGGTATCAGTAGAATGAGGGATTTAATGGTAGAAGAAGATTTAACGCCACCTGAATTTAATACTGAAGGTATATTTACTGTTACATTTAGAAGACCTTTTGATTTTGATAAGTGGGTAGATAAGTGGGTAGATAATCTTACTGATAATAGAGTTGGAATTATTAGAGCTATCCATAAAGATAATAAAGTTTCTAAAAGAGAACTTGAAGATATAATAGGCTTAAGTCCTACTGCCATTGATAATAATATTGATGCTCTAAAAGATATTGGTCTAATTGAAAGAATGGGTGGAGCAAAAGGTGGCCATTGGAAAATTAATTACATACTTCCTTAAGTGGGTAGAAAAGGTGGGTAGAAAATCTATTGTTAAATTAGAAGTTAGAAATGAAGGTATGTTTTATAGAATATGGGCGTAACAATTAAAATGCCATTGACTTTCGAGGTGTGCTTTCCTGAAGATGAACAAAAATCCATAGACCATTATTTGAAGGATTTAGGCAAGGATATGCGATTGTTAATGGGTTCTTTTCTATTGGGAATTAAAAATAGCGGTTCTAAATTTTCTGGTCTTACAGGCTTTTTGCCAGAATATTTTTCAGAAGCCAATTTTCAATTTGCAGATAGTGTTTATAAACGGATGGTAATTTTTGCAAGAGAAAATGATTTCGATATAGAAAGTTTTGAAGTCCTATATCCAATGAGTAGTCTTACCTATTTTGAGTACGTTTACGATAATCCAGCCGAATTTGATAATAAGGAATATAGCAGAGAGGAATTTTTAGATATTGAAATCAATTTTTTCAAGGCCTACACTGTTTTCAATCAAAAAACAATTACAGAACGAGGTAAGGATTTAGCTCAAAATTTTAAGGAATATGATATTGAGGGCAATCTCACGAATTTTTTCATAGGAAATAATCTGCACAGTTTCGATATTACAGACTACCAAATAAATAAGGTGTTTTACTGTCAATTTTTGAAAGCCTACAGTTTCTTTGAGTTTTTAGAATCATTTCAAGGTAGTGAACATCTAATCAAGGCATTTTATAATTATTATGATGTCCCAAATTTCAAGAAGTATCTTCATAAATTATTGGGTATTGTTTTTCCCGTGCTAACCGCAAAAAGAGAGGCTCAAACTGAAATACATCTGGAGGCTGACAAGCAGGAAGAACTTTCATTGTTTATTGAGAAACATATAAAACTGGATGATGAAAGGTTAACCGATTTTGATTTTACCAAAACTCGAAGTTATCCGCTCTATAAAATAGATGAAGGAAAATATAGAATTATCTATCCATTATTTGTGGTGGAAATGATTTACAAAGGCTTGTATTTTCGTTTTAAGGACATCAATGCCACGCTTCCGGAAAACCAACAGTTAAAAAACCTTTATGGCATTAAAAATTTAGAATTTTCTGAACAATATTTATTGAATCAAACACTTAAGAAGATATTTGGTAATAGATTTATACAAAAGTCCGGTAAGGAATTGGATGCAGAGTTTGAAGGAGCACCGGATTATTATGTGCGCAATGGCAAAAGAATATTTTTGTTTGAATCGAAGGATGTTCTTTTAGGAAAGGAAATAAAGCAATCTACCAACTATTATGAAGTATTGGAAAAGCTTAAAATAACTTTTGTAGAAAATGAAAAAGGCAAGGCTAAAGCAGTGTTGCAACTTAAAGACACCATAAGAGAGATATTGACCCAATCACTTTCATTTGATAAAAACGCACCCTCTGAAAAAGCCCATATATATCCAATATTAATTGTCCATTACAGAATGTTCAATACGCCAGGAATGAATAAGCTAATTGATGGGTGGTTTAAAAATGCACTCACAATTTTAAATAAAGAAGGTTTGAATGTAGAAAATGTAAGAAGTCTTATCATTATAGATATGGACACTCTAATTTATAACAGCCACTTTTTTGAAACCCGCAAACTTTCTTTTGAAGATTGTCTGTTGGAATACCATACCAAGTATTTGAATATAAATTTGAAAAACCACCGCTTCAAAAACCAACAACAAGTTGACGATATTATTAGTGAGAGCTATGCCTCTTTCGCCCACTACCTCGATAACAAAATTGACGACAAATTTAGAAGGCCAAAACCAACAGAATTATTGGAGAAAATGATAAGTGTAGTCACAAAATAAAATTTTCATTATGAATTATGAATACCGTATTTGTTGCTTTATAGATATTTTAGGTTTTAAATCGCATATTGATTCTACTGTTGATGATTCTGGAAATGATGTCGAGGATAAAATAAAGAGCATAAAACAAATTATTGATATCGCCAATAAAATTTTAATAGAATATGATAGTGGCATTTCAAAATCGAAAATGGTAACACAGTTTTCTGATTCTATTGTAATATCATTTAGAATTGAGGAAACAAGCGAAGTGTTTTATTCTCTAATTGATTTGCTTCATATTGCTTTTGAACTTGCAAATAACGGATATTTGACCAGAGGCGGTGTGAGCGTAGGCAAACTGTTGCATACAGAAAATCATATTTTTGGACCTGCACTTGTGGATGCTTACATTCTTGAGTCCCAAAAAGCGATTGACCCAAGAATTATTATAAGTGAGGAAGTTATTGAGATTGGCAAGGAATATAGGATGCCTCATAATTCATTGGAAGATGAGACTGAAAGCATAATGAGTTGTCTATCTTTAGATGATGATGGTTTTTATTACATAGATTATATTACACAGGCTAATGACGAATTGGATGAACCAAATTATGATTTAGTCCCATATTTAAAAAAATTGAAAAGCCTGATAGAGATTGGGTTGAACTCTAATTCAAATAGTGTCATTACTAAACACGAATGGCTTAAGAAAAAATATAATAATTATCTTACACAAATTCAGGAAAACATTAAAGACTGGAAACATATTGATAACGACCGACAATTATTACTTGATTTTAAAAATCTCACTTTAATAAAAGATTAAAGTTATTATGCCCCACCTTCGGCACTTACTCATTCACTCGTTCCGTGCCTACACTCATTCATTCCCAAGAGCCTTCACTTCCGCGCAGTACAGGCTGTAATTACATATAAAACAATAGTGACAAATAGATTTTGGTTAATGTAATTACACCCAGTACTTTTTGCCTTTGCGCAAAAACCAGAAAATAAGTCTATTCTGGAAAAGATTCCCTACAAAGAAATTCATTTAAAATACGTTAAGCACATTCCCGCTTCATTCCATTCCGGGGAAAGAGCTTCACTACAAAAAGTCTTGGACCCAACCCCAATTTTGGTTTTGCATTCCACTTGCCCTTCCCGCCCCAAAACTTCGGGACTGGGATGGGACGCTTCATTTCCAAACAAAAATTGTGAATTAAGTCCGCTTCATCGGAATATCATTTCTGCGTTTTGTATCGCTTCTGCAATCAAGTTGTAGGTTTCCTTTTTTTGCTTAAATCTTTTTCGCTTTCGATCTCTGTTAACAACTGTTTATATCTTTTTCCTTTCATTTAGCTGACTTTTCTTAAATTAGACAAATATTGACAAGTCTAAATATATCTAAAATGACGTTTGGCGAATACATTAGGAAATTGCGAGAACAAAAGCACTTATTACTTCGTGAAGTAGCATCACAAATGGATACCGATACAGCTTTATTAAGTAAAATTGAACGTGGCACACGCAAAGCCCGAAAAGAGCAAGTGGAAGCTTTGGCAACCGCTTTAAATGAAAATAAAATTGAGTTGATAAAAATCTGGATGGCTGATAAGATTGTTGATATGATAATGTATGAAACGAATAGTGAGGAAATCCTCAAAATCGCTGAAGAAAAAATCAAGAAATTGACCAATCAAAATGAGTAGTTTATAAAATCTGACTATATGATTACATTATTGACCCCAGATGTGGAGTATTACCATTACGAAAAAAATGGAAATATTGCTAAACAGTTTTTTTCAGGTGCAACGAGTTTCCAAAACTGTATGTTGGAAAGTGAAGTGCCATTTATTTTTAATTCAAATGGAAATAGAATGTTGGTATCAACAGATAAAAAACTTAAAGTTCCAGCTGGGATTGAGTATGTATTATTAGCGTCAAAAAAGCCAACCAAAAAAGACTTTATTCGTTCAGAACTTCCAATTACACGATGGATAAAGCATCCTTCCATATCTATAAAAAGTCCGTCAGAGGTAAAAGAATCGTGGTTTGGAAATTTTCATTTTATAAAAGAAGATTTAGAGAAAAATATAAATGGTTTAAGACCACCACAACTTGGTGCCTTATATTCAATATTATCGCATATACAAAATCAGAGCGATAAAGGAATTGTTGTTATGCCAACAGGAACAGGTAAAACTGAAACAATGATTTCAGCATTAATTGCCAATCAATGCGAGAAGTTGCTTATATCAGTTCCATCGGACGCTTTAAGAGAGCAAATATTCAAAAAGTTTTTTACACTTGGCTTGCTCAAAGATTTTAATATAGTTGCCGCAAGTGCATTGAATCCAATTGTGGGATTAATTACGAAAAAGTTTAAGAGTGAGGACGAACTTCAAAAATTTCTTTCAAATGTAAATGTAGTTGTTACTACAATGAGCATTCTATCGGGTTCAGAACAAGCCCAGAAGGCAACAATGAGTGATGTTTTTTCTCATTACTTCATTGATGAAGCGCATCATTCGGAAGCTAAAACTTGGCGAGATTTTATTGATTTATTCGATAAAAATAAAGTGTTTTTATTTACTGCTACACCTTTTAGAAATGACCAGAAGAAGCTCGATGGAAAGTTCATATTTGAATTCTCTTTAAAAGCAGCACAGGAACAAGGCTATTACAAAAAAATTGTATTTAAACCAATAAGGGAATATAATATTGAAAGCGCCGATAAAGCGATTGCAGAAAAAGCAATTTCTGTTTTAAGGGAAGATTTGTCGAAAAATTTAAACCACGCACTACTTGCAAGATGCAAAACGAAAAATAGAGCAAAAGAGGTTTTTAAATTTTATTCCACACATTCTGATTTATCCCCTGTTTTGGTATATACAGGAATTGCGGGACTGAAACAGAAAATAGAGAATATAAAACTTTTAAAGCATAGAATAATTGTTTGTGTTGATATGCTTGGCGAAGGGTTTGATTTACCAGAATTGAAAATTGCAGCCATCCACGATGACCGACAAAGTATTCCAATTATGCTTCAATTTATCGGAAGATTTACACGAACATCTGGAAATAATATTGGGGACGCAACATTCATAACGAATACAGCTTATCCACCTATACAGCAAGAACTTGATGAACTTTATGCCAAAGGAAGTGATTGGAATGCATTACTTCCTAAAATAAGTGAAGGAGCAACCAAAAGTCAACTTGATATTCAAACGTTTTTAGGAGGTTTTAAGAATTTGAAAGAATCTGAAATACCTTTTGAATCAATTAGTCCAGCGTTGAGTGCCGTAGTTTATAAGGTTACTTGTGAACAATGGAATCCAAATAATTGGAAGGAAGGTATTGCAAATATTGAATCTTATGAGCATCAATTCAGTGATGTAAACGATAATGAGAAAACTTTGGTGGTCATTTTAGGTAAAACTGGAAGGACAGATTGGGGAACTTTTGATTCAGTTAAAAATTTGCAATGGGAATTATTGGTAGTGCATTGGGATAAAAGGAAGGAAAGTAACCTGGCATATATTCATACATCATTCAAATCTTTAAAAAGTGAAAAATTGATAAATGCTATTTTCAATGAGCCAAATTCAATTATAAACGGAATGAATGTTTTTAGAGTTTTTCACGATGTTAAACGATTGAGACTTTATAATTTTGGTGGCCGCATAGGAATTGGTCAAGATATTAGCTATCAATCTTTTTTTGGTAAAAATGTAGAAGATGGAATAAAACAGCTTGAACAAGGAACATTAAAGAAGAACAATGCTTTCGGTACTGGATATACTTCAGGCGAGCAGGTTTCCATAGGTTGCTCTGTAAAAGGTAAAGTCTGGGCATATCTTCGAGGTAATTTAAAAGAATTGAATGATTGGTGTGAAAATTTAGGAAGCATACTTATCAATGACACTATTAATCCAAATATATTTTTAAAAAACACTATCATTCCAATAGTTATTACAAGTCGTCCAACAAATACACTTCCAATAGCTGTAGATTGGAATGCTGAAATTTATAGGCATCCAGAACACCGATATTCATTCAAAATAAAAAGTAATCAGAAAACATATGACTTATCCAATTCTGAATTGAATATAATTGATACAAAAGTTGAAAATCCAATCAAATTTTCTTGGGATTGTGATGACTTAAGTATAGAATTTGAGATTATTTTAGGTTCAAAATTACTTGATGGTGTCCCTGTGCCAAATTGTAAAATAGTAAAAATTGGTAACGATGATGCAACTGTGAGCTATGGCAGTAAAGTTGAGAAATTAGAAGAATTTTTAAATGACTTTCATCCTATAATCTTTTTTGCAGACGGTTCACAACTTGAATTAAATTATTATTTCAAACCAAAAGACCCAGTTGAAAATTTCGACAAGGATTTATTACAGAGTTGGAATTGGGATGGTGTGTCTTTGAATAAGGAATCAATGGGCATTGCACCCTATATTCAAGATTCTATTCAATATCAATTCATTCAGAAGATAAAAGATGATTACGACATAATTTATGACGACGACGGTTCAGGGGAAATTGCCGACGTGGTGGCCATAAACAAATCAGAAGGAAAAATAGATATACATCTATTTCATCTGAAATATGCGAAAGGCGGTAAAGTAGGTAATAACATTGACAATTTTTATCAAGTCTGTGGTCAAGCGCAAAAATCCTTAAACTGGAAATATAGGGAAGGAAAAGAATTGTTTGTTCATCTCTTTAAGCGAATAATTAAAAAAGAAAAAGATAAAGAATGCTCAAGACTTATAAAAGGTACAGAAGAAGAGCTTGAATTGCTTCTCACAGCTGTTAAATGGAATCTTGATACAAAGTTTCATATTTACATAGTCCAGCCATCGTTATCAAAAGTAAATGCTTCAGATAGTATTTTATCATTGTTAGCTACAACAAGCCATTACCTTGCTACAGTAGGCGATGTTAATTTGCAAATAATAAGTAGCAAGTAATAAAATAAAAAAGCTTTATTCTTTTAATTTAGGGTAAAATTATTTTGAAAAGAAATTCATAAATAATAATGGACTTAAATGAATTGATTGGGTTATAAAGTTTGTTTATCCTTCAGCCCATTCCTCTACATTTCGCGAAAAGCTACATTTCGGGTAAAGAGCTTCATTAAATAGGTCTTGGACACCGTCCCCAATTTCCGCTCTCCATTTCGCTAACCCGATCCGCTCCGCCGGAACGGAACACTCCATTGCAAGCCGAAATTGTGAACGGAGTCCGCCCGGTCGGAATTCGCATTTTTGCATTTGTTCCCACTTCCCTTGATTTTAGTATTTCACATACGTCCTTTAGCCCCCCCCCGATCCGCCACTGTCCCTACCTTTTTTTGACAGCAAAATACCAACATTTGGAAGTTAAACAGACTGCATAACCGGTCGTGCCTCCCTTTTATAAGTCCTTATTAATTCCAAATATTGAAAATGTATCAGCAACAAAAAAAGGTAACAGCGACGGCTCTATGGGAAGTAAATCTAAAACGGAAATTATGGAATCTTACGAAATCAATAAAAGGGAAGCGGAAACAAAGTTAAAAAAACAAAAAAAGGAAAACGCTCTGGATATAATAAGTAAATCACTCCAAAAAAATACAAACGCAAACCGTCCGAAGGGTTCGGATGGAATTTTAATCTTAATTTTTTCAATCATGAGTACACTAAAAAACAAAGTACAGCTGATCGGGAACGTGGGCAATGCCCCCGAGACCAAGACCCTTGAGAGCGGCAAGAAAGTCGCGAACTTTTCACTTGCAACCAATGAGTTTTATAAAAATTCAGAGGGCGAGAAAGTGCAGAACACCCAATGGCACAATATTGTTGCCTGGGGCAAGATTGCCGAAATCGTTGAGAAATACGTGGGCAAGGGAAAGGAAGTTGCCATTGAGGGCAAACTGACCTCCCGATCCTATGAGACCGAAACAGGGGAGAAACGATACGTTACCGAGGTGGTAGCCGATGAAATCCTGTTGCTCGGAACCAAGGACAGTGGAAGCGCTGAATAATAGCGGTAAAATTTAAGAGGGCGTTCCCTTCGAAAGTAGCGCCCTCTTATTTCATTATTAACACTTTAAATAAATGTAAAATGAAAGCACAAGTTAACGAAATAAAAGAGGGATTGCAACATTTTTCTGGAACGGATATGTTCTACCAAATCCCACTGACACGCACCCGATTTACCAACGGTGTAAAATATCTGGTGGAAGCAGCTGAATGTTTTTGGTTGGTTACCGACACCTCCATAATAGCAAAAAGCCTAATGGAAAAAAGCTATTTCATAACTATTGACTTTAAGAGGTTATCGGAAGAGGAACAGCAAAAATTGGGCTGCGAGGCAACCATCACTTATGGCGATGGAAATGGAACTGTTTTGGAAACCCATAAATACAGGGCAACGGATTTTCCATTGGATGAACTCCGGCTTTATTTTATCGATAACACGCTCTTGTTGCCAAGCGAATATTAAGATTTTAAAATGTAAGCTATGATTTATCTTAATTATTCAAACTTGAACGAGGAAACCCAAACACAACTTTTGGAAAATTCCAAAAAAGAGATTCAAGAGCGGTTTGGGGATGATATCCGAAACTATGCCGATGAAAATCATATTGATTTTGATACGATGCTGGAAGAGGAAGCACAGCGGAATCTTTACAGCTATGATTTTGTATTTGTCATTTAAGTCTTAAAGACCAAAACCCAAGGACCTTTGAATTTTCAGAGGTCTTTGTTTTTAAGCGGATTCCATTTTTCTCAATAATTCTATTTCTTCTTTGGTAATACTTACAAAATTTCATTTTTAAAATCTTAAAAAATTCAAATCTCATTTCAGTCAGTAAATAAGCCATTACATTCAGGTGTAATGGTATTTTTTTTGGTCCAGCGAGCTGGACGAAAAGGAATAGCAAGAGGGTAACACGCTGGCGCGATGTTTCGGTTTTTGTTGTTTTGCAAACAATTAAAAATCAAGCCGTTGAAATTAATTCCTTTTCGAATATTTGGATTTCAGAATTGATTTTTTACTAAAAACAGACGTCGGCGCAATAAAACAGGAAATTTTTTTACTAAAAAGGATGGATAAAGGATTTGAAAAAGAACGGTTTGAGACCTTGAAAATCAAGACTACCGTGGCCGTGAAGTTTAGGCGGTTCTGCAAAAAAATGTCCAGATCCCAATCGATGGCTTTGCTTATGATGCTCGATTTTTTTGAGGATAACGGTATTTCGCCAAATGAATCCATCGGGCCTAAAATGCAGACATTGGAAGCGTTGATAAAGAAAAGGATCAATGGGGTCATTGCCATAATGAAGGATATAGAAAAGAACCAAACCAAGCCTACGGTCGCAATGATGCAATCGCTTTTTGAAGATTTGGAACCTACCAAGAAGCCACTCATTTTGGAAAAGGAGATTCCAATTAAAAAAAATGAAATACGATTCCAAGAGAAGAAACATACCAATAACGAACTATAAAACTATTATAAATGTATATCACGATAACAGCCCAGAAATTGGGTAAGACCTATGCACAAAGTGCTGCGGAGTTTGTGGAATATCTGGAGAAGGAAAACCAAGGTATTGAACAGGATGGCCTGCCTGCCGGACAGGCAGGAATGGAACATTTTTTCAATCAGTATTCCGATAAAATCAATGCTGAAAATGTCATCAAAGAAATTGATAACAATACGGCAAAACTCAAAACAGTGGAACCCAAATTTTATTCAATTACCGTAAATCCAAGTAAGTATGAGTTGAGAAAATTGCAGAATAGCAGTGAGGACTTGAAAAAATATACCAGGGCCATAATGAAAGATTACGCCAGTTCCTTCAATCGTGAGATAAATGGGAAACCGATTACTGTTGATGATATAAAGTACTTCGCAAAGATAGAACACCAAAGAACCTTTAAGGGCACGGATTGGCAGGTGAGGGAGAACCAACCCTTTGCGACCAAAATACTTAAATTACAAAAGGAGATTTGGAAGATAGAAAATGGCCAGCTGGCTGGAAACATCAAACAATTAAAATCAGAAATAGCTAAACTTGAAGCCAGCGCCCCACACCAACAAAATGGGAAACGGATCCTACAGAGAATGCAGAAAGAGGGAAGCCAAAGCCACATTCACATCATAGTCAGTCGGAAGGATGCTTCCAATTCCGTGAGCCTTTCCCCAGGGAGCAAATACAAAGCTTCGGATGTAAGTATGAATGGAAAAATGGTGAAGCGTGGCTTCGATAGGGACTCATTTTTTGCCAAGGCTGAAAAAACTTTCGATGCCACTTTTGGTTATAAACGCAACTATGCTGAATCCTATCAATCGAAAAAGGATTTTATCAAAAACCCAAAGCTGTATTTTTCAGTTTTATTGGGTTTGCCAGCAAGCGAAAAAGCCATTGCCTTTAAGATTCTTGGGAAATCTGGTGTGCCCATTGCAAGTATTCCCACCAATAAGGTTCAAGTTGCATTGAAAACTATTCGATATTTAAAAAGAGGGGTTGAAGTGGCCATTAAATCGGGTTCAATAGGAATTTAGAGTTATGGGTACACAAAGTTTTACGGTAATAATAACATTGATTGTTGAAATGGGCATTTTTTTCTATGCCCTGTTTAAACTGACGCGATTTGCTTTTTTTATAAATGTCGTATTACTGATTAGTTCTTTTGCAATATTGTTTTATTTTGAAACGAATTCAGACTTCATATTTTATCTACTTACCTTATTTTGTCCGCTACTATTGATAAACACGGTACTCTATGTTTTTCTTCACAAAGCCAATCAAACGCAGGGCCTAAATGATAAATACCAAGTTCATTTTAAGACAAAGGGAAGTCCGTTTAAAATCAACAATATCAATCGTGGAGTTTCCGTCATAGGATCCGCTGGGAGCGGGAAGACGGAAAGCGTGGTGTTCAACTTTCTTTCTCATTTCAGTTCGCATTCTTTTTGCGGTTTGATCCACGATTACAAGCATTTTGAAATTACCGAAATGGCATATCCGCTGTTTGGAAAAAGGGGAATAGAATTTCGGGTCATCTCCTTTGATGAGATTTTTGATCGTGTGAATCCCATTGCGCCCCAATATATGCAGGATGAAGAAAGTGTGAATGAAGTGGCAAGGGTGCTTATCGAGAATCTATTGGAACAAAAAGAATCCGGAACTACAGGAACGAGTAAATTCTTTAATGATGCAGCAGAAGGCCTTATTGGTGGCTTGATTTGGAAACTGCGGACATCCTATCCCCAATACTGCACATTACCCCATCTGATTGCGATTTACCAACTATTGGACACAGAGAGTCTAACCGCATTTTTAAGTTCAAATACAACGTCCAGAGCAATGGCAGACGCTTTTATCAGTGGCAAGGAATCTGACCGACAGACCGCAGGTGTTAAAAGCACGTTGGCCAATGCGCTTAAAAAGATAAGCACTAAGCGTATTTTTATGGTACTTTCTGCAGATAATGTGCCACTGGATATCAATAGCCAAGATAAGCCTACCGTAATATCGGTTGTGAATAATCCAAAATATGAAACTGCCTATTCGCCAATTATCGCTACCATAATCCATACCATTACAAAACAAATGAGTGTGCGGAATTCAAAATCGTCATTCTTACTAATGGAAGAAGCGCCCACAATTAGATTGCTCAATATGCACCGCATCCCTGCAACATTGCGGAGTTATGATATCGCCACCATTTATGTGATGCAGGATAAAATTCAGAATGATATGATGTATGGGGACAAGGCGAGTAAGGCAATCTTAAGTAATTTGTCCTATCAATTCTTCGGAAAGGTAAACGACCCGGACACCGCAAAATATTATGAACGGTTTTTTGAAATTGTCAAAAAGGAAACAACAAGCGTGAACCGAGGACACAACCTCAATTTTGATACCCGAATCACTACTGGGGAACGTGAGGTGTCAAAGATTAGAGCCGATGTGTTTTTTAGGCTTAAGCAAGGCGAGTTTATAACGTTTGCAGATGGAGAGGATAAAAAGGTAAAATTCAAACTTTCCAAAATTGAAAGACGGTTGCCTGCCAAAATCCATAACTATACAGAAGCTGATTTGGAAGAAAATTTTGAACGGGTTTATAATGAGGTAAAGTCTATTTTCAATTAGCTCTGAACGTTCTAAATCATTAGGTTAGATGGTTGTTAAGTGACTATATTAAAATTATCTTAAATCATCTTTTGTAACGTGAAAATATACCAATATCTTTAACACTAATTTTTACCAGCCAATGACAGAATTAAGCCAAAGAGAGAAAGACTATTTAATAGAAAAATTGCAAAAGGGCGAGCAATTACCCGATGATTTCAAGTATAAACTGTTTCCCACAACTCAAAAGGAATACGAGCTTGTTTATGCCGGCAAAATGCGTAAAGAAGACATTCTTGCTGATGAAGATGGTGTAACTGCGGCACCTTTACAAATCGAACGAACATACAACGGCGACCGTAAATCTTATTCAGATGGTTGGCAAAATATGGTTGTGTTTGGGGATAATCTTCAGTTTTTAAAGACCATTTTTAAAAATGAAGACCCGGTTATAAAAGATAAGGTAAAAGGCAAGGTTAAATTAATTTATATCGACCCACCTTTTGCCACAGAGTCTGATTTTAGCGGTTCTCAAGGTCAGAAAGCTTATGCTGATAAAACAAAAGACGCAGATTTTGTTGAATTTTTAAGACGACGTTTGATTGTGGCTCGCGAGATTCTTGCACCTGACGGCGTTATTTTTGTTCATCTTGACTGGAAAAAGTCTCATTATATTAAAATTATTCTTGATGAAATTTTTGGCGAGAGAAATTTTAAAAATAATATTACCTGGCATTATGGTGGAAGAATGATGCATCATTTAAAACAATTTAATAGGAAACACGAAATTATCTTGTTTTATACCAAAATGAAAGACAATTACACATTTAATATGCCAAACGACGCTGTGGATTTTGATGAATACGCAAAATCTCGTCACGAAAAAATTCATACAACTAAAGACGGTAGAAGATATTTATTAGCACCAGATGCTAATATGGAAAGAACCACAAAGCAGTTTGAGGAAGACATTGTTACCAAAGGTCGCGCAGTAGATGATGTTTGGGAAATTCGATATATAAGGGGAAATGCAAAAGAAAGGACTGGATATCCAACTCAAAAGCCAGAAGCATTAATTCAAAGGGTAATTGAGTCAACGACTGATGAAGGCGATTTAGTCCTTGACTTTTTTGGAGGTAGTGGTACGACAGCAGCTGTCGCCGAAAAATTAAACCGGAAATGGATAACTTGTGATATTGGGAAGTATTCATTTTATGTAATTCAAAAAAGACTTCTTACTATAAACGAATCCAAATCATTAGTTAATAAGAAGAAAAAATACAAGAAGAAACTGAGATGTTTTTCCACATTTAATACAGGATTATATGACATCAAACGATTATTAAAACTTCAACATAAGGAATATCAAGATTTCGTTTTAAATCTCTTTGAGGTAACCCCTAAGTCTAAGAAGATTTCTGGGGTTGAATTTCAAGGCGAGCGTAAGGATGGCTATGATGTAATGATTTGGAAATATTGGGAACATAAAGACGCAGCAGTTGATGAAGATTATTTGGAAATTCTTCATAAAAATATAGGAAAAAAGGTTGGCGACCGTATCTATATTATTGCACCAGCAAACTCTGTACAGTTTATAGATGATTACTATGAGATTGGTAATGTGCGCTACTACTTTCTTAAAGTACCCTATCAAATCATTCAAGAATTACATAAAGAGAAATTTAAAAAATTCAGACAGCCTACCAGTTCCAGTAATGTAAACTCACTTGAAAATGCCGTTGGTTTTCATTTCATTAGACAACCAGAAGTTAAGTCCTCTTTTGAAGATGGTGTTATCACAATTGAAGCTTTTAAAGCCTACTATCCCGATGAAGATACGTTGGAAGATATTCCAGGTCTTGAAGCCTTAGCTATGGTTGTGGTAGATAAAAACTATAATGGCAACGAGTTCTTAATGTCTGATGTTTTTTTTGCGGCTGACATTATCGACGAGGACGGCCAAGCGCAGGTTTCCCTTAAAGATTGTGGTTCCAAAGTGAGTGCGGTTTATATCGATATATATGGCAATGAATTCCGTGAAGTGTTTACCAATAAAAATGCTCAAGGATGATTCAAGAAAAAAAACGATATGATACCAAAGATTTAATCTTAAAAGTAAATGAGTTTTATAACCAAACCGAACTACCACTTCCTTATTGGGATAGGTTTTTGGATGCACTTTGCGGTACACGAGAGTATCAGAAGGAAGCCATAAAAAACTCGGTTATCTATTTGGCATCTAAAGAATATGCTAATATTCAAGATTTGGTTTCCAAAAACCACTACAAGAATCCGCAATTAAGAGAGCGATACCCAGAGCTTGCAGATTACCATAGAAAGATTCAGTTACCCTCAAAGCTATCAGCTACGATTGACCTTGCTACGGGAACTGGGAAGAGTTATGTGATGTATGGCATTGCACAAATTTTATTGGGGTTAGGTTTGGTAAAGCGTGTTTTGGTTTTATGCCCATCCACAACTATTGAAAAAGAACTACATAAAAAGTTTTTGGCTTTGGTTGCAGATCCAGTCTTAAAAGAAACTATTCCAGATTCAGCAATTATTAAAAATCCAAGTATTGTTGATGGTAGCGTTACCGTTGCCGAAGGGGATATCTGTATTGAAAATGTACACGCAGTTTATGAACGAACAGGTTCGTCCATTGAAGATAGTTTTGGTTTTAAGCGAGGGATTGACACCGTAGTTTTAAATGACGAAACCCACCATATCTATAACAAGATTTCAGGAAATACAACAGAGGCAAGAGGTCTAAAAGTATGGAAGAAATTTTTATTGGACGAAGGGTATAACTTTAAATATATGCTTGGCTTTACGGGTACAGCATACATAGGAAACGATTATTTTAATGATGTTATCTACAGATATTCATTACGTGAAGCGGTAGATCAAAAGTTTGTAAAAAAAATCAACTATGTCTCAGAGGATGATAGTATAAACGAAGACCAAAAATTCCAAAAAATATATCAGAACCACAGTAAAAATAAGGTTACTTATAAAGATGTGAAACCTTTAACTATTCTAGTCACTAATAATATTACAAATGCCAAACGACTTGAAACAAGATTAGTAGAGTTTTTAATGTTGGAAGAAGGATTGGAAGAACAGGAAGTACGTGATAAACTGGTAATGACGGTAACATCGGATAAATCGCATAAGCACAATGTAGTTCGTTTGGAAGATGTAGATAGACAAAATTCTACCGTAGAATGGATTGTATCGGTTTCTATGCTTACAGAGGGCTGGGATGTTAAAAATGTCTTCCAAATAGTACCTATGGAAGAAAGAGCATTTAATTCAAAATTACTGATATCACAGGTATTGGGTAGAGGATTGAGAGTACCGCCTGAATACATTGGTAATGCAGAGGTAACGATTTTTAACCATTCATCTTGGGGTTCAAAAATTAAAGGATTGGTAGATGAAGTGTTGGAATTGGAAATGAGGTTGGAAAGCACAAACCTAACTGAAGGTGTTAGAAGTAAATTCCATTTTGACCTCTACAATATCAATTATGATAAGGTCGAAAAGGCGGTTGAGAATAATAAAAAAGAAAAGGAATTCAATTATAAAGACTACATCAATTTAGAATCCTCGGTTGACCAAGTAAGTCAAGAAACAACTTATACCAATCTCGCAAGCGAATATAAACCTGTAGAGTACAAGATTAAAAACAGGATGACACCTATTAAAGAAATCGTGGACAAGATCTATCACGAATTTCAAACAAGAGAATGGGAAGGTGTAACCCTCAATCTTCAGGAAGGACAATACACAAAAAACAACCTTCCACCCAAAGCAGAAATCACAAAATTGATACGTCGTTCTATGGATAAGGTTGGTCTTGAAGGGGACGAATTGAACGAAAAAAATAAACGAAATATCTTTTCTTCATTCAATACGCTGTTAAGACGAAAAAATAAATCGCTTGAATTAGTAAGGATAGCCCAGAAACCTTTTGTTATATCGACTAAAGAAAGAATTAAGGAAACATTGTCAGTAGGGAATTTACGCCATAATTCTACAGTTATGTATTCGAACAACTACAATGAGGAAGTAAAAGACAAAGATGTATTAAACTTTTTACAAGATGTCATTGATGATGAATCATTACCTCGAACAGCTATTAAAGAGGCAAATAGTTATGATTTCAAAACACCAGTTGATTTAGTATTTCTAAATGCAGCACCTGAAAGGAAATTTGCTGAAAAACTGATAAGGAATGAAAATTCCAAGGCTTTGGATGCTTGGCTAAAGTCAACCAATCAAAGTTTCTATACCATCGAGTATTCGCTGTCAAGTAAGTCAGGGAACCACACAAAACAAGGCAAATTCAACCCCGACTTTTTTGTCAAAACTTCTAATGAGGAAATGGAATATATTACCGTTGTAGAGATTAAAGATGACCAAGATTATTCCGATTTAAACAAAGCAAAATTCAAATGGGCAACCATTCATTTTCAGGAATTAAATAAACAACTTGAAGAAAATAAAGTGAATCAACGATACAATTTCCATTTCTTAAGCCCTGAAAATTATGATGATTTCTTTGAATATTTAAGAAATGGAAAATTGGTTCAAGGTTTATTTACGAGTAACCTGGATAAGGAATTGAATGCATAAGGTAAAATTTAATAATGCCAGAAACCAACCGAATAGAATACAAACGAGAATTGTCCGATGGGCTTGAAAAAGAGGTCATTGCTTTCCTGAACTATCGTGAAGGTGGTATTCTATATATTGGTGTCGATAAAAGTGGAAACACTTATGGATTGACAGATGCTGATGGAGACCAACTCAAAATAAAAGACAGGTTAAAAAACAACATTCGCCCCTCTGCAATGGGTCTGTTCGACATCGTGAGTGAAGTTAGGGAAGGAAAGGACATCCTCAAAGTCATTGTCGCCAGTGGCCCGGAAAAGCCCTATCATCTCAAAAAATATGGGATGAGTGAAAAGGGATGTTTCATCCGTTTAGGGTCTTCTGCAGAACCGATGCCACAGAAGATGATTGATGAGCTTTTTGCTAGCCGAACCCGTAATTCCATAAGTAAAATCAAGGCAAATAGGCAAGATTTAACCTTTAGTCAATTAAAGATATACTATCAGGAATCGGGTTATAATCTTGGTAATAATTTTGCGAAAAATCTGGAATTGCTTACTGAAGATGGTTTATATAATTATGCAGCTTATTTATTGGCTGATAAAAACAATACATCTATAAAAGTTGCCAAATATTCAGGTGCCAATCGTGCTGATCTGATAGAAAGCAACGAATATGGCCACGAAAGTTTGGTAAAAGCAACGAAGCAAGTCATCGATAAGATTGCCGTAGAAAATAGAACCAATACTAAAATCACATCCAAAGAGAGAAGACAGAACAATCTTTGGAATCCCATCGCCTTACGTGAGGCCATCATCAATGCATTTGTGCACAATGACTATACCAATGAAATTACCCCAAAGTTCGAAATCTTTTCAGACAGAATTGAGATTACATCTGCTGGTGGTTTACCGGAAGGTTTGAGCAAACAGGAATTTTTTGAAGGCTTTTCCGTTCCCCGGAATAAGGAACTGATGCGTGTTTTTAAAGATTTGGAATTGGTGGAACAGCTGGGTTCTGGCATACCTCGTATCTTGGAACACTATGGAAAGGAAAGTTTTAACTTTAGCGAAAATTTTCTTCGAATGACTTTTATGGCAAAAGAAACTGATGCTAATAAGGATGATGAAAAAGATGATTCTGATGTTAGTGATGTTGGTGGTCAAATAGGTGGTGTAATAGGTGGTCAAATGGGTGGTCAAAAAGGTAGTCAAATAAATAAAGAAACTGAAAAAACAATTGATGCTAAACCTGAATTAACACAAAGACAAAAACAAATACTAAAACTTATATACGCAGATAATAGGATAAGTCGTGCTGGAATTGCAGAGGTTCTTCATATAAATGAATCTGCCATTCAAAAGCACCTAAATAATCTAAAAGAAGCTGGATATATAGAACGTATAGGTGGTACTCGCGGATATTGGCAGGTTAATGTGATAAAATAAGAATAAAATAGAAAAAATTGGATAGTGTCCCTAAATCAAAACGGCCACTTCTCCCGCAACCCCTTTTCCGCAACCTTCCATCGGCCATTTTCCTTAATAAGCTTAAAAGTCTCCGGCTTTTCTTCATAAGAAGTAGTAAACTGAACCCAAGCAATATCTCCATCCACTTTTTCTTGCAAAACCTTAAGATTAGATTTTCCAGAAGTGTTGGCGGTCATTATATTTTGAATGGCTATAAATGATTCATAGCTCTCAGCGGTAGTGTATTCCTTCAATTTCTGATTGTCTTTATTATAGAAACATTCCACAACAACTTTGGCAGTTTCAGAAGGGGATAGAGATTGTTGGGAACAGGCGGCACCAAGGAGAAGTAAGAGTATTGGGGCTAGATTTTTCATAGCAGTTTCAATATGGGTTATTGATATATTTATTTGATAATTTCAGTTTTAGATTTCGTTCCCCATTTTTTTCATTCAGTTCCAAAACGACCATTTTGTCATTGCTCAATGAAAATTTGGGAAGTACATAAACCATCCTTTTGATTTGATTCTCGGCAACTTTCGTGGGAACACCGTATTTAAAATTAGGAAACTGTGAAATTCGCTGTAATGATTTCTTTTTTCCCTGTTTTCTTGTTTGTGTCGAAATATCCAAAAAGTTCAAATCGTAATCCAATGAAGACTTGTTTTCAATTTTGATAACGAAATAGAGCTCTTCCTTATCAAAAACTATGTTTTCCAAGCTGAGAACTATGCCATTCTTGCGTTTATGGATGCTCCCAATTTTTTGTTTTCTGGTCAGCAGATAAGAGCAAAACCTTTCGTAGTAAAATGTTTTGTCCATGAACAGATTGGCAACATTAGTAGAATCGGAACGCTCTGTAAATTTTGGTTGTTCAAAACCAATACTTTCCGACTGTGGAACAAAATAATTCAGCTTTTCCAGTTGCTCCCTATAGCTTACAATATACGAAAAAATTGAGCCATTTGTGTTGATTACGAGCAAATTACTTGCATTTCCGGGCTTGGCCTGGAGCAGTCCAAAGTATTGTTCCTTCTCCCGGTTATAAGTAAAAACAAAATTGTCCGCACCCGTAATTCCTTGTCGAATAGGATTCGGAAAAAAGAGGGCTACGTTCTTTTGGTCATTGGCAAAGATTGTATCAAGTGATGACACGTTTTGGGCCTCCATAAAAAAGCTGGCAAGTAATAGACTTCCCAATAGAATTGAATTTTTCATAACGCTGGTTTTAGAATGAGTTTGTAATTATTGGTCACGGTAACCTTGACCGTTCTTTGGTTCTTTCGAAATACTTTTTGGATTCCACTAACCTGTGGAACCCCTGCTATATTGATGTCTCCCACAATGTCATCCACGACCTCGCGACTCACATCAGCGCGGAAACTGTTTTCAACATAAATCCCTTCACTTCCGTCCTGAAGATCGAATGCCTTTAACTTCACTGGACGATGATTAATGTTCTCAATTCCAATCAGGGCACGGTTTGGTTTGAAGCTAATAAAACCGAAAACGGGTGTATTTTTTGGAACTTTCACTCCATTTATCAAAGCATCCTTTAATAGGCGCATCCGAAGGCGATAATTGGTCTTCACTACTTGGTTCCCGTCAACTTCCACCAATATTTCAGCATCGGTATTGGCAATGTCCATCTTGTGATTGGCCATTGGATCGGACGCAAAAAACAATTGATGCTCCAGGCCCAATTCCTTTAGTGCAATGGCTTCATCTTTTTTGGCCGTCAGGGTATCCTCGTTCACTTTCGGTTTCCTTCGATATCTTTCGGGAACCACATAGGTGTCTTTTGAATAGGTGATCCTGTTGTGTTTATAAATACTGTCCACAATCCTTACCTTTTCCTTGTCCATAAAATCAGGATCGTAGAAACCAAGGGAATCGATGTTCTTTTCGTCATAGATACTCGGGGCATTCGTTTCCCTCACTTCCTTTAGGGCATCAATTGCTTCCAGCTTTGTCTTGTACTCTTTCTGGTTTTCATCCAGTTCCGGCACGGCGGTCTGTGTCAAGCTTTCTGTGTCTTTATCATCACCCGACATCACTGATATGGTGTAGGCGATAATGAATACTACCACAACGGCAAGGACGGAACCGAATACTATTTTATTCTTTTCAATTTTCATTTGTAAGTTTTTTAAGTGATTTTTCAAAATAATCAGTGATCAAAAGTCCGTGTGTATTCTTGGGAAAGTTTCGGTCCACAACAATCAGGTTTCCTGTGGAAATCAATTCATATCTATCCACCACAGTTCCACGATTAATTTCAAAAACTGTTTTGGTTTGAAATTTATAGGGATTGCTCTGTAGGTCCAATTGGGATTCAATGCTGAGCACTTTTTGAACCAATGAATATTGGAGCAATCTATTATATACACCATCGGCTTTTTTCTGTCGATAAAGATTGTCTACAGAACTGTTTCCCAACCAAAGTGCTTTTTCCAAATTCTTTTCATAGTTGCTTGCATCGATATTGTAGAAATAGGAATGGAACAGTTCGAGATGCGCCAAGGCTTCAACTTTTAGATTTTCCTTTTGAGCCACCCATTTTAATGGGATAACAGATCCGTCGGTATTGATGGCGAAGGCATTGTTCAACGCTTTTTTATTGATGCTGAAAACTGACCACACGGCCAATCCACTTGATAAAAAGGAGAAGGCCAATACCGCGATTACAATGAATCGGTTCGTTTTAAGGACGGTGTATATATTTTTATAAGGTGTTTTCATAATTTAAAATACGCTTTAAGCGGTAAAAAGTCTTAGGGTGAATGATGTGGCACGTCGATAAAGCTTAAATTTTAGGAATACGATAAATCCTATGGAGCCGAGTTCCACAACGGGCGCAAAGACTCTACTGCCCACATCGGTGCCAAAAAGGTTTACCCAAAAGTTGGTATTGATCTCCGTATAGATTGCATTAATAAAAACATTGACCAGAAAAAAAGCCGGAACCAACATATACACTGCCGCATAAAGCTTGAAATAGTTATAGGCAAGGGTTCGGAATTTCTCAAAAACCGCCAAGCTGATTACAAGTGGGAAGAAGGCACGCATAATTCCCAAAAGGAAAAACCGTTCGGCCAAGAATAGAGGATAGATAAACAAATCTAAAATCCAGAGAATTAGACTTCCGATAAAGGCGAAAATCTTAAATCCATACAGTGGCGTTACCAGTGCATCGTACAATAGTGCCATTGCTTTTTTGGCGGCTTCCAATGCGCCCACATCCTCTTCCAATGGAATATCCTGCATTTGGAGAGGAAGGAGCGCAGGAGCCGTGTTGCGATATTGGGATTCAATGGCTACCAATATGCCATCAAAGAACCCCAATACCTGCGTTGAGAAAATGACGAGGATTACGATCATAAAATTTTTGATTAGGTCGCCAGGGCTAAGTCCCCAAGTATATCCATCCTTATCTACCGCACCCTCATTGTACTTTTTTAGGATATTAATTAGAAAGAACAGCACCGCAAGCGTTTTCATTCCGCCAATGGTGTATTGCGAAAAGTCGCTGTTCTGTATGGTCTGGTAAATCGTGTCCACATATTCCAGACCTATTCCCAATGAGATTGCGGCGGTCATTTTAGTAGGCTGTTTCCCGGTTATTTATCTTGTCCTGCATTTTCCTAAAGGAAATAATATCCCGATACCGTTCAGTCTTTTTAGTGATCTCGGCAACCATTTCCTTTGTTTGGACTTCCTTTGCTTTCAAAATCGAGGCTCTTTCGGCATCGCTCATTTTCATATAATCGCTGGAGAGGATCTGATCTATAAAGTCAAGATTGTCCAAAGAGGTATCGATTATAGCGTTGAAGGAATCTGAGATACGGGTAATCTCGTCAGGTTTTATAAAAGGGGAGTTCAATATATCTCGTAAATCCTCATTTACAATGTCAATCAAACGTTGGTTGTCCCGGTTGATTTCTTGGACTGCCTTCAGCTGTTTGATCACATCGTTTACCTTTTCGAGGTTTTCCTTTTGTGTTTTTAAGAACTTGACGGTTTTTATTAGATTGGAGGTCTGCTTCCCCGATTCCAATAGCTGTTTAATCAAACTGATAAAGTTTGTATTGTCATAAACGGGCATTCCTTGCGCTTTGATATTCAAGCTGAACAATAGTGCCATTGCGAGGATTAAAATTTTTGTCTTCATAATTTCTGTTTTTAGGATGTATATTCAGTGATTGCTCTTTCCATATTATGATGCTTTTCATAAAGCTTCATTATTTCTTCATTTTCCGCTCCGTCCGTCAGATATGCTGCATAAACTTCCTTGGGAACTTCCAACCGGAAAATGTTGCTTTCCTTTCCGATTTTGATAAACATTTCCGTGTACTTGCGCGGCCCCGTAAGATTATTTTTGATTGATTTCAGCTGATTTAAATCGTGGCTGGAGAGGTGCAGCCTTTTCTGCAGCTCGTCATATCCTTTTTCATTGTGAAGGCTGTAAATGACCTGTGTGTTCTCCAAAATACTTGCGGATGTTGAATTATTTGGAAGTTGGTTGATGGACTGAAGAATGATCCCAATGGCACCGTTCTGTTTTCTAATGGCCTGGTAATAGAATTCCACGCTTTCCAATACGTTTTCAAATTTGAGCTGTTTTGCAAACTCATCGAACAAAATAATACCTTTTTCAGCACGGTTCTTCCAAATGGTTCTTTGGATTGCGGACTTTATAAGCTTTAGCATAACCGAAAGAATTTCCTTATTATCCTTCACTTCATCCAATTCAAAAACAATCAGTCTTTTATCCTCAATCTTATAGGTTTGGTCCTCACTTACCTCAAAGAGGAAACTGTACAGTCCATCCCCAACATACTCGGACATAATGTGCAGGAAATTGGTAATGTTGAAATAATCAGAATGTATTTTCAATTTCTTTAAAAGTGAATCCTGATTGGACTCAATAAAGGCATAAAAACTGCTAAGTGAATGGTTGGTCTTGATTTGCTTATAATAATGGCGTAGGATTTTCTTAACGGATACCGATTGCGCTTTGGTAACTTTTAAATCTGATGCGAACAATTCAAAAAGGAATACGGAAAGATCCTCCAAACGTTCCGGGGTCAAGTCTTTAAGGTCACTTATATAAAAGGGGTTTATGCCAAGGTTTTTTCTACTTTCATAGCGGAGTACGGCGTATTGCTCTGGATAGAGTTTTGCGAATTTGGTATAGGAGCCTCCCAGGTCGATAATAACAAGACGAACTCCGCTTTCAAAATATTGACGCAAGATATTGTTGGCTAAAAAGGATTTTCCTTCCCCAGTAGGCGCGAAGATTGCGAAGTTTCTGGCCTTGATGCGTTTCTTTTTGTCATCCCAGACATCTTTAAGGACAGGAATGTTATGTTCCCTATCGTTGAATATTACTCCCGTTGTATCCGATTTGTAATTGGTGTTGTTGATCAATAGGCACAAAGCGTGTTTTAAGTCCGTAACATACAGATCGTCATTCGAAAAATTGGAAGAAAAGCAGCAATAGCTGTTGAGGATATAATTTTTACGTTCCTCGCCACGGGGATAGTAAGGAATAATGTCCAATTCCTTAAATTCAGTTTTTATCTTGGAACTGATTTTTTCAAGATTTTTCATCTCCTTATCCCAATAAATAATATTGAGGTGTCCCCGGATTACTCGTGCATTGTCATCGGAATTTATTTGGTCCTGGATATATTGGATCTTCTTTAGGACCACTTTATTTTGCGAGCCAAAATTTGAGCTTTTGTTAAGTTCCTCGATCTTCTTATCGAGAATTTTTCGCCACTTCTGCTTGTCATCCAAATAGATGATTTGGTTTACGATATGGTTTTCATTCAGCGTAAGTCCGAGCCCATCGATAAATCCTTGATGGAACACAAAATCGTCCGAAGTAAAATGTTCATTGGTTTTACTGCTTTGTACATTTTCGCCAAAGCATAGTTCACTGTTTATGGAAAGGACATCGAAATAGTTTTCTCCGATATTCAGTTCCTTTTTCTCTAAGATTATATCCGTGTCAAACCCTTCATTGAAACCATTGAAAAAGCCGTTTGTCAAACTTTGGATTTCCTTTGAATCCAAAGGAGTGAATTCCATTTTTCGACTGTTGTTTATAAAGGAAACCGAATCACTAACGGCACCAAGAAAACTGTGGATGGTATCGTCCATTTCCGGGACAATGTTTTTTGTCACCTTTTTAAAGGGGTTGATATATTTTGAATTGTTGAGTGCCTTATTTTTGGTGAGAATGAAAAACAGATAACATTTGTGCTCCATAAATTCCCGACCCATAAAATGGTTATGTGTGGCTTTTTCCAGAAAGGTTTTATTTGGAAGATTTTCAGAAGAAAAATTTCTTTTTAGATAAACATCCTGTTTGTGAACCACACAACCAATCGGTAAGGATTTGATTGCCTGAAACCACGCTCCGTGAATATCCTCGAAATCCTTTTCCGAAAGCGAATATATCTCTGGAAGATTGCCGGCATAGCAAAGAACCACATTGCCATTATTGGCAAAAATGACATTCTCTTGAATATCCACGATTGGGTGATATGCGGCCACGTTAATCTTCTTCATAATTGAAAAGTGTGGGTTTCTTATTGCTGATAATCTGAGGAAAGGGTTTTGAGAAATGGAACAGTTGTGGATTGTTTGTAATCCTTATAAGCGCGATATACAGGCCTATATTCAATACTATTGCTCCGACGATTATACCGAAACTGAAAGAGAAAATAATGACCAAGAGCGAAGCCACTACTGAGATCATCATTAGGGCAAACAGGGATATGGGCAGCCCAAAAATGACCGCCCGTTTCCTGATGTTTCTATAGGTTTCGTACTGTTTCATTATACCACAATTCCGATTAAATAAGTAAAAATTCCGACCACGGCTCCCGCGATCAACACGAATACTAAAACTCGGGTAATCCCTTTTTTTAGGTCTGCGTTTTCCCCGAAGAAATGCCCAGCATTAAAGAGAAATCCAATAAGAAAGATAACTCCGAGAATAATAGGGAAGATGGTCCGTATAGTATCGGAAACATCATTTACGGATTCTTCGATTCCGCCAATCTGCGCGAAGCTTTGTGTGAATGAAAATAAAAGAGCGGTTAAAATGAAAATAGATCTTTTCATAACTATGCGTTTTATAGACCTGGAATAGGTTGGTTATTGAAATTTTGCGAAATCTATTATGAAAAGAAGGGAGGGGAAGAAATTCTTTAAACTTTAACGTGAACCAGTGTTAAACTTTGGAAGATTGTTAGAAATGGAAATGAATCTTTGAACTTTGTTCAAAACAAGAAGTTATTATGGTTCAGTTGAAGGTTTTAATTTCGATCCTTTTGGTTTTAGGATTATTTGGTTTACCCAATCCTGTTTTGGCACAAGCAAACCCAAATGGAAAAAAGATAATCGTAATTGACCCTGGCCATGGTGGAAAGGATTCTGGGGCAGTTGGTGTAAATGGTATTTTGGAAAAAGATGTAGTTCTAAATATCGCGAAGCAGATTGTAGAACTGAATGAAACCGTTTTTAAAGATCAATTTGAAATTTATCTTACTCGAAATAAGGATACCCTTATTTCATTGGGAGATAGAACTAAGTTGGCCAAGATGTTGAAAGCCGATGTTTTTATTTCCTTGCATTGCAATCATGCAGAAAACCCAAATGCACGAGGTGTAGAAGTTTTTGTTTCTAAGAAACAAGGTAGATACTCAGAGGAATCAATATTACTCGCTTATCAACTTCAAAAGGGGTTAAAAGAGAATATTGGATTTGAGAGTAGGGGAGTGAAGTTTGCTGATTTTCAGGTGTTGAGGGAGACTAATTATTTTCCTTCCGTGCTTTTGGAATTGGGGTTTTTGAGTAATTATGATGAAAATAATTATTTAAAACAAAAAAGAAAAATGCAGGTTTTAGCTTTGTTGATAATGAAGGAAATATTTGGTAAAAAAATAAAAGGATGAAAAATTTATATTTGAAAATACCAGCTATTTTAAAACAAATCCTTCATATCTTTAAAAATGAATTAAAAAAAATTTTAAGACTAATATTCCTAAACTATAAAAGATAAGTAAATTTTTAAAACTGTTACTACTTAATAAGATTATAAAAATTATTTAATATTTTTTTTCTTACACCATTTTGTTCATTTGCTTTTTTTAGCACACAAATATTATCCAAAATCTTGTCGACCATTAGCGGTGTAAATTTTTTAGAACCGATTGATGTAAAAGGGCCGTCGGATTCTAATAGGATTTGATTAATAGGGATACTATCAATAATCTTCTGCCCGCTTTTAGATTTGGTCATATTATAATTTATCGAAAAGTAATATCCACGGGCCACTGCTATTTCAAGGTTTTTAATAGAACCTGAATACCAATGTAATATTACTTTTCCGGGAAATGATTCACCAAAAATATCAAGTAGATCATTTTCTGCCCTTCGACTATGTACGGTCAGTATTTTATCTCCAAAATCATTACAAGCTGAAATTATTTTTTCAAAAACCTCCATTTGTCTTTTATAATCTAGAGGCGACTTGTTGTATTTATCCAATCCTACTTCTCCAATATATTTAGTTTTTTTTAGAAGTAAAATAAACTTATCGATTTCCTTATGTCTTTGTCCAACTAATTCAGGATGCAACCCGAGAGCTGGTCTTAAATATTTAGAGTTTTTTGTAATATTTTCAGTATAGAAGTAAACTTGAGGGCTATTTGTAACCGCAATTGTATAGATTTTAGATTTTTCTACTTGTTTTACAATATCAATTGGATCCGACATTAAGTCTAAATGGAAATGAGTGTCGTGATATTTCATCCTAAAAATATTTTTACTTCTTCCATACCACGTAAATAAACATCTATATATTTATCTAACTCTTGCTTACTTTCAAATGGTAAAGGGCCAGAACTCAAAATATCAAACATTATGCTTCTTCTTGGGCGGTTTTCTAAATGTTTTAGAGAAAGCTTGAAGGCCCTTATGTCACCACCGGAGACCAGCTTTTGTGATGGAACATTTTGAGTTATATTATGTACATATTCGGTTCCGGTAATACTGCTTTTTTTTTCTGCGGATTGTCTAATAATGCAAGGAACACAGTAACCACATTGAATTCCTGGTCTCATACCTGAGTACCTACTATTCTCTGAATGAGAGCAAGAAAGTGTTTCATGATTAAGTTTTTTAAGCATTCTATGATTCTTGCATTCCACCATCATTTCTCCTTTCGTTTTCCATTGATAGGGATTTATGATTTTATTCTTTATTCCTAATTCGGAAATCATTTTTTTGAATGTGGATAGATAGTATGGATGGGTAGTTCTTGTGCTATGACTACTAAGTCTAGTTCCAGTCAAAGGAACATTTAAAGAGATTAAACCATTTTCGGGAATAATGAATTCAATAGTTTCATTTAAGCTATTTGCAACTATTAGGCCAAGGCACAAAAACAAAAAAGACCTTGCTCTAGAACTTTCTTCTTTTGAAGCTTTGGCATGCTTTTGATTTGGCTGTACATAAAATTGATATTTAGAGAAAGACTTATCTCCATACTTTTTTCTTAAATTTTCATAAAGAATGGTTTGAGCACTTTTATCAGCTCCTCTTTTATAGTGACTAACAAAAGTTACCTTCTTTTTGTTTTCTAATAGGTCAATGGCTCCAATAAATGAGTCCATTCCACCAGAAAATAAAGCAACCTTTTCTATTTTATTAGGGTTGTGGTTTTTAATGAGTTTAATTTGTTTTCCTTCTGTAATTATGTTTTTTCTAAAGTAAATTTCCCATTTATCTCCACTTAAAAACGATAGTAATTTCTGCAAATCTTCTTTTGCATTTTCCCATTTGTCTAAGGAGGAAACAGGCATATATATCTTGAAGTGGCGACTCCATTCTTGAAAGCCATGAGCTTTTCTGGAAACCACTTGGTCAGTAGTGTATATTCCGAGGGAAAGGTGCAATAAATCTAAAACTTCATCTTTTGGTTCTATTTTTGCAAAACGTAATTCTTTAAAAATATTAGTTCCCAAAGCGGATGGATCATTTCCTAATTGAACAGTGTTCAAAATATACTTTTCTTCTGAAGCAGACACTTTTACATCAAAAGTATCTTTCTCAATATTTTTTATTATTATGTGCCAAATACTCATTTTTCTAGTGTTGAATATGCGAGTTCAAATATGTCCTCTATTATTTTTTTTCCTTCTCCTTGAGCTAAATCTATTTTAGAAATATCAGCTTTTTTAAATCCGTTTTTTACTTCATCTCTTATAAAAAAACGCATTTCATCTTCCAATTTAATTGCTTCGCTTTCAGACAAATCGTTTCTTTCAAGTGCAATTCCGGCTTCATAAACCCATTTCTTGAAGATATAAGCACTCACAAATTCAACTAAGGTATCAGACAATGTTTCTGAGTCAATACTGTCGAGCGATTCTATATCTCTACCACTATCAAGGATTTTTTCATAGAGTCGGTCAAATGCTATCATTATGGCTGCACGTGCGATTGCTTCATCATTAGTACTACCCGTGGGGGCAATTCTATCAGCAATTTTTGCAATAACTTCCTCACTAGATTTACCTATACAATCAGATAAGTCATATTTTTGTAAAGTTTCATTAAATCCTTCTTTTGAAACCCCGCTCAAAAAACCAAGATAATTTCTACCAACGTTGATTCCAGCAATTGAAGATTTTGTGGCTGCTCTACTACCACCGGATGACTTTATATATGATTTAGCAAAAGTTTTAAAACTAGAACCGCTACCTCCATTAGAAATTCTTGTGAGTATACTTTTTGTGCCTGATAGTTTTTGTGTTGGTGCTGTTTCAGATTTTGGATCTACTGTTTCATTTGAAGTGTCATCCGATTGCTGATTGTTTTCCCCCTCTAATTCTGGGGCATTGTCAGAGTCAGTAGCCCAACTGGGTAGTAATGGTGTTTTTCCTTTTGGTCCAGTACCTGATGCAGAAGTTCCCATAATCTATTACAAGTTTTTTGATTTACGTTTGGCGATTCCTGCCAAACGCTTATTTGTTGAACTCTTACTCCAATCTTTTATCATTTTATTAACTGTTGGTTCGTGCGAAGTATTTTCGGAAATTCCTTGAAGCCAAGTGGTAATACTAAGTGGTAAAACTTGGTGCGGTAATTTATCAATCAAACTTAATAATTGAGAGATTAGCTCATTTCTGACGTTACAAAAATCTATTAAACGTTTTATAGTTGGTGATTCCCCATTCTGTTCTCCTTCATTTTTCATTCTTTCTGCTAGAGATTCAAATATCGCTGATGAATCCCCATCGCTAAGAGACCTTACTTCTTTTAAGGCCAAGCTTCTGATAGTTTCAGAATCATTTAAGAGTTTTATGAATAATTCTTGAGCTTGAGAACTCATTCTTTGGATATTAGTCCCAGAAACGGATAATTTGTCTCTTGAATAATAAAAATAGGATTGTAAATTTACCTCGCTGAGATTGGGTTCTGAAGATAGCCATTTTCTAATCCAAGAATCTTGTAAATAACTTTGATATTCTACTGGCAGTTCATCTAATTTTTCATCATTATTTTCTAGTACTAACTCTTCCATCAGCTTTAATTCGGTAATAATTCCTTGGTTCTTTGCTTGTTGTTGATAAAAACTTTTAAACGTTTCTGACTTGAAGTATTCCAAGAGCATTAGTTTTGCCAAAATACGTTTATCAAGATTTTCTCCTTTGGAATTGGCCATCTGGTGTCTTAACAAAAGAGTGTTTAAAAATCTTTTTGTCTGTCTCGGGTTACCATTAAGACCTACTGCCAGAACCGATACAAGTTGGGCAGAGAGAAGCAACGCTTCTTTTAGATTTTCGTTGACTTCAGTAACAAATTCATTCGCATTTTCTAATCTAAACGTAAAACCAAATTGGTCTTTATTTTTTTCTTCTAAAACACTTATCCTGATGTGTTCAAATTCTCCTATGTCCGTATATAAATTAGTGAATAATAGATTGATGTAAGTTGTCAATTCTAGGTCACTAAGGGGTGGAATTCTTATTGGATATTGAATTAGTTTTTCCAGATAATCACGTCCCACTTCAGTATTGTCTCCGGGTATTTCCGGAAACCTTCTTCTAACTGCATGTTTAATGAGTCGTTCATCCGCGCCAATTATAAAAGCAGTATTCTTGGCAAATAAGAATAGTTTTATGGCCTCAAGAGTTCCTATAACAGTATCTGGTGAACATCTATCCAAATCATCAATTAATACTACTATTTTTTTTAAATTAGTTTCTTTAATTAGTTCTTCAAATGCCAGATGGAATTCTTGAATATCATTTTTAAGGATCTCGTCAGGGTCAGTATTTTCATTTTGCTTTTTTATATACTCTTCATAATCGGCATTGGACAATTTATTTAAGATATCTGAAGTAGTAGTTAAGGCAAGTCCTGCCGGTCCCATTAACATAAAACCTGCTCCATGCTTAACAGCAGATTGTCCTATTTTAAGTAAGTCTATTTTTTTCAGAAGTTTTGCAGCAATTTTTAACGCTTTATCCTGTGGTTTTCTTTTTTTGACTATTTCATTAACTATTCTGCCCATCAAAACGGTCTTGGTGTCTTCATATCCTTCAAACAACCATCCATTAAAATTGATGATTATAATATCCTTATCCTCTGAATAGGTCTCTTCAACCATTCTCATAAGACTTGATTTTCCGCTTCCCCAATCACCGAAAACACCTATACTGCATGGCAGCAAATTGGCATTATTTACTATACTTGTTACAGCATTTACAAGATGTTGATAATCGATAAAATCAGAATTTGTTTCGTTATCATTCCACATAGTTAGAAAATTTTAAGGCACAAAAAAAGCTAATTACTCATCATTAGCCACTAGAGCAATAAATGGTAATAGCTTAACTGAGCTTAAATATAACCAATTAATAATCTAAATATATATCGACTTTTAAAATTTCATTAAAATTCTGATTTTTTTGGTCATCCTGCATAAAATCATTCTCATCAGTCAATAATTTAAATGTTTATATATATTGCAAAATAAAATAAATGGATTTATGTAATTCTACAAATCGAAGTTGTAATTATTTTAAAATAAAAAATAACTACTTGGACAAGTGATAATATTTTAAAAGGTTACAGATACCCAAATCCCAGGATGCTCACTAGCCGCCTGACTCTTATTCTGCAAACTGGAATATATACCCCAATTAGGCCGCTTCTCTGGCCAAACCCCTTTCCTGTTTAATCCACTGCTTTTTACATTTGAGAAAAGCGCAGGAGATAGCAACAAATAATCTTCTTGCTTAATATTTACTCCCATTCGGTAAGCACCCAATCGAAAGTAAGTAGCATCTTGACCTTCATCAAAATCGACATTAAAAGTTTTGTTTTTGCTGATGTCTTTCAAATCAGTTTCTTGAAGTAAATGAGCCAAGGAGTTGCAGTAGGAGGGAGCATTCAAAGTTCCAACGATGGCAATATTAGTTTTACCTTGCATCTGTAGCATTTTATATATCACGGAGACTTGATAGGCTTGATTTTTTCGTATTTCAAAAGCTTTTTTCTTATCGAGTTTGTTTTCATAAAAATAGGCAGAGAGCAGATGAATAGTTTTTCCTTTGGGACTTTGAATCTCATATTCCAATAATTCCTGAGTTGCACTTTTAGAATCATCAATTGTATGGATTTTGATGGATGCCAGTTGATATCCATTCTTTAAAAGTAATGCTTGTTCACGACCCTTTCCTTCAGAACTTGGTATCAAAATACTTTCCGAAAAAGGAGCGCAATTAAACTTAGGCAAGATGAAATTATTAAATTCATCCAAAGACATTTTATCCTCAACTTCTTGCAGCACCAAAATATCCGGATCAATCTCTGAAATAACCATAGCTTTATGGTTTGTAGATTCTGGGTCGATAGGCACGGTCTGAACTTTGATCCAGCCGTTCCAGTCGGTCAGTTCACCTGATTTGAGCTCTTTGGAGCAGTTCATTCCTTTAAGATAGAGTTCACCAGCTTTTTTTCGCATTACCACGTATGGATTTTGGTAAGTTTTGTCAAAATCCAACAGGAACGATAATTCCTTTAACCGTTCGGTATTCGATGCGCTTTTTTCTTTAGTTAGCAGCGTGTCGAATTCAACAATCCAATCGGAAACGCATTTGCCTATGGTTTTTTGAATCAAGCTTCTATCTCTATGAAACAGGTTTTGAACATTAAAGATGGCTATTTTCATAATCGTAGATTTTATTTTCTTTTGTCCTGTGCGTTTTTATCAAAGGCAATTAGGTTAAACATTTCGCGCATTCTGCTACGCACACGGTTTCCATATCTTTCCTCCAGTTCCTCTGCATTTAGATTGGTTGTAGCATGCGTTTTTAGTTTTCTTTTCAGAAAAAGTTCATGACGTGAAAGCAGGACCTCTCCCATCACATTGCAGTCCTGTCCGTAGTGCCTCCCGATGGGCTCCACCCCCAGATCATCAAAACAGAAATAACTGCCACTTCCATAATCTTCAATGATTTTATAACCGAGGTGATTGAATGCAAAAACAATATTCCGGCAGGGAATTACCGAGTAGGATCGCTGAAGCGGAACAATAAACTGCAACAGCTTCATTAAAGATGTTTTACCACATCCCACAGGACCGGAAACCAAAAGCCCCTTATCTGGATCTATTCCTGCCTGTTCGCATTTTTCTTTATCCTTTATAAAATAATTACTGAGTTTATAGATGATGTCCTTATCCTCCCTATAGATTTTGAACTGTTTGCCAAACAACAATTTTCCCTTGGCATCCAGATAGATCAAGATCTTTGGGAAATCATAGAACATCTCAAATCCATTGAACCTTCCAATGGAATATTCAATGCCACCTTCGGTTATTTTAGAGGGGTTGACCATAGTTTTTGTGTTTACTTGTTTTTAGGTTGTCCCGTTTTTGGGACACTGGTTTGGCCGTTTCAATTTCCTTTGCTTTTAACATCCAATTCTCGGCAGCCGCTTGCCAATCCATTATCTTTATCTTTCCACCTACCTTCCAGCCAATGGAGCTGTAATGATTGTAAAATTTTTCTCCTTCCAGGGGTGGCCACTTTCGCTTCCCAAAAAAATCCGTCACCTCATTTTTATTTTTAGGCAGCTTAGCTTTTTTACTCTTTGTTATCCGTTTGTTACTGTTTGTATAAGGTACCAATGCTTGTCCCTCTACCTGTTCAGGGGTTGTTCCGGTAGTTGTACCTTTATTTGGTTCGGTACTTGTATCAAATTTGGGCAACCTGATCTTACTCCCTTTATACGGATTATGTGAAGGTAAATACCGAATATATTTCCATCCGTGGAGGTTTTTTAGGCACCGATGGTAAGTTGCCTTGGAACCTATTTTTGACATCTTCATAATATCCTCCCGGTTTATATAAAACTCCTCTGGGAACCGGTTGATATTCCAGTACTGGAACAAAGCCATATACAGACTGATATGCGTAGGGTTCAACCGCGAGTCCATTGAAAATTGCTGAAATACAGCGTTCAGATGTCTTATATAGTTCATACATACTTATTCATAGCTATGGTGGACCCTGCTGTCATTCATGACTTTCTGTATATCCTCGGAATCATAATAAATAATCCCACCCATTTTACTATAGGGCAAAGTGCCATTGATCCTTAAATTTTGTAAGGTGCCGGGGCTTATCTGTAGCATTTCCATTACCTCCGAGGATTTTAGATACCTTTTCAAAGTACCGGAAGTCTGTTTGCTAAGGATAGTTTTAATATCATCGAGCAATTCCATTTTGAATTCCCGAAGATCGTCTGTGGTAATAATACTTGTTGGCATAATAGAACGTTTTAAATGAAAGGGACCATCACATTGCTATTATCTAATTTGATAGTCCCTAACCTAATTTGACTTTCGTTCTACAAAATTGAAGGTATTCGGTGGATATTTTTCAATAGTCAATCCAGAGGTGGGAAAGATTTTTTTTTAATAAATTTTGAGGGATTTTGAGCGGGAAGAACTCTTCTAGATGAGAAAAATAATCCTGAAATAACATAAATAGTATTATGCGCTTCCCATTCAAATAATTTCCCAACTTGGGAAGAGGTTGGGATTAGGCATCCGACTCTTCAAATCGTTTCAACAAGGTTTCCTGAAGTCTGTCCAAAAACTTGGTCTTACTGCCTTTTCGCGCCCTGATCTCAATAAAAGTGTGGTAGTAGTTCCCCAGATCTATATTGAAAACCTGCTCAAAGAGCAAGGCCATTTCCTTGATATCGGCAGTGCCACTATTAACGGCACCACTACTTTGTAGGGCGTAGATTAGTTCTATTAGCTCAGTTTTACTTCCTGTCCAGAAAAGTTTTGATGTATGCTTCATTAAATCAGTTTTTGAGTTATCGGTATGGGTTTCAAGTTTTTCGATTTCCTGTTGCAAATAAACAATCAGCATGTCATAGGCCATAATTGTGGCCACCGTGCCATCCTGACTGGTTGAAAAGTTTTCGTCAATCGAAAGATGAAATGTTTCGGTAGTGGCCCGAAGATCTGATTTCCCACGGACAAAGTATTGTTCGTCCAGGGTGGTCGCACCTCGACGATAGTAATGGTAGAACTCCAGGTTGTCATTGAAGAAAACCTGAAGTCTATTAATTTGTCTGTTGAGGTATTTAACCTGAAATTTGGAACTGCTCCTTGGTCGCTTGCTTTCAATATTGAATAGTTTTGCGTAGTAAATCAGCTTGCTCAGTATTTGGGGCTTGGTATGCTTAAAGAAATATATCTCTTCCTGTTGCGATTTAAATCCATGTTTTATAACCTCCCTTCTTAGGGAATTGATGCACTTTTTGGTATAGGCAATACCGGTTTCCGCCTTGTATAATATATCATCGGTACAAGATTCCAAAGCTTCCAACTGTGCTTCGAATTCCAATATTAAATCCTGATATTTCATACATATGGGGCAATTATTTAGAGGGATCAACTGGATTCCAGTATACCCATCAATTCCAAGGTGTAATTATCTGCAGTCTGTATATACGCGTAGGTACTATATACGGTAGCTCCCAATTTCCTTTTTTCAAATCCTGCCGTTAGGCCAAGGGCAATATGGTTGTAGTTTAATTCAATAGCACGCTTTATGGTCTGGAATAATAATTGTCTATAGATGTGAAATTGTTCCAAATATTTATAGTCCATACCCACAAAGGCAGGAATATAGGTTTTATGGATATTTTTATAGCACAGCATAACGCCTATCATTTTTTTCGGCTCGTCCTTAGGGCTTATGGTAATAAATTCCCAATTGGGATGTACCCACATTTTGGCAAATAGTTTAGTGGGAAAGGAAAAGGTGTTCAGCCCCAAATTATTTTGATGAACATTCGAATATAGTTCAGCAATCTGTTCCAATTGTACTAAGTTCGCATCCTGCACTATCTGGATGTCCAGTAAATTTTCGATTCTCAAAATTTCTTTTCGTAAGTGCTTCCTATTTCTGGAGGAAAGACGGGAGATATAAGTTTCCAGATCTTCTTCCTTGTTTAGTTCAATAGCACAGGAATCCGGCATCTGCACCCTTATAAAACCTTGTCCTTGAAAGTAGGCATGAAGGTCTTTGTCATCACTAAAATCGCGAAGTACGATCATTTTGGCTCCCAGGGTGTGTTCCAATTTTTCCAGCGTGCCTATCAATACATTTAGAGCTTCCTTTTTTTGCGGATGTTCGTTATTAATATATAAATGGTGCCCCTCAGTAAATAAGGAACCGAGGCTCAATACTTTTGAGGTTAAATAATATGGATCGTTTCTCCGTTCCTCCTCAATGGTTTGAGAAGCTCCCACGGCGGCCAACATATCATCCTTCCATAATCCCACGGTCATAAATGTGGCTAATATTGGCTCACGTTCTTGGTCGTATATTACCAAATACCTGAAGTCCCAATTGTGCTCCTTTTGTGTATTGCCGCTAAACGATTCTTCCAGAAATTTCAATCCCTCCCAGTCAAAAACTCCTTTTTCTCCAAGCAGACCATTCCAAAGTTGCTTATCAATTTTTACAATTGAATCTTCTAATTGGATATTTAACGCGGTACTAAGCGTATTTTTTATAGGTACTTCTTTTTGCTTAGGCTCCAATTTAAATGCCTGAAACACCCTGTCACTATTGGTGTGGGTATCTTCCAGAGCTTTTGGAAAGTGATATTCCATCGCTTCAACAAGTCCTTTGATTTCTTCTTTTTGGTTGTGCCTAGAAATGGTTATGCGCACGCCGGTATTCTTCACGGGTACTGCGGGAAAAATTCCAAGGTTAACATAATAACCTTCCTGCATCAAGCGGTTTACAAAATTGTACCCGGTCTTTGGCATGCCGGTGCCTATATAGAACACAGGTGAAATATTCTCGTCAATCATCGGTAAATCTGTCGGCTGTAGCAATTCATTGAAATAAGAGACCCGTTCCCGAAGTTCCTGTTGCAGAACATAAATTTCCGGGGAAAGATGTATTTCGGCCGATGCAGTCGCTGCCGCGATGGATGCCGGCTCCAGTTGTGCTGAGAAAGTCAAAGGCCCACCAAAGGTTTTTATCTCGTGGTACATTTTTTTATTGGAACAGACCAAAACCGCCCCGCTGGCTCCAAAGGTCTTGCTTAGGGTGCCAAAGAGCAGTACATTTTCCGATAATTCCCCGAGTTCGCTCATTACATATCCAGTTCCGTTTTTCCCTATCCAGCTCATGCCGTGCACATCATCAAAGTAGAAATTGAGCTGGGGATACTTTTGGCTTAGGGCCATCAGATCGGAGATAGGAGCGAAGTCGCCATACATGGAATAGATGCCATCGGCCATATACCAAATTTTCTTTCTCTGGTCTGAATATCGCTTGATCTTGTCCTCCAGCATATTAAGGTCATTGTGCCGTATCATATCAATAGGTACGCTTCTATTCTTTAATATTTTCGCTGCGCTCTGTACGCTCCAATGGACTTGATGGTCCAAAATAATGGCATCCTGATCCTTTACGGCACTGGGGATTACCCCTATATGGCCAAGGGTGCTGTTTTTGGTAATGATAATCGGATGGCCGTACATTTCCCCTACCTTTTCTTCCAATTTCCTATAAAGCGGATTGGAGATATACGACTTCGACAAAGGAAATTGGGTGCCGTATTTTCGTATTGCGTCAACGGCCGCTTCCTTCAACCGTTTATCCTGTTCCAGACCTAAATAGCCTGTAGTACCAAAATGAAAAAGGCCTCTGTTTTTCACTTCTATGGTACGTCCCGTAAAAGAATCTCCTTCGGCGTACAGATGGAGTACGCCTTCCTGTTTTGCGTCTGTAAATACTTCATTTACAGTATCCAAAAAATTGTTGTGTTTTATTTTTGCCATAATTCTTCATTTAAAGAATAAAATTTACTGGCATTTAGTGGGAAATAAAAGTGCGATTTAAAAATAATACCGCTGGGATAAGTTTTTTTACATTTTGAATAAGAAAATACGCTGACTAAGGCCTTGTAACATTACCTAAATGTTTAAAACATCGATATTTTTGTAATTTTATCGAAGAAATTGCCAGTTTTCAATCAAAATGGATTCTATTGAGAATAATTATGCTTTGTATACCCTTAACGGAGGTATTTTATACATTCGGTATCATGCAGATATTGTAATCAAATATGAAGGCGCCGTTAAAATTGTGGCAGATCGCCTACGGTTCCAACAAGGAATCTGTTACCCAGCCCTGTGCGATATAACAGGAGTGGAAGAAGTTGACAAACCAGCTAGGGACTACTTGGCAAGCGAGGGCTCCATACTTCTTAAGGCGGTAGCTTTTATTGTGGGAAACCCTATGTCCAATATAATCTCCTATTTCTACCTTAAGACTACTAAGCCCTCCATCCCAACAAAAGCTTTTCAGGATGTGGAAGAAGCGAAATTATTTTTGGAGAAATACATTTAACCATTGAATTGTAGATTGGGAAAAAGGGAAAAGTAAGAGGGAAATTCAAAATAAAACGATATGTCGAAAGAGAAACGACTCAAAAAAATTGCGGAAGCATTAGCGGAAATGGCAGCGGGAAGGTTCTATTACCATATTGAAAAATCCTCCAAGAAAGATAATATTGACGCGCTTATATCAGGAATTAATATGATGGCTGAAGAAATTAGTGAAGCTTTATTACACGAGGGATATGTCAATTCAAACGAGACAATCAAACATATAGTCTTGATGAATTTTGAAATCGATTTGAACGGTAAAGTTAAGGCCATTAATCAACAAGCTTGTGATATCTTATCCTATACCTGCGAGGAAATCGTTGGAAAGTCCTTTGATTGTTTTTTAAATGAAAAATCTGTTCCCAAATGGAAACGGCATTGGAATAAACTTAAGGACAAAAAAATGAAGGATACGTCACTTGATCTAACCTTTAGAACCAAACATGGCTTATTGGTTCCCAGTGCGTGCTATATTAATAGACTAGGGGGGAAAGCGGGGGGTATGGAAAGTTTAATTGTAACGGTTGTGAAACATTCCAAAAAGCAGGTGGAATTGGAGGAATACCTTATGGAGAAAGAGAAAAATGGTAGGGAAAATTCTAAAAGGGAAAAGCCAATTCTTTCTTCAATGGTCAACAAACAAAAGGTGATTCTAACATCTTCAGATATAGCAAAAATAAGACAGGTGCGAAACTACTTCATAGAAAATCTCGAAAGGGACTTTCCGCCAATCGAAAAGCTCGCCCGTGAATTTGGTACCAATACCTTCAAGATTAAATATGGTTTTAAGGAACTGTATGGAGTTAGCGTTTTTCATTTTATTCGGAACGAACGATTGCGAAAAGCCAAAATGTTGGTGGAGGGTAGTAATATTACCTTCAAAAGAATTACCCAGCTATGCGGTTTTAAAAGTGTTCCATCCTTTTCGACTACTTTTAAGAATGAATTTGGCTATACACCCAAACAGCTTCGAAGGAAATTTACATTAGAAAATTCTTGATTTTTTCCCTTTCTTGAAAATAATACCGCTGGGATAAGTTTATTTTCATTTTCCTGAAATTATTATACAGAATTTTATCATATCAAATCAAACGATATGATATTCAATAAAAAACATAGAAAATTGACAATAAATGTAATTAGTCTTCTATTTATTGTGCTGTTTGTGTATGCTGCCATAAGTAAGCTTCTCGATTTTGAAACCTTCACCGTTCAACTGGCACAATCCCCATTACTTAGTGCCTATGCAGGAATTATTGCTTGGTTGGTTCCCGGTATGGAGATAGGTCTTGCCAGTTTGCTAATTTTCGAGAGGACTAGAATAATGGCTTTATATGCCGCTTTTACCTTGATGATAATGTTTACTGCCTATATTTTTATCATCCTTAATTTTTCTGATTTTATTCCCTGTTCCTGCGGTGGGGTATTGGAGAATATGAGTTGGACACAGCACCTCATCTTTAATGCGGTTTTTATTTTGTTGGCCGCAACTGCTATTTTTTTCTCTGTGCAAATTAATACTAAATACAAGCTACTTTTAATAGTCGCCCTTGCCATTATTGGTATTGCTACTGTTGCATTGTTGTTTGTTTTTTCCGAAAAGAAAATGCATCAAAACAACGCCTTTCAAAGAAATTATATGCCCCATCCCATCGAGGACATTAACAATATACCCCTTAATTCCAATTCGTATTATATAGCAGGACTGAATTCAGACAAAATTTATCTTGGTAACTATAAAGCTCCTTTAATTTTGGAGGAAATAAATATAGGCAATGGAAATATCCAACAGCACAACCTTTCTATCAGCAATACCACGCTTCCATTTAAGCGGGTTCGAATTGCGGTAGACCTACCTTACTTTTATTTAGGCGATGGAACGGTTCCAATAATTTTCAGGGGAAATTTTAATACCGGAATGGCAACACCATTCTATGACGGCACCTATTTTAATCATTTCACTATTGCAGGCCCAGAAACCTTTGGACTTGTTACCATAAATGCACGAACTGGAAATATTTCACTTGGGGCGGTACAAAACTCCAATGGACACCTTGAATTGAATATGCCTGATAATATATTAACCTCCCAAGTGGATGGCGTATTTGATTCGGATGGAAATTTACTCTGGAATAAAAGTCATAAAAAATTTCTCTATGTATATCGTTACCGAAATACATACGAGGTAATAAATAGGAATTTTTCCCATCATTTTTCTGGGAAGACCATTGATACAATACGAAATGCAATTTTGGAAGTGTCGTATTATAAAAGTACGGGGCAACATGTTTTGGGTGCAAAATCAGTGGTTGTAAATAGGTCTAGTGCCACCGATGGTGACTATCTTTTTATAGAAAGTGATAGATTAGGAAAGTATGATGATGAAGACCTGCAACAGGTTTCTACTATCATAGATGTTTATAATGTTATGAACAGTCATTATGAATTCAGTTTTTATATCTACCATGACAGGGGGCAGAACTTAACGGACTTTGGAATATCAGGAGATTTGTTGGTGGCTATTATTGGTAAAAATGTATTGATTTTTAAGTTAAAGCCAGAGTATTTCAACTCCGGCCCTAACGTAACACATACTGCGCAGTATCAGGAATAAGACCGAACACCTGTAGAAAAAAGTAGGTCGCTAATTTTATAAAATTTATAATATGAAAACAAAAATTTTAAAATTCGGTATGCCTTTGATGGCATTTTTACTGGCGATAGTGTTTGCTTTTGCTAGTAATGGAAAACCTGAAATGGATGACGCCATTGTGCCAGGATACATTTTTTCAAATGGCACTTGTGAGTTGAAAACCAATGATTGTACCGTGGAAGGTAATACCCTTTGCAAGATTGGTGGACAACAGGTCTATCATACCAAGCAGGGAAACCAGTGTAAAAACCCATTAATGAGATGGAACTAATCACTGATTTAAAGGAGGGAAATTTCCCTCCTTTTTCCTTTAAGGTTTACAATATGTATCAAACCAATTCTTTATAGTTTCACCTAAATATTTCCTTTTTTCCCTGTCCATAATATTATGTCCCTCTTCCTCAAATAGTAACAGTTTTCCGTTTTTATGTAGTCTTCTCAAAGCCAAATAAAATCGGATGCTTTCAGTATAGTCAATATGATAATCTTCCGCACCTGCCCATAGGAGAATAGGGGTACTTATATTTTCGATACCGTGAAATGGGGAGTTTTTAATGTATTCTTCCTTTATTTCATAGTATGGTTTCCCCATTCTCATTTGATAGTCCTCCATTCGCCACATCTCTTCCTGTCCGGTATTCCAATTGATAGCGTGATAGAATGTGACCAAATTGGTAACAGCTGCCCCCGAAGTAATTGCTGCAAATCGATTTGTTTGGGTGGCAATAAAAGCACTTTCATAACCCCCAAACGAAAAACCATATAAACCAACCTTAGTGGAGTCTATGCTCTTTTTCTCCAAAATATAATCTATGCTTTCATTTACATAGTTAAGAGCGGATAGTCCTGGGTTTCCAATCCTATATTTTATATCGGGCATTAGTACAAAATATCCATCCAGTGCGTAATGTGTTGGATTGAAACCACCAGTTCCATAATCAGAAATGGGATAAAAATCATGCATTCTTTCTGTTTGCATTTCATAAATACATACCACTAAAGGATATTTTTTTTGAGGATCGTAATTTATCGGTGATATCAAAAAGGCCTTTGAAGAATCTCCTTGCTTCATTTTGAATTTTATCAATTTAGGCTTTCCCCATTTCTTGATCTTTTGGTTCCCATTGGAGACCACTTCGCTTGAGGTCTTATTTTTTATTCTATCAAAAACCACGATTTTGGGAGACAGATCATAGGATTGAATCCGACAGCTTAAATATTTCAAATCTTCGTCATAAGCTATTCCGTCACTTCTCTGGGGTCCAAAAGTAATTGGGAGTAAAGAACCCTTCTTTTCACGAAGAAAATACCCGGAATTTCTATTTTCGTCGGTGGCATGTAGTAAGAACCCCTTGTCAATATTTACAACATCTTGCTCTAACTTTTTTGGATTTAGGAAGTCCATAACGGGCATATATTTTCTCTTGATCTCCCTGCCTTTTGTTAGCCGCACTTGTATCTTCCCGTCCAGGGAAAGTTTCCAAATATCATATTCATCACAAACTAGTATCTCACTTTTGTTCTCCAGCCATTTTATGTGGAGAGCATATGGTAGTCTCTGGTCGGGTCTATCGTTGGCGCTGTCCCATAAATCTTCTTTTATCCTTTCAGATAGGTTTACACTTTTTCCAGTTCCCACCGCATAGGAGTACCAGTCTTCATTCTTAAAATACACAATGTACCTACCCCGGGGGTCAATAAATACTAGATTCGGATTCTGTTTTTTTAAGAATGCTTTTTCAATTCCATTGTGAATATCGTATAGCGTAAAGTCAACATCTGCCACAAACTTATATTCGGGTTCATAAGCCAATAAATTCATTTTTAAAAGGAAATCATTGTTTACCCTCAAGATTTTAGTAAAATCATCCGCTGCTATTTGATGTAAGCTTTGGGTCTTCGTATTCCATGTCCATAGGGAGTTATCCGGCTCCAATAATCCCTGTGCTTTACGCATAGGGTATATCAACTTGTCCTCGGGTAGCCAATTTTGTACTCCTGACGGCAATTTCTCAGGTTGATTGCTATTTTGAGGACGGGTTTTGAAGAAAACAAAATTTCCATCTGGGGAAATTTCAATATAATCTTTCAGGATTTGAAAACCCTTTAGCTTTTCGTTTTCAAAGGGATATAAGGATTCCAGACTGGTTTCGTGACTGAAATTTAACCAACTTATTTTTTCCTGTTCAGCATCCATTTCCGTCATAAATGCCAAACTTTTTCCATCCTTGCTCCACAATAAATTATGTATATTTCCCTTGAATTCACTAAGAATTTCGTTTCTATGGTTATCTAAATCCAAAAGAATCAAGTAATCGGTTCCAGTTGTTTCTGTCACCATCGCTAGTTTGTTCTCAAATGGATTTATTTGGTATTCGGTAATATTCTTCAGAATACTTTCCGTTCCACTTAAAGCGTTTTTTATAACCAAACTGGTAGTAGATGGATTCTGCCTCTCACAGATCAAAAATGTTTGGTCCCTAGTAAATGATCTTCTTAAAATATCCTTTAGGATCTCCGTAGTATCATTTTCCAAATCAATAATCATTAATCCCGCTTCGGCCATAACAGTAAAATATTTGCTGTTTTTGGCAAAGCTTCCTTCATAGCCTTGCGGAATTTTGTACTGTTTTTCCCCGAAGTTTGCCTTCAGTATGAGGGTGTCATTTCCTTTTTCCGTCTGGGAATAATAAAACATCCATTTTCCGTTGTTGCTGATATCTCCATTGTAAATGGTTTCCCATTCCCCTAGATCCTTTAAGAGTGGGGCTTGCTGTTGTGAAAATGATTTTATCGCAATACTGAACAAGCATAGAAAAATATAATATTTCATGGCTCTTCTTTTAGTATCCTGGGTTTTGTGGATTCAATTTAGGATTTGCAACCAATTCCGAATCTGGAATCGGTAGCAGAACATCTGTATTCCTCCACCCGGGCTTAATAGAGGATAATATTTCCTGTGCCATATCTGTTCTTTTTAAATCGAACCATCGATGTCCAAACTCTGTAAAGAGTTCAAACCTTCTTTCGGCAAGAATGGCGTCCTGCATTTCTGCAATTGTGGAAGCGGAAGTATTACCTAGACCTGCGCGGTTTCTTACTTTATTCAAATCTTCCTGTGCTCCGTTTATGTCTCCCAACATAAGGCGGGCTTCAGATCTGATAAGGTATTGCTCCGCCAATCTAAATATCTTTGAGTATTCTAAGCTGGTTCCGGTATTTGTTTTTTCTTTGTATTTATTGGGAAAGTACCAAGTTTGGGAGCCATCGGAAACTTCACCTATCCAGTTTTCCCTTCGTAGGTCTCCCGCTTCCATAGCATCTATCATGGCCGGATTCAACGCAACATTCTCGGGAGGACCGTCAGTTATTATATAGATACTTCCCTCAACAGTATTGTCCCCTTCATATTTGGGCTTAAACTGCCAGATGGTTGCGGGACTGTCCTTCAGGAAAACAGTATTGATATCCGAGTCCAGGGTAAAAAGTGCTGTATTGGAAATGAGTCTACTGCTTTCCCTTTCTGCATTGCTCCAGTCGCCTTGGTACAAATATACCCTGGCTAAAAGTGCCGATACCACAAAATTGTTTGGGCGTACCCTTTCACTTCCCGCATATTCGGGACCCAAAAGATTACTGGCCTCCAAAAGGTCGGCAATAATGTTATCATAAACCTCTTGGATGGGCATCCGTGATACGGATGTATTAGTTGGGTAATCAGTGGTTTTGATATAGGGTATGGCCCCAAAGGAATTTACTAAATGAAAATGGCAGAACGCTCTTACAAAAAGCGCCTCTCCTTTAAGTTGACGTTTTATATCCAAAGAAAGGGCAGGGGCGTTCTCCAAACCATTTAATACTGCATTTGCAGAATAAATGACCTTATAGGCTGGGTTCCAAATTTCAGTTAATGCCGTATTTGTTGGTAATACTTGATGAAGGTAAAAGGATTCAATGGCAAAGCCAGGATAGAAATGGTAATCGAGTTCATCGGCATAAAGCCCAAATACAAATCCATTTCCAGAAAGGCCACCACTTAAAAAGCCTTGGTCCCTCAAGTTGCCATACATTGTTGTTACCGCTGCTGTCGCCGTGGCTTCCGTATTGAACACGTTCTGTTGTTCAATTTGGTTTAATGGGGTTTCTTGTTCCAAAAAATCCTCACACCCAACCAATAGGAAACCAAAAAGGAGTATTAGCCATTGGCATTGAGAAAATTGCTGTTTTATATAAAAAGAAGTTTTCATAAGATTAAATTTAGAATTGAAGTTGAAGGTTGAGGGATATCATCCGGAGTGACGGTAAAAAACCGATGGTCCGCTCAGGGTCACCACCCTTGAATTTTGTAAATGTCAAGAGGTTTTGTCCCTGCAGTGCAATGCGGCAAGAGGTGTTCCTTGCTTCCTCAAGGGGGAGCGTGTAGGAGAGTTCGAATGATTTCAGACGAACAAAAGACGCGTCAGAGACCGCTCCGTTACTTTGGCTAAATCGCGAGAAGGCGAGATAGCTCTCAAAATTGGAACCTGTGCCGTATTGCTGCATAAATGCATTATCACCTGTTTGTTGCCACCTGTCCAATACATCCGCTGTCTGATTGAACATCGTCCCGGGTTGTAGACCATAATAGTACTGGTTTAGCGCATTTTTTTTCACGAATTGGAATAGGAAATCCAGACCCCAATTCCCATATTGGAAAGAGTTGGAAAGACCCCCATAAAATTTAGGAGAAAGATCGGCGATGTATTTACGATCTTCGGGACTGCTTATTTCCCCATCCCCATTAAAATCTTCAAAGGTAAAGAGTCCCGTTTCGGCATCTATTCCTGTTACTTGATACAATTTGGAAATAGTAAGGGACTCCCCAACCACAAACCTATTTGAATACGTTGAACCTTCCAGTCCCGGAAATTTCAACAGCGTATTTTTGGGCACTGTTATGTTCGCTCCCACTTTCCAGGAAAAGTTGCTATTATTTACTATAGCGCTTTCAAGTTCTGCTTCAAATCCTTTATTTTCTACCACGGCGTTAAGGTTGGCCAAGATAGAGGTAAAACCCGTTGTGGCAGGAAGTACATAATTGATCAATTGGTTGGATGTGCGGCTCTGGTAATAGGAAAAATTGAGAAATAGGCTATTTTTCCACAGGCCAAGTTCCAAGGCTACTTCCTTTTTTGTGTTTTCTTCCCACTTGAAATCTGGATTGTACAGTCTTGCAGGTTCCAGCCCTATGTTGCCGTCATAAGAACCATCGCTAAGTATATAGGATTGTAAATATTGGTAGTCGCCAATTTGATCATTTCCTGTTATCCCATAACTCCCTCTAATTTTGCCCAGGCTCAACCAAGGAAGTGAAAGGTCTTCTGAAAAGAGATAAGCTGCACCCACTGCACCAAAGTTGCCATACTTATTTCCAGGCCCAAACCTGCTGGAACCATCTCGACGGGCAGTAAGATTTAGGAAAATCTTATCGAGATAACTAACATTTAACCTTGAAAAAAAAGATTGATAGCTGTATTCGGTTTCGGAATAGTTGGAAACGTTTATGGTAGTTGCAGCCTGTAGATTTTCAATGAATGAATTGTCTGGAAAACCATAGCCACCGAAGGCCTCTTGGTCGATGCTATTTCTTTGAAAGGTAGCACCAACAAGGAAATTCAGCTTGATGTTTCCAAAAGATCTTTTCCATTCCAATTGCGGCTCTACAATATAATGCTCACTATTGCTATTGCTCAGGGACAATGCTGAATAACTACTATCCAAGCCCCAAGCGGGATTATAAATGGTATGTGGAAAAACATGTGATTCTGCCAATTGGGTATTGCCATAACCCAAGTTCAGTTTGGCTTCCAAGTTTTTAAAGACCTCATAAGATAGTACCGCATTGGACAATAAGGTGCGTGTTTTGTTTTTATAAACAGACTGAAGGGCTGCAATGGGATTGGTCCATGTACTGTTCTCCCAGTTAACTTTCCCATTTTCATCATACAGAACTGGAGCATTTGGAGGAAGGGTAATCGCCTCATAGGTAAGATCAACCTTGGGAAGGTTATTATTTTCTATGGTATAGCCAACATTAAATAAAAGGTTAAAACGGTTGTCATGGCTTTTGTGGGTTATATTGGAGTTGAGGTTTATTCGATTATATCGAAAATCACCAGGAAAAACCGTTGATTCCTTGAAATAATTTCCCGAAAGAAGAAATTGCGTCTGCGCGCTCCCACCTGAAATTGAGGCTTGCAATTGTTGGGTTTCGGCGGTACCACCAATAAGTTCATCCTGCCAATCCGTATAGCGATTCATGTCCCACGTGCCATTCAAATCGTATGCATCTTCAGGATACTCGCTAATTCCATCATTGGCAAACGCCTCCCGTCTCATGGAAAGGTATTGCTGGGTGTTTAGAAGTTTCATTTTTCGAGTTATTCGAGCAAATCCCGTACTACTGCCGATGGAAAATCTAGTTTTACCTTCCTTACCTTTTTTAGTGGTAATTAGTATCACTCCATTGGCGCCACGGGAGCCGTATATTGCGGTGGCATCCGCATCCTTCAATACCTCAATACTTTCTATGTTGGCAGGATTAATTGCATTTAAGGGACTAATATTGGCCTGAGGTATTATTTCAGCGGCAATACCCTTGTCAGCTATTGAGCCTGAATTATAAGGAACTCCATCTATAATGTAGAGGGGTTCATTTCCAGAAGTGATACTGTTTCGACCCCGAATACGTACATCAAAGCCACCCCCCGCTATACCTGAGGTCTGTACAATATCAACGCCCGCCATTCTACCCTGCATAGCTGCCAGGGGATTCGCAACAGGCTGCTTCCCAATTTCCTCCGCAGTAACCCAAGAAATACTCCCCGTCTTCTCCCTATCAGTAACTTTATAATACCCCGCATTTATAACCACGGCATCCAAAGCCTGGGCATCAATCTCCATAACAACGTTCATAATACTGCGCCTGCCAACTGCAACTTCAAGTGGCTTATACCCCAAATAGCTAAACACCAACGTATCTGAACGTTGAGCGGTTATTTCATAATGCCCATCCACATCACTCTGCGTTCCGCGTGAGGTGTTTTTCACAATAATATTTACTCCCCCAAGCGGCCCATTGGCATCAGTAACAATGCCCGAAATGGGAGGGGAGCCATTTTGTGAGGTTAGGGGTGTACTTAGTGCCCAGATTAGGGCAAAAGATAAGGGCAGGGCATAGTAGCCCCTGTACTTATTTTTCATAGTTTTGCATCAGTTAAGTTTGAATTAATTTTAACTACTGGCCTGCTCCAACGGTCTGCAAAAACTAGGAGCGGGTCATTTTTTTAGCATTAAGAATCGAATGTCAGGTTGAGCGCAGTCAAAACGTCCTTAGAAGTTCAAACCACTCAATTCTAACTACTCAATACTAAATACAATTGCAAAACTTACTAAACAAAACTGAAAAAACGCTTTAAAAGAAAGTTGAGAAGAAAAAACCGACCAAGCCCAATACAAAAGGGCGCGGAACTCAACTTACCGGATTGGGGTACTGGTATACCTTGGAACGATAAGAGAGCCCACGCCCGGGTCGTGAGCAATCTGCTTATCCTCTCGTTCCTAAAATTACCAGTTTTCAATCCGAGAATCAAAGCGAAAGCTTCTAATGTTTTGCTCTTAGAAGAGTCGCAAATTTATATTATAAAAACAAATATAATAAAAAAATATTTACGGTAAGATATATCATACCATAAATATTATTAATAAGTGAGAAATTTATCAATAGCTAAAGAGAATTAAATTGACTGAGAAGGAAAAAATTGGTAATTACTTATTAAAATTAAGGGAAAAAATACCTAGTAAAGAATATAATAAACCTCATATTTCTCAACAGGAACTTGCGGATAATCATCTTGGGTTAACTAAATTTACAATTGGTTCTATCGAAAGAGGTGAAAGTAATCCTACGTTAGATAAATTAATTCTCTTTGCGAAGGCATTAAATTTAAAGAAAGTTAATCTATTAGAAGTGCAAATTGATGTCGAAAAATATATTAAGGAATTGAAAGAAAAATAAATTAACAAATTTTAAATATTCTTCCTAATATTAAAACCCACTCCTATGGTTTTCCGTAATGGGTGGGTTTGTGTTTGTTATATGTTTGTAAAAGTATTAGAAAAATGAACAGTTCTAATTAGGGGAAGCTTACATTTATTATAAAGACAATGAATTTGATAAAAAAGAAATACGATTCGGTTCTTGCGACTTGATTTTAGGAAACATTCGATTTGACAAAGTCGATGACAAAGCAAGCTATTTAGGAATTACACATAATGCAATGAAACTACTAACTAAATGGATTGATGAGAATTTAGAACCTTTGAATTACGATGTTGATACAATAGATTATGAATAAAATCCAGTTCCAGTAGCGCAATATTTATTACTAGTGCAATCGTACTTACGAAAATTGCTGCGCCAGTTCGCTGCGCTCGTGCCTCGTGGAATTATATTTGGTTTTTATTTGCTAATTTAAGCGCTTAACTCGCAACTAATCTTGAACATTAATGTTGAATAACATGCTGAAAAAGATGACCGAATATATTATGCATTTAGTTTTTGCCGACTCACGAGCTAAAGCTAAAAAATTAAAAGAACTATTTAATGTGAATGCAATAACATAACTAAATGGAATTAAAATTTATTGGGCAGGGCTTAGATCCTGAAAGTGATATTACAGCAGGGAATTTTATTATTGACTCATTAGAAAGCGAAAACTACAATTCATTCAATGCTTTTGTTGCTTTTGTTAGCACAGGCGGACTTAAGAATATCATTGACCAGATGCTCGCTTTCAGGGAAGCGGGTGGAGAAATCAAATTATATTTAGGTGTAAACTTAAATGCTACATCAAAAGAAGCATTAGAAAAATTACTTGAACACGGAATAGAATCGTATGTTATTTACTCACCAAATAACATCATTTATCACCCGAAGATTTACGCTTTTCAAGGCCTGGAAACTACGAGAGCTATAATCGGTTCTTCTAATCTCACTGAAAGCGGATTGTTTCAGAACATAGAAGCTTCTGTTTGCGTTGACTTCGAATTTGACGATGAAAATGGGAACGAGTTCTTAGCAGATATATTTGATCACTTTAATTCAATAATAAGTCAAGAACATCCAAGCTGTCAACTTCTTACACAGGAGGTTTTAGAAATCCTTATTGAAAGCCATGTTGTTTTACCGGAAGCAGCAAGCAGGGCCAAAAGCAATAAAATTAATAAGGAATTTGGTCAAAAAGAAGCCACAGTAAATACAAGGCTTCTTGAACTATTCGGTAAAATTAAAGCCAAAAGACCACCAAAAGGTTTCAGGAAAAATGTTGTAAAGAAAGAATTGATCGCAGAAGAAGAAACAAACGAAGTAAATGTTGTTGACGAAACAACAGAACTTGAAGCTGGTTCAATGTGGATTGAAACAGGTTTAATGACTGGGGGGTCAAGAAATATTCTTGACCTTTCTAAAAAAGGAAGACTGGACGGTGTAAATAAATTCGGCAGTGTAAGCTACTTTGGTTTAGATCCTGAGAATACAATTGCTACAAAAGATATTAATGTGGTTTTTGGAGGTAAAACCTACATATCAAATCATGTTTTTTATACGGAAGGAAATAGTAATTGGAGAATTCGTTTAAATGGTGTGACAGTAGATGGAGAAAAAATTACGGTTTTCTCAAAACCAAGTCTTGGTCAAAATGGTGGTTTTCAAAATAAGATTCTCTTATTCACAAATATTGACGATACAAATTTTAAACTTGAAATTTTAGAACAAGAGGATATGCAAAGACTTATTGAGAATTCAGCCGACTGGGCTAAAGGTGGAAGTGGCAACGGCAGAGCTTACGGTATTATTGCTGAATAAAATTTGCAGTTCGCTTTTAAACCAATTCAAATCTTCTTTTGAATATTGCTTACTGAATTCATTAAGCACCATTTCAACTTCTGAATCAGTTAATTTGTAAAGAGCCATAAAGAGCAAATCAATTTTTCTTGTAACTTCAAATTTGCTTTCGATTAAGTTTTCTTTTTTCAATTCTAAATTCTCAAAAAGAGAATTGAGTCGAATATCATTTCTCAAAAGAGAAACTACAAGTAAAGATATATGATATTTAATTGTTGCTTCACTTCCATTAAACAACATTTTACTTGTAATTTGTTCAATGCTCGGAACAGGCATTTGGTTTATCAATGACTGCGTTAAATCAATCCCACTTAGTTTTTTCTTGAGGATAAAGTCAAACACAACCGAATTAAAAAGCGCTGACAAATACAGCAAATCATTTTCATTTGTGGTTAAGAATTGAACAGATTGGGATGCAGGGATAAAGGGCAAAACGGTTGCAATACAGGTCCTTGTGTTTGTTGCAGAAGTTAAACTTCTCCATGCCAGCATAAATTTTGCATTGTGATTTTTTGAAAGCTGTTGCCATTTTTCAGCGTTGATAAAAAATCTTGATTCGGGAAAGTAATCTGCAATCTCTTTATTTTCTTCATTAATATTGACCGATGAAGATTTGTTGCCGTATCTCAATTTATCTGGTACACTATTGAATCCTGAAAATTTTCCGTCAAATTGATGAAAGAATTTTCCCTCGTAAATCGGAATATTATTTCCTGTCTTTTTCTTTGTTATAAAATCTGCATGACTGGTAAAGTGAACAATTCTTCCGAATCTCACATACTCATATACATTTTTAAAAAATGGGAAGTCATTAGAAACTCTTAAAAGAAAATCTCCTTCTCGTTTGTTTGAAAAATTTGGAAGCATACCAGTAATTGGGTTAAGCAACTTCAAATTTTTGAAAGACAATTTAATTTCTGATTTAACATTTTCAAGTTCTGAAACTTCGCTGAGGTTCATTGAAACATGAAACTCTTCCCTCTTGGAATTACCCAATAACAAAAAACAAAAACGCTCTCTGCTATCAATATTGAAAATCTTTTTACGATTGATGAAATCATAAATCGCTACAACAAAATTTCCTTTTGTTAAATACTTAAAAAGGTTTTTATTTACTTGACTTGTTATGATTGCACTTTTCAAAATCAACCCAACAACACCTCTTTTGGTTTTCAATTTTGCGGCTGCATCAGTAAATAAAGCATAAGTGTTCAATTCACCATTGTTTGACAAATTGAAAAAAGAGTTCTTTTTTAAATCTGATTTAGCTTTTTCAATTTCAAGTTTGAATTCTTTTGAATAATTAGCTAATAGAATATTATTCAACTCTGTTTCTGCAATCTCATTTGTTCGGCTTGACTTGAAATGGTTTTCAGCAACTGTATTTGAATAAAGAGCATAAAACCTTTTTTCCTCAAATCTTATTTTCTCCCAAGGTGGATTGCCTAGGATAACATCATATTTTTTTAAACTTTTTTTGTTCAAACTGAGTTTCTCATGGTAAATAAATCCACTTGAAAAAACTTCAACCATTTTAGATTCCTCTATTACAAAATCGGAATGCAGTAAAAAATTTGCATGAATGAATTTTTCATTCAGTGATTTGTATAGTAACGGTTGCTTAATCTTCAAAAGTAAATTCAATTTTGCAACTTCCAAAGCCAAGCAATCCACATCAAAAGCAGAAATATTTAAAGCAATTGCTGAAAGCAATTGCAATTTGCTTTCTTTTTCAATATTCCATTTTTCAAACAGAATTTCAAAGTAGTCTATGATTGCAATAATAAAATTACCACCACCACAAGAGAAGTCAGCAAAACTTATAGTCGTAATTTCATTTATAAATTCTTTTCCAACTCTTCCGAAATTCAATTCAAAAAAAGCATCAATAGTTTTTCCAGTAACGGACTTTGCAAAGTTTACAGGGGTATAGTAGCTACCTAACTTGTTCCTATAATTCTTTGCCGTTTTAATTTTTGTTCCATTGCTTTCATTTCCAGTTTCAATACCCAAGAGGGTTTCGTAAAGCGTAGGAACATCAATTGATTCAACATCTATCAAATTACAAAGGTTGTCATCAACCAATTTTGTCAGTCCTTCATTTGCATTATCAATTACTGCTGAAAATAAATTTTCAGCAGCAAATGAATTTTTCAACCAGTGATTAGTTGCAGAAACAATTTTGCAATCTTCACTTTTGGTATTGTTCTTCAAATAAATAATTGAAGCGGTAAAAACCGCCTTCACTTTGAACCTCTCTTTATTAAGTTCAACAGGGTTGATGTTTTGCTGCTTTACAAAACAATTTGAAAGATGTTCTTTCAGAATGTAGCCGTATATCTCTAACGCCTTATCCATTGTGAATTTGTCCGACCATTAAAGACTCTTTGGTATAAGAAACCAAAGGTTTGTTGAAGAAACTACTCTTGTGGTGAACTTGAAGAATTGAAATAATTCGTTCAGTCAGATCCCTTTGCTCATTAAGGAAAATATATTTTGTCTTTATTGATTCAATCAACTTTGATAAATCAAAAACCTGAAATTTGTAAATTGAAATTTGCTTTACACCCAACTCATTCAGGATAATTTTGTGCAACAAGTCATTGAAATATTTGGTTTTTGTGCTTTTGAATTGCGATATATTCTTTTTTATAAAATCAAAAAGTGGTTTAGGGTTTACATCGAGCTTGTATGACAAATCTTCAAACACACTTTCGCTACCAACAGAATAACCGTTGATTGCCCTGCTTGTTGACAAGCAATTCAAATCAATACTTCCAGAGAGAAGCAAATCCAGTTGTTCCGAATTCACCTTCAAAGTTCTTTTCTTATTGAAGAATGGAGATTCACCAACAACGCTTTTTACTTCCTGCAATTCTTTTGAATTGAAGTTGTATTGCTTTCTGATTTCCAGTTCAATCTTTGATTCTAAGAAAAGTCGTTGATAATCGCTTTCAATATCTTCAAGGATTAACTTTTCGAGAAACGAATCAAGGTTTTTTATTGCAGAATAATTGAAGTGTCGAAACTCAAAGTTTGGTAATTTCTTTTGCAGATATTTTTCTTTTAAGTCCAAACATTTTTTACTTTTCTCCGCAATGAATTTTGAATCTAAAATATTTGGTGCGACAGGAATTTTGGAAATATAACCCGCACTGATTGTGAATTTTGGATTGATTATTTTCAACAGGAAGGTTGCAATCTTTGAATTCAAGAAGGCTAGGTGAGCATACTTATCTCCTTTTAAAACTTGAATGCCTGGACCTGATGCAATGAAAACTTGATTCTCTTTCAGTATTCTGACATTCAATCCCAAAGTTCCAGTATCACTGTAAACAAGTTGAGTTGAAGGAATCTTATCAATATTTCTTAATGCACTTCCTTGATTTTCTCTAATAATTTCCGCTTTTTCTCCCCAAAGAACTTTGTAGTAATTCAGACCAGCCCATTTACTGAAGCCCCCGCCTTTGCTAACCAATTTCCAGTCAGGACTTCCATTGACTTCCCAAGCAAATTTTACAAACTCTTTGTTATTTCCTGTTGAAGTTCCCTGCATTGGATTTGCAAACTCTGAATAAAGTTGAAGACCTTGAATGTTTTCAAACCGATGTTCTAATTGATAGTTAAATTCAAAATGACTGTTTTTCAAGAATTGATTTTGATTTAACTCAAAAGTCAGTTCAGCAGAAATATTTTTTTGTGCGACTAATTTTTTTTTCTCAGCAATATTTTTGAATTTTAAATTGTAGAACCTTGAAGATTTTATTTCAGAATTTCCGATAACACATAACGCAATATTCGTTTTTTCTCCATTAATATCTTCAAAAGCATTGCTGCCTAAATCTATACACTCTTTTAAAGTTTGATTTTCTAAGAAAAATTTTCTGAAATTTTTGAGTGAGGACAAATACATCCAGTTATTTTGTGATACAACACCCAACAAATCTTTCTCATTCATCAACTGAATAGTTCGTTGAATGAATGACACACACAAATCACCTTTGCTTTCGGGATAGTTTGCAACCAAATAATTTTTCAGAGTAGTATCCATATCCCGTTTGCCCATGAATGGGGGATTGGTTACAAACACTTTTATTTTTTTTTCACTGTTGATTTTCTCCAATTGGGTTTTGAAAGTTGTTCTGTTAATTGAATTTGATGTAACATGAGGATTTAAGAAACCCAATTTATCATTTGCAACTCCACCATAAATTTTAATTGGCGTTGATTTGCTTGGAGCTGCATAACCGCAAGCCTTCACAAACAAAGACAGTGAAGCGATTTCAGAGAGGTTAGAATCCAAATCATAACCGACAATTGAACTATTCAAAATCGCATCCACAATCTTTTGGTTTGACCAATTCGGTTTTGATGTTTTGTAAAGTTCATAAAGGCGCTCAAAAGAGTAATTTAGGAAATTACCGCCACCTGAAGCGGAATCAATAACAACTACTTTTTGAATATCGCATTTATCAAGGCAAGACAAAGATTCATTCACTAAGTATTTAACCATGTATTTATCGGTAAAAAACTGAGTTGTGAAAAGCAAATCTGAATCTTCAATTTTTGCATTTTCTTTTCCGATTCTTTTGAAAGCCGATTTTTCTAAATCCTTTTTTAAAAACTGATAAGACCATGAAATGATATCATCAATATCATCATCAGTTTTTTCAAAAACAATTTTCATTTGTTCAAACACAGAATAAAGTAGCTCTGTATTAAGTTGGGATTCTGTTGCGAGAAATATTTTTATTAGTTCAGGAAACCTTTTTTTGACAAGTTGAATCTCTGTTTCGAACTCAGGTAGATAATTCTTAAAAGAGATTTTCCCTTTGTCAGTTTTACTTTGCTTCTTTCTCAATGTGAAAGTTGCAATCAGGACAGAAAAAAAAATGCTCAAGTCCTGCATTGGAATTTTTTTCTCCATCGGACTTAAACTTCCAATGAAATATGCAATTAGACTTTTAATTTTCTGCTTCACAATTATTTCTCTTTGAACTTTTTAGCGTATGTAGTTAATTGTTCAGTGACAAGTTGAACCGCATCATAAGTAGTTTCGTTTGCACCATACTCTTTTAAAATTTTTTCAGCAGTATGTTTGACTCTTAACTCTTCCTCTGGCACATCATAGTATCCGGAAAGTTTTTTTAATTGCTCTGATGTTGGCAATCGCTCACCTCGTTCTATTTTACTTAATAAAGGAGAGTCAATATCAGTTCCGACAGCAACCTGATGTAGGGTTTCTTTACGCTCATTTCTTAATTCTCTAAAAAACTTTCCAATCGAAATTTCTGAATTCATATTATTCTTTACAAAATAAGACTTGTCAAAGTTTGTCAAAAATACTAAAAAACTTCTTACCTTTCCAAAAAATATTTCTCTCTTTCTCATTCGCGCTTTTGGAAAACGAGTCTATTACCTGAAACATTTGTATTGCCTTTTATTGGCTTTTGAAACCTCCAAAATACTTATATTTGGTATTCTCCCCATTTAAACAAGCTCCCTTTACGGTTTTCCGTAATGGGTGGGTTTATATTTGTTTTATATTTGGAAACTAAAGCCTCGACATGCGAGCTGAAAAAAAGGTTTTTATCTACAACCTTGAAGCCATTTAAAACGATTTAATAGAAAATGGACAATTCAATGAAGATATATTGGAAACTTTACTATACAGATTTTCCAGTCGATAAAATATTAAGACAAACTCATAACCCAATCAGAGAGTATGAAGACGAATTGATTGAGGGTGCAATAATTGATATAGGGTGCGGGCAATCTTCATTTTTATTAGACTTTATAAATACCGACAGAGAAATAATAGCCATAGATAGTGAACAAATCCAATTAGATTTTTTAAGAAATAGAGTTAAAAGTCAGAAAAATGCAAAACTTGAAAATTGGACATTTCAACGTTCAAATTTTCCAGTTGACAAATTGCCGGAGAAAGAGTATTCGCTCATTATATTCTCAAATATTTTACATTTTTTTACATTGGACGAATGTATTGAAATAGGAAAAATTGTGACCAAAATGAGCAAAAAGGGCACAATGGTCTATGCAGGAGTTCATTCACATAAATTTTATGCCAATGACCCCAAAGACCCTAAGAACAATGACTATTTTAAACATTATTTTAGCATAGAGGATTTAGAAAAAGTTTTTCCTGAAAATGAATTTGAAAGAATATATTATGCGGAAATTGAAAAAAGTGATCCTCAAAAAGAAAGGGATTTAACCGAAAAGTGGATAGAGAAATCATTAGAAGCTGATGGTATTATTGATCCAAGACGTATTGAGTTAATTAAAAAAAATTATATGACCAACAAATGCCAATCTGATATAATTTCGATTTTCCGAAAAAAATAAACTACCATCTAAAGAAAATGAGAGTCTTTAAATACAAAGGTGGAAATTTTGAAAGGGATATGAATTCTTTAGAAAAAATTTCTATTGGTCCCCTAAATTTGAGGATTTAAATGATCCTTGTGAAACGCTTGTCCAATACAAATCCTTTTAAGTTTCAAGCTAAAGCTTTTGCAAAGATACTTGGAAAGCACAAATCTGAACAATTTAGTGAGGTTGAAAATGCATTTAATAATTTATTTGATGTAAAGAAAAGCGGAATTGGAATATATTCACTTTCTAAAACATATAAAGATGAATTGCTCTGGGCTCACTATGCAAACAGTCATAAAGGATTTTGCATAGAATATGATTTGGATTTATTAATTAATAGCTATAAATCGTTTGAAGCATTTTCATTTCCAGTTCAGTACAAGAAAAAACCACCCGAATATGGAATTGGGGATGTAAATAGTACTAAAGCTGAAATAGTTGTTCAAAAAATAGCTGGGTGCCAATCAATACGATGGAATTACGAGAAAGAGCATAGAATAGTAACTGGATTTTATGGTGAGCATCCCTATGTCCCAGAATGTATGATGTCCATATATTTTGGACTAAATATGGATGAACGTGAAAAGGAATTAATGAAAGATAAATTAAAAGGTAGGGGAGTTCAGTTTTTTCAAATAGTTTTAAAATCTAATTCCTATGAATTTGAAGCTGTAAAGGTGAATGATTTATCTCAAGAAAAAATAACATATTTTAAAGAGATTCCATCTGAAATAACTGGACATGACCCGGTTCCATATAAGATTACTAGCAAAGTATATATCCGAGAGATTAAAGCAATGGTAGAAATTGAATTGGAGTCTAAAGTCGACGAAAAGGAAATAGATTGGCTTGCAAACTTATTGAGAAAAGATATGTTTAGACTTTCTAAAAGACTTTTCATTTCTTTTAGGATTAAAGGTCATATCGATATCAGTATTTATTGGGCTACTGCTACTTTTGAAGAAAGTAAATTAGAAACGTCTATCAATGGATTAAGCATTGAACAAGAGCGTACCTTAGCGGAAGGATTAAGAAATGAAAAAAGAGATGTTATCGGCCAGTGGATGGATGAATCGAATAATTGCAGTATGACGCTTCTTGAAATAAATAATTTGTTATATCTCGAAACTCATTTTTCTGATGGAAGTAAATTTTCAAAGAAACTTATATCAAAAGAAGTGCAAGGGAAAATGCGCTATGATGATTACGAACCGAATATTCATGGAGAATACTTTGAGATTAATAATGAGGGCGTTTTAAATTATTGTTCGGAAAATGGAATATTTTTAACTTTAAAACCTTTTCCCCGAGCTGGCGCGGGCGTCTCTCCCGTGTCCTCCAATGTTTCGTCCTAAAAAAAATCACCCCTTAATGGCATGGCCACCCCACTAATGTATACTAAAAAAGGCATATTCTTAAAGTTTACAGATCAAAACCAGCTGCTGGGGCTATAGTTAGGGTTCACTTATGCTACAGTTAATCTCGCTTTATGGTAGGTTCAGGTTGAGCTAATGTATGGTTCAAGGGGGTCGAGTGCTACTCGAATGTATGGTTTAAGCTACATTTAAGGTACCCAAAGCCTAGGTAAAGGCTACTTTCATAAATTTTTAAACAGTGTGTTCGAAAAGAATAGCTTTACCTTTCTTGGCAGGATAATCTTAGGTCACCTGTAAGCTTCCCCTAATTAGAACTGTTCATTCTTCTAATATTTTTACAAACTTATTGTTTTTAATTCTCTTGGGGCTAGCCCCAAGAGAATTAAGTTCCGCATATTTTACTGGCGGTATTTTACCCA
>Ga0209344_10000394_pt1 | contig 80350 bp, 90 predicted proteins | sample Cruoilmetagenom6_FD_187293 | JGI IMG/M metagenome (GOLD analysis project Ga0209344, IMG submission 187293) | Oil polluted marine microbial communities from Coal Oil Point, Santa Barbara, California, USA - Santa Barbara Oil Seep Sample 6 (SPAdes)... | ecosystem: Environmental > Aquatic > Marine... | reverse complement strand
CCAGTCAAAGCCTGCATCCTTGAAGATCTTGTCCAGGCCTTCGGCTTCCGCCTGCTCCTTGACCAGGCCGGAGCCCGGAACGATCATCGCATCGACAGTGGAAGCCACGGTCTTGCCTTCGACGACTGCAGCTGCGGCGCGCAGATCCTCGATGCGGCCATTGGTGCACGAGCCGATGAACACCCGGTCGATGGCGATATCGGTGATCTTGGTGCCGGGCTTGAGGCCCATGTAATCCAGCGCCCGCCATTTCGAGGTCCGCTTGGCTTCGTCCTTGATGTCGTCGGGGTTCGGAACGACGCCGGTGACCGAGATCACGTCTTCGGGCGACGAGCCCCAGGAGACGATCGGCGGCAGCGACGCCGCATCCAGACGGACGATCTTGTCGTAATGCGCGCCCTCGTCGGACGGCAGCGACTTCCAGTATTCCACTGCCATGTCCCATGCCTTGCCCTTGGGCGAGCGCGGACGATCCTTGAAATAGGCGTAGGTCTTCTCGTCCGGTGCAATCAGGCCGGCGCGGGCGCCACCTTCGATGGTCATGTTGCAGACCGTCATGCGGCCTTCCATCGACAGCGCGCGGATGGCTTCGCCAGCAAATTCGATGACATAACCGGTGCCGCCGGCGGTGCCGATTTCGCCGATGATGGCGAGAATGATGTCCTTGGCGGTGACGCCTTCGGGCAGTTCGCCATTGACCTCGACCAGCATGTTCTTGGCTTTTTTCTGGATCAGCGTCTGGGTCGCCAGCACATGTTCGACCTCGGATGTGCCGATGCCATGCGCCAATGCCCCGAAAGCACCATGCGTCGAGGTGTGGCTGTCGCCACAGACGATCGTGGTGCCGGGCAGGGTGAAGCCCTGCTCGGGCCCGACAATGTGGACGATGCCCTGACGCTTGTCGTTCTCGTTGAGATATTCAACGCCGAAATCGGCCGAGTTGGTGGCCAGCGCCTCGACCTGGATCCGGCTTTCCTCGTTCTTGATGCCCAGCGCCCGGTCGGGCGAAGTCGGCACGTTGTGGTCAACCACGGCCAGCGTCTTTTGCGGTGCGCGGACCTTGCGGTGCGCAGTGCGCAGGCCTTCAAATGCCTGAGGGCTGGTGACTTCATGCACCAGATGCCGGTCGATATACAGCAGGCAGGTGCCGTCGTCCTGTTCATCGACCAGATGGTCGTCCCAGATCTTGTCATAGAGTGTGCGAGGTGCGGTCATGATAATGGTCCGTATGCAAGGAAAATGAATGTGGTTCAGAAAGCCGCCGGTGCAGGCATTGGCTGAGGTCCAGACCTCAAACGCTGTGGCTGGTGAGTGCACCGGAGATGCGCGCGAAAAACCGTGCCGGCAGGCGTTTGTGATCCTGCAGCACGAAGATTTGAGGCGCGAGACATCTGAATTTCGATCCCATGCCCGGGCTCATAGCAATTTTAGCAAGTCCGGGCAATTGTTTTGCGCGGCCCTGAGCTCATCCGATGTGCCGGAACCCGCATCGCCAATCACCCTGTCATTCAAGCGGATAGCCGCGTCTGAGCAGGCGCCGGTAATGATCGCCACGCCGATCCGCAAGCTTTGGCGGCACATAACCGATGTCGCGCCTGAGCCACTCATCCAGCTCAGCGGCAAGCGTGACTTCCGAGCCACGACGCAGAAGCGGCCGCATCCGGCAGGGGATTATCCGCTCGCAGAGCCGCGCAAACCAGCCCTGCGAGACACTGGCGTGCTCGCTCATCTGTCTTTCCTTTTGATGTATCTTGGAGATAGATTGATTCCGTAGAGGCTGAAATTCCAACGGAATTCCAGTCTGGCTCTATAAAGAGAACTTATGCATGAAACTATCGAGGAAGGTTCCGCTCAACGCGCTCAGGGTGTTTGAAGCAGTCGCCCGGCATCGCGGGTTTTCCCGGGCAGCGGAAGAACTGGGCATGACCCAGACCGCAGTGAGCTATCAGATCAAGCTGCTGGAAGACCATGTCGGGGAGCAGCTGTTTCTTCGTCAGCCGCGCCAGATCGTCAACACCGAGACGGCCGAGCGCATGCTCCCGAACGTGACCAAGGCGTTCGAGCTCCTGAACGACGCGATGGTGGCCGCCCGCCAGGCCTCCAGCGAAACGCTGGAGATCCATTCCTCGCCCACCTTTGCCTCGCACTGGCTGGCCCGCAATCTCGGAAGCTTTCAGCTCGACTATCCGGCAATCGCCGTGAGGCTGCTGCGAGTGAGCAAGATCACTGACTTCAACCGCGACCCGGCTGACATCTCCATCAGATGGGGCGTCGGCCCGTGGCCGGAGCTCGACTGCCATTTGCTCGGCCGGTTTTCCTTTGCCCCGATGCTGAGCCCCGAACTGGCTGAAACCATTGGCGGGGTCTCGTCACCGGAGGATCTCTTGAAGCTGCCGATCATCGGTGCCGAGCAGAGCTCCTGGCAGGCCTGGTTTGCCACCGTCGGCGTCCCGGCACCGGACCTTTCCGCCCACACCCGCCACAACTACGTCGAGCAGGATCTGTGCGGCAATGCGGCACTTGCTGGCCAGGGCGTTTCCATACTCAATCACATCTTCTTTTCCGAAGAACTCGCCTCCGGCCGTTTGATTGCACCTTTCAACCAGTATTGCACCGACGACATCGGCGTCTGGCTTGTGCATCCGAAAAACCGCCGCAACACGCCGAAAATCAAGGCGTTTCGCGAATGGATCGTTCAAGCTGTTGCTGCCGACATCGAACGCACCGAGCCAAAACCGCCGGAAACCTGAAACCGTTCAGGCCAGGACCTCAAACACATGCGCCCTCACCAGCACATCCGGCTCGTCGAGCGCAAAGGCACGGAAGGACGGGCTTTGCTCGAGCCGCCGCAAGATGCCCCGGCCGGTCAGCTCCTCTATCATCGCATCAAATCCGCCGCTGTGGAAAATCGTGTCACGCACCGTGAAGATCGCGATCCCCCCAGGCCGGGTGATGCGGCAGAGTTCAGACAGGCTCGACGATGGCGCATGGCCTTCGGTGAACACGCCGGTGGAGAAGAACGCCGTGAAATGATTGTCGTCCCACGGCAGCACCGCGCCCAGCGTGGCGCGCTTGAGATCAGTGTAGGCACCGCGCGAACCGGCAAGCCGCAACATCTCGGCCGAAAAATCCAGACCTTCGATATGGTTGTAGCCGAGTGCAGAGAGATAGGGCCCGGACAAGCCGCTGCCGCAACCGGCATCAAGCAGAGCGCCATCGCCAGGCTTGACGTAGCGCGCCACCCAGGCCAGCACCTGGAACGGCAGACAGTAACCGGCCGCCAGCGTGTCCCGGTCATAACCCTCAGCCCAACCAGCATAGGCGGCGTTCAGCTCCTCAGGCGTGCTGGCGGCATAGACCTGTTCAAGCTCTTCATTGCTGCGGTCAACCATTGTCCATTCCCTGACTAGAGGCCCGGAGCTTGCGAAATCGGCGCAGCAATGTCGAGGGCAACACAGGAAAAGCGGTGGATAATCCGCAGGTTGGAACCCACGGACTGCGCAAGACCGAGGGACGCGGCCTATTTGCAGGTAATCAGCGGCTCAACCTGCCGCCCGGCCGGAACAGCGGTTTGCCTTCATCCTGATCACGCGTGGTGATGAAGATCAGCGCACCGGCCCTCCGCAGGCGGCCGGAGCCATCGAAGGCCAGCGCGAATACCAGCACGGCAAACAGAACCAGATTGACCAGAGTGCCAAGCGGCACAACCACGTCCGGCCGCTGGCCATAGGGCGGGAGCCCGGCGATCACCTGACCATCGACAAGCGAGAGCGGGTAATGCAACACGTCACGCAGCGCCTGAACGGAGGCGATGGAAATCCCCAGATTCGGCGCCAGCGACAGCCCCAGATCCGAACAGATCCAGACACAGCTTGCGATATAGAGCGGCCCGATCGGGATGTTGCCATAAAGCCGCGTCCGGGCGATGGAACCGCCATAGCCGGGCATGTATTCGACTTCAAAGCACAACAACACGCCAAGCATCAGCAGCGGCAGCAGTTCAAGCATGCTCCAGCGGGGAAAGAACAACAGGCCGCTGCCAAGATCGAGGCTCCACAGATTGCCGAGCACGAACAGCGACGGCAGATTTGGCAGCATCAGCGCCAGCGGCATCAGCGCCCAGAACCGCGAGCCGATAGCCAGCCCGCGCCGGTAAAACGCAAGTGTACCGAGACAAACGGCGGCCAGCAGCAGCATCGGCTGAAGCCACAATCCCAAGACCGGCGCCATCGGCCCGCACAGCCCGCCGCTGACACAGCCCTGCCCCGCGATCACCGGGATCGTCAGCCACAGCATCTGGCCGATGAACATGGTGCCCAGCGCAAGCAGCACGACCGAGGCCGATAGCCACGAAATGAATGGTCTGGCTGTGAGCCTGGAAAGCACGGACTAATCCTCTGGGTTGAAGTGCTCTCCAGATGCAAGCCAGCCCCTTAACAAAATCTTAACCGGGTCGCTAAAACTTTACCAATCTCGTTAATTATCAATGCTTTACACAGATTCCCACAATGTTCTAACGGGTTTTGCCCCAAGAGAAATCTTGACCGGCCTCAGCCACTCGCCGACCGCTCCTCATCTGCCCGCCTGAGCCGTTTTTCAAGCGCCCGCAGCGCCAGCGACAGGCCCACTGTCAAAAGCAGGTAGACATAGGCGACGATCGAATAGGTCTCGAAGAACCGGAATGAGCCGGACGCATAGACCTTGCCCATCTGCGTCAGGTCAGCCACGCCAAGCACCGAGACCAGCGACGAATCCTTGATCATGGCAATGAAATCATTGCCCAGGGGCGGCAGAATCGTGCGGATTGCCTGCGGCAGCACGATGAAGCGGAAGCGTTGCAGCGGCGTCAGTCCCAGCGCCTTGGCAGCCTCGATCTGGCCGGCCTCGACCGACAGGATGCCGGCCCGGAACACTTCCGAAATGAAGGCCGAATAACCGATGGTCAGGGCGATGATCGCCCGCCACAGCAGCGACACGTCGCGCACCTTCATCTCGTCAATCAGCCCGGCTTCGATCAGCGGGCTGGCCAGTGCATTCCATGCCGCAACGAAGCCCGGCGCGCCGACGAAGGCGATGTAGAACAACAGCACCAGGATCGGGATTCCGCGGATGATCTCGACATAAAACCGCGCGATCTGCCTGAGCACCAGATATTTCGACAGCCCCATTACCGCCAGCAGCAACCCGAACGCGGTCGCCAGCGCGAAGCCCACAAGCGTGACGAAGATGGTAATCCAGACACCTCGGGAGACAATGGTGAAGATCTGGCTGTAGAGATCATTGTGAACAATCTGAACCGCCAGAAACAGCGCAATGGCGCCCGCCGCAAGCAGCCACCAGGGAAAATCGGGCTTGTCGGTCGAAGCGGGCGCAGCGCTCACGATTGAGAACTCCCACCCCGGGCCGGCGCGTGGGCGGGCCGCGTGAACATCTGCTCCCGGACCCCGCCCTGCCACTGATCCGCCTCACTCTCCGACCGGAGCTCGAAGCCGTAGCGCTCGTAAAGCGCTCGCGCCGCGTTCAATCCAGCAAATGTGGTCAGCCACACTGCGCCGGACGCCACCCGGTCGGCACGATCAACGGCGCGGCGCATCAGCTGTTTGCCGAGCCCGCTGCCACGCTCACGATCGGAGACCACAAACCAGCGCAGATGCGCCCCGTCCGGACCACCGCCCGAAACATCCATCGAAATCGATCCAACCAGCGTGTCCTCGCGCCAGGCTGTCAGGAACAGATCGCGCTCAAGGTCCATCCCGGCGAGGAAGCCGGAAAGTTCAGACGCCACCTTGGCCTCGAACGCCAGCCCAAAATCCCACTCGGCGGCATAATACGCCATATGCAGGCCGAGAACGCCGCCAAGCGCGCCCGGCCTGTAGCCATCAAATTCGATCGGCACGGCTGGCTCTAGCCGCCGAGCTTGTAATCGAGGAACCATTTCTTGTTGAGCGCATCGATGGTGCCGTCGGCTTTCATCGAAGCAATCGCAGCATTGACAGGCGCGACCAGCTCCGAGCCCTTGGGGAAGATGAAGCCGAAATCATCACTACCCAGCGGACCGCCGACCAGCTTGAGCCCGCCGTCGGAGGCTTCGACATAGCCCTTGCCGGCAACGCCGTCTGTCAGCACCATGTCGACATCGCCGGTCTTCAGCGCCTGCACGGTGGCGCCGAAGGTTTCCATCAGCTTGATGCGCGGGTTCTGCTCATTGCCGTCAAGCACGTCATAGACCGAGACATAGAACGGCGTTGTGCCCGGCTGCGCGCCGACCAGCCCATCTTCGAATGCCGCAAAGGATTTCGCATCATCGAAGCGGTCCTCATCACCGCGCACCAGCATGAACATTTCCGAGCGCAGATAGGGATCGGAGAAATCCACCTTCTCCTTGCGGTCTTCCTTGATCGAGATCCCGGTCATGCCGATCTCGTATTGCGCGTCGGAGACTGACTGGATCATCGCATCCCAGGAGGTGTTCTGGTACTCGACCGTGAAATTCAGCCGCTTGGCGATCTCGTTCATCGCGTCATATTCCCAGCCGATCTGCTCGCCGGTCTTCGGATCGATGAACTGCAGCGGCGGATAGGCGTTTTCAGTAACCACCACGACAGTCTCGCCGCCGAGATCCGGCAGCTCCTGCGCCTGCGCGGCGGCCACGCCGAGGCCGATGAGGACTGCGGCCGCGGCCACGGTGAATTTGGAAAATGACATGATTCTCTCCCTGATGAGGTCTCGGGCCCTGATAAGGTCTCAGGATTGATACCTGGCGTGCTGCGTTTCGGCTGCGGCACTTGGCTCGCACTTTGCAATGCCGGACGGCAGGCTGCAAGGGTGGCGACGTGGTCTCGGAACCCAATCTCCCCCCTTGCGGGGGAGATGTCACAAACAAGTGGCTGGTCTCGTCGGCCTATCCGGCATTTCCCTTTGCGGGTATGGTTCAAGAAAGCCGAAACCCTCCGCACGCAAAAACGCCGGAGTTTGTAAAATGACAGTCCGGAGGGCCGCACGCGGGCTTTGCCTCTGGAAGTAGGAATTGGGTGGCGCAACACGCGCGCGGCCCGAGTATCGCCGGATGATGTCCGCATCCGACAGGCGGTGACCGCTTCGCTTCGCTCGCTTGAGGGTTTTCACCCGACACGGGAATTTCCGGCTCGCGCCGGGCCGCATGCCCGGACAGGGACTGCGGCGGAAGTGGTTGGCGCGGTTTCCGGCACGGGCCCTATCCCCGGTCAGGGGTCAAGGTCCGCCACAGGCCCGGCCCGCTATCTGGCGACCCGCTTGCGCGGGCGACCCGAGGACGGTCCGGTGGCCGGCTGGACAGATCAACCGTGAGGCTGATCATGCCCGCCGACGGAGCCACGCTGGTCTCCACCTCCCCTCGGTGCCTGCCGCACGTTACGACAAACCCCGAAAGGCTTTCCTCCCACATGGCTCGAGCACGTTCGCGAACCATCCGACAGCGGGAGCGCGATGATTATGGCATGGGGGTGGGAGGTGGGGATGAAATGAGGGGATTTTGTGCTGGAGTGGCGCGTCGCGCGCCCTCTCCCCCTCGGTGGGGGAGAATGCGAATTTCAGCAGCTTAGCGTCAGCTAAGTGCTAGAAATTCCAAGAGAGGGGGCTGGTTCGGGGCCGGAAAATTCCCCTCGCTTTCTCTCCCACAAGGGGAGAGAGGAAAGCTCATCAGTCATCATCCCGCTTGATGCTCATCAGCACGTCCCAGAGATCGGCGCCGGTTTCGAACACCAGGGCGTTGGCCTTGAAACTGGTTTCGGCCGACATGACGTCGAGCATCTCGGAGGCGAGGCTGATTTCCGCGTCAGTCTGGGTTGCAGCGCCGGGGCCGGAATTGGCGATGTTGCTGGCGGCTTCCGCCAGGCGGGTCTGCTGGGTCTGCATGCCCGATACAGCGGTGTTCATCATCGAAGAAATCGTCATCGGTCCCGCCCTTTGCGCGTGAAAGGACACTGTCGCCGATGCGGATTAGCAGAGGGTTAAACCGAACGCTCGGTTTTGACCGGTTGGCTAATCTCCGCCGGCAGTACCGCAAGAACATCCTCCGACTTGGTCGAAGCGGGAGACCAATTTCCGGTTTGGCGGGAACCGGTGACCAATCTCGCGATTTTCCAGCTCTTGCCCGGTCATCCTTGAATGGGTGGCGCCAACACCGTGCAGGGCCGAAATGCGGACAACAAAAAAGCGCCGGTTGCCCGGCGCTTTTCGGTCTGATCCCGAAGGATCATCGAATCGGTCTGGAGCTTATTCGCTCTTGGCTTCTTCAGCCGATGCAGCAGCGGCTGCTTCGTCGGCTGCTGCCTTTGCGGCTGCGGCTTCCGCGGCTTCTGCTGCTGCCTTTTCGGCGGCCAGAGCCTGAGCTGCTGCAACCTTTTCGGCCTCGATGCGTGCCTTTTCTTCAGCAAACGCCTGACGCTCGGCATCATTGAGCTTGCGGGCGCGGGTGCCGGTGTTCTCGACGATACGAGCCGACTTACCGCGACGATCGCGCATGTAGTAGAGCTTGGCGCGACGCACCTTGCCGCGACGGACGACTTCAACAGCTTCCACGATCGGCGAGTACATCGGGAACACGCGTTCCACGCCTTCGCCGTAGGAGATCTTGCGAACGGTGAAGTTCTCGTTCAGGCCGGCGCCGGAGCGCGCGATGCAAACGCCTTCGAAAGCCTGCAGACGGGTCCGCTTGCCTTCTGTCACGCGCACCTGAACCCGCAGCGTGTCGCCGGCGGAAAATTCGGGAAACTTGCGGGCTGCTTCGATCTTGGCGGCCTGTTCGGCCTCCAGCTGTGCAATAATGTTCATGGTCCTTGACCTTTCATTTTTCTCAAACGGTCAGAGCGCTCTCATTCGCCACTTTGACATGTCCCGCATTCGGGATCATTCTCGGGGCTATGCCGGTGAAGGCAGGAGCGGGTTCACCATTCATTGTTTGGCAGGCGCCGTTATCACACGGCTGTCGGACTTTGCCGATCGCGGGGCAGATACACCATCGGCGTGGTTTTGTCACGCCTGCCGGGCAATTTTGTTGCGGCCCCTGCAACAGGTCTTGCCACAGGCCTTGTGACGAAGTGCAAGCAATGCTCTAAAACCGGTCCGATTGTCTCTTTGCACCGGCGTCTCATGTCCCTTTTCGATATCGTTTTACTGTTTTCCGCCGGCTTTCTGTCAAGCGCGGTCAATGCCATTGCCGGTGGCGGCACCTTCCTGACATTTGGCGCCATGACACTGGTGGGCGTGCCGCCGATCATGGCCAACGCCACCTCTTCGGTGACCCAGTTTCCAGGCTATGTCACCTCGGCGCTGGCCTACCGCAAGGAGATCCGCGAAGCCGGGCGCGAAGCCTGGGTGCTGGCCGGGCTGTCGCTTGCAGGCAGCCTTGCCGGGGCACTGATCCTGGTGTCGATGTCCAACCCCTCGTTTCGCTCGCTGGTGCCGTGGCTGCTGCTCGCCGCCACCATGATCTTTGCCGCCGGCCCCTATCTGCGCCCCAAGCACCTGCACGCCGAACGGCCGGTAACCCGGCTCGGCATGGTGGGGCAGTTCATCACCTCGATCTATGGCGGGTTTTTCGGTGCCGGTATGGGCATCATGATGCTCGCCGTGCTCGGCATCACCAAGGGCGGCGACTACCACAAGCTCAACGCGCTGAAGAATTTCATCGCCGTCATCATCGCCTTCATCGCCATCGTGGTGTTTTCCACCGGCGGCGTCGTGGCCTGGCTGCCCGCCGTGATCATGATCCCCGGCGGCGCGCTGGGTGGCTACGCCGGGGTCTGGCTGGCAAGACGGGTGCCGCAAGCCGTGATCCGCGCCGTCGTGGTGGCCGTCGGCCTGGTGCTGAGCTGGTATTATTTTTCCAGCTGAGCGCCATCACCGCTTGGAGCGGCAGACCCGTTATCAGGCGGGCGGAATTCCGCAGCCAGAATCCCCATGATCACATCGTCATGCCATTTTCCGCCAACCAGCGCGGCCTGGCGTTCGCGGCCTTCCTCGCGGAACCCGCAAGCCTCATAGCAGCGGATCGCGCGGGTGTTGTAGCTCAGCACCCGCAGGTAGACCCGGTGCAGCCGCATCTTGGCGAAGGCATGTCTGAGCACCAGCCTGATCGCTTCCCGGCCCAACCCCTGACCGAGCTTGCCGGGATCAAACAGGCCGACGGCAAGGCGCGCCCGGCGGTCCTGGCGGTCGACGTCATCAAGCCGGATCTCGCCGAGAAAACGACCCTCATGCTCGATAACCCAAGCATGCGGATGTTGCCTGAGACCATCGATGAAGCGCTGTGCTTCCGATCGGGAGTAGGAATCGTTTTCCGCCAGTTCGGAGCCGAACATGTGGGCGATCTCCCGGTCCCGCCCGAGCGCCAGCCTGTCGGCCACGTCCTGTTCGCGCGCCGGGCGTAATAGAATCCGCTCTCCCTGAAGCTGCGGCGGCGGCTTCCCGCCCGCCTCGCTGGGAGATTGCCCAGCAAGCAGATCAGGCCTCCGCGCGCGCGTCAGCTTCAGCGATTCCGCCTCGCGCCAGGCCTCGACCGCCTTGTGATTGCCAGAGGTCAGCACGGCGGGGATCTCGCGGTCTTCAAACACCTGCGGTCGAGTATAGTGCGGATGCTCAAGCATGCCGGTCTCGAAGCTTTCATGGGTGCCGGACGCGGCATTGCCCATAACGCCCGGCAGCACCCGGATCACCGCATCAAGCAGGATCAGCGCCGCGGGCTCGCCGCCCGAAAGCACATAATCGCCGATCGAGACTTCCTCGAGGCCGCGCGCCTCGATCACTCGCTGGTCGACGCCTTCAAAGCGGCCGCAGACGATGACCGCGCCAGGCCCGTCCGCCAGTTCGCGCACCCGCTTCTGCGTCAACGGTTTGCCACGCGGGCTCATCAACAATCGCGGACGCGTGTCACCTTCGGGGCTGACCACATCAATCGCCTTCGCCAGAACATCGGGCTTGAGCACCATGCCGGCGCCACCACCGGCCGGTGTGTCATCAACCGGGCGGTGTTTGCCGGTGGCAAAGTCGCGGATATTGACCGGCTCGATCGCCGCGTCGCCGCGCTCCAGCGCACGGCCCGCCAGCGACACCCCGAGATGGCCGGGAAATATCTCCGGGTAGAGCGTCAGGATGGTGGCGCGAAAGCTCATTACCGTCCGTCTTCATCCGGCTCGGATTCACCGGGCTCTTCGTCATCCTCGCCGGTATCAAGCAGCCCGGCTGCCAGCGGGTCCACCAGAATGCGCCCGGCTTCCAGATCGACATTCGGCACGGCAGCCAGCGTGAACGGGATCACCACCGGCTTCTTGCCCTCTTCGCGCAGCTCCAGCAGGTCGCCACCGCCAAAATCCAGCACGCCCGAAACTTCGCCCCAGAACTGGCCATCGGCATCCCAGGCTTCCAGCCCTTCGAGGTCGGCGTGAAAATATTCGCCCTCTTCCAGATCTTCGTCATCGAGGCTGGACCGGTCGATAAACAGTTCAAGGCCCTTGAGCGCTTCCGCCGCATTGCGGTCGTTGATGCCGCGAAACCGGACCACGACAACGGTCTTGGCGAAACGGTGGTCGAGGATTTCGAAGCGGCGGCCGTCCTTGGTGTAGAGCGCACCATATTCGGCGATTGCCATCGGATCGTCGGTGAACGGCTTGACCCGCACTTCGCCGCGAATGCCTTGTGCCGCGCCGACAACGCCGATCAAAATGGGGTGGGTAAGCTTGGTCATCGAAAACTCCGCTGCAGCGCCAGGCATTCGCCTGAATGCACGAGCCCGCTGCAACACATAGGATGTTGCACGCATTCTGTCACTCAAACGAAGTCACGTGAAGGCGGCAGACATGGGTCAGGGTCAACGCGAAACGGGCGGCATGAAGCCGCCCGCATGGGTGTGCAAATTGCACATCCGTAAAGATGCGCTGACGCCCGGATTATTCCGCGGCAGCTTCTTCAGCAGGTGCGGCAGCGGCTTCGGCGGCAGCAGCGGCTGCATCTTCTTCCTTCTGCTTCTTCTCGGCAGCGCGTTCCTGCGCCTTCTTGCCGGGCTGAGCCTTGTTCGGGTTGTTGCGCGCGTCGCGTGTGCCCAGACCGGCTTCGGCCATGAAACGGGCAACACGGTCGGTCGGCAGTGCGCCATTGTCGAGCCAATGCTGGATGCGTTCGTTGTTGAGGCTGACGCGAGCCGCGTCGTCCTTGGCCAGCATCGGGTTCCAGTAGCCCAGACGCTCGATGAAGCGGCCATCGCGCGGGCTGCGCACGTCAGCAACGACAACGTGGTAGTAAGGACGCTTCTTGGAGCCGCCACGGGCCAGACGAATTTTCAGTGCCATTTTCTTTTCCTTCGATTTGCAGTTTTGTTGACTGTTTGGTTGGTCTTGGTCGGACGCCGAAGGCGCCAGATGGGTTATTTCGCCGCCGCCTGCTTGTGATGCTGGATCACTTCGCGGATGACGAATTCGAGAAACTTTTCGGCAAAATCCGGATCGAGATCGGCGGATTTGGCCAGCTCGCGCAGCCGGGCAACCTGCTCGGCTTCGCGGTTTGGATCGGATGGCGGCAGATCAGCCGAGGCTTTCAGCGCGCCGACGGCCTTGGTCACCCGGAAGCGCTCGGCCAGGATATGGATCAGCGCCGCATCGAAATTGTCGATCGACTTGCGAAATTCGCCGAGCTGCGCGATCGCGTCAGTGTTGCCTGTCATCTGTGCCCCCTCACTTCTTCTTCGGCAGGCCTGGAAGGCCCCCGCCGCCAAGACCGGGGAGCTTCGGGCCACCCAGACCTGGCAATCCGCCCGGCATTCCACCTGGAAGCCCGCCTGGCATGCCGCCCTTGCCGAGACCCGCAGCCTCGGCCTGTTTCTGCAGCGCTTCGAGCTGTTTCGGGTCCATCTTCGACAGATCCGGCATGCCGCCCATTCCACCAGGGAGGCCCATCTTCGAGGCAAGGCCGCCCATGGCCTGGCGCATCATGCCGCCGCCCTTGCCCTTGCCGCCCATGGCTTTCATCATGTCACCCATCTGCCGGTGCATCTTGAGAAGCTTGTTGATGGCGGCTGCGTCGGTGCCCGAACCGGCAGCAATGCGTTTTTTCCGCGAATGCTTGAGAAGGTCGGGATTGGCGCGCTCGGCCTTGGTCATCGAGCCGATGATGGCAAGCTGGCGGGCGAATGTCTTGTCGTCCATGCCGGCTGCTGACATCTGGTCCTTCATCTTGCCCATGCCGGGCATCATGCCCATGATGCCGCCCATGCCGCCGAGCTTCTGCATCTGCCCGATCTGGTCGGCCAGATCGTTGAGATCGAACTTGCCGGTCTTCATCCGCGCGGCCATCGCCTGCGCTTTTTCGGCATCGAAATTCTCCGACGCCTTTTCGACCAGGCTGACAATGTCGCCCATGCCCAGAATACGGTCGGCGACGCGGCGGGGATGGAATTCCTCCAGCGCGTCCATCTTTTCGCCGGTACCAATCAGCTTGATCGGCTTGCCGGTGACGGCCCGCATCGAAAGCGCCGCACCGCCGCGGCCATCGCCGTCCATACGGGTCAGAACAAGGCCGGAAATGCCGACGCGCTCATCGAAATTGCGTGCCAGATTGACCGCGTCCTGGCCGGTCAGCGCATCGGCCACCAGCAGAATCTCATGCGGATTGGCGCGCGACTTGATCTCGGCCATTTCGGCCATCAGCGGCTCGTCAATATGCGTACGTCCGGCAGTGTCGAGAATGACCACGTCATGGCCGCCAAGCTTGGCCGCCTGCACGGCGCGCGCGGCAATATCAGTCGGCGACTGGCCGGCAACGATCGGCAGCGTGGCCACGCCGGTCTGCTCGCCGAGCTGCCGCAGCTGCTCCTGCGCTGCCGGACGGCGCGTGTCGAGCGAGGCCATCAGCACTTTCTTGCGGTCGCGCTTTTCAAGCCGTGCCGCAATCTTGGCCGAGGTGGTGGTTTTACCCGAACCCTGCAGGCCGACCATCATCAGCACCACGGGCGCCGAGGCATTGAGATCAATGGCGACGCCTTCTTCGCCAAGCAGCGCCACAAGTTCGTCATGGACCAGCTTGACCACCATCTGGCCCGGCTTGATCGACTTGACGATCTCGGCACCGACCGCTTTCTCGCGCACCCGGTCGGTAAACCCGCGCACCACTTCCAGCGCCACGTCGGCCTCCAGCAGCGCGCGGCGAACCTCGCGCATGGCTTCCGACACATCCTTCTCCGACAGGGCACCGCGCCCGGTCAGATTGTTGAGGATGGAGCCAAGCCGGTCCTGGAGATTTTCAAACATTGCGTCGTCCTGTGGTTGCTGGGGTCTCCAGCCCATATGGGAAGAGCATCACGCAAAGCCAAACGACACCCGAGGGCGCATCGCGCTGTCGGGTGTTGACCTCCGGTGCTCAAATGTATCGCTTGACCCTTCAAACCGGCCCGGTTTGAAGAAAGGTTTCAAGCGACCATCAGATACTTCCCGGTCGGCGGCTCGGAGTCATGCTCGTCGCAGATTTGAGCGGGATAAACAGGAAAAGGGCGGAAGAGTCAAGGTTGGGAGCGGATCGGCAGCTTGGCGCATGTTTGTGGGACAGCCGGTGCTCCGGACACTAAAGCGCCTCCGGCCATTTCTGGGCCGAATGCATGATAGTCAGTATATCCACGTGCCTGTCCGTTACGCGATAGGCGATGATGTAAGACACATCGGCCAGCACGAGTTCGCGGGTGGTCTTGACCCTGCCAGGACGGCCCATCTCAGGCCTGTCGCCAAGGGCATGAGCAGCGGTCACTATGCGGGCAACGACGCGTGCTGCAGCTTCGGGGTTGTCCTGCGCAACATATGCGCCGATCTGGTCGAGGCGTCCGAGCGCGCGGCGCGTCCACCGGATCGTCTGTGTCATGGCTCACGGGCAGGCTGCACATATCTGGCGATCACATGCGCAACATCATTGGCGCTGGCAAACTGACCACTCCGAGCTTCGACCAACCCTGCCTCGATTTCAGCAAGCTGCCATTCTTCACGGGCAACAAAGTCCTCAATGGCTCTCGCGGCCATGTAGGAACGGGACCGGTCATGCTTGTCAGCCAGGCGGTCGAGCCGCTCTGCGATTTCATCGGGCACCCGGACTGTAAAGGCGGACATTCACATGGCTTTCTCTGGTTAGCAATGATTGTATATGAACCAACTTGAACTATCAAGATTTCGCCGGGTTCAGATGCTGTCTGGGGGGGCAAAATTTCAACGACCTTCCCCCTTAATCCCGCCCGCTTGTGCTGCTATCAATACATCTCGATAAGGAACCGAAGGCTCTCCATGTATCCCAGCTACACAAGATCAGAACGCGTTGCCGACGGCAGCATGCACGCCATCGGCGTCACTGGGGCGTTGATTGGCGCCATTTTGTTGCTGGTCTGGTCCGCCCCTGTCGCTTCGCCCTGGGAAATCGCGGCGATCTCGGTCTATGCGGTCACGCTGATCGCCACTTTTACGGCCTCGGCGTTTTACCACATGACCCCGTGGGACAGCATCCGGCCGGTACTGCGCCGCATCGATCATGCTGCGATCTACCTGAAGATCGCCGGCACCTACACGCCATTGGTCGTGATGATCGGCTCCGGACTGGCTTACGTGGTTCTCGCCATAGTCTGGGCCCTGGCGCTGATCGGCATGGTGCTCAAGCTGGTGTTCTGGTCCACGCCCGGCCAGTTTGGCCCCGCGCTTTATCTGGTCATGGGATGGATGAGCGTGGTGCTGTTCTGGTCATCCTGGCAGGAACTGCCATTTGGCTACATCGTCGCCGGAGGACTGCTTTACACCGTCGGCGTGGTGTTTTACGCGGCGAAGAAGATGAAGTTCTCGAACGCCATCTGGCATGGTTTTGTCATCGCGGCTTCGGCATGCTTCTTTGTCGCCATCACCGTTGCGACCACACAGCAGGCCGTCGCCTAGGCACCTCATTCAGTTCGGACCGATACCAGATATCCCGAGCCGGATTGCCGCGGCTGGTCCGGACTGACACTTCAGCAGCCCCGTCAGGTGAGCCACACTGTGACCCCTAGAACGGCCACACCCAGGCAATCATTGGCACACCGACGACGATGACCAACATTTCCAGCATCAGGCCCATGCGCCAGTAGTCTCCGAAGCGGTAGTTGCCCGGGCCCATGATGATGGTGTTGTTCTTGTGGCCGATGGGGGTGAGGAAGGCGCAGGAGGCGGCCACCGCGACGCCCATCAGGAACGGATCGGGGCTGGCGCCAATGGAATTGGCGACGGAAACCCCGATCGGGGCGGCGATCAGCGCGGTGGCGACATTGTTGAGAAAGTCCGACAGCGTCATGGTGATGATCATCAGCACGGCCAGCACACCCCAGGCCGGCAAATTGTCGGTCTGGGTGACGATCAGATCAGCGATCAGCTGGCTGCCGCCGGTCTCCTCCAGTGCTGCTGCGACCGGGATCAGGCAGGCCAGCAGAACGATCACCTTCCACTGGATCAGCGCATAGAAATCGCGGCCGCTGATGATGCCGAGCAGCAGATAGGCGACAACACACATCCCCAGCGCAATCGCCAGCGAGGTGATACCCAGCACCGACAGCGCGATTGCGGCGGCAAAGATGCTGATGGCCAGAAACGCCTTGGTCCGCTGCAACACCTCGAGCCGGCGGTTTTCCAGCGGCAGCACGCCGAGCCACTGGCTGGCAGCGGCGATGTTCTTGTCCGGCCCGATCAACAACAGCAGATCGCCCGCCTTGATCGGCAGATGGCTGACACGCTCGCGAAACCGCTGCCCTTGCCGGGAGATGCCCAGCAGCGTCACACCGTGGCGCTGGATCAGCCTCAGGCCAAGCATGGTGCGGCCAACCACGTTGGATTCCTCCGGCACGATGGCCTCAACCAGGCTCAGCGACTTGCCCATGAGGCCGCCATGCTCCTCGGTGCCGATGGCATCGAGTTCAGCGGCACCCATGAAAGCCTCGATCTGCTTCGGGTCACCCTCCAGAACCAGAAAATCGCCCTCGCGGATTTCGCGGGCCTGGGAAAATCCCGGCAACCGCTTGCCGTTGCGGGCCAGCCCGAGAATGGACACATCGTTCTCGTCAGCAACGGGATAAAGCTCGCCCACGGAATGCCCGATCGATTTCGAACCTTCCTTGACCCGTGCCTCGGCGACATAGAGCCCGGCGTCGCCTTCGAGCGACATCGCGTCGGGCCGTGACGGAATCAGCCGCCAGCCGAGGAATGCCACGTAAAAAATGCCGACAGCGGCGACTGCCAGGCCGACCGGGGCAAAATCGAACATCGAGAACGGCTGGCCGAGAACATCCTGCCGGTACTGTGCGATGACGATGTTCGGCGGCGTGCCGATCAGTGTAATCATGCCGCCCAAAATGGTGCCGAAGGACAGCGGCATCAGCGTCAGCGACACCGCCCGCTTGGCCTTGCGCGCCGCATCCATGTCGAGCGACATCAACAACGCCAGTGCTGCGACATTGTTGATGATCGCCGACAGCACCGCACCGACAATTGCCATGATGCCGATATGGGTCGGCAGCGCCCGGTCGGGGCTGGTCACGAAGCGGGCGATAAACTCCACCGCGCCGGAATTCATCAACCCGCGTGAGACGATCAGCACCAGGGCGATGATCACGACCGCGGGATGGCCAAAGCCGTGAAACGCATCCTCCGGCGCAATCAGCCCGACAAGCACGGTGACCAGCAGCGCCACAAAGGCAACCAGATCGTACCGAAACCGTCCCCAGACCAGAAATCCGAACAGCACGATCAGAATTCCAAACAGCATGATCTGGTCGGTGGTCATGAAACCCGTCCTGGTTCGCGGCGTGCGACATGCACAGTTGCTGCTTGGGTTACATGGCCGCAAGTGCTGGTCAACCGGTTTCCGCACCGCGCATGCAGATCAACCGGAGCCAGTTCAGCGGCTCCGGTTTTTGCAAGGTCCTACTCAGCCAGATAGGCGTTGGTGGTCCAGCTCGACACGTCCGGGATGTCTTTGTGCACGTCGCCATTGGCGTCACGCAATATGCTGGCTTCGAACAGGAACGCGGTGATGCCGGTGACCAGCTCGGGATCGATCAGTCCGACCGGCTCACCCGGATCCTTGAGGAAACCACCCTCGACAATGGCTGCCATCGAGGCGTGAACAAGTTCCGGGTTCGACAGCATGCCACCGGTTTCGGCAATCAGCATGTCTGCGGCATCCTTCGGATTGTCCGTGGCAAAGGCATAGCCGCCCTGCGCCGCCTTGACAAAAGCACCGGCTGTTTCGGGGTTGGCCGCTAACCAGGTCGAATTGCCCCCCAGAAACGTGGTGTGCTGGTCCGGTACGCCGTAATCCGCATAGCTGAACGCCCGCTGCGGCCGGTCGAGCAGGACCGAATTGACGCCTTCCCAGGTACTGACTTCGAGCGTGAAATCGACCGAACCATTGGCCAGCGCCTCATAGGCCGAAGTACCCAAAGTCACCGTGTCGAATGTACCTTCGCCGCCATCATGCTGGATGATTGAGGAGATCAGCGCGTTTTCCCAGGCGCTGCCGAAACCGGCATAGATCTTTCCGTCGAGATCGGAGGGACGCTGGATATCTTCCCGCTCGCCATTGAACACCAGCCGCCCGGTTTCGTGCTGCACAACCGCCATCACCGCGGTCATGTCCGCGCCCATTGACCGCTGGCTGTGAAAGCCGACAGCGCTGAGGATTCCGAACTGCGCCACCCCGGTCGACACAAGCGTGCCCGACGAGGTGTCGGTATAGGGCAGGATCTCGACATCAAGCCCGGCATCGGTGAACCATCCCTTGGCCTGGGCGACATAGAGGCCGACATGGTTGGTGTTGGGCGTCCAGTCGAGTGCGACGGTAAGCTTTTCCGTGGCCTGTGCCGGCAGGGCGGCGAGCAGGACAAGGGCGGTGAGAACATGTTTCATGGTCTGTCTCCGGATTGGGTGAGAAGGGTGTCGAGAAGACGGGCTTCGAGCTGGACGGCTTCCGCAGAGGGCGCGCGGCCAAGCCGCGGGCGTGGGTCCGGCACGGCGAATTCGGCGATGATCCGGGCGGGCCTGGGCGAAAACACGTAAATCCGGTCCGACAGCGCCACCGCCTCGCGCACATCATGGGTGACCAGCAATGTGGTCCAATGCGCTTGCTGCCAGCGCTGTTCAAGCCAGCCCTGCATCTCGGCACGGGTCAGCGCATCAAGCGCCCCGAACGGCTCGTCGAGCAGTTGCACGGGGCGGTCCTGCACAATGGTGCGCAGAAGTGCGGCGCGCTGGCGCATGCCGCCGGAGAGTTGCGCCGGATAATGCTGCTCGAAGCCTTCAAGCCCGAAAGCGGCAATCAGGGGTTGAACCTTCGCCCGCGCTTCGGCCCCGCCCATGCCCTGCACTTCCAGCCCGAGAACGACATTGTCGATAATCCGCCGCCACGGCATCAGCGCATCACGCTGCGGCATGAAAGCGAAGGCTTCCGGCTTTGAAGCCAGCGGCGCGCCATTGACGTGAATGCTGCCGTGATCCGGAGCAAGCGCTCCGGTCATAAGCCGGAACAGGCTGGATTTGCCGCAACCCGACGGCCCGAGGATCGACACGAATTCGCCCTTGGCCACGTGCAGCGAGATATCATCGAGCACCGGCGTATCGCCGAGCGTGAGCGCGACATTGGTGATTTCCAGCGCATTCATGGCGCAGCTCCCGCGTGCCGCCAGCGCAGCACAAGACGTTGCAGCAGCGCGGTTGTCCCAAACAGCACCAGCGTCAAAAGCGAGCTGATCACCACGGCAGCAAGCATCAGGTCGGGGCGGAAGCTGTTCTTGGCGTTGAGAATGACGATACCGAGGCCGGCGCGGGCACCGACATATTCGGCAAAGATCGCCGCCACCACCGCATAGGTGATCGAGATCCGCAAGCCAGCGAAGAAATAGGGCATGGCGGAGGGAAACCGGGCGCGGCGGAAGATGCTCCAGCGGGATGCACCCATCGAGCCGAGCAGCGCCTCGATGTCGGGCTCGGTGGACGCGTAGCCATCGACCAGCGCCACCAGCATCGGGAAGAAGGTGACCAGCGCCACCAGCAGGATTTTCGGCGTCAACCCGAAGCCGAACCACAGCACCACCAGGGGCGCGATTGCCACCAGCGGCAGGGTCTGGCTGATGACGAAGACTGGAAACAGCGCGCGGCTGAGCTTAGGGATGAAATCGATCAGCACCGACAGTGTGAAAGCGACCGTGAGCGAAAAGGCGAACCCGGCCAGCGTTGCGTAAAGCGTTGGCAGCGTGTTGGTCCACAGCATCTCGCCATTGCCGGCAATCTGCCCGAGCACCCGCGACGGCGCAGGCAGCACCAGCGGCGAAATGCCCGACCACCGGACATAGATTTCCCACACGGCAAGCGCGCTGATCACACTGAGAATGGCCGGCAGGCTGCGGGCAAGCCCCACAGCCGGTCTCCCGGACGGGTGATGAGCCATCAGATCAGCTGATCGAAGGGCTGTTGGCGGAAACCGTCAGATCGATGGTGACATGGCCCTGTGGCGGGCCAAAGCGGCAGAAGGCTTCCTGCAGGGTGGCAAACACTGGCCCGGAATCACCGATAAGCCGGGTGCAGAAGTTTTTTGAGCGGTCGAAGCTGCCGCTGGTCTTGAGAAAATCGATGCAGCCCATGATCTCGGCCATGTGGTCACCGGCGCCCATCACATAAAGCGAGAACTGCGCCCGGGCGATCTCGCCGGTCTCGGGCGCTTCACCCAGCGCGGCCAGCGCCGCCGCCTGCCGCGAAGCCAGCGGTTCGGACGGATTGGCCAGCGCATTGGTCTGGCAGATCGGATCATCCGGCTCGCCGGGACAGCCGCGCGACAGCGTGGCACGCAGCACGACATGCTGGCGCGAGGCGGCAGCGGCGACATAAAGATCGCGCAGAGCCGGGAACAGCACTTCGGGCGGGCCGACAATCAGCGTCGAGATATCATCGGTCTCGATTCTGAGCCGTTCGCGATAGGGATCAAGCGCCGAAAGCGACGACATGATCACGTCGACGAACCCGTCGGTCATGGGATAAAGGGAAACTTGCGCGCCTGCGAACATCCTGGTTCCTCCTTGCTACGCTGGCATTATCCAGATCAGCTTTGAGGGTCCGTGGGCATGGCGCCCGCGTCTCAGCCGCGGCTCTACGCGGCACCCCTGTGGTGAGGCGCATTCAACAGGCTTTGCATGCAAATGCAAGCGTCTTCTGTTTCTCCCCGCGGTTTTTCAGATGTCTCTGAGGTGACAACGCCGGCAGATCATCCCAACCAAGGCGCCAGGTAGATCGTCGTCATGGCAGTGGCCATGCACGGACGAAACACGCATGAAAAAGCCCCGGCACGGGTATCCTGTGCCAGGACCGGATCAAGCCAGCGTTGCCTTGTTGCCTGACGGGGCTGTGCGGGCGTCGTGGCCACCGGCAAGGTCCTGGCGGACAGACCCTTCTCGGACCATGCCATCAAGATGCTCGCCCCAGACGGTGTCCTTGTTGCGCCCGGAAATCTTGGACCGGTAGAGAGCGATGTCCGCCGCCTTGGTGCACTCCAGCAACGACGTTCCGGCCTGGGGAGCGATTGCGATGCCGGCCGAGAATGACAAGGCCACGTCCTCCAGCTCGGCAATGGGCAGGCTGGCAAGGTCGTGCCGCCACTGCGTGCAGCGTTCAAGTGCTTGATCGCGGGCGGTGGCGGGCAACACGATGAGGAATTCCTCGCCACCATAGCGGAACGCAGTTTCTGCGCCCTGCAGGCTGTCGCTGAGGATCCTGGCAAAGGATGACAGGACCTTGTCGCCAACATCGTGCCCATAGCGGTCGTTGACCTGCTTGAAGTAATCCAGATCCACGATGATCAGCGAAACCGGCGCGTCTTCGCTCGCCCTCGACAACACAGACGGTATGACGGTGCTGGCGTGGCGGCGGTTGAAGAGGCCGGTCAGGTGATCGTGAAAGGCCTGCTGTTCCAGCTTTTGCTGCAGCCGCAGATTTTCCTCAAGCCGCAGTTTCAGCGCCTGCCCGGTATCCGAAAGACTTTTCTGCGCGGCTTCGCGGGCGGTGACGTCGCGCAGCACGATCATGACGCTGCCTTGCCGGCCCCATTGTTCCAGTGGCTGGGTGGAGACCTCGAAAGTCTTCTCCATGGCATCGAAGTAAACGATCGGCTTGTTGGGCTCGGTCTGCCGATCTTCTGCAAGAAAGGCCAGCAGCGGGTGGGAAGGCGGGAGTTTTGTCCCCACGGTTTCGGCACTGAACCCTGTCAGCTTCTCTGCCGCGGGATTGGTCTCGAGAACCAGGCCGCCCGGCTCCAGCACCACGATCGGGTCCGGCAAGACCGAAAAAATGATGTCCCGGGCAATAGGCGGTGCGATGAACAGTTTTCCGCGATGTTGGGCAAAAAGCACCGCCAGCACGGTCGCGCTGAAGGCAAAAGGCGTCGGGTCGTCGTTGAAGAGCCGGAATTCGAACAGGACGAAAGCCGCGTTGCACACCCACGGCACACCTGTTGCGACCAGGAGTGCAATCATCTGGCGCCTGTGCAGTCGAGCGGCGCGCTTCAATCGGGAAATCGACAGCAGGCAGGCCATCAGCATGCACAGATACATTCCCCCCAACAACGCGTAAAACAGCCATCCATAGGAGAAGCTCGGCCGTTGCTGGTTGGTGATGCCGGTATAAATCCAGTTGTGGTAGCCATCTGTCAGGGCGGCCAAGCCCGCGATCGCACTGACTGCGAGCATGATGGTGATTGGCAAAGGTCTGGTAACCTGTTTGAAGCCTGCATGATCAAGAAAGCCGGCTGACCAGAACAGCGGCGTGGCAATGATGCCAAACCAGGCGAGGCGATTGAAAAGGATCTTGTCCGCCAGGTCTTCACTGTTGAGCCGAAGCACGACCATAGCGATCCACCAGATCGATGCCACGGCTGCCAGCCCGAAGGCTGTTCGCCCCGGCGCTTCCGGCGAGGTGATGATGCGTCCGATCAAAAGGATCGCGAGCATCGCGATCACAAGCAGGATCGGGGTAGAAAAGCTCATCGTGAGTCCTTCAATCAATCGGACAGAGCCGGTTTCCCACCGCGCTGTCCAAGAATTTCTGATCCACCAATAAACTCATTTCCCTAATGAAGCTTTGCTATCCGTCCGGCGCCCGGCGGCTAACCCGCACTCCGGCCTCATCGATCTAGCGCTTAAATTTCATGCCTGAATCCATCCGCCCGTCGGTCGACCGCTTCGGTGCAATTGCGCCTGGCACCGGCGCTTCAGGCATCGTCGCGTCCTTTTGCCAGGCGCGGTAAGATGTTTTGTTGCAAAGGCCTTTGCCGTCCTGTCGGCAAATGATGCAATATCCACCCGCCTTCGTGCAGCACTTGAGATAACTGCCGTTGCCTTGGGGTTGGGTGATTTTACCGTGATTGAGCATGCAGACCGACAACAGATGCGCGGCGCTGTCATTGCTGACCTTCTTTGCCGAGGCCGGCGTTGCGGAAACGGCCATCATCAGGCCCAGGCTGGCGGCGGCAATTGGAAAAATGCGTTTCATGACAAATCCTCACGAGAGCATTTCCCCTGACCGCGTCAGGTCCGATGCTCCATCTTCAGGTTTGGTGATCGGGATTCAGGGAAACCGGACTCCAGTTTCCCTGAAAATGGCTGTGACTGGGGCAGTGCATTGATCATTTTCGTTAGCGGGCTCAGTGCTTGCGAACCGGGCCGAGATAGGAGACCTTCACCTTGCCCGAGAAGGCGTTCATCCTGGCGCCGTACAGCGCGCGGTTTTTCTGTGCCACGTAGGAGTACTCGGTACCGCGGCAGTCAAGCATCTTGATCTGCCGGTAACCCGAGCGGCGCAGGCTTTCGGCGCCAAGACGGCAATCCTTGCGGCTGATCTTGACGACTTCGTTCTTCCGGCCATTGCGGTGGTCGCGGACATTATCGCGTTTGTCGGCGCGGTGATCGCGGGTCTGGACCTGCGACGGCGCACGATGGTCACGGACCTTGAGTTCAATGGTGGCACGATGATCGCGAACACCGGATGATGAATCCCGCGCCTGAGCAGGCGTCTGGATCAGAAGTGTTGTCAGGGCAGCGGCGGAAACGGCGAGAATGGATTTGGTAAACATTGGGTGGCTCCGAGTGGTTGCGTGTTTCAATGAGGTCACCTTGATCCACCTCGCTTGAACCGTTTCTGAAGCCATCATTCATCAGCGGTTCATGCCGCGCCGAGCATTTCTGGCGACCCGTCTGTCGCGTTTCCGCCCCCGCGCTCATTTCCGATTGCAGCCCCACACCGACCGTGCATAGATCCCGGCGCTGATCGGCAACACCAAACCTTCACCGGAGAGATGATCCTATGAAACCTGTGTTTATGATCCTGATCGCCCTGATCACGTTTCAATCGCCGGCCGCCGGCGCAAAGACCATCTGTACCGTCATTGCCGACGCCGCCTCCGGCGAAGTGATGCTTGAACAGGGCGACTGCCGCAGCCGGGTCACCCCCGCCTCCACTTTCAAAATTCCACTCAGCGTGATGGGTTTTGACTCAGGCTTCCTCTCCGGCGTTTCAGCGCCGGTTCTGCCCTACAAGGCGGGCTACCCCGATTGGGGCGGCAAGAACTGGACCCGGCCGACCGATCCGGCGCACTGGATGAAATACTCGGTTGTCTGGTATTCCCAGTTGATCACTGCGACACTTGGCGACACGAAACTGCAGAAATACGCTCAAGCCTTCGGCTATGGGAATGCCGATTTCTCCGGTGATCCGGGCAAGAACAACGGGCTGGAACGGGCTTGGATTGCCTCCTCGCTGAAAATCGCACCGTTGGAGCAGGTCGCGTTCCTGCGCAATCTCGTCAACCGCAAACTGCCGGTTTCGCCACAGGCGCTTGATCTGACGATGGCGCTCGTCGAAACCACATCCGCCGGCGAAGGCTGGAGCATATCCGGCAAGACCGGCTCTGCCTATCCGCGGCAGGCAGACGGATCCTTTGACCGGGCAAGGAGCTGGGGCTGGTTTGTTGGCTGGGCAAGAAAGGGAGATCAGACCGTGGTTTTTGCCCGCCTCAACCAGGATGAGAAGCGGGAAAAAGGCTCCGGCGGGATCAGGGCAAAGAACGCCTTTCTCGAACAATGGCCGACACTGATCGGATCGATCCGCTGATGGAGCAGCCTGCTGGACCGGCCACGCAGACCGGGCCACTCTTGATCCCCTGGCCGCCGCCCCCATATTTCACCGCATGAAACGTCGCTCTTTTCTCAAATTCACTGCTTTCGCCGCCCTCTTCGGAGTCGGCGCATCGGGGACCGCAATGGCTGTTGCACGCAACTCCAATCGATATCATTCCGGTCCGGTGAGCGACCATTTCGACGGGACGCGGTTTTTCAACCCGGATGGCTCGGCGCCCAGGGGCTTTTCCGATCTGCTCAAGTGGAAGTTCGGCGGCAATCAGGCCAAATGGCCGGCCTCGGTCAAGAGCCCCTTTGCCCCGGCACGACCCGAAGCAAGGGTTGAAGGCGACCGCCTGCGCATCACCATGGTCGGCCACGCCACCATGCTGATCCAGACCGCGGGTCTGAACATTCTCACCGATCCGGTCTGGTCCGACCGCGCCAGTCCGGTGGCCTTCGCAGGGCCCAAGCGGGTCACCGCACCAGGCATCGCCTATGAGGATCTTCCTGATATCGACATCGTGCTGTTGTCGCACAATCATTACGACCACCTCGATCTGGTCACGCTGGCCCGGTTGAGACTGTCGCACAATCCGCTGGTGATTACGCCGCTGGGCAATGACACGATCATCAAGGATCATGTTCCCACAATGCGGGTGATGACCGGCGACTGGGGCGATGCGATCAAGTCCGGTCCGGCAACGGTGCATTTCGAGCCTTGCCATCACTGGTCGGCGCGCGGCGTCAACGATCGCTCGATGGCGCTCTGGGCCGCCTTCGTGCTGGAAACCCCGGGCGGCAAGATTCTGCACATCGGCGACACCGGCTACGACAAGGGCCGCCCCTACCAGAATGCCCGCGACAGGCACGGCAAGTTCCGCGCAGCAATCCTGCCGGTCGGCGCCTATGAGCCGCGCTGGTTCATGAAGGATCAGCACCAGAGCCCGGAAGAAGCCATCGACGGATTTCTGCTGTCGGGCGCAGACTACGCGCTCGGCCACCACTGGGGCACATTCCAGCTAACGGACGAAGGCCGAGAAGCACCCGAGGAACTGCTCTATGAAAAGCTCGCCGAGAAGGGCGTGGCGAAGGATCGCTTCCGCCCGCTGCATGTCGGCGAAGCCTGGGATTTCCCTGACGTAGCCTGAACCGGCGCCGACGCTCCAGAGACTGGTAATCCCGGCACTTTTCAGCCATACAGGCCGAAAACACAAAACAGGTGCGTGTGATGGGATCGATGGTTCCTTTTGCCAAGATGAATGGACTGGGCAACGACATTGTCGTCATCGACATGCGTGGCCGCAGCGATGCCGTGACACCGGAGGCCGCGGTGGCACTTGCGGGCGGCGAGCGCACCGGCTTCGACCAGATCATGGCTATCCACGACAGCAGTCTCGACGGCGTCGATTACCGCATCGACATTCTCAACCGCGACGGCTCCCACTCCCAGGCCTGCGGCAACGGCACCAGATGCGTGGTCCAGGCGCTGGCCTCGGAGACCGGACGCAAGAGCTTCACCTTCAAGACCCTGGCCGGCATCCTGACCGCCGAGGAACATGAGGACGGGCTGATTTCCGTTGACATGGGCGTGCCCGAGTTCCGCTGGGACCGAATTCCGCTGGCGGAAGAATTCTTTGACACCACCCGCATAGAATTGCAGGTCGGCCCGATTGATGCACCGGTGCTGCATTCGCCGTCGGTCATGGCGATCGGCAATCCGCATGCCATCTTCTGGGTCAAGGAAGATGTCTGGTCCTATGATCTCGAACGCTTCGGACCGCTTCTGGAAAACCACCCGATCTTCCCGGAGCGCGCCAACATCTCGATTGCCCGGGTCAACGATTCGCAATCACTTGATCTGAGAACCTGGGAACGTGGAGCCGGGCTGACCCGTGCCTGCGGCTCGGCCGCCTGTGCCGCCGCAGTCTGCGCCGCGCGCACCGACCGCACCCGCCGCCGGGTGACCGTCAATGTGCCAGGTGGCCCGCTTCACATCGACTGGCGCGCCAACAATCATGTTGTCATGACCGGCCCGGCAGAATGGGAATTTTCGGGCACCGTCGATCCGCTAAGCGGGGACTGGCAGGCCGATGAGGTGACTGCGTGAGCGGTGTTCGCGTCCTCACGCTGGGATGCCGGCTCAACACCTACGAATCGGAGACCATGCGCAAGGCAGCGGAAACCGCAGGCCTCAACAACGCTATTCTGGTCAACACCTGCGCGGTGACCGCTGATGCGGTGCGCCAGGCCCGCCAGACCATCCGCCGGGCACGGCGCGACAATCCGGAAGCCCGCATCGTCGTGTCGGGCTGCGCTGCGCAGACGGAGCCGGAAACCTTCGCCCGGATGGACGAAGTCGATGCGGTGATCGGCAACGAAGCCAAGGGCCAGGCTGCCACCTACCGCAAGCTGCCAGATTTTGGTGTCTCCGAAAGCGAGAAGATCCGCGTCAACGACATCATGTCGGTGCGCGAGACAGCGCCGCAGATGATCGAGGCGGTGGAAGGCCACGCCCGCGCTTTCGTGCAGGTTCAGAACGGCTGCGACCACCGCTGCACCTTCTGCATCATTCCCTATGGCCGCGGCAATTCCCGCTCGGTGCCGATGGGTGCTGTGGTTGAGCAAATCGAGAAGCTGGTCGGCAACGGCTATCAGGAAGCCGTCATCACCGGTGTCGATGCCACCAGCTATGGCGCGGATCTGCCCGGAAGCCCAACACTCGGAACACTCGCCGCCACCATTCTCAAACAGGTCCCGGATCTCAAGCGATTGCGCCTGTCCTCGATCGATTCGATAGAGGTCGACGACACGCTGATGGATCTGATCGCCAACGAACCGCGCTTCATGCCGCATCTGCATCTGTCGCTGCAGCATGGCGACGACATGATCCTCAAGCGCATGAAGCGACGGCATGGCCGCGACGACGCGATCAATTTCTGCCGCACCGTTCGCGATCTCAGGCCCGGTTTTGCCTTTGGCGCCGACCTGATTGCCGGCTTTCCAACCGAGACCGAGGACATGTTTGCCCGCTCGCTCGACATCGTCGAGGAATGCGGGTTGTCGTTTCTGCATGTGTTTCCCTATTCGCCCCGCGCCGGCACCCCGGCAGCACGCATGCCGCAGCTTGACCGCAGACTGATCAAGCAACGCGCGGCGCGCTTGAGACGCCATGGCGAACAGGCCTATGATGCCCACCTCTCCGCTATGGCGGCGGCGGCAGAAACACATTCCGTACTGGTCGAGTTTTCCGGCATGGCGCGGACAGAAAATTTCACTCCGGTGCTTGCGTCCAACGCTCCACGGGGCCAGATGGCTCTCGTAAAGCTTAATGGTCGCACCGCGGACCACCTGACCGGCGACGTGGTCGCAGACCACGTGGATCACATTCAGACGGCAGATATTGCCGAAGGCTGACATCGAAAAGGTACCAAACCGGCATGGCGTTCAACTTCATCAAAAAGGTTTTCTCCTTCGGGAAAGACAAGGAAGACGCGCCTGCGCCGGACGCCACGGTGGAGACCGACGCGCCGGCAGCCGATGCTGCCTCTGCAGGCGATAATCCTGCACAGAAAACCTCCTCGCCCGATCAGGCCTTCCCGGCCGATGGCGGGATGCAGTTCACGCCCGAGACTGACGCTGGCGAGCCACTCGCAACGCCGGAGCCCGCAGACGAGGACCACGCGGGCGAACCGCCGATCCCCGCCGATGGAACAGCCGTGGATGCAGACAAAGCCGAGGCGACCGAGGATTCGCCTGAAGAGTGGGTCGCGCCGGAAGAACTCGCTGCTGATCCAGCTGCCTCACCGAGGCCCGAGCAGCCGGATACGCCTGAAACAACTGCCAGCGAACCGTTCCATACGCCTGCACCGGCGGACGAAGACCATGCCGCCGAACCACCGATTGCCGATGAAAACAGGCCTGGCGACCCGGACAGCGCCAACAACAGCACTGCACCCACGGACGACGAAGGCATCCCGCCGGAAGATCTGGCTTCTGACCCGGACATCCCGCCGGCCCCGGTTGAACCGGCAGAAACCGATCCGGCACCCGAGCCCCGCAAGCTGGTGGTTCGCGATACCGTGTCCGATTCGCAACCCGCACCGGCTCCCGAACCGGTTGAAGAAGAACGCGGCAACTGGTGGCAACGCTTGCGCCAGGGCCTGTCGCGCACTTCGGGCCAGCTGACCGGCCAGATCACCGGCATCTTCACCAAGCGCAAGCTTGACGAGGAAACGCTTGAGGAACTGGAAGACATTCTGCTGCAGGCCGATCTCGGCGTCGAAACCGCGATGCGGATCACCGATTCCCTGTCCGCCAGCCGCTACGGCAAGGACATTGCACCGGCTGAAGTGCAAAAGGTCATGGCCGACGAGATCACAAAGGTTCTTGGTCCGGTCGCCAAACCGCTGGAGCTGGATCTCAGCCACAAGCCACATGTGATTCTGGTCGTCGGCGTCAACGGCACCGGCAAGACCACAACCATCGGAAAGCTCGCTGCCAAGCTCTCGGCCGGCGGGCTGAAAGTGACGCTGGCTGCAGGCGACACATTCCGCGCCGCCGCCATCGAACAGCTCAAGATCTGGGGTGATCGCACCGGCTCGAAAGTGGTTTCGACCAAGCTCGGCGCCGATGCCGCAGGCCTTGCCTACGAGGCCTTCGAAACCGCCCGCGACGACGGCGCCGACGTGCTGATCATCGACACCGCAGGCCGGCTGCAAAACCGCACCGAGCTGATGGACGAGTTGGCCAAGGTCGTTCGCGTCATCGGCAAGCTCGACCCGGACGCGCCGCACACGGTCTTGCAGACGCTTGATGCCACCACTGGCCAGAACGCGCTCAACCAGGTCGAGATCTTCAAGAACGTCGCCGGCGTCAACGGCCTGGTGATGACCAAGCTGGACGGCACGGCGCGCGGCGGTATACTTGTCGCCATTGCAGCCAAACATAAATTGCCCGTCTATTTCGTCGGTGTCGGCGAAGGTGTGGACGACCTTGAACCTTTTGAAGCGGCAGATTTCGCATCCGCCATTGCCGGGCAGCCGGCCGGAGACCCGAAATGAGTGACCGCAAGCCAACAGAACCGGGTTCCATTGCCCCCCAATCCGGCGATCAGGAAACCCATATCTTCGAGAGCGATCCCAACGCGCCCGGCCGCAAACACATCAATCCGCTTTTGAAAATGGTGCTCGAACTGGGGCCATTGCTGGTGTTCTTCTTCGCCAACGCACGCGGCGAATGGATCGCCGAGCGGGTGCCGTTCCTGGCCGATATCGGCGGCCCGATCTTTGTCGGCACTGCCTGCTTCATGATTGCCACGGCGATCGCGCTCAGCGTCTCCTGGATTCTCACCCGCACACTGCCGATCATGCCGCTGCTGTCTGGTATCATCGTGCTGGTGTTTGGCGCGCTGACGCTGTGGCTGCAGGATGAGACCTTCATCAAGGTCAAGCCGACCATCATCAACACCATGTTTGGCGGCATCCTGCTTATCGGCCTGCTCTTTGGCAAATCCTTTCTCGGCTATGTCTTTGATTCTGCTTTCAAGCTCGACGCAGAGGGCTGGCGCATCCTGACCTTCCGCTGGGGTATGTTCTTTCTGATCATGGCGTTCGTCAACGAACTCATCTGGCGCAATTTTTCCACCGACTTCTGGATCGCCTTCAAGGTTTGGGGCAACATGCCGCTGTCGATTGTCTTCACGCTCTTGCAACTGCCGCTGATGCAACGTCATGCGCTGCCGGAAGAGAGTGAAGAAACCCGGGCTTAGCGCGCGGAACTGCCAAAGCCGCCAGAAGGTGGTGATGGCCTGTATATGGACCTGTGCGCATGCAGTAGCTATACCTTCCCCGGTGAAGCTAACGGAGGCCTCCGTCAGATGAATGACCAGACACCATCGCGCGCAGCTCTCCAGAACCACGCCACCTATCTGGCCGGAGCGCATGATTTCCAGTCCGACATCGAGATCATGTCCGGCAGCGAGCTGATCGGAACGGTTCTGGAAACGATCATGCTCGCCACCAATATGCGCTTTGCCGCCGTGGCTCGCGTCACCGCCGACCGCTGGGTCGCCTGCCGCACGGTGGACGAAGTCAATTTCGGCCTCGCCAGCGGAGACGAGATCGAGATCCAGTCAACCTTCTGTCAGTCGGTCCGCTCCACCGGACAACAGGTGCTGTTCAACGATGTCGCCACCGACGACGTCTATCAGAACCACCCCATCGCAATGAGTTTCGGCATTGTCAGCTACGCCTCGATCCCGATCCACCGCAGCGATGGCAGCTTTTTTGGCACGTTGTGCGCCATCGACACCGAAGTGCGCGACGTCAAGCATCCGCGTGTTGTCGCCATGCTCACGATGTTTGCCAGCGTCATCAGCCAGACGCTGGAGACTGAGGAACAGCTGGCCGCCCAGGAAATGCTGATCGACAAGGAGCGTGAACTGGCGCAGATCCAGGAAGAATTCGTCGCCGTTCTGGGCCACGATCTGCGCAATCCGGTTGCAGCCTTCGGTGCCGGACTTCGCCAGCTCGAAAGACACCCTGAGCCTGACAGGATCAAGGCGGTTTTGCCGCTGATGCGGTCTTCCATGCGCCGGATGAACGAGCTGATCGACAACATCATGATGCATGCCAAATCCCGGTTGGGCGGCGGCATCCGCATTGCCGCAAGCGCAGATGCACCACTCACCGAAGCCATCAATGACGTGGTCGAAGAAATTCGCATGGCAGCGCCCCAGCACGAGATCGATCTCGATCTGCGTTTCGCCGGACCTGTGCACTGCGATGCATCCCGCATTGCCCAGGCGGTCTCGAACCTGCTGTCGAACGCGACCAATCACGCAGCGCCCGGTTCGGTGATCGCACTCACAGGCAGGGATGCAGATGGCGAACTGACGATCATGGTTTCCAACCGCGGCGAAGCCATCCCCGAAGACCTCAGACGCGATCTGTTCCGCCCCTACCGCCGCGGCCAGGAAGCAAAGAGCGAAGGGCTCGGTCTCGGACTGTTCATCGCCTCATCGATTGCGCAGGCGCACAATGGCCGCATTGACGTCGAGTGCAGCGACGGCACCACCGCCTTTGTGTTGAAGCTGCCGCTTTCCGGCGAATTCAGCACGTCCGCAAAGCAGTAAACAGGCGGCCAACGGGCTCGCCCGGCTCCGCAACACCACAACTCATGCGACGCCAACGAAGCGCGCCAGTTTGTCCAGCGTCTGCAGGCCCAGTTCCTCCGCGCCGAAGCTTCTGGCCTCAAGAAATTCAGCTGAGGTGGAAAACACCATGCCCAGTGTAATTTTTGTGGCGCCGTTCTCGTCTTCAAACAGCACCCAGGCATCGGCGTGTTTGGGTCCGTTTTCGCCCCAGAGCAGTTCATAGCTGATCCTGTCTTCGGCTTTGACGTCGCCGTAGCGATGGTGATTGGGGAAGACGGTGCCATCCGGCCCGATCATGTCGAACACCCAGTCTCCGCCCTGGCGCAGGTCGATCCGTTTGGTGCAGCAGGAAAACCCGTCCGGACCCCACCATTTGGGCAGTGTTTCGGGGTTGAACCAGGCGCCCCAGACCACCGAGCGAGGCGCTGCAATGACCCGTTCAAGCACCATCGTGCGTTCCGCCACGCTGGCCAGATTGTCGAGGCCTGCGCCAAACCCCTGCCGGTACCCGTCCTCCATGTTTTCAGCCAGCGAGGAGAGCTGCACGGTCACTTCGATACAGCTCTCCTCGCCATCACCGGAAAAGTCCGCCGTGACCAGCGCCGCGGAGAGATCAACGCCTTCGCAAGAGATCATCTCGTAATTCACACTTAGCACGAAGGGCTGCAGCAGCAGCCACCCAGCCTCTGAGCGGTTGTCCGCTTGACCCTCGACCTTGCACAACGAGATCTCCCGACCGCCAACACGAGTGTCGGCCTCGAGAAACTCGACAGTCACCGAAGCCGCAGGCGGCGCCCAGACCGCACGGGCGGCAGGCGCCGTCCAGGCCGCCCAAAGAGTTGCCACAGGGGCAGAAACCCGGCGCTCGAATGTCAGCGCGGCAAAGGACCCGCTCATCTCACCAGGCCCCTGGCATAGGTTTCCAGCTGTGTTGCCACTGTCCCCCAGCCGTCGATGAAGCCCATGTCCTCATGGGTCTGTCTCGAATCGGGGTTCCGGTGGCGGGCGATGGCCGTGTAGCTGGTGCCACCATCCGGCGCATCCGACAGCAGCAGGATCGCCGTCATGAACGGGTTGGGCGCAGGTTTCCAGCCTTCGGTGTAGCTGTCGGTGAAGACCAGTTTTTCCTCCGGCACCACATCGAGATAGACGCCCGGATTCTCCATTACGTTGCCCTCGACCTCGAAGGTCGTGTTGAACCGGCCGCCGACGCGCAAATCGATCTCGACACTCGTGACCTTGTGCGGAACGGGAATGAAAAAATGCGGGATGTGCTCAGGCCGGGTCCAGCATTCCCATACCAGCTGGCGTGGTACGGCCAGCGTGCGGGTGAAGCTCAAATCCGTTTCGGGGTTCAATTCAAGTTTCATTTCGTTCGGTCCTCCATTACCGTTTTCACATAGTCTTCCAGCCTGTCGAGACGCTGCTCCCAGATAAGCCGCTGCTCATCGAGCCATGTCCGCATCGGCAGCAACGCGTCGGGCACCATGGCGCAGGTGCGCACGCGGCCGTCCTTTGACGTGGCGATCAGCCCGGCCTCCTCCAGCACCGAAAGGTGCCGCATCACTGTTGGCAGCCTCAGCCCCGTCGGCTCCGCCAGTTCGCTCACCGGTGCGGGCCCCTGCGCCAGCCGCGTCAGGATCGAGCGGCGGGTCGGGTCCGCCAGCGCGTGAAACAGGTTCGAAAGGTCAACATCATGCTTAGCCATATGACTAACTATTCCGCCAAGCTGCCGCTGTCAACAGATAGTTTGCGAATTGGCTAAGTATTGTCTTCAGACGGATTGGATTTGTGAGAGCAGGTCGCACCTCATGCAACACAATCGCCACATTTGCGCCAGAGAACCGCACCAATCACGAATTGCGAGCTCCGGACCAGCCGGATGCAGATCGAAATTGACCGAATGCAGCGAGGAGGGTTTGTTATGCGTCTGATTGGTACGGCAGGTACCCTGTTCATTGTAGCAACGCTTTTGGGAATTCGGATGGCGGCAGCACTTGATGACGGCCCGATAGACCGGCAATTGCTCAGGCTCGATCCCCAAACAAGGCTGGAACAAACCTGTGACACGGAAGTGCTGCGTGCGATCAACCATTCGGAGGCCGACTTCACCGTCGACAAGGTTATCGCCTATACCTTCGATGATACGATCATGGGCGAGAACGACATCAGCGCACCCGGCGCTGCATTCCGAAGCCGCGGCAGCTGGTATCAGCTATCCTACGATTGCATCACCGGACCGCGGCACCTCAATGCACACACGCTGCATTACGCAATCGGCAAGCGGATACCGAAAGAGCAGTGGCAAGACCATCAGCTGTATGATTGAACCCGGCAGCAGACATTGATCGGCTCAACCCGCATTCCCGAATGGCCCTGAATAGCCTTTCGCCATCACCTCGCGCTCATGGCCGAGCATCCAGTGCACCGTCGGAAACGCGATCTCGTCTGTCGGCAGCTTGTCCCAGTCAAACAGCTCGACTTCGAGACTTTCCTCGCCAACGCCATAGAGCGCCGCGCCGGCGCCGGGATCGGTGAGTTCGGCCCGGTAGATCAGCTGCACCTGGCTAAGGTGCGGGACCGAATAGACCGCCAGCATGTCTCCGAGTTTCAGGTGGGCCAGCGCCTCTTCGCGGGCTTCGCGCCGGGCGCCGTCTTCCGGCGTTTCATTGAGTTCGAGATAGCCCGCCGGCACGGTCCAGTATCCTCGGCGCGGTTCGATGGCGCGGCGGCACAACAGCACCTTGCCCTCATGCCGGACCACCGAGCCAACGACGATGCGCGGGTTCTGGTAGTTGACGAAGCCGCAGGTACGGCAGACATCGCGTTCATGGGTGTCGCCGGCGGGGGTCAGGCGATCAAATTGTGTTTCCGTGCTCATGGCGGCAAAGATAGAGCCCGCCACCAGTGATGGCGAGGGCGGACAGACGCTTTGGGACGAAAAGCCCGTTCAACCTGCCGAAGATGTGGCTTTTTCAATCGCCGGCAACAGCTTGTCGCGCAGGCTTTCGGTGGTGAAGGGGCCGATCTGCTTGAACAGGATCTCGCCATCCGGGCCGACCAGATAGGTCTCGGGAATGCCGTAGACGCCCCAGTCGATCGCAGCCTTTCCGGCCGGATCAACGCCGACCGCAGAAAACGGATTGCCGAGTTCGCGAAGGAAATTCCGCGCGTTGTCGTTCTTGTCCTTGTAGTTGATACCGACAAGCTCGACCCTCGGGTCACGCGACAATTCCAGCAGGATCGGATGCTCCTGCCGGCAGGGCACGCACCAGGAGGCCCAGACATTGACCAGCGACAGCTGGCCCTCAATCGCCGCATCGGTGAGCGCAGGCACCGGCGCACCATTGGCGCTGAGGCCTTCAAGCGGCGGCAGGTCGAGCGATGGCGCCTTGGTGCCGATCAGAACAGAGGGAATCTCGCTGGCATCCTTGCCCGAGCCGAGCTGATATAGAAACACGCCCGATAGCGCGATGAACAGCACCAGCGGCAAGAACGCGATCAGCAGCCGTCGCCTGCTGGCAGGGGCTGCTTCTTCATTGGAGTTTTCACGCATCAATTGGCCCCGCCGGCGGGTTTCGAACGCCGCCGCACGCCCTGCGCCTCGAGTTCGGCGAGTTCGCGCCGCCGCGCCCGGCCGTCAGCCACAATGCCAAGAAGCAAAGCGCCAAGCGTCAGAGCGGTTGCCCCATAGGAGAGAAAGACAAAGGCTTCATGGCTCATCATCTTATGCGCCACCGATTGCTTGCGCGGCCTGACGCCGCATCGTCTGCACCCGGCGCCGCAGGATTTCATTGCGCATCGCCATCAGATGCAGCGTGAAGAAGATCAGCGTGTAGGCAACAGCCATCACCAGAAGCGGATAAAGCATGGTCGGGTGAATGGTCGGGCCGTCGAGCCGGATCACGCTGGCCGGCTGATGCAGCGTGTTCCACCATTCGACCGAGAATTTGATGATCGGGATATTAATGAAACCAACCAGCGTCAGCACCGCGGCAGGACGGGCGGCACGGGCCGGGTCATCCATCGCCTTGTGCAAGGCCATCAGCCCCAGATACATCAAAAACAGCACGAACACCGAGGTCAGCCGCGCGTCCCACACCCACCAGGTGCCCCACATCGGCCGGCCCCAGAGCGAACCGGTGAGCAGCGATAGAAAGGTGAAGGCGGCACCGATCGGCAGCGCCGTCTTGGCCGCGACATCGGCCAGCGGATGCCGCCAGACCAGGGTGCCGATCGAGGCGATCGCCATCACCGAATAGCACATCATAGCAAGCCACGCCGCAGGTACATGGATGAACATGATCCTGACAGTCATGCCCTGCTGATAATCCTCGGGCGCAGCGAAAGACATATAAAGCCCGACGACCAGCGACAACACCGCTGCTGTTGCAAGATACGGCAACACCCGCCCGGAAAGGGCGAGAAACCGGGTCGGGTTGGCGAGGCTGGTAAACCAGCCCTGGGAGATGGTGGTGTCACTCATGGCTTTTTTCTAATGCGTCACGCGTCGGGTTTCAATGCGACAAATCAATCGGACGCCCCCTTCAGCGCCGCCGCAGCCGCGACCGGGCCAAGGGCTGCAAAAAACAGCGTAATCGCCGACAGGATCATGAAGGGTGGCCAGAACGGATCCGGATCGGTCACAGCCGCATAGGCCGCGCTGACGCCGAAGATCAGAATCGGGATCGCCAAGGGAAGGATCAGGATCGACACCAGCAACCCGCCGCGCGGTAGCACCACCGCCACCGCAGCCCCGACCGCACCAATGAAGGAAATCGCCGGAGTACCGACCAGCAGCGTCAGCATCACAGCCCCTGTGGCCGTCGCGCTCATGTTCATCAGCAATCCCAGAAGCGGTGCCGCCAGCACCAGCGGCAACCCGGTTGCCAGCCAGTGCGCGAGGCTTTTGACGAACACCGTCAGCACCAGCGAAACCCAGTCCTGCATTACCAGCATGTCGAGCGACCCATCTTCCCGGTCGGCCTGGAACAGCCGGTCGAGGCCCAGCAAAGAGGCCAGCAGCGCGCCGATCCAGAGAATCGCCGGGCCGATGCGCGCCAGCAGATTGAGATCCGGGCCGATGCCGAAGGGAATGACCGCCACCACGGCGAGAAAGAACAGCACGCCAAGCATGGCCGCTCCGCCGGAGCGGGTGGCGATCGCCAGATCGCGCTTGAGCAGCGCGATCATGCCCAGGCCCCGTCGGTGGCAACGGTATGAATACCCGACAGTTCCAGCGTGCGGACCGTCTCGAGGCCGAGCGGCTGATGCGTCGCTGCAATGGCGAGACCACCCGTAGCCAGATGCGCACGCACCAGATCCGCAAACAGCCTGTCGGAGCGTTTGTCCAGCGCCGCAGTGGGTTCATCGAGCAGCCACAAAGGCCGCTTGCTGACGAGCAGACGCGCCAGCGCGATCCGCCGCTGCTGCCCCGCGGACAGATAGCCGAACGGCAGATGCGCCACACCAGTCAGCCCGACCCGATCAATGGCCTCGTCGATCGGCACTCCTTCTCCGCTTTCGCCGCGCTGAAAGCTCTGCCAGAAGCTGAGATTTTCCGACACCTTGAGCTCCCGCTTCATCGCGTTGCGGTGACCGAGATAGTGGCTGTAGTCCGAAACCGGCAACGCCATAGCATCATCGCCGAGCAGCGAAAACGTGCCCGAATCAGCGCTCAGCAATCCAGCCAGAATACGCAGCAGGGTTGATTTTCCGGATCCATTTGGTCCGGTGATAACAAGCACTTCGCCGCGACTGAGCGTGAAGCTGACATCGTCGAACAGCACGCTGTCGCCGCGCCGTCCCTTGAGTTTTGTGGCTACCGCCTGCATCGACCCCCGCATCCCGGCGCTCCAATTCAACAAAAACTAACCATCCAAAAAAACATTGAAATGGGCCATAGGTTGATCTGGCACGTTCTTACGAAATTATCTATAACGCCCGCAACCACGCCAGCGGTCGGCGTGAATTCAATCTAGCGCCGAACATGATGCCCCAAGCGTCACGGGCGGACAGCGGAAATGACCGTACCCGCATCCTTGTTCACGCGATCAGCGTGTGAGGTGTTCGCCCTCAATGTTCGGCCGAACTCATGAAAGCGGGTTGCCTGTGGCCAAATCACTCGACAGCTTCAATTGCCGTTCCACCCTCAAGGTCGACGACACCGAATACGTTTATTACAGCCTCACCGAGGCCGAAAAGAACGGTTTGACTGGTGTTTCGGCGCTTCCGTTCTCGATGAAGGTCATCCTCGAGAACCTGCTGCGCAACGAAGACGGGGGCACGGTAAAGAAGGAAGACATCCTCGCCGTCGTCGCCTGGCTGACCAACAAGGGCACCGCAGACGCTGAAATCGCCTACCGTCCGGCGCGCGTGCTGATGCAGGATTTCACCGGCGTTCCCGCCGTGGTGGATCTGGCGGCCATGCGCGACGCCATGGTCTCGCTCGGCGGCGACCCGCAGAAGATCAACCCGCTTGTGCCGGTCGACCTGGTGATCGACCACTCGGTCATCGTTGATGAATTCGGCACACCGCAGGCGCTGGCACACAATGTCGAGCACGAATACGAGCGCAACGGCGAACGCTACCGCTTCCTCAAATGGGGTCAGCAGGCCTTCAAGAACTTCCGCGTTGTGCCCCCCGGCACCGGCATCTGCCATCAGGTCAATCTTGAATATCTCGGCCAGACCGTGTGGACCAAGGAAGACGACGGCGAAACCGTCGCTTACCCCGACACCTGCGTCGGCACCGACAGCCACACCACCATGATCAACGGCCTTGGCGTTCTCGGCTGGGGCGTTGGCGGGATCGAGGCCGAAGCAGCCATGCTCGGCCAGCCCATCTCGATGCTGCTGCCGGAAGTTATCGGCTTCCGCCTCACCGGCGCACTCAAGGAAGGCGTGACCGCCACCGACCTGGTGCTGACCGTGGTGCAGATGCTGCGCAAGAAGGGCGTTGTTTCCAAGTTCGTCGAGTTCTACGGCCCCGGCCTCGATTCGATGACGCTGGCCGACCGCGCCACCATCGGCAACATGGGCCCGGAATACGGCGCCACCTGCGGCTTCTTCCCGGTCGATGGTGAAACCATCAACTACCTGACCATCTCGGGCCGTGAAGAAAACCGCATCAAGCTGGTTGAAGCCTATTCCAAGGCGCAAGGCATGTGGCGCGAAACCGGTGCCGCTGATCCGGTGTTCACCGACACGCTGGATCTTGATCTCGGCTCCGTCGTGCCGTCAATGGCCGGCCCGAAGCGCCCGGAAGGCCGCATTCCGCTCGAAGGCATCGCCACCGGCTTCGCCAAATCGCTGGTTGACGAATACAAGAAGCCCGATCAGCTGAACAACCGCTACCAGGTTGAAGGCGAAGACTACGATCTGGGCCATGGCGACGTCGCCATTGCCGCGATCACATCCTGCACCAACACCTCAAACCCGAGCGTGCTGATCGGCGCCGGCCTCTTGGCCCGCAATGCCCGCGCAAAGGGTCTCAAGACCAAACCATGGGTGAAGACCTCGCTGGCTCCCGGCAGCCAGGTGGTTGCCGAGTATCTGGCCAAATCCGGCCTGCAGGACGATCTCGATGCGCTCGGCTTCAACCTTGTCGGCTTCGGTTGCACCACCTGCATCGGCAACTCCGGCCCGCTTCCCGCACCGGTCTCCAAGACCATCAACGACAAGGGTCTGATCGCTGCCGGCGTGCTCTCGGGCAACCGTAACTTCGAAGGCCGCATCTCGCCTGACGTGCAGGCCAACTACCTGGCCTCACCGCCGCTGGTGGTGGCCTATGCACTCGCAGGTTCGGTGCAGAAGGATCTGACTTCCGAGCCGATCGGCGAGGGCCAGGACGGCAATCCTGTGTTCCTCAAGGATATCTGGCCCTCCAGCCAGGAGATCCAGGAATTCATCATGAAATACGTCACCCGCGCCCTCTACGCGGCCAAATATGCAGACGTGTTCAAGGGTGACGAAAACTGGCAGGCGGTCGAAGTGCCGACAAGCCAGACCTATGCCTGGGACGACAATTCAACCTATGTGCAGAACCCGCCCTACTTCGAGGGCATGGGCAAGACCGGTGCCGGAATCTCCGACATCAAGGGCGCGCGCGTGCTGGGTCTGTTCGGTGACAAGATCACCACCGACCACATCTCGCCGGCTGGCTCAATCAAGGCACAGTCGCCTGCAGGCGCCTATCTGATGGATCATGGCGTTGGCGTGATGGACTTCAACCAGTACGGTACCCGTCGTGGCAACCACGAAGTCATGATGCGCGGCACCTTCGCCAACATCCGGCTGCGCAACCACATGCTCGGACCGAACGGACGCGAAGGCGGTTACACCTTCCACTATCCGTCCCGCGAGGAAGTCTCGATCTTTGATGCAGCCATGCAGTACAAGGCCGAAGGCGTACCGCTGGTCGTCTTCGCCGGTGCCGAATACGGCAATGGCTCGTCGCGTGACTGGGCGGCCAAGGGCACCAACCTGCTCGGCGTCCGCGCCGTCATCGCCCAGTCCTACGAGCGCATTCACCGCTCCAACCTCGTCGGCATGGGTGTGATCCCGTTTGTCTTCGAGGAAGGCACCAGCTGGGAAAGCCTCGGCCTGAAGGGCGATGAAACTGTATCGATCGAAGGGCTGACCAATGTCCAGCCTGGCGACAAGAAGGTCGCGAAGGTCACCTTCGCCGATGGCACGGTCAAGGATGTTCCTCTGATCTGCCGCGTCGATACGCTCGACGAACTCGGTTACCTCAAGAATGGTGGCATCCTGCAGACCGTTCTGCGCGATCTGGCTGCCTGACGGCACCTGCCATGACATGAATGAAAGGCCGGGTTCGACGCCCGGCCTTTTTTATTGGCTGAACACTCAACGCGGGCTGCTGATCGCCTCGAACCGGATCTTCCCGTCATTGAGAAAGCAGGCCTTGGTGAAAAGCCCGAGATCAAGCGGGTTGGGCAGCCTTATGTCGGCAAGCGTCGGAAACGGGTGCTGCGCCGCGTCAAATGAGCGCCAGACTTGCGAGATGCAGATCGTTGTGATGCCCCATTCAGCCGAAAAATCGCGCAACGCACCGATCTGGCTCATCAGGTCGGGATTGTCACGGCGCTGGTCAAGCAATTGCAGATAATCAACCACCACCAGCGTGCCTTCGGTCGCATGCACGGCGCTACACGGCAGGGTCAATCGAAAGTGATTTTGCCGTGTGCACCGCTTCACGCTACAAGTTTCTGTAATACCTCTCCGCTACAACCCGTCGAAACGGACCCTATCTGATGACTGCCCGCACCTGCCTTCTTGCCCTTGCTTTGCCGCTCCTTATGGCCGCGACCGCTGTCGCGCAGCCGGGCGCGGCGCATGCGGCTAAGCTCAAGGGAGTCGTCGAGCTGTTTACCAGCCAGGGCTGCTCATCCTGCCCGCCGGCGGATGAAGAACTTGCCAGGCTTGCCGAACAGGACGACGTGCTGGCGCTGAGCTACCATGTCGATTACTGGAATTATCTCGGCTGGGCCGACACTCTGTCGAGCAAGGCCAACACCGAGCGGCAATATGGTTATGCCAAGACCTTCCACCGCAACGGCGTTTACACCCCACAGGCAGTGATCAACGGACAAAACCACGTCAACGGCGCGGACGGGGCCGCCATCAGTGAAATGCTGGAGAAGTTCTCCACTGAAAGCGCCGGTCTGACCGTGGACGTGTCGGCCTTCATGAATGCTGACGAGCTGCGCATCTCCATAGGCGACGGCGTCGGAAAGGCCGATATCATAGCCGTCTATTTCGACGATGCCACCACCGTCGAGATCGATCGCGGTGAGAACACCGGTCGCACCATCACCTATCGCCACAGCGTGCGCGACATGGAAACGGTCGGCATGTGGAACGGCCACAAGGTCAACCTGAAACTGCCGGGCTCTGTCATCTCCGCCCATCCCGGACGCCGATGCGCCATTCTGCTCCAGGAAGTCAGCAAGGACGGCTATCCGGGCCGCATTCTCGGCGCAACCGAGATCTGACCTTTCCAGTCTCGGCGCCAACCCTGCGGGCAAAAAAAGACCGGCACGAAGCCGGTCTGAATCTGGGGTATTGGGGGTGTTGCCTCACGCCCAGTGCGCGGGGACGATCTGAGACGCTCTCCACACGCAAGCCTCAAAACCGTTGCCGATCCGGGCTTGCATGCTTGTTGAGATGATTCGTCCCGGGAACTCCGAGGGGGCTGGGGGGCTGTAAATCCGAAGTCCCCGGTTCGAACCGTCTGAGGCAACAGTTGAACATTCGCGGTCAATTCCGGCGAGGTTTTGGCTGAAATGCGGCCCAAATGGGTCGACCTTCGATTTTCCCGCCATCCCCGATAAACAAAAACGACCGTTGGAAGCTTTTTGTGATGCTGAATCGCAAAATCGCGCGCGGTGCGGCGCTGGCGCGAAAAGTCCCGTCTCGTGCTTGAAATTATGCCTGTGTCAGGCAAACTGGCTGAATGAAAACTGATTTGCAGTCCAGATAATGGCTGATGGAAAGGATTACGCGGCGGGCCGTGCGCAGAGCGCACAGCTGGCCAATACGGCCACAGTCGATCTGAGCGAACACCGCCGTCGCAACACCCCGGAACCGGTGACATTCAAGCGCCGTGAACTGGATCGTATCCTGCAGGTCTATTCGAGAATGGTGGCCGAGGGGCACTGGCGCGATTACGCCATCGATCACCTCCGCGACAAGGCGGTGTTCTCCGCTTTCCGCCGCGCCAGCGAAGTACCGCTCTACCGGATCGAGAAAGATCCCTCACGGGCTCGCAAGCAGGGCGCCTTCGCCATCATCTCCGCTGCCGGACTGGTGCTCAAGCGCGGCCACGAACTTGAGGTCGTGCTCAAATATTTCGACAAGCCGCCACGTCTGGTGCGCTGAGGGTCCGAAGTTCGGGGACAGTTTGCTTTTCCGAATTTCAATGCCAGCCTGTTGCTCATCTGAAAAAGTAAGCTGCCCCCCGAAGTTTGCCGCCATTTTAACCCGCAAACAACGTCCCCGGATAGCTCGCCGGGTCGGGATCCGTTTGCTTGCCCTCACCCAGCGGCCTTTGCATGAACACCGTATCCAGCCAGTGGCCGTGCTTGTGACCGGAACCGTTTATCATTCCGGAACTGACGAAGCCCGCCTTCTGGTGCACTTTTATGGATGCCGGATGCGCTCCGCCGATCACCGCCACCATCTGCCGGAAGCCCAATGTCTCGCAGCGCGCAATCAGGGTTTCGAGCAACGCCCGCCCGACGCCCTGCCCGCGGGCCTCGGGCGCCAGATAGATCGAATCCTCGACCAGCCAGCGATAGGCAGGACGCGTGCGAAAGGCCGAAGCATAGGCATAACCAAGCACCGCGCCGTCCTCATTCGTTGCAATCAGATAGGGATAGCCATTGTCGGTGATGGCCGTCATCCGGCGCGCCATCTCGGCCTCGTCAGGCGCCACAAGCTCATAACTGGCCACGCCATTGAGCACACTGTCGGTATAGATACGGGTGATGTCCGTGAGGTCGGCAGGCGTTGCATCGCGAAGGATCATGGCAGGCTGTCCCGTGGGTAGGCTTCCGGTGTATCGACACCCGCTTGTGCGGCCAACAAAAAAGGCGGCCCGAAGACCGCCTTTTTCTTGATCAGTGCCGTGCAGACTACTCGCGGTTGCCGAGGAACTGCAGCAGGAACATGAACAGGTTGATGAAGTCGAGATACAGACGCAGCGCACCCATGATGGCCTTGCGGCCGGCAGTGGCATCGGTGTCGCCTTCATAATACATCGACTTGATCTGCTGCGTGTCGTAGGCGGTGAGGCCTGCGAAGATCAGCACGCCGATGCCCGAGATCGCGAACTGAAGCGCGCTCGACTGCAGGAAGATGTTGACCACCATTGCGATGATCAGACCGAACAGACCCATCATCAGGAACGAGCCCATCGCCGACAGGTCTTTCTTGGTGGTGTAGCCGAACAGCGACAACGCGCCGAACGAAGCTGCGGTGATGAAGAATGTCTGCGTGATCGACGCGCTGGTATAGACCAGGAAGATCGACGACAGCGAAATGCCCATCAGCGCAGCAAACACCCAGAAGGTGGTCTGTGCGGCAGATACGCTCATCTTCTCGATACGGGCGCTCAGGAAGAACACCATCCCGAGCGGCGCCAGCATGACCACCCACTTCAGCGGCGAGCCGTAGAGCGCGGTGCCGAGGCCAGTCAGCATCGTGCCATTGCCCATCGTCGCCACGGCGGAGGCCGGGTCATTGGTGGTTGCAAGCATTGCGATTGCATAGGCTGCGACACCGGTGATGCCCAGTCCCATTGCCATCAGGTTGTAAACGCGCAGCATGTAGGCGCGAAGGCCTTCATCGATCGCGGCGCCTGCATAGGCGCCATTGGCTGCGCGGACATTCGAATTGCGAAGGTCAGCCATGTTTTCCTCTTTATAAGCCCCGATGTTGGTTACGGTGTCGGGCTCAAAGACCCAGGCGCCGCTGCGGGGCTCCAGCATGCCTGCCTACAATATGAGGATGAACAGTGGCGACGACAAGGCCCTTTGTGATCCAAGATGAGCGGAATTACGCTGATTTGCGTGATGGTTAAGACGTTTTGGCCTCAAAGCTCCCGCAAAACCGGTGCCGCCTTTTGACCGAGCACCCGCCATGTTCCCGCCAGACCGATGCCGACCGTCAGGATCAGAGCGCCCAGAAGCGTCATGAACGCGATGTCTGGCATGAACTCGGACGGCAGCGTCATGATTCGGCTGACCACGAACCAGGATGCCACGCCGCCGAAGGCCAGTGCGAACACCGCCGTCGCCAGACCCAGCAGACCGTATTCATAGACATAAGCCCTGATCAGCGTCGCCCGTGTCGCGCCAAGTGTTTTCAGCACCACCGCATCATGGATGCGCGAGCGATTGCCCGCAGCCAGTGCACCGGCCAGCACCAGAACCGAGGCCACAAGCGCAACAAGTGCCGCCGCACGAATGGCGATACCAATCTGGCCGACCAGCCGGTTGGCAAGTTCCAGCGCATCTTTGACGCGAACACTGGTGATGGTCGGAAAGGCCTGGGTGACAGCGCGCAGCACCTCGCCCTCGGCGTCTGCATCGGCGTTCGGATCCGACAGTGTCGCCATCCAGGAATGGGGCGCGCCGGCGAATGTGTTGGGCGAAAACACCATGACGAAATTGATCGACAGGGATTCCCATTCAACTTCGCGCAGATTGGCAATCCGGGCCGTGATCGACCGTCCAAGCACCGAGACCGTGATCGTATCCCCGACGCTCAGACCGATTTCACCCGCTTCCTCGGCGGAAAACGAGACCAGCGGCTCGCCCTGATAGTCGGCCGGCCACCATTCGCCTTCGGCCAGCCGCGAGTTTTCGGGCTGGTTCTTCGCGTAGGTGACGCCACGGTCGCCTCTGAGCACCCATCGCGCCTCGGATGGCACATTGTCGGCATTGACCTCTTCGCCCTTGAGCTGGGTGATCCGCCCACGCAGCATCGGCACCTTGATGACCTTGCCCTCGGGCGCCAGCTCCATGACCACATTCTCGAAGCCCTCGATTTCGCTGGACTGGATGTCAACGAAGAAGAAGTTCGGCGCACGATCCGGCAGATTGCCCGACAGTTCGCGCCTGAGATTGGTGTCGATCAGCGCCAGCGTCACCAGCAGCGCCAGCCCGAGACCGAGCGACAGCACCACCGATGGCGTCAGCGCACCAGGCCGGTGAATATTGCCGATCGCCAGCCGCAACGGCGTTGATCGCACCGCGGGCCAGCGCTTCGCGATCAGCTGCACGGCATGGCCGACCAGCCTGAGCACTGCGAACGCAACGATGACGGCAGCAACGAAGACCATGGCAATGCGGCGGTCATCGGCAAACCAGATCGCGGCCACACACAGGGCAGCAAGCGTCAGCCCGGCGACCAGCAGATAAGGCCAGCGCGGCAGTGAACTGGCCTCAAAACCTTGCTGACGGAACAGCGCAGTCGCAGGCACTTCGCCGGCACGGCCAAGCGGCAGCACGGCGAAGGCAAACGCCGTCATCAGTCCGAATCCGGCTGCGACAGCCAGGGAGGCCGGGTAAAACGAGGCATTGACGGAAATCGGAATGATACCGGTCAGAGCACTGGCCGCAAGGAACGGCGTCGCCGCCCCGATCGCCAGGCCGAGCAGAACGCCGAAGGCTGCAATCAGCATGACCTGGATCAGATAGATCGCCACAACCAGCTTGGATGGCGCGCCGACGCATTTCAGCGTTGCGATGACACCACGCTTGCCTTCAAGCCAAGCCCGCACCGAGTTGGCGATACCGACACCACCGACAATCAGCGCCGTCAGCCCGACAAGTGTGAGAAACTGAGAAAACCGTTCGATATTGCGTGTCAGCGATGGAGCCGCGTTCTGACTGGTGCGGATCGACCAGCCGGCATCGGGGAAGCGGCTGGTGGCCTCCTCGCGCAAGGCCGCAAGGTCCCTGGCGCTGGCTCCGTCATCAAGCCGAACCCGGTAGCTGAATTCCATCAGGCTGCCTGGCCGAACCAACCCGGCAGCATCAAGCGCAGCGCGCGAGATCATCAGCCGCGGCGCGAAACCAAAACCTTCCGACAACGCATCCGGTTCAGCGGTGATGACACCACGAATCTCGAGGTTGGCCTCGCCAACCAGAACGCTGTCTCCAACGCTCAGCCCAAGCCGGTCGAGGAAGATCTGCGCCACAGCGGCACCGTAGGACCCATCGCTCTCGGCAAACAGCTCAGCGATCGGCATCGCCGGAACCGTTTCGAAGCCGCCATAGAGCGGATAGACATCATCCACCGCGCGCAACTCGACAAGCGATTGGTCCGACCCGTCAGGCTTGCGGGCCATTGTGCGCATGTTAACGCCCGACGAGACCGTGCCGAGCTCCTCGACATAAGTGCGTTCGGCCTCGCCGATATCCTGGTTGTCGCTCTCGAAGCGGATGTCACCGCCCAGAATCGTCTGACCTTCAGACGCAATCGATCCGGTCATCATCTGAGAGACCGAGTTAACCCCGGCTATTGCACCGGTGCCGAGCGCCACGCAGGCAAGAAAGATGTAAAAACCGGACAGCCCGCCGCGCAATTCGCGAAACGCCAGTCGCGCTGCCAGACCGAGCCGCAGGCCATTGGCCCCGGCATTGTTGCCTGCCGACGCCATCAGGCGATGGCCTTGGCGGAAGCGTGGTCTTCCTCGCCGGTCACGATGCGACCCGACCGGACCGCAATCTGTCGCTGGCAGCGTTCCGCCAGCACCGGATCATGGGTCACCAGCAGCAGCGTGGTGCCGCGTTCGGCCTGCTTGGCAAACAGCAGATCGGCAATCTGCCGTCCGGTTTCGCCATCGAGATTGCCTGTCGGCTCGTCGGCCACGATGAGAACCGGATCAGGCGCCAGCGCCCGGGCAATCGCCACGCGTTGCTGCTCGCCACCGGACAATTGACCCGGATAATGGGTCAGGCGCTCACCCAGACCGACCGCGATCAGTTCTTCACGCGCCCGCTCGAAGGCATTCGCCTTGCCGGCCAGCTCCAGTGGCACGGCCACGTTTTCAAGCGCCGTCATGTTGGGAATGAGGTGAAACGACTGGAACACAATGCCGACAGAGCGGCCCCGCACAGCAGCCACCGCGTCCTCGCTCAGCGCATGCAATGGGTGATCGGCGACATGAACTTCACCCGAATCGAGCCGTTCCAGCCCGGCAATGACCATGAGAAGCGTTGATTTGCCCGATCCTGACGGTCCGACAATACCGACTGATTCGCTCTCGTTGATGTCGATATCGATACCCTTGAGCACGTGAACCGAGGATGCCCCGTTGCCCAGGGTCAGATTGGCCTGCCGCAAAGTGACAATGGGTTTTGCTGGAGATTGAGACACGGGCTGAACATCCTATATGGAAAAGAAGCTGTCGGGCGTGAACCGGCTGATGTCGAGCACTTAGGGGCAACCCGGTGCATTTTAAAGGTTTAGCCCATGCGTTTTAAGATCCTCATCACCGCATTGTGTCTCGGTCTCGGATTGGCAGTCACCCCGACGCGGGCGGGCGCAGCCGAGGAGATCAAGTTGGTCGGCTTCGGCGACAGTCTCATGGCCGCCTACAATCTCCAGGCAAGCGAGGGCTTTCCGGCCCGTTTAGAGGCGGCCTTGCGCGAGCGCGGCCACACTGTCTCGATCACGGATGCCGGGGTCTCCGGCGACACCACATCCGGCGGCCTGGCGCGGCTCGACTGGTCGGTTCCCGACGGCACCGACGGCGTCATCTTGGAACTTGGCGCCAATGATGCGCTCCGGGGGCTGCCGCCGGAAAAGACCCGCGACAACCTTGACGCGATGATCAATCGACTTCAGGAACGTGGGATTGCAGTTCTGCTTGCCGGCATGCTGGCGCCACCCAACATGGGTGGTGACTATGAAACCACATTCAACGCCATCTACCCTGACCTGGCTGCCAAATACGATGTGACGCTGTACCCGTTTTTCCTCGATGGGGTTACAACGAATCCGGACATGCTGTTGAGCGACGGCATGCACCCCAACCCCAACGGAATCAACATGATGGTCGAGAACATCCTGCCCGTTGCGGAACAATTCCTGTCGCAGATCAAGGCAGAATGAGGCAGCCGACCGACCTGAACCCGAAATTTCGGTGCTTGCCCTGATCTTCGTGAAGTGGTTCGCTTGGATCAAACGGTGATTCGGGGGACACGCAATGCCCAGACTTTTTACCGCACTCGAAGTTCCCCGGGAGGCGGCCTTGTCCCTCTCCCTCCTGCGCGGCGGATTGCCCGGCGCGCGCTGGATGCGGGGTGAGAATTACCACATCACACTCCGCTTTATCGGTGACATTGATTGCCACACCGCCGACGAGATGATCGCGGCCTTCGACCGGATCGATCGTCCCTCCTTTTCCCTCACATTGTCAGGCATGGGTTCCTTCGGATCGAAAAAACCGCATTCGATCTGGGCCGGCGTCGCGCCCTCTCCGGAGTTGATGGCGTTGCAGGCAGAAATCGAGCGGATCTGCCAGCGCCACGGCCTGCCACCTGATCCGCGCCGTTTTTCGCCCCACGTAACGCTTGCCCGGCTGCGCAATGCGCGGGTTGCCGATGTGGTCAAATATCTCGGCGGGCGCGGTGATTTTTCCACCCTGCCCTTCGATGTCGGCCGCTTCGTGGTGATGTCGTCGCGCGATTCGGTCGGCGGCGGGCCCTATCTGGTGGAAGAGGCTTACTCGCTGGGCTGGCGCAATTCTTTCTCCAGCTTCGAGACCAGCTCGCTGCAGCCCTCGCGCAACAGCTGATAGACATCCTCGAATCCGTCGCCGCCACCATAATAGGGGTCAGGCACATCGACCCGGCTGCCCAAAGTGTGCTCGAGAAACAATTTGATCTTGTCGTGCCTTGAAGACGGTGCGCGCGCCCGCAACGTCGCCTCATTGGAGCGATCCATGGCGAATATGATGTCGAATCGGTCAAAATCGTCCGGCGTCACCTGCCGGGCCCGCTGACCGGAAATATCGATACCGTGCCGCAAGGCCGTCTCCACCGAGCGGGGATCCGGCCCATCGCCCTGATGCCAGTTGCCGGTGCCGGCCGAATCAACGGTCACGAGCTCTGACAGACCTGCCTCTGAGAGACCCTGACGGAGAATGCCCTCGGCCAGTGGCGAGCGGCAGATATTGCCCAGGCAGACAAACAGCACTGAAATTTGTGCCTTTTCTGCGTCATTTGCTACGCTAGGTGTCATTGTCCAACCGCCATCTTACTCGAAACCAACCCCTGGAGGACGCCATGCCGCGCCAGAAACTCGATAGCACAGCCATCGCCGAAAAACTTGCCGCTGTTGCCTCATGGGACATTGATGCAGGCGAAACAGCGCTCGACAAGACGTTCAAGTTCAAGAATTTCAGCGAGGCCTTCGGCTTTATGGCCCGCGCAGCACTTGTCGCCGAGAAGCTCGATCATCATCCCGAATGGAAGAATGTCTACAACAAGGTTGATGTTCGTCTGACCACCCATGATGCAGGAGGCTTGACCGGTCTCGACTTCGATCTCGCTGTTGCGATGGACCGGATCGCTGCCGGCACAGGCGGCAAATCTGCCGGCTGACATTGAAGCCTGAGCCCGCAGCCACCATATTCAGGAGGCTAGTTTGTTGAACATACGGCCAAGGAGGCCTGCATATGACCGGCCTTGATGGCGAAATTCTCGAACCTGAAGACCTGACCAGCGACAAGACCAAAGGTGCGGATGAAAGCTCCGTCCGTGCGGGATTCTGGCGTACCTTCAGCAAGGCCGCCAAGCAGATTCCCTTGGCCGAGGACGTTGTCGCCGCCTATTATTGCGCGCTCGACCCGAAAACTCCGGGAAAGGCCAAGGCCGTGCTTCTGGGCGCGCTGGCCTATTTCATCATGCCGATGGACGCGATTCCGGACATTCTGGCGCTGGTCGGGTTTTCCGATGACATTGCGGTCCTGACGCTGGCAATTGCCACCGTGCGCTCGAACATGACCGAAGCGCACCGCATGGCGGCGCGCAAATCGATTGCCAATCTGGATGGTGAAAAGACCAAGGCCTGAAACTGCCGGATCTGGCTTTGGGTACGCCGCCCACCTGGGTGCCTGCTTGCAGGGCGCAGCAGGGTTCAGTGCAACGTCATCTCGCCGCCATCGCCTTCCAGGCTGCGCCGCAAACGCGAAAACGCCAGCCGGATCCGCGATTTGACCGTTCCCAGCGGCAGACCGGTATCCTCTGCAATCTGGCTGTGCGAGCGTCCCAGGAAAAATGCCTGTTTGACCAGATCGGCCTGCTCATCGGGAAGGTCGAGCATGGCCTTGCGCACCCGCTCGTCGCGTTCTTCTGCCTCGACGATATCGTCCGCCGATTCGGGTTGGGAGGGCTGCAAGGCCGGGTCATCCGCATCGAGCAGCGCCGACTTGTCGCGACGGAATGCGTCGATCCGGCGATTGCGGGCAATTCTGAACAGCCAGGTCGACAGCGATGATTTGACTGGATCAAACAATCCCGCCTTGTGCCAGAGCACGATCATCACTTCCTGAGTCAGTTCCTCTGCCTGCCCCGGTTCCATGCCAAGTCGCATCAGGTAGGATTTCAACCGCGGTGCGAAATAGTCGAACAATTCCGCAAATGCCGTCTGATCCCGCCTTTCGGCGACCGCCATGGCGAGCCGAACAAACCGCTCTTTCATCTCATTCGACATTAACTGCGCGCAACCCCGTGAACTCCCTGCGATCAGCCACCGCCCTGCAGCCGACATATGAACACGTACAACGGATTCCATAAAGGTCAAACTGTTGCCGGATTCGCATTGTTACAAAAGGTGAGTAAGGGACGCGCCGCCTCGCAGTGAGACATGATTACTGGCTTTCTGCGGGATTTATTGACGGTTTGGTAACCAGGATTAAGTCAAAATGAACCAATCACCTCGCAACCAGCGGGAAATGTCATCGTGCTCGGCACATGACACAGGACCACGAACCGGTAGGAAAGCCATGTTTGGGAAGACAATCGCAACCGCAGTAACGGCGCTTTTTGCATTGACCGCCGCCGCGGCGGCGCAATCGCCCACCAGGATCCAGCAGTTTGATGCCTGGGGGGCTTATTCGTACAATTCAGCGGGGGGAAAGGTCTGCTATGTCCTTTCGGTGCCGACCAGCTCGGCGCCGACCAATGTCGATCATGGCGACATCTTTTTCCTGATCTCGCAACGCCCAGGCCAGAATGTCAGCTACGAGCCACAGGCGATGATGGGTTATCCGCTGCAGGAATCCTCCAAGATCCAGGTCAACATTGATGGCCGCGATTTCACCCTGTTTACCCGGGGCAACTCGGCCTGGGTCGAAAATGCTGCCCAGGAGCCACAGCTGGTTTCGGCAATGAAGGCCGGCACTTCAATGACCGTGAAGGCAACTTCGCGCCGTGGTACCGCAACCTCCTACAGCTACTCGCTCAAGGGCGTGACCGCTGCACTCAATCAGATTTCCAGCTGCAATTGATGAAAATTGACAGTAAACAACATGAAAAGACCGGTTGATCCGGTCTTTTCTCTGTGCATGACGGCGCATCTTCCAATTGAACTCAATACCCTGGGTATGTTGCGCCATGAGCACAAAACAGACACTCACGCCTGAAGACTGGATAAAAGCCGCGTTCAAGCTGTTGACCAGCGCGGGACCGAAATCGATCCGCGTCGATTATCTGTGCCGTGAACTCGGCGTCACCAAGGGCTCGTTCTACTGGCATTTCACCGACCTCGCAGGGCTGCAGGCGGCAATGGTGACCCATTGGCGCCGGGTTGCGACAAGTGACGTGATCGCCTCGATGACCTCGCCCGAACTGACGCCGCGCGATCTCTTCATCAGGTTCATCGAAAACATCCTCCACGCACCGGCGGGCGATTATGGCGGGCGGATGACCGAGGTTGCGATCCGCCACTGGGCTGCAGGCGATGAGTCGGTTCAGGCTGTCGTGCGCGACGCCGATAACGAGCGGCTGGCGTTTCTGACCCTGCAGATGCGAGGCGCCGGACTGACCGGACCCGAAGCCCGCTCGCGTGCCACCCTGATCTACGCCACACTGGTTGGTCTCAAGCAGCTGTCCGGTGAACCGGCTTTGCCGCGTATGGATATTCCCGGTTTTGTTGATGCCATGTTGAGCCCGGCCACCCTTGCCGCGACCGCTCAAGCAGCGGAACCGCAGCAGAGAGAGCCTCAACTCGAAACCGCGTGAATTCACATCGGCTCGGTAAGCGCTGTTTGTTCGACGCCCCAGCGATTGAGGTCAGGCCAGATTTCCCTCAGCGCATCGCCCTTGCCAACAAAATCTTCATCCAGCGACACGCATCCGTAAATCCGGTCAGTGCGGAAATGGCGGAATCCGGCCCTTAGCTCGCACCAGCAGGCCAGCATCACGCATTCCAGATGGTAAACCAGCGCCAGCGGCCGCACCGTTCTGACCGTGCGGCAATTCTGCTCGTCATGATAGGTGAGTTGAAGCTTGCGCTCGCTGCGGATCGCGTCCCGCAGGATAGAAAACGACACGCACCCTTTCGCCGGATCATCCAGTTTTGCGCCCCAGGGTGCAACCTGCAGCCAGTCCGCAGGTCCGTGCAGCGCATCGATTTTCTCGTGAATCCGCCTGGCAGCCCGCAACAAGGCGCTGTCTCCGGTGCGCGACAGCAGCGCCAGCCCGACGCGCAAGGCCTCGATCTCCTCGAGGTCAAAGTTCAACGGCGGCAGGTTGTAACCCTTGCGCATGACATAGCCGATGCCCGGCTCGCCCTCAATCGGCGTGCTCATCATCTGCAATGCCGCGATATCACGGTAGATCGTGCGGGTCGACACTTCCATCTGCTGCGCCAGCACATCCGCGGTCATCGGCCGGTCGGTAGCACGCAGGATCTGGATGATTTCGAAAAGGCGGTTTGAGCGGCGCATTTGGCAAATCTCCCTGAAGAGCTGCTGACACTCTACCACCATCTCCTGACAACAGGGTGTCAGGAGCCTTGTGGCTTGATGGGGCTGAGGAAAAGGAGCAGCCCGATGAGCTACTATGACCACGCTGTGATGATCACCTACAAGCTCGGCCCCTGGGCCAATGCCGGCAGAGAAGACCACCGCGAGGTCCGTCGTCCGCCGCGCCGCAAACCGCTATCGGTCCTGGTTCGGCGGATCGGCGGGGCGTTGCAGACCTTGCGCGACACCCGCATCAGGCTTGTCCGGGTTGAAAGGCAAGCGCCGCCGGAAACCGTTGACAGCGAAATTCATCACAAAGGCTTGAGCGCAGGATGATGGTGACGAACGGCGGAAAACCTGCTAAAGCGCCGGGCTTGCCGCATCCAGTCGGATCCAGAACCCGGATCACGGAACATGATGATGCGCGATTTCAAAGAACCGAAGCCTCCCGCACGCCTGCTGATTGATGCGTGATGCTCCGGCCAACAAGAGCTCCGCTGTTCAATGCCTGCCACAATCGACCTGACAGACCCGTCCGCACGTCCCGCGCCTTCAGCCAAGGCGGCGCAAACAAACCCACACGCACTCGATGGCAAGCCGACGCTGATCGGCATGAGCCGCGAGGAAATGGTTGCCGCCATGGCCGACGCCGGGGTGCCGGAAAAACAGCGCAAGATGCGGGTCAACCAGATCTGGCACTGGCTTTATGTGCGCGGCTCTTCCGATTTCGCCGACATGCACACGATCTCGCGCGAGCTGCGTGAAAAGCTTGCAGCACACTACACCGTCGCCCGCCCCGAGATCGTCGAGGAACAGATTTCCAACGACGGCACCCGCAAGTGGCTGATGCGCTTTCCGCCGCGCGGCGCCGGTCGTCCGGTCGAGGTGGAGACCGTCTACATTCCCGAAGAAGGCCGCGGCACGCTGTGCATTTCCAGCCAGGTCGGCTGTACGCTGACCTGCACTTTCTGCCACACCGGCACCCAGAAGCTGGTGCGCAACCTCACCGCCGAAGAGATCCTGTCGCAGCTCCTCGTCGCCCGCGACCGGCTCGGCGATTTTCCGCACAAGGACACGCCGCAGGGCGCCATCGTACCGTCGGAAGGCCGCAAGGTCACCAACATCGTCATGATGGGCATGGGCGAGCCGCTCTACAATTTCGAACATGTCAAGCAGGCGCTGCTGATTGCCTCGGATGGCGATGGTCTCGCGCTGTCGCGCCGCCGCATCACGCTCTCGACCTCCGGCGTGGTGCCGGGCATCGTCCGCACCGGCGAAGAAATCGGCGTGATGTTGGCGATTTCGCTGCACGCCGTACGCGATGAACTCCGCGACGAGCTGGTGCCAATCAACAAGAAGTATCCGCTGAAGGAACTGCTCGACGCCTGCCGCAACTATCCGGGCCTGTCCAATGCGCGCCGCATCACCTTCGAATATGTGATGCTCAAGGGCGTCAATGACAGCCTCTCCGACGCCAAGGAACTGGTGCGCCTGCTCAAGGGCGTTCCGGCCAAGATCAACCTGATCCCGTTCAACCCCTGGCCCGGCTCGGCCTATGAGTGCTCGGATTGGGAAACCATCGAGACCTTCGCCGATTTCGTCAACGCCAATGGCTACGCCTCGCCGATCCGCACCCCGCGCGGCCGCGATATTCTTGCCGCCTGCGGCCAGCTCAAGAGCGAATCCGAACGCATGCGCAAGAAGGATCGTGACCAGCTGGAAGACATGGCGCTGCAGGCGATGATGATTTCCGGCCACGGCGCCGACTGAAACCTGCGATGAGCGACATTTTCCGCCTGCTCGTCCGGATGTTTGCCATCGCCTTCGGCTTTTTCATCGGCTGTCTGGCGGCAGGGCTCGCCTATGCCTTTCTCGCCCGGCTGATCCGGCCCGAGAATTTCGGCCGCTTCAACGAGCTCGAACTGACTGTAACACTTGTGGTCGGCGTTTTCGGCGTCGCCAGCCTGTTTGCCCGCGCGGCGTTGCTGCCGGCCTTTATCCTTATTGCCATCTTCGAATTCTGGCGCCGCCGCGACTGGCTCAGCCATGCGCTGGCGGGGGCCGCGATTGCGCTTGTGGCAGCCAGCATGCCGCTTGCCACAGGGTCGGTCCCATCAATAGAGCCCACACAACTGATCGCCATTCACGTCGCTTGCGGCATCATAGGCGCCAGCATCTACTGGCTTTTCGCCGGACGCAATGCCGGCCGCTGGCTGCCGAGCGAGCGCCAGCACCACTCCGACTTGACCGAGACCTGAGGCTGATCAGCGGCTTTGGGTCAGCAGGATCTTCACCGCGAACACCGAGAACACGCCGGCAAAGATATAGTCCACCGCGCGCATCACCTGCGGCTTGCCCTTGAGCCAGTCGGCCAGCCCGTTGGCGCCCAGCACCACGACAATGGCAACCGGCAGCGCGATCAGGATCGACAGCACGCCCAAAAAGATCAGCTTGCCGGTCACGTGCGGATCATTGACGCTGACAAATTGCGGCAGGAAGGTCATGAAGAAGATGATGATCTTGGGATTAAGCAGATTGACCCAGAGACCATTGAGAAACGCCTTGCTCTTGGAGGCACTGGACTTGCCGACAGCTTCGACCACCAGAACCGAGCGGTTGCGGATCGCCTGAATGGCAAGCCACAGCAAGTAACCCGCACCGGCTGTTTTCAGCACAAGGAAGGCCACGGGCGAGGCAACCACCAGCGCCGACACGCCGAAGGCCACCAGCAGCGTATGAATGACAATGCCGAGATTGGTGCCGAGCATGGCCATCATCCCTATAGCCGTGCCATCGCGGATCGCCCGGCTCATCCACAGCGTCATGTCAGGGCCCGGCGTGATTGCCAGCAAGAGCACGGCCAGAGAGAATGCGGCAAGGATGGGCAGCCCGGGAATGAAGTCGGTAATCATGTCGATGTTCCTGATCAGCGAAGCAATTGTCTTATGCCAGTTTCAGCGCGCCGCCAATCGGCCATGACGCAGTTCAGCCAAGATCTGATTGTGTTAACAGCCGGTCGGTTTGCCGGGTCAGCCTACGTCTTGAGATACTCTGAAAACGCGTTTTTGTAATCCGGATGCCAGCGCGACAGCGGCGGGCGGTTTTCGACAATGTCACCGGCCGCCCAGGCGATGCGCTTCTCGTCGGTGGCGCGATCGACGTCATTGTCGGGACACAGAATGTAGAAATCGCCCTTTTTCAGGCTGTCCGTCATGAAATCGACTGTCTGTTCCGGCGTCCAGGCCGCGTCCGGCTTTTCCGTCCGTCCCCGCGATGTCAGCGGCGTGTAGACAAACCCCGGGATCAGGAGATGCGCGCTGACCTTGCAATCATCGGTGTTGCGCAGCTCATGCTCGAGCGCTTCAGTGAACGCCTTCACCCCGGCCTTGGCCACATTATAGGCCGGATCGCCCGGCGGCGTGGTGATGCCCTGTTTCGAACCGGTGTTGATGATCATCGCGGCCTCACCATGCGCAATCATGCCCGGCCCGAACACGCGGGTGCCATGGATGATGCCCATCAGATTGACGCCAAGAACACTGTCCCAGTTCGCCCGTTCACCGAACACACTGCTGCCGGGTTGAATTCCGGCATTGTTCATCAACAGGTGGACAGAGCCGAACCGTTTGACCACATCCCGTTCGAGGGCGGTGACCGCATCAAGATCACTGACATCAGCGGCGATGGATACAACAACAGCGGCTGACGACTGTGCCCCGACCGCCTTTTCAGCTTCTGCAAGCTTGTCGCTGTCTTTGTCGACCAGAACAACGCGCATCCCGTGCGCTGCGAAGGTCTTTGCAGCGGCCAACCCGATGCCGGAGGCCCCACCAGTCACCACGGCAAGCTTGCCAATACCCATCACGGATCGAAAATCGGTCATCCCCGTCACCCTCCTCGTTGTTGATTTGTGTGCCGGAGAAACCTGTGCCATCACCCCGACAAACGCAACTCCCCCATATTGGTCCCCCCACATTGGGGGGTCTGACCCTTGCATGGCGCTGTAAACCGGCTAAAAGTGCCGCAAAATTTCAGGTCTCCGAGAGGAAAGACTCTCCGGGGCAGGGCTTCAAACAGAAAGACTAGAACCATGGCATCGCACAAGGACGTCAAGAAGGTCGTTCTCGCCTATTCCGGCGGTCTCGACACCTCGATCATTCTCAAATGGCTGCAGACCGAATTCGGCGCCGAAGTCGTTACCTTCACCGCCGACCTCGGTCAGGGCGAAGAGCTGGCGCCGGCGCGCAAGAAGGCCGAGATGCTCGGCATCCCCGACAAGAACATCTACATCGAGGATGTGCGCGAGGAATTTGTCCGCGATTTCGTCTTCCCGATGTTCCGCGCCAATGCCGTCTATGAGGGCGTCTACCTGCTTGGCACCTCGATTGCCCGTCCGCTGATCTCCAAGCGGCTGGTCGAGATCGCCAATGAGACCGGTGCCGATGCGATTGCCCACGGCGCCACCGGCAAGGGCAATGACCAGGTTCGCTTCGAGCTTTCGGCCTATGCGCTCAACCCCGACATCAAGATCATCGCGCCCTGGCGCGACTGGTCATTCAAGAGCCGCACCGACCTGATCAAGTTTGCCGAAGAGCACCAGATCCCGGTCGCCAAGGACAAGATGGGCGAAGCCCCGTTCTCGGTCGACGCCAATTTGCTGCACTCCTCCTCCGAAGGCAAGGTTCTCGAAGATCCGGCTGTCGAAGCCCCTGAATATGTGCACATGCGCACGATTTCGCCCGAAGCCGCGCCTGACAAGGCAACCATCATCAAGATCGGCTTCGAGCAGGGCGACGCAGTCTCGATCAACGGCGTCCGCATGAGCCCGGCCACCATCCTGGCCGAACTCAACAATTACGGCCGCGACAACGGTATCGGCCGTCTCGATCTGGTCGAAAACCGCTTCGTCGGCATGAAGTCGCGCGGCGTCTACGAGACCCCCGGCGGCACCATCCTGCTGACGGCTCACCGGGCGATGGAATCGATCACGCTCGACCGTGGTGCAGCCCACCTCAAGGATGAGCTGATGCCGCGCTATGCCGAGCTGATCTATTTCGGCTTCTGGTTCTCGCCGGAACGCGAAATGCTGCAGGCGGCGATCGATCTCAGCCAGAAGAACGTCGAGGGCGAAGTCACCCTCAAGCTCTACAAGGGCAATGTCATGGTTACCGGCCGCGAAAGCGACAAGTCGCTCTATTCCGACGCGCTGGTCACCTTCGAGGACGACCGTGGCGCCTATGACCAGAAAGATGCGGAAGGCTTTATCCGCTTGAACGCGCTGCGTCTGCGCACCCTGGCTGCGCGCGACCGCTAGACAGCAAGACACGAGAGACAGCAAGGGCGGAACCAGCGATGGTCCGCCCTTTTTATTTCGGACCGGCGCGCGGTCCGCATCGTCCAGCGCCTTGTCCAACGGCATCGGCGCGCCTACATCAGGCGCAACAAGGAGCCTTTCATGACCTCATCCGCCTCACCCGTTTTTGACTGGAACGCACCGCTCGGCCTGCCGGAATTCGACACGATCGCGGATGCGGACTTTGCCCCGGCCTTTGAAACGGCACTTGCCGAGCATGACGCCGAAATCCAGGCCATCGCCAACAATGCCGAAGCGCCGGATTTCGACAACACGCTGGTTGCATTGGAACTCGCCGGAGACAAGCTCTCCCGCGTCTCCTCGCTGTTCTGGAACCGTGCCGGCACCGACACCAACGACACCATCCAGGCGCTCGAGCGCGAGATCGCGCCGCGCATGTCACGGCATTACTCAAAAATAGCCATGAACCGCGCCCTTTTCGAGCGTGTCGACAGTCTTTACCGGAAGCGTTCCAGTCTCGGCCTGACGCCTGAGCAGGACCGCCTGCTCGAGCGGGTCTGGAAATCCTTCATCAAGTCCGGCGCAGCACTTGATGAAACCGGACAGAAGCGGCTTGCCGAAGTCGGCGAGACCCTGGCTGGTCTAGGCGCGCAATTCGGCCAGAACGTACTGGCTGATGAGAAAAACTGGGTGATGCTGCTGGACGAAGGTACCGATCTCGACGGATTGTCGGATGATCTGCGCGCCGCCATGGCCGCTGTCGCCGAAGATCTCGGCCACAAGAACAAATTTGCCGTCACCCTGTCACGCTCGATCATCGAGCCGTTCCTGAGTTCCAGCGAGCGCCGAGATCTGCGCGAGACCGCGTTCAAGGCCTGGGCCGCCCGCGGCGCCAATGGCGGTGACACCGACAATGCGGCACTGATCTCCAAGATTGTTGCCTTGCGCAGCGAGAAGGCCGAGCTTCTGGGCTATGACAGCTACGCCGCCTACAAGCTCGATGACACCATGGCCAAGACCCCTGAAGCCGTTGAAGAGCTCCTCGGCAATGTCTGGACCCGTGCCGTCGCCCACGCCGACACCGACCGCGCGGAACTCGCCAAGCTGATCACGGAGGAGGGAGGCAACCACGAAGTGGCGGCCTGGGACTGGCGCCATTACGCTGAAAAGCTGAAAGCCCGCCGGTTTGATTTCTCCGAATCCGAACTCAAGCCCTATTTCCCGCTCAGCGGAATGATCGAGGCCTGTTTCGACGTTGCCAACCGGCTCTTCGGCGTCACCATGATCGAGCGCCCCGACATCCGCGGCCCGCACCCCGATGCGCGCGTGTTCGAGGTTCATGGCAGCGACGGCAAGAGGATCGCCACCTTCATCGCCGACTATTTTGCCCGGCCCTCCAAGCGTTCCGGCGCCTGGATGAGCGGCATGCGCAGCCAGCACAAGCTCGCCATGCCGGACGGTACCACCGGTGAACAACCGATCATCACCAATGTAATGAACTTCGCCAAACCGGCAGCCGGACAGGAAGCGCTGCTGTCGCTCAATGACGCGCGCACGCTGTTTCATGAGTTCGGCCACGCACTGCACGGCATGCTTTCGGATGTCACCTACCCGTCGCTGTCGGGTACCTCCGTCAGCCGCGATTTCGTCGAACTGCCGTCGCAGCTTTACGAGCACTGGCTGACTGTGCCCGAAATCCTCGAAAAACACGCGCGCCACTACAAAACCGGCGAGCCGATCCCGCGCGCGCTGCTCGACAAGGTGCTTGCTGCCCAGACCTTCAATGCCGGTTTTGCCGCCGTCGAGTTCACCGCCTCTGCGCTGGTCGACATGGCCTGGCACACCGCAGGCGACAAGGCCGACCCGGCCACTTTCGAGGCTGAAACGCTGAAGAAGCTCGGCATGCCCGAAGCCATCGTCATGCGTCACGCCAGCCCGCATTTCCTGCATGTGTTCTCCGGCGAAGGCTATTCGGCTGGGTATTATTCCTACATGTGGTCGGAAGTGCTGGATGCGGACGCCTTTGCGGCGTTTGAGGAAACCGGCAATCCGTTCGATCCCGAGATGGCCGAGAAGCTGCGCACCCATGTCTATTCCGCGGGTGGATCGCGCGACCCGGGCGAGCTCTACGAAGCCTTCCGCGGCCGCATGCCCGATGCCGCCGCAATGCTGGAAAAGCGCGGCCTCGTCTGACAGTCGACAATCCGGAGCCGGGACAGGCTTCAGTAAGCCTTTTTCGGCGTCCGGTCGTCCGACAGCGATTGTTGCGATCTCAGCGTGATGGTCTCGATCGCATCCGCAAGATGAATTTCGGCGATGTTGTAGTCGCCGCGTTCCACCCGCAGCTTGTGGGCTTCAAGCAAGACCTCGGCATGCGATGACCCCGCAGGCGGTTCGAACCGGTAGGCCGCCAGCTCGATCAGAAATCCCAGCGGATCGGTGAAATAGATCGAATCCATGAAGCCGCGGTCCTTGATACCGCTGTGCTTGATGCTGCGCTCGTCCAGGCGCTCGACGGCCTGCGAGAACGTCGCCTTCGATACATTGATCGCAAGATGATGAACCGAACCCGGCTCTGTCGAGGTCCGCGCCGGATCAGGTTTGCGGGTCTCGTCGGTGAAGATCGTGATCAGGCGGCCATCGCCCGGATCGAAATAGAGATGGCTTTCCGACGCCCGGTCCAGGTTGGGCTGTTCGAAGACAAAGGGCATTCCAAGCAGCCCCTCCCAGAAATCGATCGAGGTCTGCCGGTCCGCACCCATCAAGGTGATGTGGTGGATACCCTGTGCCTGCAATTTGCGCATCATCGCCTCCCAGGAGTTCGTGCCTCAGGTCAGCATAGCAATTCGCAGAGCTGCGGAAAACGCCCGCCGCGAGCGTGGCGTGGGCGGTTCGTCATCAAACCGTGATCATGGTTTTGTAAACCGGGCGCTGGTCGGTCTCTTGAAAGTCTGGCGGGGGTAAAACTCCAAAGACACCTTCGTTTACGACCTGATTATTATTTCGTACCCGGTACAATATGGCGATTCACCACGAATTTTTGCCCTCAACTGACGCGTTAAGCCTGTGTTGCCGTGGCCTCTTTCGCAACCGCAAAAAACCCTGTATAAGCCGCGCAAAGTCCGGCGTTTGTCGGCCCGCGCCGGATCCGCATCCGGCGTTTTTGTATTCTCCAGAATGAGACCTGATCTATGTCCCTGCGCAATATTGCGATTATCGCCCACGTTGACCATGGTAAAACCACGCTTGTTGACGAACTGCTGAAGCAATCCGGTGTTTACCGCGAAAACGAACGCGTTCAGGAACGCGCCATGGATTCGGGCGACATCGAGAAGGAACGCGGCATCACCATTCTCGCCAAGGCCACTTCGGTGGAATGGAAGGAAACCCGGATCAACATCGTCGACACCCCGGGCCACGCCGACTTTGGCGGCGAAGTGGAACGCATTCTGTCGATGGTCGATGGCGCCATCGTGCTGGTTGACGCTGCTGAAGGCCCGATGCCGCAGACCAAGTTCGTGGTCGGCAAGGCGCTGAAGGTTGGCCTCCGCCCGATCGTCGCCATCAACAAGATCGACCGTCCCGATGCCCGCGTCGACGAAGTCATCAACGAAGTCTTCGACCTCTTCGCAGCGCTCGACGCCACCGATGAGCAGCTCGATTTCCCGATCATGTACGGTTCAGGCCGCAACGGCTGGATGTCGGCAGGTCCTGACCGTCCGGAAGACGGCGGCACGCTTGCTCCGCTGTTCGATCTGGTTCTTGAGCACTGCCCCGAGCCGACCGTTGCCGAAGGCCCTTTCCGCATGATCGGCACGATCCTGGAAGCCAACCCGTTCCTCGGACGCATCATCACCGGCCGTATCCACTCCGGTACGATCAAGTCGAACCAGGCCGTCAAGGTTCTCAATGGCGAAGGCAAGCTGGTTGAAACCGGCCGCGTCTCGAAGATCCTCGCGTTCCGCGGCCTCGAACGTCAGCCGGTGGAAGAAGCGCAGGCGGGCGACATCGTCGCCATCGCCGGCCTTTCCAAGGGCACCGTCGCCGACACATTCTGTGACACGTCCGTCACCGAAGCACTGACTGCCCAGCCGATCGACCCGCCGACCGTGACCATGACCTTCATCGTCAATGATTCGCCGCTGGCCGGCACCGAAGGCGACAAGGTCACCAGCCGCGTCATCCGTGACCGCCTGCTCAAGGAAGCGGAAGGCAATGTCGCGCTGAAGATCGAGGAATCGGAAGGCAAGGATTCGTTCTATGTTTCCGGACGTGGCGAATTGCAGCTCGCCGTTCTGATCGAAACCATGCGCCGCGAAGGCTTTGAGCTTGCCGTGTCGCGTCCGCGCGTCGTCATGCACAAGGATGAAGACGGCAAGCTGATGGAGCCGATCGAGGAAGTCGTCATCGACGTTGATGAGGAACATTCCGGCGTCGTCGTCCAGAAGATGTCCGAGCGCAAGGCCGAGATGACCGAACTGCGTCCTTCCGGGGGCAATCGCGTTCGCCTGGTGTTCCATGCGCCGACACGCGGCCTGATCGGCTACCAGTCGGAACTTCTCACCGACACCCGCGGCACCGCCGTGATGAACCGCCTGTTCCACGGCTACGAGGCTTACAAGGGCGATATCGGCGGCCGCACCAATGGCGTACTGCTGGCCAACATGTCCGGCGAGGCTGTTGCCTACGCCATGTTCAACCTTGAAGACCGCGGTCCGATGATCATCGAGCCTGGCGACAAGGTCTACATGGGCATGATCATCGGCATCCACTCGCGTGACAACGACCTCGAAGTCAACGTTCTCAAGGGCAAGCAGCTGACCAACATCCGCTCGGCCGGCAAGGACGAAGCTGTCAAGCTGACCCCGCCGATCCGCATGACGCTGGATCGGGCATTGTCCTGGATCCAGGATGATGAGCTGATGGAAGTGACACCGAAGTCGATCCGTCTGCGCAAGCGTTTCCTCGACGCCAATGAGCGCAAGCGCCACGGAAAATCCGGCGCCAACGCGGCCTGATCATGAGCGGCGCGCGCGACATAGATCTGGCAACCTGGTCAAGGGCCGGACAGTTCAACCTGTTCCGGACCTATGACCGGCCGCATTTCGCCACCACCGCGCGCGTCGACGTCACGGCCCTGATGACCAAGGGCAAGCCTGCGGGCGTCTCGCCCTACCGGGCCTTCATTCATGCCATCGCGAGCGGCGTTCACGCCGTGCCGGCGCTGAGAACGCGGTTCCTTGGCAACGCGGTGACGGAATATGACGAGATCCTGCTGTCGGCGACGGTGCCCCGCCCCGGCGACACGTTCGGCTATGCCTATATCCCCTATTTCGAAGACTGGGCCCGCTTCGATGAGAGCTGCAAGGCCATCATCGAGGAAACCGCCAAAGGTGCTGATTTCACCGCCAATACCGGCGAGCGCAACGATCTCGCCTATCTCTCCTGCCTGCCCTGGATCGATTTTACCTCGCTCGACAATGCGCTGCCCGGCCCTGACGACTGCATTCCGCGGTTCTCCTGGGGCAAATTCGTCCAGGCAGCGGACGGAAGCTGGAGCTGCCCGATGGCGGTTCAGGTGCACCATTCGATTGTGGACGGCCTGCAGGTCGGTCAGTTCTTCGAAGCTGCGCAGAAAAGCCTCAACCGGTTCGATACAGCCGCCTGAGCGGTGAAGACACACCTCCTCCGCCCTTGCATATTTCGTTAACAAACGGTTAACTCAACTCACGCCGTCCACAAAACAATACTGTGGGCAGAGACCGGAGCAGACCCACCGTGGCTTCTTCGGACATACCATGACCGGTAGTGTGAGCGCATGAGTACGTTAACAATCGATATTCGGCACGCCGAGCCGCAGGATGCAGAAGCCATCGCTGGCACCCATCGCGCGGCCTGGAGCCATGCCTATGCGGGGCTCCTGCCCTACAAGGCGTTGCGCCATATGCTCGAGCGCCGGGATATCGGATGGTGGCAGCGTGCCGTGCGCGGCTCGACATCCATTCTGGTTCTTGATGTTGGCGGAACGGTTGCTGGTTACGCCACGCTCGGGCTCAACCGGGCACGCTCGCTGCCGCAGGAAGGCGAAATCTACGAGCTCTATCTCAAGCCTGAATTTCAGGGTATCGGCCTGGGCAAGCGCCTGTTCAACGAAGCCAGGCAGCTGCTCGATTCACTTGGCTGCAAGGGTGTGGTTGTGTGGTGCCTCGAGGACAATCATTCCGCTGTCGAATTCTACCGCTTTCAGGGCGGCAAGGACGTCGCCGAAGGACACGAGACGTTTGACGGCAAAACGCTGAAGAAATTGGCCTTCGTCTGGTCCTGATCCTTCACCTGTGGTGATCCGCTCCAAAAGTCCTGTTGCACCGAACCGTCTTTGGCTTTAATTCCGGAGCCGACTGATACAGCGTGCGCTCATGGGAGCGTGCATCACCGTATCATGGCACTGAATTGTCGCATGCGCGTTGTCCTCAATCCTCCCATTTGAGCACCGCATGCACCACAGATCCGGATTGGAGCGACCATGCGCATAGACGCCATCAGCATCGGCGAGAAACCGCCACACGACGTCAACGTCATCATCGAGGTGCCGGTCGGCGGGCAGCCGATCAAGTACGAGATGGACAAGGATGCGGGAACTCTGGTCGTTGACCGCTTTCTCTACACACCGATGACCTACCCGGGCAATTACGGCTTCGTGCCGCATACACTGTCCGATGACGGCGACCCGATCGATGTTCTGGTTTGCAACACCCGGCCGCTGATCCCCGGCTGCGTCATCAATGTGCGGCCGATCGGCGTGCTGGTCATGGAAGACAATGCGGGACAGGACGAGAAGATCATCGCCGTGCCGTCAACACACCTGACCAAGCGGTATGAAGGTGTCAACGACTACACCGACATGCCCGACATCACATTGCAGCAGATTGAACACTTCTTCGAGCACTACAAGGATCTCGAGCCCGGAAAATGGGTCAAGATCGGTGGCTGGCGCGACGCCGAAACCGCCCGCAAGCTGATTGTCGAAGCGATCGAACGGGCCAACAAGGCCTGATCCCCGGCACCATCAGTTCCGGATTACGAGCGATTTAGCGCGCCACCCGGTCGACCGACCAGGTGGCGCGAACTGTTTCAGCCGGCAAGCGCCGAAAGGCTGATCGCCAATTCCGCCGCGTCACCTTCGACACGGATGATCTTTGTCCGGTTCGTCTCTCCCGAGACAACACGGACAGCGGTCTTGCCGATCTTGAGCTTTTTGGCGATGAGTTTTTCAAGCGCCCGGTTGGCCTTGTTCTTCTCGGCCACCGCACGGACGCGCACTTTCAGCCGGATGACCCCGGCTGCATCCTCGACAAGCCCGTCGATCACGTCGAGGGAGGCCGATGGTGTCAAACGAACTGAAAGCTCGACACCATCCTCAACGATTTTGTACCAGCTGCTCAGATGAACATCGGCGCAAGCGAAGTCATGATGAAGGTGCGCACGAAGAAGATCGCGATCAACAGGATGATCGGCGAAATATCAAGTCCGCCCAGATCCGGCATGATCCGTCGGATCGGCCGCAGTGCCGGTTCGGTCGCCTTGTAGAGAAACTCACCTATCATGCCGACAAAGCGATTGTTCGAATTGATCACATTGAAGGCATAGAGCCAGGAGAAAATGGCACTGCCGATGATGATCCAGGTGTAAAGGCCCAGCACCATATCGATGGTTGAAAAGACTGCAATCATGGGATTCTCCGGCTGTTCTTCGCGTCAGAGACATGTAGACACTCGAAGCCCGGGCGGCAAGGGCGCGAAACATGCTATGAGCCGGAAGGGTTAAGGCGGCAAAGCCTGCCTTCAAACGGTGGCGTCGTGCGGTCGCTCGTGTATAGCTCAGCCAGCACCAACCGGACAGACATCATGCAAGCCCCAGCCACGGCGGAAGATCGCTTCGCAGCGTTTCGCCATCGCGCCTTCGCCTTCTATTTCGCAGCCCGATTCCTGTCGACATTTGCGCTTCAGATCATCAGCGTTTCTGTTGGCTGGCAGATTTACGATCTGACCCGGGACCCTTTCGATCTCGGCCTGGTCGGCTTGATCCAGTTTCTGCCGGCCCTGGTGCTGATCCTGTTCACCGGTGCGGCCGCCGACCGCTATGGCCGTCGCACCATCATGCTGTTTTGCGAGATCATCATTGCGTTGTCAGCCGCAGCGCTCGCCTATTTCGCCTGGCACGGTCTGACCACGCCATTGCCGATCTTCAGCGTGCTCTTGGTGATCGGTATCGCCCGCGCCTTCTTTGCGCCTGCCTCGCAGTCCCTTGCCCCAAACCTGGTTCCGGCCAGGGATCTGCCCAACGCCATTGCCTGGAACTCGACCTCCTGGCAGACCGCCACCATTGTCGGTCCGGTCGCCGGTGGCCTGCTCTACGGTGCCGGCGCGATCGTGCCCTATCTGACCGCATGCGTGTTTTTTGCCGCCGCCATCATCGCCATCACGCTGGTTCCGCCCCCATTGCAGCGCTCGCGCGGCGAAGGCCAGAGCTGGAAGACACTGGTCGCCGGCTTCAGCTATGTCCGCAACCAGAAGATCGTTCTCGGCGCCATTTCGCTGGACATGTTTGCTGTCTTGCTGGGCGGCGCAATCGCCTTGATGCCGGTCTTCGCCCGCGATGTGCTTGAACTCGGGCCCTGGGGACTTGGCTTCCTGCGCGCCAGCCCCGGCATTGGCGCCATTGGCATGGCTATCTACCTCGCATCCAGACCGATCCGCAAACATGCGGGACGGGCGATGTTCATCGCCGTCGGCGTGTTCGGAGCCGCCACGGTCGTCTTCGGCCTGTCAAAATCGCTGCCGCTGACCATGGCAGCGCTGATTGTCATGGGCGCGTCAGATATGATTTCGGTCTATGTCCGCCAGAGCCTGGTGCAATTGTGGACCCCGGACGAGTTGCGCGGTCGTGTCAGCGCCGTCAACATGGTCTTCATCGGCGCCTCCAACGAACTCGGTGAATTCCGTGCCGGCGTCATGGCCTCGCTGATCGGACCGATCGCGGCCGTGGTCATCGGCGGCGCGGGAACACTCGCCGTGGCGCTGGCCTGGAGCATCGGTTTTCCGCAATTGCGCCAGATCCAGTCGCTCGACCGCGATGCTGAAGAAAGCCGCGCCACGCTCAAGTCAGAGCTTGAGCAACAGCAAAAATCCGGCTCGGGGACGGCCTGAGGCGGGCTTTAAGTCCTAGATCCTTGCAGAATTCGGCTGCGGCTGACCTAGCATAAATTTAGCTATCGATGTCCGGATTTGCTTCGTCCTCTATCCCGGCGCTTGCCAGCGCCCGCTGCCGAGCCAGCACCCTGTCACGGCTTGAAACCCCCATGAGATCGGCAATCCGCCAGACCACATGGTCCTCCAGCTCGTGCCGATAGCCATCGGCATAAGCCAAAGTCCACAACAGCTCGATGAAATGCACTTTCGCCTCGGGTTCCAGCGCACGATTGAGCACACTGGTGAACTGGTAGAGATCGACAGCTTCCCGGTCAGCCTGTTCCCCGGCCTCGATCAGCTTCTGCATCTCGGTGCCGTCGACATTGTATTCCTGCGCAATCAACGCCCTGAGCTTCTCGGATTCCACCTCATCGATCACCCCATCGGCGCCAATCACGTGGTAGAACAACGCCACCGCGGCCACATCCGTGTCGCTTGCGCCGGACTCCCGAGGTGTATCGCCCTTGAGCTCACGCAGGAACGTACGTATTTGATCAAGCATTCAATGTCCTTTCACTGCCCGGTCAAAACAGCCGAAATCGGCCTGGCTTTTCAGGTTCGGCATTGACATCAATTCCCGGATCATCCGGGCGATGGGTCAGAAACGCCGCTTCCCTGGCCTTGGCATCGGCCTCCGGATCAGCATCAGCTTTTGCAGCCACCTGTACAGGTTTTTCAGTCTTGGCCGGTTCTGCAGGCTTCACCTCTGCCGGGTCTGACATGGCAGACTTGGCCGCCTGAGCCGGCTCGGGCGCTTTCGCTTCCCCGGCTTCCTTGTCAGTTGATTTATCTTTGACCGCATCCTGAGGCGTGGATGCTGCCGCAGAGTCATCTTCCGGCTTGATGCTTGCATTCCCTGCAGGCTTGCCGGCCGGTTCGGGCACCGGAGCCGCAGGCTGCTTGCTCTCCCCCACCGCATCGGCCTCGATCACCTGCCCGGTCTTTGCCTTGGTCGTCTGAGGCTTGGCCTCGGCAGGCTGATCTGTCGGCAAGGTGGCTTCGACCAGAGGATCGGCCACCGGAGCCACAGATGCTGTCGCCCCATTCGAAACCGCAGCCGTTTCAACCTTTGCTGGCTTGGCGACAGGCGGCAGGCTTGCGATTGCCCTGTCGAACGCTTCGGCCGGCGGCTGGTTGTCGATGCTCGGCCCTGCCAGCTGCTCGACCGGAACCTTCCACTCGAACGCGTCCAGCTTGCCACTCACCGGTGACACCGGCTCCCAGGTTTCCGACACATACCCGTCGGCGGTCCAGGCCGGATCCCGCGGTGCGCGGACGGCCTGGCTCAGCCAGTGGCGCACACGGCCCTGATCGTCGGTTTCAGCTTCCTCGATATCGGCCAGCAGCAGGAAAATGCCTTCGCAAGGTTGCAGCCGTGCCGCGGCTTCTGCCTTTTCACGGGCCAGATCGAACTGATGCGCTTCAAGTGCCGCCCGCGCCACAACATCCAGCGATTGCGGGTTGAGCGGCTTGAGCTTTTCCAGCCGCTCGGCGCGCTTGAGCCGGTCGGCAGCGGTGTCTCCGACGCGGGCCCTGACATAGGTTTCGGCAATCTCGGGATGCGGATTGAGTTTCCAGGCCGCTTCGAGTGTTTTGGCTGCCTTGCGCAGATTGTCCTGGCGCAGAAGCGCCTTGGCGGCAACGATTGCAGCCGGCGGAAAACCTGGTGCCAGCTTCAACGCCGCAAGCGCATCGTCCCGGGCAGACGATGGATCGCCGTCGACGTTCTCGCGCGCCCGGGCGGTCAACAGCACTGCCTTGGTGCGGTCGGCTTCCGCCGCTTCAATCGTGCCGGCCTGGCGCTGGCGCTCAAGCAGCTTCAACGCCTCGTCCCATTTGCCTTCGCGCGTTCTGTAAGACAGCGCGGCAGCCCCCGCCCAAGGCAGATGCGGCGCTTCGTCCGCAGCCGTTTCGGCATAGTGCTGCGCCGCTTCGTCGGCACCCTGACGTTGAGCCTCGAGATAAAGGCCACGCAGCCCCAGAAGCTTGGTTTCCGGATCTTCCGACATCGCTTCAAACAGCTTGCGGGCTTCCTCGTGGCGGCCCTCGATCAGCGCCGCCTGAACATCAAGCAGGTGGATCAACGGTTCCTGATCGGCATTCAGAAGCCCCTTGGTGCGCTTGTTCATCTTGCGTGCCATGGCCGCATCACCCGAGCCAGCTGCCAGAAGGCCGGTCGACAGCGCCTGGTAACCGCGATCGCGCTTGTTGGCCCGGAAATAACGGGCCAGCGTCCGGGGCGAATACAGGATCGTCCGGATCAGCCACCAGGTGATCATGATTGCCGCAACCAGTGAGACGATCATCGTCACCGCCGCCATCAGCGACATTTCAATTTCGCGACCCTGCCAATTAATGGACAGATCGCCGGGCCGGTTAGCAAGCCAGGCAAACCCGATGCCCAGAACCAGAATCAGGACAATGAAAGATAACAACCGGATCATATCGGGTCTCCTAGTTCGCCAGCGCTTCGGCAGGCGCAGCTTCGGATGAGGCTTCGGGCGAAGGGGCTTGAGAAGATGGTGCAGCCGGCGCGCTGGACGGCGCAACCGCAGAGGCAACCAACCTTTCCGCACGAGCCCGCGCAGCCAGCGCATCGCCATATTCGGCCGTTGCGGTCAGAGAGGCTTCAGGAAGCGTGTTCCATTCACGCACAGCTGCATCAAGATCGCCATTGAGCAGCCGGGCTTCCGCGCGTGCTGCAATCGCTTCGGCGCTGTCGCCCTCAACATCACCCACCTTGCGCACCTTGACCACCGACAGCGCGCTCGTCATCAGCCTGTCGACGAGACCGGCTTCCGGATCACCCGGATTGGCCGCGGCGATCGCCGTGCTGGCCGCATCGGAGAAGCCTGCAACCAGATCGGAGCGGCTCGGAACGCCACGCGCAGCAAGCTCTCTGAGTTCGGCAACTGCCGGATCGTCCGGTGCCACCGAGGCGAAAGCTTCCAGCTCGTTCATGAACGAGCCGCCGCGATCAATCGCCGATTTGAGGCCTGCGGCGGCAATGGCGCGTGCCACATCCAGCTGCTGCGCAGGTGCATCGACTTGCTCGGAAAGCGTTGCCTGTTCTGATTCGAGCGTGGAGAGTTTTTGCGATACCGCATCCGAACCGGACTGGAGTTCGCTGAGCGCTGCCTGCATCCCGCTTTGCGCCGCGCGCAACTCGTTGAGTTCAGATGCCAGCGCCGGGTCGGCCGCAGCCGCGCCATCACTCAGTTCAGTTATTTTGCTCTCAAGAGCTGCCAGCCGATCCTCAAGGGGCGCCAGCTGCGCCGGGTTACCACCTGTACCAGCCGGCCTCGCAGCCACATCAGCTAGGCCGGTTTCAAGATTGTCGAGACGCGCCGCAAGGTCGGAGGGGATTTCAGCTCCGGCTTGCGCAGTGGAGTTCTCAAGCCGCTGCGACAGCGTCTCTACCTGTGACGACAGCGCGTCCACCCTTGAGGCCACCGGTGCGACGGAATCTCCGCCAGTGCCTGGGGTTGGAAGCACGCCGCCGGCCTGAAGCGCATAGCCACCGCCGAGCGCGATCACCGCCCCGATAAAGCCCGACATCACCATGCCCAGTCCACGGCCGCTCTTCTTTTCCGGCAAAGTGTGAGGCTTGGGGCTCGCTGGACCGGACGTTCCTGACGCTGCCGTTCTGGACGCTTCGGTTTTGGGTGCAGTGCTGCCGGTCTTGCTGTCCGAGGAGGTAGCGGACTTGGCACCCGGTGCCGTTCCCGGCGAGGCTTTACTGTCGGCGGCGGTCGAGCCTGGCTTCGTGTCGGTCTTCGAACCAGCCACCGGCTTGGCCGAGGCTTCGGATTTCGAGCCTGCAGCGGCGCCGCTTGCCTGCGTCGCCTTGCTGTCTCCCGCCGCGCCTACCTTGCCCGTGTCTGCTTTGCCCGTGTCTGCCTTGCCAGTGTCTGCTTTGGCCGCGTCTGGTGTGGCCGGATCGCCGGATTTGACAGAATCGGGCTTGCGGGCAACAGCGGGACCAGTCGCTGATGGCTTTGCCTTGGGGTCCTCGTCCTTTGGCGTCACGTCGGTGGCGTCGAGATCGATGGTGACCGGTTTGGGCGATTTGGAGTGTCGCGGGGTGGGGCCCTTGCTCATGGCATCTCCTGCTTGATCTGGTTTGACGTTGCGGGTCTGGCGCACAGTAGGAGGCAATACGCCCGAACCATGGCCATTGTTCCGGCAAATCAGTCCAAACCGGCAAGCGATGCAAGCAGACTGTCTTCGTCAGGCCGTTCCGCCACGCTCACCCGCGCCTGCCAAACGCCGGGCAACTCTTCCGCTATCGAAGATGAAAGACAAAGAAAGCGTGATATTTCAAAAGCTTCGATAAGGCCCGCATCCTTTGACAGGGCAGCCAACCGCCGCGCAGCATTGGCGGAATAGAACAGGACCACCTCAGGCACTGGCGACAAAAAGTCTGTTTTTGCAATGTCAGTTGAATAACTTATTTCAGTCATTTTATAGCATTCAACCACCCTGTGGCCGACGCCCGATGCTGTCAGTGCGGCTTCAATCACCGATGTGCGCGGCACCCCGGCGAGATAGACCAACGGCTTTGGCAGAGCGGTCGATTTGGGCCGGCCGGAATAATCAACAAGCCGCTGAGCCAGCGCTTGCGCTGTCCCGCCGCCCTCCTCCACATGAACGAACCCGGCATCATGTGCGGCCTGTGCCGTGGCGGGACCGACCGCGTGCACCGGAGTGCTCTCCAGGCCCATGGCAGCCAGCCTCGCGCCTTCAAAAACGTCGAAGGCGCGGGCGCTGGTGGCAATCAGCCCGCCGATCTCCGATACGGGGGGTAAATCACCCATGGCCGCTGTCACGGAGGCCTCGAACAAGGGCATCTCGACCACATCATGCCCCAACTCAGAGAGCCGGGCAGCGGTCCGGGCGGCACCGGGTTGTGGCCGTGTCACCAGAACACGCACCGACCCGGCCTCAGACCCAGCTGTCGAAGAAACTGTTGCCGGCTCGCCCACGCACCTCGGCGCCGGCTTCCGCGCCCAGCACGGATGCGTCGCTGACCGGGCCTTCGGTGCGGATGTCATGCCAGACGGTCCCGTCCGGCGTCAGGATCATGCCGTAAAACGAGAGCTGGTTGCCGGCGATCCTCGCCAGCCCGGCAATCGGCGTCCGGCACGACCCGTCAAGCGCACCCAGAAATGCCCGTTCGCACAAGAGCGCTGCCTGAGTGACGGGATGATTGATCGGCGCCAGCAATTCAGCGGTGCGTTCGTCATCGATCCGGGCTTCGATGCAGATTGCACCCTGGCCCGGCGCTGGCGGAAAGCTCTCCGGATCCAGCAACTCGGTGATGACCTCGGTGTTGCCGAGCCGTTTCAAGCCCGCATGCGCCAGCAGTGTCGCGTCCACCTGCCCCTCGCCAAGCTTGCGCAACCGGGTTTCCACTTGGCCGCGGAAGGTGATGACCGAGATATCGGGCCGCAACCGGCGGATCAGCGCCTGGCGCCTGAGCGAAGCAGATCCCACCACGGCATTCTGCGGCAGGTCCTCCAGCCGCGCAGCTGTCCGGCCGATGAAGGCGTCGCGCACGTCTTCGCGTTCCAGATAAGCCAGCAGACCGAGCCCATCGGGCAACACCGTCGGCATGTCCTTGGAAGAATGCACCGCCAGATCCAGCCGCCCGTCGCTCAGCTGTTCCTCGATCTCTTCGGTAAACAGCCCCTTGCCGCCGATCTCCGACAGCGGCCTGTCCGTCACCCGGTCGCCTTTGGTCGACAGCACCACGATCTCGAAAGCCTCTTCCGGCAAATCATGCGCCGCCATCAGCCGGGCGCGGGTTTCAGACGCCTGCGCCAGTGCGAGCGGACTGCCGCGAGTGCCGATGCGGTAAGGTTTCATTTGCAAGATATCCGATCCATTGTTACCGACAGACAGGTACCGGGATCATCCCGCGAGCGCAACATTCGGGCCCAAACTCCCCATAAAAGACACGCGACAGGCATCAGCAGCATGGATATCCTCGGAATTGAAACAAGCTGTGACGAAACCGCAGCCTCGGTGGTCCGCCGCCACAAGGACGGATCCGGCGAGATTCTCTCCGATGTCGTGCTGAGCCAGCTTGATCTGCACGCAGCCTTTGGCGGCGTTGTGCCCGAACTCGCCGCGCGCTCGCATGTCACCACGCTCGACCGTCTGGTCAAACAGGCGCTAGAGGAAAGCGCGGTGAAGCTTGCCGATATCGATGCCGTGGCGGTGACCTCCGGGCCCGGCCTGATCGGCGGGCTGATGGTCGGCCTGATGACCGCCAAGGCCATCGCCATGGCAGCCGGCAAACCGTTTGTCGGAATCAATCATCTCGAAGGCCACGCCCTGACGGCGCGTTTGACCGACAATGTCGCCTTCCCCTATTTGCTGCTGCTGGTTTCGGGCGGCCACACCCAGATCGTGCTGGTCAAGGGCGTCGACGACTATGAGCGCTGGGGCACCACAATAGACGATGCGCTGGGTGAGGCCTTCGACAAGACCGCCAAACTTCTCGGTCTGGGCTATCCCGGTGGTCCCGCGGTTGAAAAGGCGGCCCTTGACGGCGAAGCCAAACGCTTCCGCCTGCCGGTGCCGATGCGCAAGGATCCACGGCTGGATTTTTCCTTCTCCGGCCTGAAAACCGCCGTCAGACAGATGGCCCAGGAGCAGGCGCCGCTGTCGCACCAGACCATTGCCGATCTGTGTCTGGCGTTTCAGACATCGGTGACGGCAAGCCTGGACGACCGGGTCTCGATGGCGCTGGATCGCTTCACGGAGCGTTTCGGAGCCGAATCAAAGCCTGCACTGGTCGTGGCTGGCGGAGTTGCCGCCAACAAGGCGATCCGTGCAACTTTGGAAACACGAACAGCAAAGGCCGGGTTCCGCTTCATCGCGCCACCGCTGCATCTGTGCACGGACAACGCCGTCATGATCGCCTGGGCCGGGGCTGAGCGCCTGGCGGCCGGGCTGGGAACCGACGAGCTCGACCTTGCCCCACGCTCGCGATGGCCGCTTGACCAGGCAGCTGCTGCCGCAATCGGCTCCGGCAAACGCGGTGCCAAAGCCTGAGTCGGTATTGAAACTGGCGGCCTGGCAAGGCATAGAATGCGCCCGAACCTGACCCGCATCCCGCACGAAGGTTGCCAAACCTGATGGAGATCTCATGCTTTACGCCCTGATGTGCAAGGACAAGCCCGGCTCGCTCGAGCTCAGGATGTCCAACCGTCCGGCCCACGTCGAATATCTCAAGAGCCTCGAGGCAAGCGGCGTGCTGAAGATGGCAGGCCCATTGCTCGGCGATGATGAGAAGCCGATCGGCAGCCTGGTGGTGATTGCAGCCGGAGACATGAAGGAAGCCGAAGCCATTGCCGCAGGCGACCCTTACGCAATGGCAGGTCTGTTTGCCTCGACAGAACTTCGCGCCTTCAACTGGGTCTTCAAGAACCCCGAGGCGTGACAATGGCTTACTGGTTGTTCAAATCCGAACCGTTCAAGTGGTCCTGGGAAATGCAGAAAGCCAAGGGCGATGTTGGCGAGCAGTGGGATGGTATCCGCAATTACCAGGCCCGCAACAACATGCGGGCCATGAAGTTGGGCGACAAGGCCTTCTTCTACCACTCCAATGAAGGGCTTGAAGTTGTCGGCATCGCCGAGGTCTGCAACCTCATCCACCCCGATACCACCATTGACGACCCGCGCTGGGAATGTGTCGACATTCGCGCGGTGTGTGACATGCCAAAACCGGTCACGCTCAAGGACGTCAAGGCCAATCCGAAGCTCGCCGAAATGAGCCTGGTCACCTCGATGCGGCTCTCGGTGCAGCCGGTCACGGAAGCCGAGTATCTCGAGGTCTGCCGCATGGGCAATCTCGACAATCCGCCGCGTTCGCCAGATTGATTGAAGCGTGACTGTGCGCACGGAGGCGGCGGGATGAAAACCGACCCGGAAAGCTTCATCCGTGCCAACACCGCGCTTGGCACTCCGCCGCATGTGCCCGAAATCCAGCTTCATCTCGCCGATGAAGCCCATGATCTGTGGCTCAAGACCGAGGAAGAACTCGACGCGCTGGGTCTGCCGCCGCCATTCTGGGCCTTTGCCTGGGCTGGAGGTCAGGGGCTCGCGCGGCACATCCTCGACAATCCGGATCTGGTCAGAGGCAAGTCGGTTCTCGATTTCGCCTCCGGGTCCGGCCTGGTCGCCATCGCCGCCAAACGCGCTGGTGCTGCACGTGTGACCGCTGCCGACATCGATCCCTGGTCGGCCACCGCCGCACGACTCAACGCCCAAGCCAACACTGTCGATTTTGACTTCACCCAATCAAGCCTGGTCGGAATAGACGAAGGCTGGGATGTGATGCTGGCCGGAGACGTGTTTTATGACCAGGCAATGACAACATCGATCCTGCCATGGTTTCAGGGTCTGGCGCGAAGGGGCGCCCAGGTGTTGATTGGCGACCCCGGCCGCTCCTATTGTCCCCGCGACGGCATGCAGCTTCTTGCCACCTACCAGGTCCCGGTCACCCGCGCGCTGGAAGACAGCGAGATCAAGCGGACGTCTGTTTTTCGTTTAGTGGCGTGACATCACCGTGGGCTACCGCTCAATATCCACCCGATCCGTGGTAACATTGCTCTTTTGAGGGAGAGCGATATGCAATTTGCGGGCATGAATTACCTGGCGATTCTGATCGCCGCCATCGTCGCATTCCTAATCGGCGCGATATATTACGGCACGCTGAGCAAACCATGGATGAAAGCCGCAAAGCTTGACCCTGACGGCCCGAAGCCGGCGATGGTGCCGCTGATGGTCACCACATTCATTCTCGAACTTGGCCTAGCCTTCGTGACCGCTTGGGTGATCCGCCATCTCGGCACCGGACAGGTGACGTTGTCCAGTGGTATGGTTTCGGGACTCATCATCTGGGCCGGCATCATTTTCACCACCATGACGATCAACAACCGCTATCAGGGTTTTGGCTGGGACCTGACATTGATCGACGGTATCCACTGGCTGTTGGTGATGATCGGGATCGGCGCCACCATTGGGCTGTTCGGCGTCTGACTGCCAAAACGCGCAAGCTAATCCACGCGTACCCTGGTGCCGCGCTTCAGATGTGGCATCAGCCTGAGCATGTCGCGGCGTTTGAGCGCGACGCAGCCCTGCGTCGGTGGAAAGCCCGGCTTGGCCACGTGCAGAAAGATCGCGCTGCCCATGCCGCGCCGACGTGAACGGATGTTCCAATCAAGCACGAAACCGAAATCGTAAAGCACATCGTCACGGATCAGGGTTTCGTGGCTCGCCGGAAACGGCAGCCGCACATGCGTGTTGTAAGCACCGTGACCGGGCGCATCGCACCAGCCGTCCTTGCCGCCGACCCGGTGCAAGGAGAGCCCGGCATGATCAGGCGTCAACATGCCGCCGCGTCGAAAACCGGACAGAACAGCCATTGTGGCACGCGGTGTACCGCCATCGCCTTCGCGCTTGAACGTGGTCACGCCGCCACGCCCCAGCGCAGCCTGAAAGGTCACCGGACCGAACCGCACCAGCGCCTTCAACCGGTCACGCGGCGATACTCTCACCATTAGTATGCCTGTTCTGCGGCGTTTGAGTAACGGCCTGTATAACGTCGATCTCACGATCAAGTGCTCCTGCTGTGACTTGGCAGAGATATTTAGCACTTTGCCCTTGCGCCGAAAGTGCCTAAACAGGGACACAATGACATATGACACCATCGAATGGGTCCTGACCGGGCCGGTATAGATGTCGCGATATGAAGAGGGAAGCCAAGATGACCGCTCGTTCCATCCTGCTGGTAGATGATGACAACGACCTGAGGGAAACCCTTGTCGAGCAACTTTCTCTTTACGAGGAATTTGCGATTTCCCAGGAATCATCGGCAACCAAGGGTGTGCAGGCAGCCAGAAGCGAGCATGTCGACCTTCTGATCATGGATGTCGGCCTGCCCGACATGGACGGGCGCGAGGCGGTCAAATTGCTGCGCAAGGGCGGTTTCAGATCGCCGATCATCATGCTCACCGGCCACGACACCGATTCCGACACCATTCTGGGATTGGAAGCCGGCGCCAATGATTACGTCACCAAGCCGTTCCGCTTTGCGGTTCTTCTCGCACGCATCCGCGCCCAGCTGCGCCAGCACGAGCAGAGCGAAGACGCCACCTTCACGGTCGGGCCCTACACCTTCAAGCCGAGCCAGAAATTGCTGCTCGACGACAAGGGCGCCAAGATCAGGCTGACCGAGAAGGAAGCCGCCATCATCCGTTATCTCTACCGGGCCGACCAGAAGGTTGTCACCCGCGACGTGCTGCTCGAAGAGGTCTGGGGCTACAATTCCGGTGTCACCACCCACACGCTCGAAACCCATGTCTACCGGCTGCGCCAGAAGATCGAGGCCGATCCCTCAAACGCCGAGATCCTGGTCACCGAAAGCGGCGGCTACAAGATCATCCCTTGATGTCTACGAGCGCGCCCATGACAGCAGCTTTCGTGACACCGGGTTTCAAGGAGTACGATCATGGCTCTGAATGACGATATTGCCCTGCTTTCCATCGTGCCGCTGTTTCGCGACATCAGCGAGGACAAGCTGCGCCTGATCGCGTTCGGCGCCGAGCGCAGACGGATGCAGGCGGGGCAGATGCTGTTTCGCGAAGGCACCCCGGCGGATTGCGCCTTTGTCGTCGCCGACGGCCGTTTTGAGCTGACCCGGACCGGCAAGGACGGTCGTGCCGTCGAGCTGGGCTTTGCCGAGCGCGGCACCCTGCTGGGTGAACTGGCAATGGTCACTTCGGTCGACCGGTCGATGACCGCCATTGCGCCCGACAATGCCGAAGTGATCCGCATCAACCGGCCGCTGTTCCGCCGCATGCTGGAAGAATATCCCGACATTGCCGGCATCGTCCGTCAGCGCATCGACGAGAATCTGGCGGCGCTCAATGCCGACCTGGGCAAGATTTCCGGACGCTTCGCAGGCTAACTCTGCCGTCGGTTCAGAAGTCGAAATGAGCCGTGACAGGCACATGGTCGGACGGCCGTTCCCAGCCGCGGGCTTCGCGCAGCACGTCAATCCGCTTGAGCGCCGGCGCCAGGTCGGCTGACGACCAGACATGGTCGAGCCTGCGGCCACGATCAGCCGCATCCCAGTCTTTTGCCCGGTAGCTCCACCAGGTGAAGATCTTTTCTTCCGGCGGAATATGTGTCCGGATCAGGTCGACCCAGCCCCCCGCCTTCTGCATCGCCAGAAAGCTCTCGGTCTCGATTGGCGTGTGGCTGACAACTTTCAGAAGCTGTTTGTGCGACCAGACATCGGTCTCAAGCGGCGCGATGTTGAGATCCCCGACGAGAATCGATGACACCCCGTCAGCCTGTTCGGCCTCGGCATGCAACTGTTTCATTTCCTCGACAAAATCGAGCTTGTGCGCAAATTTCTCATTGATCTCGCGATCCGGCTCATCACCACCCGCCGGCACATAGAAATTGTGGATTCGGATCCGCCGCGACCCCGGTGCCTCCACAATCGCCGAGACGTTTCTTGTGTGGTCAATCTCGCAATAGGTTTGCCGGCGATCATCCGACAACGGCAGCCGCGAGATGATGGCGACCCCGTGATAGCCCTTCTGGCCATGGATCGCCATGTGCTCGTAACCCAGCTTGCGGAACGCAGCGCTGGGGAAGGCATCATTGGGGCACTTGGTTTCCTGCAGACACAGCACATCAGGCTGGTGTGTTTCGAGAAAATGCTGGACCAGCGGCATCCGCAGCCGCACCGAGTTGATGTTCCAGGTCGTAAGGGAGAATGCCAAATCAGATTGCCTTCGTGGATGAGAACCTGCCCGTATGTGGCCGATTAGGCACCCAAGGGCAAGCCGATCCGGCCGGTCAGGGCCGAATCCGCGATCATCCACAATCTATTGAGGCTGTCAGGCGAGACAGGCAGCTATCTAAAGTAGCT
>Ga0209344_10000393_pt1 | contig 80606 bp, 78 predicted proteins | sample Cruoilmetagenom6_FD_187293 | JGI IMG/M metagenome (GOLD analysis project Ga0209344, IMG submission 187293) | Oil polluted marine microbial communities from Coal Oil Point, Santa Barbara, California, USA - Santa Barbara Oil Seep Sample 6 (SPAdes)... | ecosystem: Environmental > Aquatic > Marine... | reverse complement strand
CCGCAGCCAAAGCTGCTGCTGTTGCTGCCGTCAACGGCGTGACCGAAGACCAAGCAACTGTCGACGCTGCAAAAGCTGCAACAGATGCATTCGTAACCAATGGCACCGTTTCCGGCACCGTCGGGGAAATCTTCACACTGACAACAGGTTCCGATAATCTCGTTGGCACCGCTAATGCGGATACATTCCAAGCAATCGAACTGGGCGGCGTCTCGGACACTACATTGACCGCTTTCGACAAGCTTGACGGTGGCGCAGGTGAAGACACCCTGGAAATGATTGTATCCGGTGACCTCAACGTCCCAGGTGGCGTTTCGATCAAGAACATCGAAACCATCAATCTTTCGCGTGATGCCAACACTGGCACTATTGATGCTTCCGTATTTGCCGGTGCTAAGCAGATTTGGCAAATTGATAATGCAGGAGATATCGATAACCTCATGGCCGGTCAGGCCGCTGGCTTCCGCAATGCCGATTTCCGCCTTACCGTTACATATGAAGATGATGTCACGACGGCTGCGGTATCTCTCGATAATGTTACATCTGGTTCTACAGTGAACTTGGATGGCGCTGGTCTGACCACCTTGAATATCTCGGGGTCTGTAGCTCCGAATGGCACCGACGCCGGTGAACTCTTCATCGAATCTAATGTCGATCTGACAACACTAAACATTGCTCTCACTTCTGATGCTGATCTTTATCAAGGTGACAATATTGGGTCCGGATCATTAGTGACTTGGGACGCCAGCGCCTCCACGGGCAATCTGGAAGTATTCTTTGATGTGGACAGTGGGAGTTACTCAAACCGTTTGGAAACAGTCATTCTCGGTTCGGGGAATGATGATGTAGAGGTTGATTATTTCATCAATGGTATTTCCTCCCTCGCGACGATTGATCTGGGGGCGGGTAATGACAGCCTCCTGTTGACTGACGATGGCAGTGGTTATTTTGGCGGTCTTTCGGTGACGCTGGGTACAGGAAACGATCAAATCACTTTTGATAGTCTGGTGAACATCACTTCGGCAGATGAAAGCGACTTCCTTGATTTCATGATCACCATTAATGACTTCAACGGAGTTGAGGACGTTCTGGATCTAGATGGTACAACCCTATCTACATTGTCGAACACTGAACGGGCTAATATTGCAGCGGAAGACAATCTGTTTGATGCTGTTACACTTGCAGCCACCTTTGCTCCTTCCGGAGAAACCGTGGCTTTCGACTTTGGCGGCGATGCGTATATCTATAACAACGACAATACCAATGCTTTCGATGATCTTGATGGCCTTGTTAAGCTGACGGGTTTCTCAGTTGAAAGCTTCGATTCTAGCAACCTGATCTAAACATCTCTTCAAAGACTGATTAAACATTAGGGGTCCCACCATCGTATGATGGTGGGACCTTTTACCTATGTAAGGAACGCAAACATGGCAAACGGCCAAACAATCGACATTGATGGTAAATCCTATGAGATCGACAGCCTATCGGGTGAAGCTAAAAGCCAACTGGGCAACATCCGGGCGGTGGATGCTGAGTTACAGCGCCTTAATCAACAGAAGGCCATCGCGCAGACAGCGCGCAATGCCTACGCGCGGGCATTGCAAGAAGAACTTGCTAAGATTGAACCGCAGCAGTAGGCCGGTGGCGTAAATCTCCTTAGCACCTCAACTAAGGAAGGGCCTCTGCTAGCCTGTGGAGGTCTTTTGCCATGGCCGACGTTGCGAGGGGTGTGTCGCCTACCCTTGGATTCATACAGAGGCGCGAGCAGCTTTTTCTAAATACGTAAAAAGTGCTCTAAGATTTGACGCCTATACAGAATGTATCATCCTATAGATGAGCATGAGAGCAAGTGCCGCGGGTGCATAGGATATCCCATATGAGACCGTCCCGAGATCGCAGTTTATAGGATCGCAAACTCAGCCTACCTGCAGGCTGCTTTGCGAAAGCATGTCAAAGCACGATCAACGACGCTCGTATTGAACCTTCAGGCTTTTTGAGCGTCGCCAAAAAGCATCTCATAGGCTTCCGGCTCATAATAGCGCAACAGAATGGTCATGAAGGCTTTGGGTTCTTGCTCAAGGGCCTTGGCCCAATCGCGGTACCGTGCGCTTGGAATTTTGCCGCGGCCCGTCTCAAGCTGCGAGATAAAGGTATAGTAGTCCAAATCCAGCATGTCCGCGAGCTGGCGTTGCGACAGACCCTGCGCTTCGCGCAGTGTTCTCAGCCAGCTTCCCAACTCGACACGCGTATCTTTGTCGGGCGAGATTGCAGAAGTGATCTTGTCGTGTGCCATACTACGAAGCTTTCTATTCGTGGCAGAGCCCCGCCTGTATAGGGGCTAAACCAGGTTTTTTGCGGTGAACGGTAGAAACTGCCGGGGGCTATATTTGGTGAGTTCTGTACCCACCCCATCTATAACACCAAATGAAAGCAGGTGGTATACTTTTTACTGGACATAAAGCTTGCTCGGTGATGAATAAATTGATATTATGTTAACAGCGATCATTCCGCGACTAGGCGGCGACGCCGTCTTCGGGAAATTCTTGCCTCGCGGTCACTCGTGAACAGACAATCGTCAACCTTCACAATGCAGGAATTAAAGTCATGGCAACTTCTACCCAAATCAATGCAATTACAGCTCTCTATGTAGGGTATTTCGACCGCGCTCCCGATCCAGCAGGCCTTCAGTTCTGGATTAACCAGATCGACAACGGTCGTGAGTTCAACACTATCGCAGCTGACTTCGCCGCTTCCCCCGAAGCTGTGGCACTGTACCCCTACCTGACAACGCCAGCCGTTTCTTCGCCTGCCGCGTTCATTACAAACATCTACGCGAACCTGTTTGGTCGCGCTCCTGATGATGCAGGACTCAATTTTTGGATTGGTGTTCTGGAAGATGGTAGCGTTTCTGTCGCTGACATGATCGAAGCGATCATCATGGGCGCACGTGATGATGCAACCGCCGGCACATTCGACAAATCTGTTCTCGACAACAAAGTCGAAGTGGGTCTGGATTTTGCTCTGGAAACAGGTAACGTCCCTGGCTTTGAATTTAACGCCGCAGCCAAAGCCGCAGCTGTTGCAGCTGTCAACAACGTGACAGAAGATCAAGCAACTGTAGATGCTGCAAAAGCTGCAACAGATGCTTTCATAGCCAATGGTACTATTCCCGGTACTGTCGGGGAAATTTTCACGCTTACTGCAGGCACTGACAATCTCGTTGGCACAGCCAATGCAGATACATTCCAGGCTGTAGAAAACGACGGCACCGCGGCTACTACATTGACAGCTTTTGACAAGCTCGACGGTGGCGCAGGTGAAGACACGTTGGAGATGATTGTTGACGGGACCCTCACCGTTCCAGGGGGCGTTTCCATCAAGAACATCGAAACCATCAATCTTGCGCGCGATAGTGGTAGTGGGACGATTAATGCTGCCGTATTTGTTGGTGCTACGCAGATTTGGCAGATCGATAATGCTGGTGCGATCAACAACCTCGTAGAAGGTCAAACTGTCGGCTTCCGCGACACTGCAGTTCAGGCCGCTGACGTGGCTACCTACAAAGATGGCGCAACATCGGCTTCGGTCGCCCTTGATAATGTTGATGACGCCTCCACTGTGGCCATCGTCGGTGACGACATTGAAACTGTTAATGTTTCAGGTTCTATTGATGCTGCTGCCGCCACTCTTACGGTTGACTTGGGTGCTGATGGGGCTGGTGCAGATGCAATAACTGCTCTGAACCTCTCGCTGGCCAGCAATACAACTTTCAACGTTATCGGCACCAATGGGCTGGAGCTCGAAACTGTTAATGGCTCCGGGTCAACCGGCGGCTTGTCTATAAACTTCGCTGTCTTCTCAAACATCGTATCAAGTGTCTCCACGGGCTCTGGTGATGACACTGTGTCTAATCTCGGCCGTTATTATAGCGACGCCGAGGTCGTCACTGTCAACTTGGGTGATGGTAACGACACAGTGACTATCGATGACGATCTCTTCGGTGCGTCGTCAATCAATACGCGCTTAGAAATCACCCTTGGTGCTGGCTCTGATATGATTGACATCGAGTACGGAAACAACATCGGTGATGCCAGTGAAGCTGAGTTTCTAAACGGTCTCACTACTGTTTCAGACTTTAACGCTGATGACGACGTCCTTGATATAACTGCCTTCTCTTCGGGTCGCGAAACGCTGAGTAACGTGGAAATTGCCGCGATTGCCAGTGAGGCGAGCCTATTCGATGCAGTTGTACTCGCGGCAAGCTACATGGACGGTGTTAATACTTTTGCGACGTTCAACTACGGTGGGAACGCTTACGTCCTCCACGATTTCGATACCGACAGCACCTTTAGTGATGATGACGGTCTGATCGAACTGGTCGGTTTCTCTGTTAGCGACTTTGATGCGAGCAACTTGCTGACCTAATCACCTTGCAAGAAACTACTTTAGAAAATAGAGCCCCGCTATCGTAGGATGGCGGGGCCTTTTATTTAGGTGGGGCGGGCGAAGGGGGCGATCAGCCGAACATTCGACCATTGATGATGAATCCTATGAAGTCGGCAGCCTGAAGGATGAAGCCAAGCTTCAAGTTGACAACGTTCGAGCTGAGAATGGCGAGCTTTCACGCCTTATTTCATAGAAGATTGCACCAGTCAGACAGCACGGAATGCAGGTATGCCGACCATGTAGGAAAAGCTGGCAAAGATAGAGGTGCAGCAGTAAGAAGCTGTTGTAAACTTAGTTGCCTGGTTTACCTGCTAGAAGGCCTCTGCTGGAAACGGTGGAGGTCTTTTTTGCCTTGGAGGATGAGGCAATGCCGCTGGGAGCTTCCAATGCAATATCTTCGGCAATCCTTACTAAGGTCACTTCTGAGTTACCTATAGAAGCCGACCCGCAGATTGGGTATCAACTAAAGGGTTTGGTGGGGGATCGGTCATCGCTTTAAAAATCGTTAAATCCGTCGACCCGGATGTGACTGCACCCCTGTTCCGGGTAGCTCTAGCCGCGTTCTTGATACACCAGACCTTGCATGCGGCTGTCGTGTTCTTGCATGGAGACGCGCCCTATTTCTTTTGTCAGTACGATTGCAACTGGTACGTCGGCATAATCGAATTTGGCTATATGCCAGAGGCCAATGGTGACGCAGGCGGCAGTAGGCCAGAAAGTGATGTGGCAAACTGGGCGTTCTTTCCCCTGTTCCCAATCATTAGCGGAACCGTGCACTGGATCACCGGAACTGCCCCCCAGGTCGCCGTGATCTTGTCTGCCAAAGTGCTTTGGTTTCTTGCGATTTGGGCATTTTTGGCCTTCCAGCGCCAGTATCTTCCCGAGGCTCCCTTGTGGCTGGGGGCGGCCGTTCTGGTGCTGAACCCCGCAGCGATATATGCCAACACTGGCTACACGGAGCCCTTGTTTTTAATGATAGCCTGTCTCTCTTTGACCGCGATGCGTCAGGACAGACCGATACTGGCAGGGATGATGGGCGCCTTATTGAGCGCGGCGCGGGCGGTCGGAGTTGGGATCGGCCTCACCTTCGCCGCCTATGCCTTGTCCCAGGTGCTCCGCCAATCTGATGCAAAGGCAGGCAGGTTGCTCTTTGCAGGGATGCTGATCCCCTTGGGACTAGCAGCCTATATGATTTTTTTACATTTCCATGTCGGAGACGCGATGGCCTTTTCTCACATTCAGCGCGCCTGGGATCGTGAATTGAGCAGTCCTCTTTATCATCTGAGCAAGGGTCTACGAGGATCACCCTATACCTTTATCATGGCGCTGACCGCGCTCATTGGGGCCGCACTCGCAGGCTACCTGGCATGGAAAGGCGAAGGGGGGCTGGCCCTATTCTTGCTTTTTGCCACAGCAATTCCACTCGCCACAGGCACCAGCTCTTTGGGACGCTACGTGATGATGCAACCGGCGTTCTTGTTGGCCGTTGTGATGTTGATGCACAACCACCGCCTGCTCCGCGCGCTCCTAGTGCCTTCCGCTTTGTCCTATCTTTGGATGAGCTATGCGTGGCAGGAGTCTTTGTTCTTTGTCATATAAGTTGCGCAACTGGCTGAACGGGTGGAGTGCTTTGGCGCTTGGTCTGCTGGCGGGCTATGGGGGCGTGACCTATTTGGCGGCCCATCCAAATGTCACCGACGCTTACCGCGCCTATTACATCGACCGCACGTCCAGCCTTTCTCCTGTGATGAGGGAGGCACAGATCGATGTACTACCGGCAATAACGATCGGGCAGACTTATGCTCATGACGCGCCAGAACTCCTGCTTGATGGTTGGGACACCCCAGAGACCATGCATACTTGGACGCTCGGCAGCCACGCGCAGATCATACTGGCCTTACCTGCTTCCCTGCCTCCTCAAACGCAGGAACTCACCTTGACGTTGCGCGGAATGTACCTGACGGGTGCCCAACGCATTATTGTGCACATGGAACCAAGCGTTGCCCGTAGCGACGTGATCGATCGAACCTACCGCGACGGTGAAGACCTTGTCGTGTCGTTCCAATCGATATCTGGGACCAAGCGAATTATTACCCTCTCGCTTGAGCTGCCCGATGCAATGCTGCCCCGCAATGGTGATCCGCGCGTCCTAGCCTTTGCGCTGCAAAGCGTAGAAGTAGCCCAGACCGATCACTAAGGTCAAAAATCAAGTTGGACGGTTCCTTGGCTTTCAGAAAGAACAACATCAACTGACCTGACCGTGGGCGGCAGATCGCACAGCCCCCTGTATGGCAATGCCACGGTGTTGTTTGAGTGTTCGAGCTTATGTAAGATATCAAGGCAACGACGAAAGGTGCGGATATGCTGTTTAAGGGACTTCTTACTGCTGCGGTCGTGAGTACGGCAACCTCGAGCCTTGCCTGTACCTACGAGCCTATCATCCCCTCTGAAAACGAAGATCATACAGTTTTCCTTGGAGATTGCGGTTTCTATGAAACCGGGTATCGTCTGGAGGGCAATGCGCTGTACTTCCCCAATGGCGGGATACACACCATTGCAGAAGCTTCTGAACAAGAGGCCCAAGCAATCCTTCAGCAGACCTATGGCTTGGTAGAGGTCAAAGGCGGGGCTTTGGTGCGCACCAAGGGGGTGGTAAACCCTTAAAGCCTGAAGGGGCCTTCGAGGTATGGATTACGGAGAACATGCACCCTGAAGTTTCTTCGAAAGAAGAACTGCGGCTTGGAACTCGCCCCTACGGCAAATGTTGATGAGGAAATATCTACAGCGCCGCCCCGAACGGGGCGGCGCTATCCATTCGGGTTCAAATATTGCCAGCCCTTGGAATGACACCGCGACCTATTTTTCCAGGGTGTTCAAGAGTGAACTGCACTTACGGTCTATATCCTTCGCAACACCCTCTATGACCCCATGGGATCCTGCCGGCATGGCTGCGATATCTCTTTCTGTTGCGCGCAGTTCGTTCCGAACCTTATAGATCAAATTCTCTACGCGGGCCAAGGCGCGTCTAGGTGCGAGACCACAGGCCTCTGCTTCGCGGCTCCAGTGGCGCTCTTCGATGTAGTCGCCTACGCGTTTGCCACCTATGTCGAGAGCCAAATTCCGCGTGATATTAGGCCAGACCCCAGCACACATCACGTCGTAGATGGGGGCGAGTGTCACACCTTCTGATGACAGGAGCAGGGAGTGGTTCTTGAGGTGGGCGTCGGTATTCCCGCACAGGACGTTGAACACCAGCATGTCCCACATCTGCATGACCTGAGAGCCGCCACCCACTTCCCGGAGTCGATCCATCATGCGCGAAAAGTTGGCTTTTGGACCACGATACTGCGAATGCTGATATTTGGCGCCAGGCGGCAGTCCGAGGGCCTGGCAGAAGTCTTCCTGATGCAAGCGGCGTAGCAGGTCTCCATCCCGTGCTCGATCATACCTTTCCACAAGAAGGAATTGCCGCTCTCCGGCTTGTCCTGTGGTGACGACCGGAGCAGACAGTCCGACGCGGCGGGCGAGGGTCAAACAGAAGGCCTCATTGTGTACGCTGCCCCAGAGGCGGCCTGGGTTATCAGGCTTCAAGATATGGCTGGAAGGAGCGCCATCTACGGGGATGCCAAGCCGGCCGTTTTCGAGCAGACGGACAGGGAGTTTCGACTGTACGCCGGCTAGAGACATCGAGACCCCCTCCTCGCCTGCCAGGAACGGTTTGGCCGGCAGTTCGTTCAGAATCTTCTCGAGCGCGGCGTCCGTTTCGATAGGAATAACTGTATCACCGGGGGTGCCCCTCTGAGCGAAGGAAAACGCCCCTGATGTATCCCGGCCGACTCGTTCGAGCAGGGCTAGAACATCTGTGTGTGAAACATCGAGGATGCGGGCCATCATACGGAGTGCGTCCGGGTCTTCCGGCAAGAGATTGATCAGCCATGGAGCCAGGATGCTCCACTCGACGGGCTGCTCCATCATCGGAAGGGCCGTCGAAATCGGAAAGGCGCCGGGCAGGGAAAGCCAAGCGGGATCGTAACGAAAGACTGGTGATGGAGAGGCAGCCGTATCGATCATGCCGACCAGGTATTTTTCGAAGAAAATGTCCATGGGCTACGCCTTCGGAAGAGAGGACGATGGCGCAATGCGGCGCCCTTCGAAGAGGATGGAAATGTTGATACCCAGGGCTTCGGCGGCCGCCAGGGCTGGGCCAAGATAGCTGGTGCCCTTTCCGCGCTCCAGTTCGCTGATGAAACGTCTGTTGGTTCCGATCATGGACGCGAGATCATCTTGAGTATAGCCTAGCGACTTGCGGCGGGCGCGGACGTGCTCGCCAAACTGACGGGCCAGGCGTTGTTCTGCGGGCTTCAATTCCATGGCAGATACCCCTTGATACAGATCGTAAACTTTAATGCTGCCAAACGCACATTGTTACCATCCTGTATCTTTTACAGAAGTTCTGCAAAGATGCTACAAGTGTGTATCATTAATCAATAGGCTCTTCTCTCGCAACCCTCGAAAGGCGGCGCTTAGGGGTGGTCGAAGGCTACCTCGGGAGCTGAGCACCTTATTTGCTCTCGGACGAGCAGTGCGTGTTGGGAAAGAGCCGCTTATGAGGGGCGGCCCTCATCAGTGTCAACATCTGCTGTAGGGGCGTGGGCTTGGAAGCGTTTTTTCCTTGTTCCCTCGCCATGTACTTTGGCACTTGGTGTTAGGCTACAAGCCCAAGGTTGTTGGCTGATGGTGACAGTTTCCTACATCAGCGAACATTAATACCGATTAGCCTTCGATGTGCATTTGCATCATCTACTAGGATTTGCCTCAATCGCCTCCAGCTTGCTTCACGCAACATTGCCGAAGCAGCACTTGTTTCTGATGGCGTCCATTTTATCTGATTGTCGCCTGCTTTCCGGAGCAGAAAAACAAAAAAGCAGAGAACGGGTTTCTCCATTCTCTACTCAGAGCAACCTTTGGTAGTACGAGGTAAAACCCACCTATGGCCGCCCTTGCGTTAGAAGACCATTATTAGCGACAGACCGATGGTGATGTCAGCTTCTTGTCCTGAAAATACGCCCGCCGGATCTTCGCAATCGTTTCAACAACCAACATCCCACACTATGCTCCCCGATAGCCACGGGAGCATTATCCACATCAGTGTAAGGGGGTCATTTTTGGACGCCGATCACCCCTCTACGGGGTCAAAATTGCATGCTTGCTCACATATTGGGCACAAGGATCTGATTGGTAACCGCCGTCCGTGAATTTTGGTTGGTTACTCATCTGGCCCTAGACAGGAAATCATAATCCTGACGCTCACGTTTCCTGATGTCTATGCGCCCCTGACTGGCGCGGACACCTACATGCTCGGCATAGGTTGGAAAGAATTTCCTCTTCATAGGCCCTGATAGATTATCGGGGCGCGTAGACCCAAAATTTGAGCAAAAGAAACGTGATGCCAGGGGTTACACAGGCAATAAAAATCCCGGCCCACCCTGATGCCCATCCCAGCACCTGCGTGACCAAGGCCACCCAGGCTGCATTCAGCGCATAGCCCAGGGCCACCACCACGGCAAAACGTACCGCCAACGTGCGGCCTGCCCCTGCTTGCTTAGAAGACCCTGCGAAACTGAACCAAGTATGACCTACATACGACACGCTAACGCTGACCAAAAACCCAACAGCGTTGGCAGCCTGAGGCGGCAGAAGGGAAAGCATGGCAAGATAGGTCCCTACATGCACCCCAGTGGCCAGTGCCCCTACCCCTCCAAAGCGCAATATTTCCCCTAGAAGATGGCGCATCAGGGGTCATGCTCTTCGGCTTCGGCCGTCTCAAACTGGATCTGCTCACGCACCAAATAAATAGGCCGTGCCTTCACTTCGGTGAATATGCGCGCCAGATATTCGCCAATGATGCCTAAATTGATCATGATCAGGCCGTTGAAGAACAACAGCACTGTGGCGAGCGTGGCAAAGCCGGGCGTATCGCGTCCGAACAATAATGTATCGATCAGAATATAGAGCATGAACAGAAGTGCCGCGGCCGCGACCATAAACCCCACATAGCTCCACATTCTGAGCGGCACGGTGCTAAAGGAAATGATCCCCTCCATCGCCAATTGGAACAGTTTCCGGAATCCGAACTTACCACTCCCCTCTTGCCGTGCGGGGCGCACAAAATCGATTGTAGCTTGGCGAAACCCAAGCCACGCAAATATCCCCTTCATGAAACGGGTTCGCTCCGGCAAACGGTGCAAGGCATTCACTACCTCACGGTCCATCAACCGGAAATCGCCGACATTTTCTGGTATTTCCACATCAGACATCATCCGGAGCAAGCGATAGAACATCCGAGCTGAGCTCCGCTTGAACATCGTATCCGAACTGCGCTCGGACCGACGCGCCAACACGACATCAAATCCGTCCTGCCAATGCGCCACCATTTTTGGCAAAAGCTCAGGCGGCTCCTGCAGATCTGCATCTATCGGGATGACCGCCGAACCGCGCGCCAAATCCAGCCCGGCAGTCAACGCCGCCTCTTTACCAAAGTTCCGGGTCAAGTCGACGACCCGCACACGCGGATCTTTCCGCGCAATACCTGTCAGCGCAAGAAGCGTGGCATCGCGCGACCCATCATTGACACAAACGATCTCATAGGGGAGTCCGATATCATCTAGTATCGGACGGACCGTGTCAAAAAACCGCTGAATTACATTTTCTTCGTTGTACATCGGCACGACGAGGGACAATTCCGGGGCATTTATGCTGGCTGGAGAACGGATCATTGAGAACCTAACGTTTGAATACAATCACCTGAGGCAACACGCCGGGCGCTAAACTTTCTCGACAAGCTTAGCAAAACCGCACTCCAAACAACCACAATCAAACGACCGCAGCCCCTTTGCCTTTAGTTCGCGATAACATTCAAGCGCTTGGTTATCCATTGCCCCCTTAAGCGGCCCGCGAGCACCTAATGTTCAAGTGGCAGGCAACTGGGCGGTCAACCTGGAAATAACCCTATCGGCCAGGATGATGAGCAATCTCTCACTAGCGTCACGCTGTGCTGCGACGGATAAATCGTCTATAGAGGAGTAGGATGTGAAGGACTCTACTCGCCCCGAGGCAATCACGCCCCCATTCGCCTCATCGATCAACTGATAGGTCACGCTTCCTATCTTTTGAGCTCTAACGGCGCCGCTCAAATCCAAACCCTGATCATATATTGAAATATTATACCGCAGGGTTGTGCTGGCACCCATATTGCGCCCCAGCCGCTCTTCAAAGCTGCGAGAGAAGATATACTCTTCGCGGGTTGTAGGCGCCATCAGCTTGATATTTTGGAGACCTTTGCCGATCTGAGAGCCCGAAGCATAAATTGGCTCAAACCCACAGGCGCTGAGACCAAAAAGCATAAGAAATGCTATAAAAGAGTAGATTGCCCGGCTTCGCATTTTATTACCCCTGTGCAGACAGTCCCTACGTGCAAAGTCTAAAACTCTGAAGAAATCCTGTCTTCCATCATCCTAGATACATTTACGCACGCGCGTTTACCCCCTGTCTAAGCACACTCCCAATGGGATGACAGCATAAAACCCTTCCAGTCACGGGGATGGGGGCCACGTTGCCTCGGTTTTGAACGGCTGTTCAACACTCTCCATTCGCCCGCTTGAGCGAGCACCCTGGGCGGACGTAGCGCCCACTCAAGGGTCCAGAGGGTCTTCAGCGACGGTTTTGTCCGGGCGGTAATTATAGAGCTGAATGACATTTTTTGCGCGCCTCTGCACGGCGCGGCGCCGAAAGCCGCAATAGCTTTCGACAGCATGATGTATCCCAAGACCCAGTATGGCCCCCAGCCCCATACCCGCCAAATCCGCGCTAAAATCGATAAAGTCGCCGGAACGCCCAACAAGGGGCTGTATGATTTCAATAAGAGCGCCATAAACTGCGCCGCCCAGTATTAGCCGGGGAATTCCCCTAGGGTAGAGAACAGCGCAGGGCAGCACCAAACTTGCGAACGCTAATATATGATGGTCCTTATCGCTTCCTGGCACTTCTGAGAAATCCAGAGGAATGAGCGCCAGTACACCAATGCAAACCATCAGGCTAATCGTTAACCACAAAACAATTATGCGACGGCTGGGCGGGCTCAGAACAATCGCTCGCAAACTGGACATGAAAGCTTAACCTATCGTTAAAACGCGCAGAGTTGCGGCAACGGGTGTGTCTTGGAGCGCGAAAGACAAGACACATAGAGCGCCTTTAAGCCTTAGCATTTATCATCCAGATGTTGAATTTTACAGCTATGATAGGCGCTCGGCAATCATACGCCATACTTGTCGTGGCACACCTTTGCCAATGCCCCGCAAGCTGAAAACCTAGATCGCTCACGGGCACTGGCGTCCTTGCACCATCCCAAGGTTCTCGGAGGCGTTTTGAGACCTCGCTTTTAACGCCATGATCTAGGCTCAGCTAGGGCCATGAAGCCCTGAGGGCGCCTCCTAGGTTTCAGTTTTTTTGCAAGGCGCGCAGGACGCGATCCAGCGCTTGCCCTTGTTTGGAATACTTAGCCGGACCGTCTTTCACCAAATTATAGTACGCGGCGGCATCATAGAGTTGCACAGGCAGACCCAGATCCCGCGCAGTAAGCTGCCCAGTAGAGGCCAACACAGCATAGGCTGCAATATAGAGATTTGCGCGGGCTGTAACGCGCGTCGACTCTGCATCTAATAGAACCTGTTCCGCATCCAGAACATCAAGCGTGGTGCGCGCGCCCAATTTTGCCTCTTCCCGCACCCCCTCAAAGGCCGTACGTGCCGCGCGGATCTGCCGATCAGAGGCTTCAAGCTGTGCGCGAGTTGAAGACAAAGATGCATAAGCGTTTCCGACTTCTTGTGCGACCTCGCGGCTTACAACGTGAAGATTTGCGCGCTGCGCATCCTCTTGAGCCATTGCCCGACGCACTGCGGAAGACAGCGCCCCGCCTTGATAGATTGTCTGACCCGCTTCTACACCAACACTCCCGCTGCGGCTGTAGCGCTTACTGTCAAATGTCTCAGACAGCCCGTAATTGCCTTGGAGCGTAATCCGAGGGGACATAGCGGATTCGTTTGAGCTAACCGCCAGCCGCGCGGCTGCAACCTGATGCTGGGCGGCCAGTACAGCTGGATGCCTGCGTACGGCCAAGGCCTTGGCCGCTTCTAAATTGCCGCTTACATTAGGAAGTTGCGGGGGCGGGGTAAGGTTGCTCGGCGTTCGGCCCACAACATTGCGATACTCCTCAACAGCGCGCAGCAACGCGCCCTCAGCCCCCGCCAATCCGCTGCGGGCCTCAGCCAGTTGCGCTTCCGCAATTGCCACATCGGTATTAGTTACCTCACCTACATCGAACCGATCACGCGCGGCGCGCAGCTCTTGGGTCAAAAGGCGCAGGTTATTATTGCGCAACGCCACCACATCAGAAGCTTCAATGACCCCCATGTAGGCCGCCACGGCGCGCAAAAGAACCTGCTGTTCGAGGTCAAGTAAGGTCTGGCGGGTGGCAAGCACCGTTTCCTTGGTAGCTTCGACCCGGTATTGGCTCGCGCCAAAGTCGTAAAGTAAGAGCTCCCCGATCAAGTTTATCGAGGCAGTAAGGCTTGCGGTGGACTGCGATGACACCAAACTGGAGGTTCGGGTTGAACCAAAACTCTGTGTCAGCCCTCCGGCCCAACGCAGCACGGGCTTTAACGCTGATTTGGCGCTGGCGACATCTTCGTCCGCTGCCCGGAGCAAAGCCCGGTTTTGTTCCAAAAGCCCGGAGCGCTCATATGCTCCTACCAAAGCATCGGCCAATGTTTCGGCAAAAGCCGGACGCGGCACCACCAACGCGAGCGCAAGCGGCACGGCAACACCAATGCGACACAGGGTTCTTTTAAAACGGGATAGATACATTACTCGTCTCGCCTTTTGTCCACGCGTCATCTTCCTCGCTGGACGAGAGTGAACGCGTTCTGCTCTTCCCGCTTTTTTATAAAGCTCAAATGCCCCAAAGCGGCGAGCGCTTCTTCTCTGAACAAACGCAACCTCATGCGCAATCCGATTAGGGGCAATTAACTATGATGTAATGCGGGTGATATTATCGAAGAGTATGACACAGTGGGGGAGCATTTGCTACGTGATATCTCCTTTAGCTCTGCTCAACGGCGGCTTTGGTCCAAAACTGCTTCGATGTCATGTGCAACCTCATCCCATGTCCTTAGAGACGTGGCGTTGATTTTTTTCTCCAGCGCGCGTCGGTGTTCCGGATCTGTGATCAACCTATGACAAGCATCGTAGATGCTGCTGATCGAATGGGCATCGCAGTATTCGACCATATCGCCGCCAACCTCCGGCATGGAGGAGTTTTGCGCAACCACTGCTGTTTTGCCGAACGATAGGCTCTCACCGATAGGCAGACCCCACCCTTCGTAGAAACTGACCGTCGCGGTAAAAAGGCAGTTTTCATACAAAAACCCAAGTTCGGTGTCGCTGGGTTGCTTTGCGAACTGCACCCATCCTCCCAAGTTTCCCGTGGCTTCCATGAGAGCTTCAAAATCACCATTGTACCAGCCTGGCTTGCCTGCAAAGACAAGCTTGGGAACATTCAGTCCCGGAGTTTGGGCCAAGCGTTGCCAAGCTTGTGCAAGCGACCAAAGATTCTTACGCGACTCCATTGTTCCGACAACCAGCACATACGGTGTCTTGGTCAGGTTCAGTACACCGAGCCGCACGCCCCGCAAACTACTGAGACGCGATTTAATAGGCTTTGCTGGATTACTGACTCTATGAGAATGCACGACGCTAAATTTCTGCGCCAACGGCACAACATCGACGGGGCGTTGTTGCTCGATCTCATCCATAAAGGCCTTCAAATCGCGCGCGGTGTTTTGTGAGTTTGCTAGGAAGCGCTCACAATAGCCCGCTGAAGAAAGCAGCCATTGGTAAAATGCTCCAGAAAAATCCGCGGCGATATGCTCGGTGGCAACCAGCGGGATCAAATCGTGGACGAGCTGGTAAATCGCGACGCCTTGGTCGTCCTTTAAGCTCTGGAAGGCAGCCTCCAGCCCATCAATATTCCAAATTGCCCCTAAGATGATCAATTGATCGCCAGGCTTGGCTTGTTGAGCCACCTTCAACCGCGGTGTTTCTTCGGCCACTTTCGCTTGACCAGAACCTTGTCGCGATTTGAACGCGTGCCATTCCTCAATGCTAGACCCTTTCTTGGCAAAATACTTCTCATGCCCAAGTGACGCGTGATACGCGCGAGCCAGATAGTGTAGCCAATACTTTAGCGGCTTATTACGATATCGCACCAAGGTCGGGGCGGCATCTCCTTGGCTACGCGCTTTCTTCCCAAAAAACACAGTCCCCAGAACGTCAGGGGAAAACTCCTCCATATCTTGTATGAAGCCAGATGGGATCGCTACATATTCCCTCCGCCCTCGATCCCAGAAGCTCAACAGAACATTATCAGCGCCCAAGCGCGCAACCATACGGCGAATGACCTCAAAAGAGACCCTCTGAATTCCTGAAACTGTGGTTTCTTTCTCCACGTAGATCAGGATATCTGTCACATCGATGTAGTACATAGGTTGTGCTTTCCTAACCCTAGCGCGCTCTCTTCAAGAGAGGTAATATTCCCTTTTGCTGCGCCGCTCTTGACGAACATTTCCGTGTTCCTCAACCCCTAGGGATAATGATAAGAGGACTTATGAGCCCTATATACTATGACCTTTCAGAACAGTTCCTCTCTTCCGGCATAAAATTTCGGTACTATGGAATTGCGCGGACCGTTATGGAAGTGGGCTATGAACTCGCTTGCTCTCCTGCAGATGTACGCTTCGTTGTATTTTCCCCTGCCCATGATCGTTTTTTCGAGGTCGAACCCCGTATCGGCGCAAACTCTCCAACAGGCGCCTGTGATCCTAACATCTCACCCGAAGCAAAGCCTCTGCGTCTTAGATATAGCTTCCCTCAGCCCCACCCTGTGAGAGATGCACTTTACCCCCTCTTTCGTATGATCGTGAAGCGCATATGCCGCAAAAGATGGGAGCGGGCGGTGCCTGAGAACAGTTTGCGAGAGGTTGATCTGTCAGGCCAAATTTTAGTGTCTTTGGGACGCCCTAAAATGATGGCTGACTATCTTGTAGCCATGGACAATCAAAACATAGAGATGCGGTTTTACCCGTTAGTTCATGATATGATCCCCTTACATGAGTTCGCCCACCCGAGCCAAAGCATGTTTGCGCGTAATTTTGCGCACGACAATCGGATTGTTATCAGCCACGCTGAAGCAGTGATGACCAACTCCGCCTTCACTAAAAATGAGCTCAAACATTTTTCTGCCTCAGGCCACCTGCCTATCCTTCCTCCTGTTGTTCCAGTCCCGTTGCCCCATGAGTTGCGCAAGACAGACGAAACCGTGGAAATAACCATCCCTGACAAACCCTACCTTTTAGGAGTAGGGGTGATGACCGGGCGTAAAAACCTCGAATGCATCCTTCAAGCCATGGTTCATCTTCATAATACAGGTCGCCCTGTACCGATGTTTCTGTTGGCTGGAGCTCATAGAAAAAGAACAGACAAATATCTTGAACGTCCTGAACTCGCCCCAATCAGAGATAAAGTTCAGGTCATACTTGACCCGAACCAAGCCAGCTTGCGAATGCTGTATCAAAAAGCCCTCGCTTTGGTCATCCCTAGCCACATGGAAGGTTTCGGATTGCCACTTGGGGAGGCGCTATGGCTTGGAACCCCGGGCCTTGCAGCTGATGTTCCCGCTTTGCGGGAAGTGGGGGGAGATCTCGCGGAATACTTTGACCCTAACGACCCAACTGCGCTTGCCAGTTTGATCGACAAAATACACAGCGATCCCAAAGCCCATGCGGCGGCCAAAGAAAAGGTACGAAGCAATCATAAATCGCTGCGCACTTGGAAAGACGTTGCGACAGATATTATTGCCACTGTATCCCCTGCGCCTCCTAGGCCATAAAGCAAGCCATGTCCGACGAAGATCATACCGCTTCTGCGCAGGCAGATACGCCTAAAGTAGCGCGCAAAGGCAAAAAGCGTGCGCCGCTATTTAATGACCAAGACAAGGACAACATTGCTTGGTTCTGGTCCTCTTACCTTAAGCAACGCGCGCCCTGGTTGGGGCTGGTGATGGCAATGATCCTTGTTCAAGGGTTTGCCTATCAGCAGTTCATTGCCCTCACTGAAAGTGGGCTTCGGGTGATTTTCGACGACGGCAATGTCTCTGGCCTCATCAAAGTCTGTGGCATGGTACTCGCAATTTTTGCAATTCGCGCCATAATGTCTTATTGGGTTCCTCGGCTTTCGGCTTGGTTGGCTAGTGATGCTGTGTTCAAAATGCGCCGTGATCTCATTGATCACATGATGACATTGGACCTGGCATTCTTCGAGCGAACAAAGTCCGGTGATATTATCCTGCGGCTGGTCAACCAAGCGCAAGACCTCTCGGGATTTATAGGGCAGACCACGGTCAATGCCGTCCGCGACTCCGTCACCATCATCGCCGTCTCAGGGTATTTGATTTGGAAAAACCCCGCTTTGTTTGCGCTGGTCATCATTGTGATGCCCACTGTTACGATCGTTGTTCGGCGGATCTCACAGGGTATCAAAAGCACTCAGGCCAACGCCGAGAATGCTATGGGCAACTACATGTCTGGCATCGAAGAGATGACCAATGGCATGCGCACCGTCAAAATATCAAACCAAGAACCAGTAGAGAAAGCCCGTCTCAATAAGGCCACCGGCGAGATAAAAGACCTCACAATCAGTCTTCAAAAGCTACAAGCCATGATGAGCCCGACAGTCGATATCCTCGCTGCTATCATCTATGTTTTGATCATTGGGGTGGGCGGCTATATGGCCTTAAGCCCCGCCTTCGAAATGGATGGCGCCGGCATAATTGGATTTATGATCGGCATGGCGCTTATTTTTGATCCAGCCCGTCGCTTTGCCGCCTTCTTTGTCTCTATGCAAGCCAGTCTGATTATCCTCGACAGCCTACGTTCGCTCTACCGGGAGCTGCCGACGATCACCAATGCGCCCAATGCCATAGAAACGTTCAACCCCGCCGGAGATATCGCCCTACACAACGTCACCTTCCAATATTCCGAGAAACATCCCCTTTTCCGCGGCGTAAACATGACGTTTGAAGGGGGAAAAGTAACGGCAATTGTTGGCGCCACCGGATCGGGCAAAACCTCTGTTCTCAGCCTGATTGCTAGGCTCTATGATGTCAGTGAGGGGGTGGTGACCATCGGTGGCACCCCCGTCAAGGAACTACGCATCGATAAGCTGCGGCAGTCCTTTTCTGTGGTGGCACAAGACATCGTCATCTTTAACAGCTCGATTTACGAAAACATCCGTTACGTACGCCCGGACGCTACGGAAGAGGAGATTTGGCGCGCCGCAGAACTGGTTGGCATCGATCAGCTGATGCGTGATCGCGGCGACGCGCCTTTAGGCCCCAAAGGCTCTCAGTTGTCAGGGGGACAAAAGCAGCGCATCGCTATTGCCCGCGCTTTTCTCCGCTCCGCCCCGATTTTGTTGTTGGATGAAGCAACATCGGCCCTCGATCAGCGCACCGAGGAAAGAGTGCGCGACGCCATCCGCGAGCTCTCGAAAGACAAAACAACTATCATGGTCGCCCATCGCCTTTCGACCGTCACACATGCGGACAATATCTATGTGTTGGATGAAGGTACCGTGGTCGAAGAAGGCACCCACGCGGAGCTTATGGCAAAAGAAGGCCTTTATGCCGCGATGTTCAATGCCCAACGCAACAGCTATGGGTGAGCTGCAACATATCGGCTTCACTTAAAGCTGCCTGAACCGAGGATCTTATGTTCTAGATGACCTCATCAAAGGTGGGCCTGATGAGGCCAGCGTCGACTCCGTCCCCAACAACCTCGGCAAGAGCCACGCATGTAGAGAAGATCACGCTTCCGGTTGAGCGTTTTAATCGGAAGAAGAGTTGGCGCGCTTGCCTCAGAAAGATATCTGCCAGTCATGGTATCCCCCCGGGAGAAAATGCCCGCGCCCTGCCGCGCCGGGACGCCGCCATAGTAGGGAATGTTGCCACCGGCACCGAAGTAAAATTAAATCAATGTTTGACTGCTTCGGACGGCAATTGGTGCCGCGCTCGCGTGGGAGACACATCCATTTGGCTCGCGATGACAGCGCTCAGAATGGAAGAGTGGCCGATCGTCACCTTCCGTGTCCTCCAAATGCCGTGATGTAGATTTATACGCAGACGTGAGCCAGGCATGGATTGCGCTCCACCGCCTAGAACCGCTCACATCGCGCAGCGGGGTTCAGAGTACTGCCGGACTGATTTTGTTTAGGAGCTAAGGTCATTTTTCATGGCCCAAGCTTGAGCGTTCGTCGGCCCCTGCCCCCGCCATGATGGTTTTGGGCTCTATGTGAGAGACATCAAAAGGAGGATAGCCTGCTCACCAAAGGGTGCAATTTTTTGGCAAAATCCTCCTTTGTGATAGGAAGCACAGCGTTGCTCTAAGCCCTCTGCACAATTGCGCCTTAGCCCTCCTCCAGCGGATAAGTAAGAGACAGGTGGCCCTGCATGTAAGACCCGCCAACCCGCTTAGGAGATCGCAGAATGTCAGTTCAGATTGGCTCAAAAACCATCAACGGAGACATAGGCGATTGGGCAGGCAGCAGCCTACTGTTCACTGAAACAAGATCAGGCGGGTATTCTCTTTACGGGGAGACGTGGCCAGATGGTGTGGTCTTCGCAATCAGTGGCACCGCCCCCATTGGCGCAAACACCACAATCTGGCTTGATACGGATCTTGACCGATCAACCGGCCACCAAATTTGGGGGTTCACGGGGGGAACTGAATACAACATTCAAATCGCGTCAGACGGAACGGCGGCACTCTACTCTGGTGGCGCAGGCGAGACTTTTGTTGCTTCGCTCGACGTGCAATACAGCCCCGACAAAACCGTCATGGAAGTGGCAATCCCTTCTTTCGTGCTGCCATTGCAAGAGTATCTGCGCGTCTTTGCAGATGTGAATGATCAGTATTTTCTACCTGATGACTATTCAAACATCGACCTAATCGTCGGGCCGGGCGGGCAATCCGGACCCGTGCCCATTGCCGCGGGGCAGTTCACGCTCGATGGCGACTTGGCGGATTGGACCGGAAACGCGCCGCTCTATACAGCTGACGATGGCACGGTGCTACACGGCGCGATCTCGGAAGGCTATGCGGTTTTTGCAATCAATGCGCCTCTTCAGATCGGCCAAACCACGACGATTTGGCTCGACACAGACCTTGATCCTGCCACGGGGTATCAGATCTGGGGTTTTGCCGGCGGTGCAGAATACAACATCGAGATTGCCGCAGATGGCACAGCGGCTCTTTATAGCGGTGGCGCGGGGGAGGTCTTTGTGAGTGATCTCGAGCTGCGCTACAATGCCGATCATACCATCGCAGAAGTGGCTGTCTCCTTGGCCGATGCAGGTATTTCCGAAGCGGTTCGTGTTCTGGCAGACGTGAATAACTCGGTTTTTTTACCGGGGGATTATTCAAACACAGACCTTATTGTGGGGGAGACCGCTTCACCGGCTCCTATCGCCTTTGGCCCCTATGTAGTTGATGGCACTTTGGCTGAGCACCCGGCCTCAACTTTGCTCTATGCGACGGCCGACAATAGCGCACAGATTTTTGCTGATGTTGTAGAAGAAGGGGCCGTCTTTGGCCTTACGTCTGATGCAGGGATCAATGCTGGCACAACCATATGGCTGGATACCGACTTAAACCGCTCTACAGGTCATCAGATCTGGGGCTTTGCTGGTGGGGCGGAATACAACATTGAAATCGCCGAGGACGGGACTGCGGGCCTTTATACAGGGGGGGCGGGCGAAGTGTTCATCTCAGCCCTTGAAATCCGCTATGCAGAAGATGGGCGTTCAGCTGAGATCGCCTTGCCACGCAGTTCTGCCAGCTTTGAGACCCAAATACGCCTATTTTCTGATATCAATAATTCTATCTATCTTCCAGGGGACTATGCAAACGAAAACCTAATTGCGGGCACGTCCGTCAGTTTCCCGGATGCGCCTGATATTCGCGTTGGCATCGTCTATTCAGAAACCACGGCTGCAAACTACTTCAACATTACGAACTATGGTCAATTGATCATGTCCGCCCAAAACCAGGCGATGCAGTCAGGCCTTCCTTTTGATCTTTTGGATGAAACGGCCCTGACCGATGCAGAGCTTCTCGCGCAATACGATGCTTTGGTCTTTCCCAGCTTTGCCAATGTACGAGCAGATCAGGTCGATGAGATCACCCAGGCGTTGAGCCTTGCCGCACAAAGCGGAACCGGACTTATCGCTGCCGGCAATTTCATGACCAATGATGAGACCGGGGCAGCATTGGCCGGAAACTCCTATGCACGGATGCAATCTCTCCTCGGGGTCACCCTTGACGGGTTTGGCTCGACACAAGGGGTGGAAGTGATCGCAGGAGATGCAGGCCACCCAATACTTGAGGGCTATACCGCAGGGGCCTCAATCGACCGCTATGAGACATTGAGCTCCTATCTGCACTTTAAAGACATCACAGGATCAGCTGAAATTTTGTTTGATCAAGTCCTAACACAGAACGGTGTCAAGACCTCAGAAGAGGCCGTCATTGCCACAGAGATCAATGACAACCGCAATGTTCACTTCGCCACAGATGCAGTCATCGGCAACTCCAATATCTTGCATGAAGCCATAGACTGGGTCGCCAAAGACGATGTGGCCACAGCCGGCATCGGGCTGCAAATGTCGCGCAGCTCATCTCTTTTCTATTCGCGCAACGACATGGACCAAAGCCAAGAATATTATGACGTGGCTGTGTTGGATGAAGGAATCTATGATCGTCTCGTACCCATCCTGGCAGATTGGAAAGAGCGATATGACTTCGTGGGGTCTTATTACATAAATGTAGGAGCAAACCCACCAGACCAGCAGACCGATTGGTCCGTCTCTCTTCCCTACTACGATGCGATCCTATCCATGGGTAATGAGATCGGTTCACACAGCTACACACACCCAGAAGACACAAACCTCTTGAACGGCGACACCCCTGAATTGTTGGACTTGCTCGCGCGCATTGATCCGCGCGATCCCGATAGTCTTAACCCTTGGGAGCTATCCGTCTCAGAGCAGGAAATGCTGAACAATTCCTTCCGCTTCCAGTTTGAAACCTCTGCGCTTGAAATCGCTCAAAGGCTTGGCATCGATATCACGGGAGCCGCCGTGCCGGGTGCCCCCGAAACGCTTGATACATCGCTCGAGATCATCCGCTTCTTTGACTATCTGTCGGGGGGGTATTCTGGCGAAGGGGCCGGCTACCCGGGCGCCTTCGGCTACCTCACTCCTGACCAAAAAACAGTATATCTTGCGCCAAACATGAGCTTCGATTTCTCTTTGCTCGACTTTCAAAATCTTCCCCCGGAAGAGGCCGCAGCCGTGTGGGCTGCAGAGCTTGAAGACATCACCAACAATGCCGACACTCCTATCATTGCCTTTCCATGGCATGATTACGGGCCGACCGAATGGTCATTTGATAATGAATCCTCATCCTACACTTACGAACTGTTTGATGAATTCCTTGCCCTGGCACATGCCTCTGGAACCGAGTTCGTAACGGGCCAGGATCTCGCTGAACGTATTAAGACATTTGAAGCCAGCGAGCTCACACTCAACCGGACAGATAACAGCATAACTGCGCAGATAATTTCTGGTGATGCTGCAGGACGTTTTGCGCTGGATGTCGGCGAACAAATCAGCGCGGTATCGGGCTGGTATGCATGGGAAGGCACACAGGTTTTTCTGCCCCAAGGCGGGGGGCAGTTTGATATTACCGTAGGCGGAGCGGTCGAAGACGTAACGCGTCTGACCGCACTTCCGGACCGATCAGAATTGGTGTCGCTCAGCGGTGATGGGCGCAATCTTCTCGCCGAAATCAACGGCGGGGGGGATTTGTCTCTCAATCTCGGCGCTGATTGGGGTGATGGAAATGTTATTATTCGCGGTGCGCTCACTGCCCGCCAAGTGACGTCCGAGGGGATGACGCTGGTGTTGGAAGAGGGGCTGAACGCACTCTCAGTGGACTATGTCGAGGGCAGCACAGCAGGCACATCTGCCAATGAGATTATGATTGGTGGCTCTGCGGATGATATGCTTGCCAGCCAGGGCGGCTCGGATGTGATGATGGGCGGCGCGGGAGAGGATGTATTTGTCATCAAGATGGAGTCCGCTGGCACAAAGGTGTTGGATTTCGATCCTCTTGTAGAACTCCTTGTGTTGGATTGGCGCTCTGATGCAGCAACCTCCCCCTGGCAAACCGAAGAAGATATCCTCAACGCATTTGTAGATTACGAGACAGGAACGAGACTGACCTTTGGAGACGATTATCTTGTCGATCTTGTCGGTCTTGAGCGTGCCCAACTCGATACGAAAAACTTCCAGTTCAATGATGGGTCATGGATGCTGTGATAGACAGCATATGGCGAAGGAGAGCACAATGAAGGGACGTATTCTCACCACTGGTGGGGCAGGATACATCGGCTCGCACACCACAGTGGAGCTTTTGAAAGCTGGTCATTCTGTCGTCATTCTCGATAATTTTGAAAACTCTGATCGTGATCGGGTTGCACGAATACCGTTGATTGCAGGCACCGCCGATGTGCGGTTGGTGGAAGGTGATGTGCGTGATGCACAGTTGATGGCGGACGTGCTAAAACGCCACAAGATTGACGCGGTGATACACTTTGCTGGTAAAAAGGCTGTGGGGGAATCCGTCGCCAACCCGCTGCTCTATTATCATGACAACATTACCGGTGCGGTATCAGTGCTTTCGGCAATGCGGGAAGTCGGATGCAAAAATCTAATTTTCTCATCTTCGGCCACGGTCTACGGCGATACTGAGATGCTTCCCACCTGCGAAACAGCTGCCACCTCTGTCTCTAGCCCCTATGGGCGGACGAAGCTCATGATCGAAGAGATCATTGACGACACCGCAGCTTCTTTGGCCGCCTTTCAGGCTATTTCGTTGCGCTATTTCAACCCGGTCGGAGCCCATGCATCCGGGTTCATTGGAGAGTGCCCCCGCGGTGTGCCAAACAATCTCTTTCCCTATATCGCCCAGGCCGCAGCAGGGATCAGAGACTATGTGCAAATCCATGGCAGTGACTACGAGACCTGCGATGGCACGGGTAGCCGCGACTATATCCATGTCGTTGATCTTGCGCGCGGACATGTCGCTGCGGTAGAGCACCTGCTTTCATCTTCGGCAGATTATGCGCCTCATCGCAAAGTCAACCTGGGCACGGGTCAGGGGCATACGGTGCTGCAAGTGCTTCACGCCTTCTCCAAAGCTTGCGGGTTTCAAATTCCTTATCAGATTGGTCCGCGCCGCCCGGGCGATGTTCCGGCTTCACTGGCAGACCCATCGCTCAGTCTTGCTTTGTTTGGTTGGAAGCCTGAGCTCGATCTCGAAGAAATGTGCCGTGATCATTGGAATTTTCAAAAGCGTGAGCGTGACAAGTCGAACATTGGCATGCGCATGCCCCCTGTAACATATAAAGCCACATCCGATCACACAGACCCGCACAGAGCCCACCAGCTGACCTCTGGCAGCCGAAACGTCCTTAATTGAAGAGGTTTCTCGGTTTGTTTGCCGCAGCAGCGGCTGCATTGGCCTCTCAGCCCGGCCAAGCCTGCCCAGAACCGGCTGATAACAGAACCGCCCGGCTCACTTCGGCGCTCAAATCCGGCTATGGTGTTCAATACTGGGGGGCTTCGTTTCAGGCGGAAACACTGGCGCAGGCACCGCATGGTCTTTTGATCATCGAAGCGACAAAAATAGGCGCAGCTGATACGTCAGATGGGCGTGAAGTCACCTTCACCGCAGAAGAAATGGAGCGGGTTCGCCGTCAAGGTGAGCGGCCCGTATTGGCCTATCTGAACCTCACCGAGGTAGAGCCTTGGCGCGATTACTGGCCTGAAGACGGGAAAACGCCACCGTGGCTTGGACCCGAAACATCAACTGGCGACAAGCTCGCCGCGTTTTGGCGAAGCGAATGGCGAGAGATACTTCGGCGGCGTGCCATCCGCTTGATGAACACGGGCGTCGACGGTCTTTTCCTTGATGACGCGCTAAATTACTTTGTAGCGGGTTCGTTAAAAGGCAGAGCGCCAGGCATGCCTTCAGATGTGCCAGAAGCGGCTGAGATCATGCTGTCTCTCGTTCAAGAAATAGCAACCGAGGCCCGTACAGTACGCTGTAACGCTCTAATTATTGTAAATAATGGGGTATTTGTCGGCCGAGATGCCGGACCCGAAAACCTGGCTGCATTCGATACATATCGTGCTGCAATCGACGGTATTATGATCGAAGATGGGTTTGGCGGCGCGGATACCCCTGTTTTGCACACCGCTTTGCAAGAAGACTACCTTGCCAAAGGTATCCCAGTCCTCTCGCTGGATTTCACCTCAAAAGCCCAAACCGAAGACATGGTTAAGAGAGCCCGCGTCAAAGGTTATGCGCCCTATATTGTTCCGGATGGCAGCTTCTCTTCACTTGAACCGCCCGTCGCGGAGGCGCCCTAACGTCGCGCTCTTTGGTTATGGAAATGCATCACGCGCCGCCGGGGAACCCCCCCCTTGCGACAGGCTCTTGAGGTCAAACGCAGTGCCCGCCTGTGCCTGCAGACGGTCAAAATATTCCGTACCATGCAACCTAAGCGCAAGGGCATGCCACAGCATCTGGTCATGTGTCGTTTGCGTGCTCCGCTGCAAGGCAAAAAAAGCTTCATCTGGGCGCTGCCGTGTCAGCGCCCACGCCGCTTCCACCAGAGGAGCGCCTTCAAGATACGCGGGTGTCAACCAGAGTTGGTAAGGCAACAACGCGCCCTCGCCATCGTATCGTATGAGAGGCAAAAACCCGTTCTTTGGCGGTTGTTCTTGTACCGGCATTTGCTGCAGCAGATGTTTGAGAGGGCCAGTGTCACCACTTCTATCGGCGTAAAGTACAACTGCCTCCCACTTTTCGGGGGTCATCGAGCCAAAATCCACCCAGGGCTGAAGCATTAAGCGGGCAACGTCGTAAAGTCTCACTTCCGTAAATGTTTTTGCTAAAAGAGCCCGGGCTTCCGGGACTTGGGAGACCACAGCTGCGGCAAACGTCTTTGCGAGACGTGGCCGCACCGTCATCACTTTGGCGATAGACATTGTCACGGCCGGCCCATCTGGTCTTATAAGCCAAGTGGCGGTAGTTTGGATCAACAGATCCGATTGCTCTGTGCTAAGAGCTAACGCGGCAAAGCGTTCTGCTAAAGCAGGTGCGTCCTGCCCTGCCAGTGACAAAGCGGAATGCGCCACCTCCAATGCCTCCGCGGTCGCGCCATCAGCGGCCATAAGATCAACCAACCGCATGCGCTCCGAGGCTGACAACTCTGTCACAGGGACACTGGAGAGGGTTTTACGCTCTGCGGCCCTATCCCCGAGTTGGCGGTAGATATCGGCTAATTTCTGGCGCTGCCTGTCGTTGGGCACAAGGCTGTGAGCTGCGGCAAGGTAATCTGCTCCCTGTCGCAGATTACCGGAGCGGAACGCAAGATCGGCACGAGCGGCCGCAATACTGGCTGTCTGTCCGGTGCGCGCTATGAGACCTGCCAGCAGTCTATCGGCCAATGCGCCGTTGCCTGCTGCTGCCGTCAACTCCGCTTGTCGAAAAGCAAGAGGGGGTGAAAGAGGTTCTTTTGCCGCATTGAGCAAGTTAAGCGCTTGCGCCTCAGACAATGACGTCAGGCGCGCCTCTTGATCTAGCTCTCCTTGGGGCACCAGAAAAAAAGCGGCCCCCACGCCAAAAGCCACAAGCAGGACAAGAGGTAACACGACATCACGGTCCCGCATTAGGGACACCCGACCGACAAGGTTAGCCCCATTGATGTTACAGAATGGTCCGGCACCATAAACTGCCATAAATTCGGCCCCGACGGAAAAACGGTTAAACGGTCCTGCTCAAGCCAGATCTCGGGTTTGAACGGTGCCCGGACGGTGATTTGGCCTGAGCCTTCGACCAGAGCCGTCGTTCGACACCCGTGACGGTCCAGGCGTTCCAGCGTTGGGCCTGCCTCAACCAATTCGATTGCCTGCAACGCCGTATCTGTAATGCTGAGCTCCGGACCTAAAGCGATCACAGCCGTTTCAGCGCCCGGATCCAATGCGATAAACAGCGCAGGGCCCACCTTCCAAGAACCCAACACAGCAGTGCTGCGGCTCATATCCAGAGTTAAACTTCCTGGGCGATCAAAGCGCAATGTGTGCAAGGCACCGCGATTGGTGACCCGCCACATATAAGAGCCGAGAGGCTCGATACGGGTAGACACCGCACCTTTGAGCAGCTCAGCGTATTGCGCCACACTCATCGCAGCCCGATCTTTTGACGCATGCAGCGCCCGTACCTCAACCACAGCTGCTCGTCCGGCCTCTGTCAGCAAATCTTGCGCGCCCACCACGAGGGTATCTGGCGCGAACGGCCAAGGCGCACCGCTCCTTGCGACCGCGGCGGCGCGCGCATACAATCCAGTTGGATCTCCAAAGCCTGAGGACCCTATAAGCGGAGCGACTGCGACTTGATCAGCCAGAGGGGATGCATCTCGCTCTCCCTGGCTTGCGGGTAAAAGCCGAAGAACAGCAGGGGATCCAAAAGACAAAAACCCATCGGTCTTGCTAAGGGGAAGACTATGGACGTGACGTGCCTCTTTCAGGGCGCTTACTGCGGCTGCAGCACCGGGCTCATCGGAAGGCCCCTGGATAGAAGGCTCCGACCACCCAAAGGTAATGGGGGCGCCTTTTGCCTCGAAGATCTCGCGCGCGAAAGCGTAGGCCGGGATGCCAAGGGACGCGCCCCCTGAAGGCGGGGCGCGAAGCTGCCACCCCTCTGCAAGCAGCATTGAAAGCGCGATGCGACGCCCTTGGAACATTGCAAGGTCTGGTACCGGAGTGAGACCTGTGCCCGTATAAGACGAAAAAACACGCGCAAGATCGACCGCGGTGGCCGCCCCTTCTGCGCGATCCGCCAAAAGCCAGTCCGAGAGCCACGTTTGAACACCGCGCTGAAACCCCAACGCACGCGGCATTTCATCTTCCCCGCTTAGCCGCACAATCGGCACGCCCCCTGGGGGCGCCACAGGCGCTACAACCAAGCCCGGGGGCACTGTGATTGGCCTTTCGGGCATCCAGTCTTGTGCAGCCTTGATCTTATCACGCGCGCCATCGTGCAAGATTGCCGCTCGCGCCCGGTCTACGCCGAATTGATGCCAAAGAGGGGCGCCGCCTATTTCACCGATCGCCACATGGGGCAGCGCTCTGCCACACTCCCTCTCTCTTGCGGTCAGCCAATCTTCTAGCGCTTGGGGGGCGGGCACATCCGAAGAAAACCAGCTTATGACACCAGCAATAGGGGCTGTCTCAAAGGCCGCAGGAAGCGGTGATGCGACATCCACATAAAGAGGAAACAGCCCTTTTTGAGCCAAAGGTCCTGCCAGATTGCGCGCTATGCGACTCGTTTCCAAAGAGGTCTCTTCGCGCCGATCGACCAGTGCAATCACACGGTTCGGCAAAGCCAGCTCCCCCACGCAGGCTGCTTCTAATGCGCGCGGAGACCACCAGATCGCGAAAAAGAGTGACACCCCCAGCCAAAAGTACGCCATCGATGCACCTTTCGAATTATAACTTCTAGATGAAACGGGCGAGACCCACCTTATGGAGGATTGTGGAAAGAATAAGGCAGTCATAAAATGTAAAAACTTTTTGCTTAAGACGTTAGGGCTTCCCTTCGTATTGAAAGGACCAGCATGCTAACCGCGACGCTTTCCAAAGCTGGACTGGGCCTTGTGGCATTGGTGGCAGTGGGTGGCATCGAAAACTTGCCAGCGCTCGCCACCCGGATCCCCGCCAAAACAGCTTTAACTCATTTGGCGGCAGCAGACCATACAGCACCAGTCCTTGCCACCCGCACCGATCCCGTTTTCGTAAACACCGCGGCGCGCTCTTTTGAAAAACCGCCAAACGTAATTGAGACGCCTTTCACCAAGAAATCATGCGATCGCAGCGCCTCAGAAGCCGACCTCGTCGTACCCGGAGACCGCCTCACATTGCGGGTCTTCGCTCGGGCGGCCAACAGCGCTGAACGCTTTGAACGACGTGATCTCTCTGGCACCTTCACCGTGGATGCAGCAGGAGAAATCGCGGTGCCTGGTATCGGCCGCCTGCCCGTGGCCGGGCAGGGACCGGCATGTCTGGAAGGCCCTGTAAGCACGGCTTTAGAAGCCGAAATGAATATCTCGGCCACCGTCACAGTATCATTCGATGCACGGCCGCCCGTCTTGATACAAGGCACCGTAATCTCGCCGGGAAGCTATGAGTTCACCCCGAACCTCTCCGTGCGCGCGCTCTTGGCCAAAGCCGGTGCAGGCGGTGGCACGGCAGATACGGCCCTGTATCGCGCTTTGGATGCCCGCAGCCGTGAATTGCGAACCTTGCGAGCGGGGCTCATGTTGCGCCACGCCCGCCTGACAGCACAGCGTGCCGGCGTGCAAGATTTGAACCTTCCATCTGATCGGATCAAGTCACTGAACACTCAGCTGGGTCGCGACCGTGTCCATGGTGAGACTGCCGTTCTCCAAGCCGCTCTTGCGGAAACAGCGCTGCGTAAGGCGCGAGATGTCGCCCTACGCACCGATCTAGAGAGCACATTGGAAATCGCCAAAACGCGGCGCAATTTGGTACGCTCCCGCTATGAGCAGCTAAGCCGTCAGCGCGATCAATTAGAGACCGACATCGGTGCAGACTGCCGGGGGCGCTGTGGCACCAGCCGCAGATATGACGAACTGCGTTTTGACAACCTCAACGGGCGGCTTGGCGACCTTGATCTTACCGTGGAAGATGCAGAAAGCCGTGTCATTGAAGCCCGTCATGCCCTTGATCGCCATGACCGTGACGTGGCCTTTTCTTATGCGCAAGCGGATAGCAAACTTGCCCTCTCGGTGGCCGAAACCTTGGCAGAGCGCAACGCGTTGGACGCAGAAATCGTATCCGTCGAAGCCCAGATCATGGATCTTGGCGGTTCGGCAGATAGCACCATTCGCGTAGAACGACGCCGCGGGTCGCAAATCCAAACGCTTGAAGTCCACAAAGATTTCCCCTTACTGCCAGGAGACCTTGTCATTATCGGGCCGCCCGATGATACAATTCTTGTCTCTGCTGAGGACCATTAGGAATGAGCGCTACGCGACTGCAAAGCGACACCGTTCATCAAACTCCCCGCCCCCGCGAAACCTTTCAACGGGGATTGCTGGGATCGGTTGTCTTGCTGCTGATCATCGCCGGCGCAGAAATGCTGTTTCTTGAGCCTGGCTATTTCGACAATCTAGCCCTGCATCCCTTCTGGATTGTGATCATCATTGCTGCGATGCAAAATGGCGTCGCCGTCGGGGCCATGACCAGTGTCATCGCCACCCTCTTGGTCGGCCTGCCCGATCGCCTCATTGATGAAAGCGCTACCGTTTACGCAGCCCGCGCGGCAGTGCTCCCTTTACAGTGGTTTGTCGTCGCCCTGATCATCGGCTTCTACCGGCAAAGAGAAATCGAAGAGGCCGACGGTTTACGCGCCGAAGTCGCCCGGCTTGAAGGGATATCGGCCAGCCTTGCTGATGAGGTAGAACGTATGGATAGCATGGTGGCGACGCTGGAAAGCGAAGCCGCATCGCATTTGGCCCCAGCCCCCCCTACCGCTCCCAAAGAAGACCTTTTCCACCGCGCCCTGCCCGAACTTGCGGCATTGGCAGGATCAAATGGCGCAGATCTGCCGCACAGCTTTGAAGACGCCGCCGACGCCCTTTTTGAAGGTCCGGTGGCCTTAGTCGTCTCGGCCCAAGGGCGCGGTGAGTTTGTGATCGGAACAGCCCCTGAGAATGAGACTGATGCCATCACTTTGGCCCAGCTGATCTCAAAAAACCTTAAAGGTCAAAAAGGCCGCTCACAGACAATATTGCTAAAGGACCTAGGGGTCACTCAAGAGGGCGCGGTGCGGGTCGCCCGCCAGAGACCAAGAACACAGAACGATATGTCGGCCTTGGTGATCTTTTATGCGCCGGACCGCGAAAGCGCAGATGCCGCGGCGGCCAGCATAGAAATCATATCAGAACTGTCCCGCATTGCCATTGAGCGCCTGAGCCGCGAACTGGAGGCGGAAGAAGGCCGTCAGGCTGATACTTGGGATCGTGAATAATCCCATCCCATTGCAACGGGCCTGCGCAATTTGCATGACGCTCATTGGACTGGCCACAGCACTCATTGCGCTCAAGTTCGGTCTTTGGGTTGCGGTGGTTCTATATGCAGGCTTGGTTACAGCTCTTGTAAGCACATTGATAATCCTCGACCGTCCCGCCGCCATCTTATTTGCCATATCCGCGGTGACCCTCGGTCCGCTTTGTGGTCCAGTCTTACTCTTGGTGACAGGGCCCTTGCGTTGGACCGCACAGCCCACCCCAAAGCCGATCCTTTCCGCGCCAACACGCGCAGAGCGTATCGCTCAAGACATTGCCCAAGGGCGCCGACCGCTGATGCGCGACCGAGCCGTCTTACCGCTTGTGACGGTATTTTCTTCGGGAAACCTACGCGACCAGCAAGCCGCTTTGGCGGCCATTGCACGTTACTTTACTCCGGAGTTGCGCCCCGCTCTAGACCGCGCTCAAGCCTCTGACATCCCTGCCATACGCGCCCAATCTGCTGCCGTCTTAACACAGCTGCGTGACATTTACGCTCATCGCGCCCGAAAGGTGATGACAAAAGAAACCGATTTGAGCGCCTCGGCGCTGGCCGCCGAAGTCCAAACGATTTCAAAGTCGGGATTTGTGGACCGACAAACATTGTTGGACCTTGAGCGGATCGCGCATAGTGCGCCGACTTGCCCCGATAGGGTGCCAACATGACTGCGCAAGACAAAGCGGACGTCTGCATCGTCGTCGAAGGATGCTACCCCTTTATCACAGGGGGCGTTTCTTCTTGGCTGGACTGGCTCATTCGCGTTCAGCCCGACCTTACGTTTGCGATCGTGGCGATCACCGCAGATCACCATCCCCGCGAGATCAAATATGAGCTCCCCCCAAATGTCTCTGATTTTCGTGTTCTACCATTGGCACCTGAGGCCCGCCGGCCACGTATTGGCCGCCCATTAATTGACGGCCAGATCTATGGTGAAGCTCTCCAGCGTTTTTGGGGCGCGGCCGATGGGGACGCTTTTGAAACGCTTTGCCAAATCGCGACCACCCCCATAGGACGCAACCTACCCGCTTTGCCCTGGAAAATAGCGCAGCCCGACCATGCTGACTTTATCTCCTCGCAACCCGCTTGGGAGGCGCTCAATATCTGCGCGCGCGCGCTGGCCCCTGAGGCCTCCTATAGCGACACATTCTGGGCCTGGCGCACCCTCGTAGGCGGCGTAATGTCTATTTTATCGGCCCCCCTCCCCCAAGCAAACATCTATCATGCGATATCAACAGGGTATGCCGGACTTTATGCCGTTCGCGCCGCCCGCGAGATGAAAGCACGTTCGGCCATAACCGAACATGGCATCTATACGAATGAAAGACGGATTGATCTGCTGATGGCCGAGTGGTTGGAGGATCGCATTCACAAAGGGTTTGCCGTTCATGACAGGCGTCGCGACGTCCGCGATCTATGGACCCAGATGTTTGATAGCTTTGCCCAAGTCGCCTACGCTCAGGCGGATCGCATCACAACGCTCTACGGGGCAAACCAAACTTTCCAGCGCGCCTTGGGCGCGCGTGACGACCAGATGTCGATCATTCCCAATGGCATCATGTTGGAAAAATTCGAAGGGCTCTGCCCTGTACAGAATAAAGCCCGCCCTACCGTGGGTCTTATCGGACGGCTGGTGCCCATCAAGGACATCGAAAACTGCATCCGCGCCGCCGCGGTCATCCGCCAAGCGGTATCAGACGTGGAAGTGCTGATTATCGGCCCAACCGACGAAGACCCAAGCTATTTTGAAGCATGCAAACGCCGCGTAGCCGAACTACAACTGGGCGATACCGTGCGCTTCACAGGCCGCATGAACATCTTTGAAATTCTTCCCTTTCTTGATGTCATGCTCTTAACCTCAATCAGTGAAGCCCAGCCCCTCGTCTTGCTCGAAGCTGGCGCCGCGCGCATACCTTGTGTGGCAACCGACGTGGGTTCGTGCCGAGAAATCCTGGAAGGGACGGCAGAGGAGGTCCCTGCTCTCGGGAGAGGTGGCTTTGTGGTGCCGCCAATGGACCCGGAGGCTCTGGGTGCCGCCGTCATTCGCTTGCTGTCCAATGACGCCCTGCGCAAGTCCTGCGGGGAAGCATTGCGCAAACGTGTGGAAACCAGCTTCACCTCGGAAATATCCGCCGCTGCATATGGGGCTCTTTATCGCGAGCTGTCTCCATGAACCCTCGCTGGATAAACAGACTTCATGAGGCCACGGCCAAGACAAATTCGTGGCTTGATGGACCGCTACTGACTCCAATACGCAAGGTTCTGGAAGCCCTGATCGTCGCAGCAGGACCATGGGTTCTCGCGGTTGTGACGCTGGCTTTAATAGGGCGGACTGCTGAACGGTGGCTTACCCCAGAAGCTTTGGAAGATATCCGTCTTACGGTGGTATATGCCTTTATGATCGCCCCTATGGTGGCGGCCCCCCTTGGAGTGACCGCGGCACGTTTGATCACCAGTGCTGCAGAACCGCCTCCTCACGATTCTGGCGTAGCGGCGCTTATGCTCGTCACCTGCGGACTGGCCGGCATCACGGCTCAAGCCTTGGCTGTAGTGGTGGTATTTACCTTGGGGTTGAGCGATCCTGAGCTCGCGCTGGCCTTTGTTGTCTTAACATCCTCCTCCGCTATGATGTGGACAGCATTTACCATCATGAATGCCTGCCGGCTTCGCCCGCATCTGGTTTTATCATTTGCCGCGGGCATGGTGCTGGCTCTGACATTGTGCCAGTTCAGTATCCAAATCTCCATCAGCGGCGCCCTTCTCGTGTGGTGCTTCACCGCCGGAATCGCCCTCTCTTTTGCTCTTTGTTTGGCCCCATTCTGCGCTATTGGTCTACAGCCCGCTTTACTTCGCAAGACAGTCGTTGACCTGAGAAAAACCGCAAGGGCTACCTGGCCCCTCGCCGCCGGGGCTTTTTTGGCAATCACTGGAATTTGGGCTGATAAATGGATTGCTTGGGCCGGGCCCAATGGCTTGGTTTCAACGGCTGGATTCGCACATTCTCCGACGTATGACAGCGCTTTGTTTCTTGCGCATCTTTCAGCCGTTCCCGGCCTCGCCGCCCTGACTGTTCATTTTGAAAGCCCTGCCCGTCATGCAATGGCACAATTCCAAAGCATATTGACCAATGGCGCTTCGCTGAAGGCCGCAGAGCAGGCTGGAGAAGCGCTGTCCGTAAAACTTTGGAAGGGCATTCATCGCACCTTGTTGACGCAACTCGCCCTCTCGGGCCTGCTTCTTTTACTAGCCCCTGCTGCCGCATCTCTCGCGGGCCTTTTGCTCGACCAGTTTTTAATCTTACGGACTGCGCTTATCGGCTCGCTGCTGCACATTTTATTCCTATCCACCTCAGCGGTACTCATTTTGTGCAATCGCAAACAGGCCTTCTTGACCTTACAGTTGTTGTTTCTGGCGACGAACGTGGCGGGTACGGCGATTCTATCTGCTGTCTATGGCACGACCGCGCTTGGCTTCACCATCGCCTCAGCGCTGGCGAGCATCGCCGCCACCATATACGCTCACGCTACACTGCGCGATGTTTTGCGGCATTGTTATCTCACCGGAAACGAAGCTCTCTTCCACAAGTAAGTAAATATAATTCTTTAAAAACAAGATATTAAGTGAATTTTTTTTACGCATACAGGCCGCAACGCGGCCTGTTTGGGCCATCCATTCCCTCGTGAACGTTGATTTTCAAGCCTCATTATGGGCATAATGGCGCTACAGTCTTAGCCAATTTTCATCGCTATCTGATACTTTTTAACAGGCCCAGTAGATCTGATTACAATGGACAATGGCACTCGGCTACATTCCAGAACGCCTGCCTAGTCCAAAGGTATTGATACATGTCAGATCAAGAGCCCTTCATTATACTGCTCGATACACTGCCCTTCAGGCGGGCAGCATACGCCAATCAGCTGAGCGCTTGGGCTGCACCAAATGGCTTTGCTATCCGGGAATGCACCGAACTGAAAATGAATGCCTGCGCGCCCGCTCTCACACTCATCGTTTTAGGATCACAGCGCATTGGAAGCGTCGAGGGGCGCGCGCGTATTGACGCGGCAATGCGCATATCAAACAAGCCGGTGGCCGTGATTGTTGATACTCAATCCGCTGAATGTATCAATGTCGCTTTGGACGTGGGCTTGCATGGCGTGTTGAATGTCTCAGAGACACCTGAGGTTCTCTCCGCAGCGCTTGGCTTCATTATCGCAGGCGGGCGTTATGTCCCACATATGCGTGCCTCTGAGGCTGCTCCTTCAGAAATGTCCTATTTGCCGCAACCAGCGGATACGACTTTGACGCCGATCCAAGTGCTTGGCGAGGAAAGCTTCGACAATCCTGACCTCACCCGCCGTCAGTATGAAGTTCTCTATGGTCTTGCAAATGGCCACTCTAACAAAGAGATCGCCCGAGATTTGGCACTTTCTGAAGCCACGGTAAAAAGCCACGTACGTCAAGTCATGCGCAAACTGCATGTCGACAACCGGACCCAAGCCGCTTTGCTCGCCAGGGATCTCTTAAGTACGCCAAATGCCCAAAACTTCTATGTGCAAACCTCACTGACATGACGTTCATAAACACGTAGATAGCTACAGCGCATACTTTAGAAAGACGCTCACCGCCGCGCCTTCATCAAAACGGGCGCCGGCACGGCCGTAGATCGTTGCCGGGGTATAATGCAGGCCGCGCATCAGAAAATCTTCACCGAAGCTGCCGTTCACCAGATCTCTGTGATGCTGCGGTGCAATACGACAGACCGGACCTTCATGCATGGCGCAACACCCTCAAGTAAGACGCGATCGGTGTGACCCCATCGGTATGAGGAGCACTCTGATTCAAATTGCGCACTTTTCCCAACAAAGCTGTGGCGCAAAGCGCATGCGCGTGGTTTGCGACATTTCAACCTGGGTTTCTTCGAGGCCCACGTTCAGTATCGGCTTATGTGTAAAGGAGGTCTCTACCAAGATGACGCGATCACCTTGTGAAAGTGTGCATTCCTTTTCTATGACCTTCTGTGGCTCTTTATAGCCTGGGGTCATGTCGAAAAATTGTCGCGCAAGGGAAATGTGTTGTTAATATTCTGGCATAAACTAGGCAGCCCATCCTTGATGCAAAGGAAGGCCTCTACAGGATCTCATGCTGAGCATTTTCGCCGTAGAGAAGCATTGTGTGAGGGATACTTGAGCTGCGCATCTTGTTGAGCTCAAGGCATGAGGCGCCGCCTAGTCTCTTAGACGTTTGCCTCATTCATTTTCTGCTGCTTCATTTTATAGTCAACCAGGGACAGCATGACACTGTTTGTGTGGTTTCTCATCGGATTGTAAAACACCTCGATGTAGTCGGAACACGTCCTGCCCCGCTGCGTAGCGGGCGTCCTCGGTGGGGAACGACCCCCGTGTTCTTATCGTTTTTTGGCTTCCACAGTTCAGGCCTTCGATCACGTTCGAGGTACAGAGGGATCGCCAGATGAAGGCGAAGAACCCTCGGCCAGGCCGGTGCGAAGGAGGCATGTTTCCCGCCCCATTTTTCCTTGAAGACATTTGATAAACGCATATCCGTCGCCATCCATGCGTTACCGCAGACAAAAATGGCCAGCGTTTTGCACAGCGAGAAGTCGACGCGCCAAGCAAGCAGCACAAGAAACCCAACGCCAAGCTCCTTTCGTCCAAACACACTGGATCCTTAAGCGTATTCGCTTATAACCGATCCATAAGGAGTAGATATGTCATCATTCAAACCCCCTCTATTCCTACTGGCCGCCACCGGCGTTGTGATCGCGGCCTGTACAGTGCCCTCAATGCCTGAAGCGCCTGATGGTGCCAAATTCTACGCTGAAAACTGCGTTTCGTGTCATGGAATGTCAGGGCGAGGAAACGGGCCTTTAGCTAAAGAACTCGATGCATCCCCTACAGACTTGACGCTTCTGGCCCGCAAGAATGGCGGGAATTTTCCGCGTGCATGGGCATTGAGCTATATTTATGGCCACCCAGAGCAGCGCGACTTGGGCCGCGTTATGCCACAATTTGGCGGGGCAATGGCAAACGATACGGTGCCCGTCGAGATAAATGGCATTCTAACGCCCACGCCGCGGGACCTGGCGGGATTGCTTGTCTATCTGGAAGGCATCCAGCGTTAAAATCCGCGGCACCTCAAATGCCTCTATTGTTCGTTGAAAGGCTGCAAATTTAGGCCCTGCTTCAATCGGGCGGCTTTACGCGAGTCTTTTTCGATAGCGCTCAGCCACGCTCTCCCCCCCGCCAGGGCATCGCGACAGAAAAGGTCTAGGGACACCTGGAGAACTCGGTTCTTATGGGTGCAATGCGCCTCAGAATCTAAGACAAAAGCATACCGGCTGAGGACATTCGCACTGGCATGTGGCCACGTGGCGTTGGCTTCTAGGCCTTGATAAAGCATCGCGCATTTCAACGCATAGCAATCACTCCCAGACAGAAATGTACGCGGCCCCGATAAGAGGCTTGTTCGATACTTCCCTCCGACCCACTGATCAAACCACTCAGAATACCTTTGGCGCGGCTCAAGCTGTGGACTTTCAACAGCACCAGCCATCTCAGGCAGAACAAGGGTGAGACAGATCGCAGCATGCCTGTTCTCACCTTCTATGCATTGTTCAAGAGAGGCCAAGAATGCGCGCATAGGGCTCCCTACCGAGAATGTCTTTGCCCGCACCTGGGGCATATCAAAGTGGCATCAACCCAGGTTTCGTTATCTGCCTGATAAAAGCCGTGACCGAAAACCCAACAGAGAGGTCGAAGCAACCAGGATTTTGCTCCCTGCGCCCTGTCAGACTCTTTCCAAGTTAGCCGCGCCATCTTCTTCTCCCCTATGGCTAAGCGAGCGCCGAGATCAAAGCGATGAAAAGCACAATACACGCTACCTATTCATAACCGATATTGAAAGCCACTGACGCCATAAACCCCACCGCAGAACACCCAATCGTCACTCGGATCTCTCCTTTTGTTCAAGGCTAATGCCCGCCCGATCCGCAAGCGCACGGATCACAAGAGCGGCATCTGACATAATGTTGCCTGCCAAACGCGGACTACAAGAAATATCTTCCGCCCTCATGTCTTCCAAACACCCTAGAACCTCTGCTAGCGTTGCTGGCTCTAGAGGCGCCTCTCCAAGCGTCATGTTTGTTCGCTTTGGCACCTCTTTTTACATGCCCCCATTCAATCATAGATGTTTCTTGCAAAGATGCCCCGGCGGATTTCGAATGACCTGGGCCAAAAGCCTATCCAAGCTACAAGCACTGACGCAAACGTGGGGGGAGCTTGGTGCAACCCACAGTTTGAGCGCCAACTTTCCTTTGGACGCTCAAACGGTAAACTTGTATAGAAGCCTAGACTGGCCAAGACATCCGGCGCTTTGGAAACATATCAAAAAAAGTCATCAAATGAAGCTCCTTATCCTTATGTCGGCCTTGCTCCTTTCAGCTTGCGCCTCCTACGAAAAAGGGGAACTCCCCCTGATGCGCGATCCAGCAACCGGCGAAATGCGCCCCTGTGGGCACATCGGCATTTTAGGAGACTGCAAGCACTACATGTGAAGAGGTCTTAGGTTCAATGCCGACCGGCTGACCTTCAAACTGACCGTTTCCAGTAGATACAATAATGTTACCATTCTCCAAGGCACGAACAAAAGCGCCCTGAATCTGAATATATTTACTAACTAAAATAGTTCGGACCATCGGGAATTTCCTAACAACTAATAGCGCTTACTATACCCACTGGAGCGAACTGCGTAAAGCTACCAGCCACGCTAAACAGTGCACGTCTCTCGCTAAAATTTATGGGCAGCCCTTGGTTCCTGCTCTCCACAGGCTACCCCTAGAAACGCTCAAAGAGGATCAGAAAGAAATCCACTTTGTCATCAGCCCTTCGCACCCTGTCCGCGCGCATAGACATCCTCATAGCGGATAATATCATCCTCGCCGAGATAGCTCCCCGTCTGAACTTCAATCAAAACCATCGGCACTTTGCCGGGGTTCTCCATCCTATGTGTGGCCCCCAAGGGAATATAAACCGACTGGTTTTCACTCACCAACTTCACCTCATCCCCGATGGTTACCTTGGCTGTACCCTCCACCACGATCCAGTGCTCAGAGCGATGGTGATGACTTTGCAGGCTAAGCGCAGCGCCAGGGTGCACCGAAATCTTCTTAACTTGAAACCGTGAGCCCACCACAAGACTTTGGAACCATCCCCACGGGCGGTAGTCGCGCGGCAAGGTCTCCGCTTGAGCAGCTCCCTTAGCCTTCAAAGCAGCGACCGCTTTTTTGACGTCCTGTGCACGGTCTTTGTGGGCCACGAGCACCGCATCGGGCATCGCCACCGCAATAATATCGCGCAGCCCAATCCCAACAAGATGTTGTTGCGGATCTTCTGCACGCAGCAATGTATCATGACAATCAATCGCCGTCGCCGACTGCGACACCACCAAACCAGACTCGTCGGGCCCGGTTTCGCGCCAGACGGCATCCCAACCCCCCAAATCCGACCAAGCGCCTCCGTAAGGCACCACTGTAAGATTTTCAGCCCTCTCCATGATCGCATAGTCAATCGAGTCTTCCGCAACCTGCGCCCAAGCCTCCGGCGACAGCCGGGTAAAGCCGAGATCCTGTTCGGCCTGATCAACGGCGGCGCGTACATGGGTCAGCATGTCAGGCGCATAGGCTTCAAAAGCAGAGATGATAGACTTTACTGAGAACAGGAAAATGCCGGCGTTCCACAGGTGCTGGCCCTCCTTCAACATCGCTTCTGCTGTGGCATGATCGGGTTTTTCCACAAAGCCTTTAAGGGGTTGCGGCTTTGGCGCAAAATCGGCGCTTGGGGTGCTCATCTCAAGCCAACCATATCCGGTTTCCGCACGGTCAGGACGGATACCAAAAGTGACAAGCTGGCCCTTTTGAGCGTCGGAGGTCGCGGACTGTACCGCTGCCCGAAAGGCCGCCGCGTCAGGAATGACGTGATCAGAAGGCGCTACAAGCATCAGCGCGTCGGGGGCACGGGCCGCCAAGCTCAAAGCGGCCGCCAAAATAGCAGGGGCCGTGTTGCGCCCTTCGGGTTCAATAAGAATATCTGCCGGCGCAATTTCAACCGCCGCCAATTGCTCCGTAACCACGAACCGGTAATCTGCCCCCGTCAGGACCACCGGTGCTGCAAAACCCGTTCCGCTCAGCCGCTGCGCAGAGGCCTGAAACAGGCTATTCTCTCCCATTAGCTTGGCGAACTGTTTAGGGTAGCTTTTGCGCGACAAAGGCCAAAGCCGGGTTCCGGAGCCGCCAGCCAAGAGCACCGGGTGAACAATATGGGTCATGGAGATATCCTTAGAACTGGCAGATTCGGAGTGATTGGCACGCGGGCCAGCCATAAATCAATCATAGGTTTCCTACAGCCCCTTTTCCAAGCCAGTGGGAGCTTTTAGGTCTTTGGCGTCAGTGCTGAACGCCGGGATTGAGAGAAGAAAATGTTGCAGGACCTGGCTCAAAGTATGACCGAAAGCCTAAAATCATCCCTGCGCGATCGCCTTACTGAAGGGCACGGTGCCGCCATACCCCGTCAGAACGGCGCATAGAAAAAACCCTGCAAAATACAATTTCATGATCGACTGCCCTTATTCGTTTTTCGCAACATTCCGGTATGGATGCTTACCGTGTCAACGTTGGGCCGCCCGCATGCCGCTATGGCCATAGATGGTTGCGCAAAAGCAATACCACTATCGCCCAATTTGGCAGGCACGTTCTTCGTTGCTGCTCTTTCGCGCTCGAAATGAAAGGTCCCATTGTCTGCATAGCAGTCCCGAAAGCAGGCTTAGCAACGCCCCATAACCGCCATTCTCGCCCACTTGGGAGCGACGGCGGCTTTAGGCCCTGCGTCCACGATCCCCGTCGAGGTTGCAAAATGCCTCATCAGGGGGATCAAAGACAAAGGATCACGACAGTAGCGGTTGATGCAAATCCGCAGGTTTTTACTTGCGTGCTCGGTAACATGTGCCCATGCGGCTTCGCCCAGAAAAACCTCCCCGCCATGGGTCTCGTAAGCCCTTACCAAGTCATTCAAGGCAAAAGGCCCCCTCGCATCGAAGACCACCAGCCGCGGTATACAGCCTAAGGCGCAGCACTCAGCTGGTACCGAAAGCTCGTCGGCATGGTCCCATCGATCAAGGGAGACATCCCTAGCACTGCTCTTGATCTGATACGCATAGGGCCCCCGACCATAATCTTTGACCTGTTCAGAGCCCCCTTCTTTCTTTGCCCCTGGCAACATCTCATCTGAGATGGCGCATGCACGTAACGCGATCCTGACAATAGCCGACCGCAACTTGTGGATTTCACCCTGCAGCTGTTCTTTAAACACGGCAGGCGTGCTTTCCCTCACGCCGATCGGGGCATATATCTCGGCTGCCTTAAGTTTAAATTGCCGCACCGCATGCAGGCAAAAAAGAAGATCTTGATAATCCGCAATGGTGGATTTCGCTTCCCCCTCCAGGGCGGCCCAATCCACACGACCTATGGGTTTGGAAAACCAATTGCTGGGGAGGTCTTTTAAGCACTGCTTAGGGCGCATGCTGTCCGGCAGGCTTTGAAGCTGCCCCTCTTCTAAAAACTCCGCCTCCATAAGAGCAATCAGATGTATCAGGGTTGTTCGCGCTCTGCTTTGCATCGCCTTGGCATCGGCCGTCCCAAAAGCGTGGACGGAATTGCGATGTTCGGACATGGTTTTTTCCCCTAAAAGGTAAGCCAATAGTGCACCATACGCAACGAGCTCGCTATCTGAAGAACTAAGCACCCTAAACGCTCTTCCAGGAGTATAAAGACGCTTCCTTGGAACGACAGCTTTTTCACGCAGGCCAGTTATCTGTCTCGGCCTTAGCGGCCTGCTGCGTCTCAAATTTTGCCCGCACTACGAGAGTTCGGATAGGGGGGCGCTCAAGGTGTTAACCAAGGCTAGCGACTGGTTCGGTTCGACCGAACGCTTCAACCACCTGGTCGCATTACGAGATCAAGGTCTATTTAGCTTCCGCGTCGCGGCATCGATGTATGGGGCGTCAATGCGCGGTATGGTACATGCTCGTTCGCGCCGTTGCCCCTAACTGCATTCTAGCGGCATTTGCACCCCAATCACCGCTTTCTTCTTTAGGTGCGCCATTCGAGAACCCTTATCGTTTTGCGCAGCGTAGCCTTGACTGGTCCACGCCAGAATGGCGCGATGCCGCCCCAGAGTCTACCTGCTGCAGGAAAAGTATATTGGTTCTATGGTCCGACAGTGCGGGGAACGCCTGACCATCAACTGGAAATTCCAAATCTTACTGGCATTTTGCACGTTATAAGGTTTTAAGGGCTCCGTAATGCCCTAAGCGGTTTTACCTCGTGCGCTCCAAGGGCACACTGGAACAGGAAATGGGGCAACCCATTTCCTGTTCTTACTTCCGCTCACAGCTAGAAACGAGAGCAGCGGCAAGCGCAAAAACGCTCACCGGTTGCACCTCATTGAGATCACTTGCCTGAACGCTGGTGGCACAGTAATGAAGCCTCCAAATAGCACACAGCTGCTCCGGCTGCTATGCGCACTCAGCCTTATTGGCTATCCTTTCTCCATGAGAACAGCATCCCACCTGCAAGAGAGCGATCCTACATGAGCTATACCTTGAGCGACTACAAATGGGGCCACGGCGAGCAGGGTCATGCAGGAGGTATCGTAAACTGGAGCTTTGCCACCACCGGGGTCGCCTTCACCGGACAGATCACAAACCCCCTTTACCAAGGGCTCATACGCGATGCGTTTCAGGCATGGGAGAACGTTGCAAACATTGATTTTGTCGAAGTGGTTGATGGCTCACAAAGCAATTTACGCTTGGGGTGGGATGCGATTGATGGAGCCTATGGGGTGATCGGCAATGCCAAGTCTCAACTGAGCAAAACAACGACATCTCTTTACAGCGTCACAGAAGCCGAAATCCGGTTTGATCTCGCAGAAAGCTGGTCCACAAGCAAAACCCCTACGACCAGTGACTTAAATTTTTACGCGACGGCCCTGCATGAAATCGGCCACACCATGGGCTTACTACATACAGATGATCCTAACACCCTCATGTACCCAACCTTGGAAAAGGTATCTGGCCTGACAGCACATGACATCGAAGGAGCCCAGATCATCTATGGGGCAAGAACAGCTGGAAGCATTCAAAGCGATATGTTCACCGCGACAGAAGGGGCAGATGTTATAGACGGGTTTGCAGGGCTTGATACCGTTCGCTTCAATGGCACCTCAGAGCTTTACGCGATCACCGATGACAACCAGCTCAATATTAGCGTCCACGCCTCAGGTTCCGGCATTACGCACACCCTAAAGAACGTTGAGCGGCTACAGTTCGATGACGGGTATCTCGCGTTCGATACCAGCGGTACGGCCGGCACGACGTTCCGGTTATATCAAGCAGCCTTTGATCGCGCCCCCGACCCTGAAGGCCTGGGGTTTTGGCTTCGGCATTTCGATGCAGGGACAATTACCCTACAGCAAATGGCGAGCTACTTTATCGGATCCGAAGAGTTCGAGGGGAGATACGGAAACCCTGAAAGCCTGCAAGATGACGCCTTTCTCAGCTCGCTCTACAACAACGTTCTCGACAGAAACCCCGATCAAGCAGGCTTTGATTTTTGGAGCGAGCAGCAAGAAAACGGCCTCAGCCGGCCTATGATCCTTCAGCATTTTACCGACTCCCAGGAAAACATCCTCAAAGTCGCCGGCGCTGTGGACGACGGTATCTGGTATGTCTGATGGGCCCGCGAGGCCAAAGCCGCCCCCTATGCATTCCCTCCAATCATGAGACCGCCCGAGCAGGGTCGTGCGGTGACTGCCCTTCCCCTTTTACAGGAACGCGCCCCCCCTATTTCTCTAGCGCCTCGATAGCCGTTTGAAGATGCTGTGATATCTGCGCCGCTCCTTCGACGTTCAGATGGTCCCGGTCTCGAAATATAAAATAGCCATCTTGGTTTGGACTACAGACCTTCGAAGTCGGGGGACAAAGCTTTGAAAATATATCTATAAACTCAGCGTTCTCATGCCTGCCGGCAAGACGGCTGAGGTCACGATGTACAACATCGGTCAGCTCCTCCAGCCTGCTGCGGTCTATTGAGCAACTAAGCTCATCGTCAGGAACACAGGCACGTATGTCTTCAAACATGAACATGGGGGGCGGGCCTACCAATAGCAGACCAATCCCAAGACGCTCCAGTTCGTCCGCAAAGGGGCCGACCTCCTCAATCCATCTGCCAAATGTCTGGCGGACACTCAGCGGATCGGTGCGCGAGAAGTAAAGGCGCGATAAGACGACAATATCTCCAGGCTTCCAGTTGCGCTGTACCTCCTGAAAAAGTTTCAAGCGGGGCGCGAAGCCCTCGGCCTCCACCACAGGAAAACTCTTTCCAGGCGTCTCAACCAAATGGACGCCATAGCCATAATCCTCCCGCAGCCTGAGCAAGGCACCTTGCAGATGGCCTGCATGGCTGTCGCCCATTGCCCAGAGTGTTTTTTCCTCGCGAGCAAGGGGGGCAAAAGTGCAATTGTCGAACGTATCGGGCTTTAGCTGTCTGCTACGTCCATCCACGACGCAAGTGGGATTAAAGGGCAGACCACTGCCCGGCAGGGCCAAGAATTCCGGATGCATCGCAGCTTCGATACGAGAGACCCCCGAAGATTTGCGATAAGAGTTCCCCGCTGCAACAAGAGCAATCACACATAGGACAGATGCAAAGGCCCCTGCAAAATGCCAAAGCTTCGGTTGGGGCGTTTTAACCCTTTGAAAGGGCTGTTCCACAAAATGGTAGGATAAGATAGCGGCAAAAAATGCGCTGCATATGCTCACCACAGGGTTCGCCCAGAGACTATAGGGGGCCAAAAGGCCAAACGCCAAAAATGGCCAGTGCCAGAGGTACAAAGAATAAGAAATATTCCCCACGTAGCGCGCGGGCCTATTCGTCAGCAGACGGGTCTGATCCTCATTCTTGACGCCGACAAAAAGCAACGCAGTGGTCAAGACGACGATCAAGATATGGCCAACGAACGCACCGCCTAAAGGCACGATGAAGACCATGGTCATGGCGGCAATCAAGATCGGCGCCGGTAAGAACCGCCCCGCATTCTGCAACATGTCAGGGCGGTGGTAGAGAATTGCGGCAGAGGCCACACCGATCCCCAACTCCCAAAAGCGCAAGGGCATCATATAGTACGCAGCCATGGGGGCACTGGCCTGATAAACGACAAACCCTAGCAACGACAGCACACTAAGCGACATGATAACGAAGAGAAACCGCTGCACATCCTGGGTCCAAGATGGCTTATAGCCAAACCAGAATAAAAGCGGGAACAAGAGATAGAACTGCTCTTCGACCCCTAGGGACCAGGTATGGGTGAAGCTGTTGTATCGTATCGATGGCGAGAAATAATCAAGCTCCTGAAAATATAGCGAAAAGTTAGAAACGCCAAACAGTGCTGCGGCGCCTGTGCGCAAAGATGCCTTAGGCGCCGGGTCAATGAGCAAAAGGATAGCGCAGGTGAGACCTATGCACACCAGCATAGCCGGAAGAAGCCTTTTGATCCGCCTTAATGAGAAGGCCGCGAAGAAGGCCCCAAACGATGCACTCGTCCTGGAAACAAGCGAAAGCGTTATGACAAAACCTGATATAACAAAGAAAACATCCACGCCGAGATAGCCTCTGGGAAACCACTCCTCAAAGGCATGCCCAGCAATCACCGCCATCACCGCGACGGCACGAAGCCCATCAACGTCCGGTCTATATATACTTTTATTAATTTTATCCTGCCCGGGTTTGGAAAAACTAACCCCAAAATGCTACGGTAAAACATTAGTCATGTCAGCTATCACATGAAGGCACAACTTTTCCGCTCATACTGATCACCACGGTGGGCTTCAAATGGTATCGCCATCACCGCTTTTGGCCACAATAGCGAAAAAGAATAGCTTTCACCTTTCTTTGCAGTCAAAGACTTGCAGTTTCGAACGCCCCCTTTCCCTCCCTAAACCGGTCCAGACAGATGACCGTTTCTTCTCTGCCAAGATAAAAACATAAGTATATTCCACAGTTGTAGACCAAAGTTAAAACGGCCCGAGAGATGTTCGGCCCATGTTTGCCTCACCAGGTTAACATCTAAATAACCGCTATCATGCAGGTGTGACACAGACAGCAGATCTTCGGCCCAGTCCCGCAACGGACCCCGCAACCAGATGCCCACCGGCACCTCAAATCCCATCTTGGGCCGCTCAATCAACGCCGCAGGAACATAGCGATAGAGCACCTGCCGCAGCGCCCACTTGGACTTATTCTCCCGCAGCTTCATCGACATAGGAAGACGGCCTGCAAACTCCACGACCCTGTGATCCAATAACGGCGCTCGCGTCTCCAGAGAAACATGCATCGCCGCCCGATCTACCTTCGTCAAAATTCCATCCGGAAGATAAGTGAGCTGATCTAGCAGCATCATCCGCTCGGCAGCGCTTTCGCCCTGCGTTGGAGGCGCAAGACCGTTCAAAAAACACTGAGGCTCCCGCCCCTCTGGCACCAGTTCTTCTGGGCGGCGCCAACGGGAGACCAGTTTCTGGTGCAAGTCTTCAATCGACGTACTGGAAACATAATCTGCCATCCTGTGCGTCCATTGCCCATTTGGCTCTTTTCCAGCCGGCACCCGACGCAACGGCGCTAGCGTCTGATCCCAAAACCGTGCCGGAATTGCCTGCGTCGCAGCCCCCAAGGCGCCACGTAAGGGCTTTGGCACAGCACCCAACCGCCGCATCAAAGCCGCACCCTGCCGGTAGCGATCGTAGCCGCAAAACAGCTCATCCCCGCCATCCCCCGACAGGGCGACCTTGATACTGCCTTTGGCGAGCTTGGAGACCAAAAAGGTCGGGATTTGTGAGGCATCTGCGAAAGGCTCATCATAAATGTCGGGCAACATTGGTACGACGTCTCGCAGGTCTGCATCTTCGACATAGAGCTCGGTATGTTCAGTGCCAAGATGGGCCGCCACACGCGCGGCAAACGCGGCTTCGTTATAGCGCGGCTCGCGGAACCCCATGGTGAAGGTTTGAATGGGCCGCTCTGACTGCGCCTGCATAAGCCCCACGACGAGCGATGAATCGATGCCACCAGACAAGAAAGCCCCAAGCGGCACATCGGCCAGCATCTGGCGGCTGACAGCATCGCGCAAGAGCGCATCTAACGCATCAATCGTCTGCAGGGGGGCATCTTCTCGTTTTGGCTGCTGTGCCGCCTCAACGGCCGACCAATAGGGCGTCACCACAACGTCGGGATGATCAAGAGACACTTGCGCCAAACACCCAGGCGTCAGCCGGGAAAGACCCGCATAGATCGCGGGCGCGCCGCTGACATGTCCATAGCGCATAAACTGCGCAACCGCGTTTCGGTCGATCTCGGCGCCACAAGAAGGATGGGCTTGCAGCGCGCGCAGCTCCGAGCCGAACAAGAAGGTTCTGTAAGACCCCTCCCCTTGCCAGCCATAATAAAGCGGCTTCTCTCCCATGCGGTCCCGGCCCAAGATAAGCTGGCGTGTCTCGCGGTCCCAGACGGCAAAGGCAAACATACCAATGGCGCGCGAGACCGTTGCGGCCACCCCCCAGGCATCAAATCCCGCGATCAGGACCTCTGTGTCAGAATGTCCCCGCCAACCCGGCGCACGGCCGCTTTGCTCAAGCTCTGCGCGCAGGTCCAGATGATTGTAGATCTCCCCGTTAAACACGAGGACATAACGCCCTGAGTTTGACACCATCGGTTGATGCCCCGAGGGGGACAAATCAACGATCGACAGCCTGGCATGGCCCAGCCCGACACCGGCGGCGGCGTCCACCCATAGTCCACTTGCATCAGGCCCGCGGTGTATGAGGCGCCCCGTCATGGCCGCCAACCGCCGTTCGCCCTCCGCACGCGGGGGGCCGAGAAAACCTACTAATCCACACATACCTGCGGGCGCCTCGTCTTTTCGTTATTTTTCCACGGCAGACTGCGGTTGCACACCCCAGTGAGGTTCTTGCCGTGCTTCGATGGCCGCGATTGTCTTTGATTTACCCTGTCGCAGCGCTTGGCGCTGATAAGCGCGGATAAAATCGCGCAACTCAGGATCATCCAACTGGCGCGCCCCAGTCCACCAGGCCCGCGCATATCCATACAGCATCGCAGCCCCCCCCACGACATAAGGCGGCCGCGTCATCCGAAACAGCGCCGTGGCTGTAAAATAAAGCGGATCAGACCCCATAAAGTACTGACCAAACCCGTGGCGCGCACGGCCCGTTAGAATATTGTTCTCACTGGACCCCATCGGCCGCAGATGATGAAATTGTAAATCAGGCTCATCCCAGCTGCGCACCACCCATCCACGCTGGCGCGCCTTGTGGCAGTCGATCCCATCCCACATCACTTCACGAACAAAGCCACCAATGTCTTCAAAACAGCTTGTGCGGTAAAATTTCGTCATGCCCACAGACATCTCATCGCCGCATTTTTCACTGACCCAAGCCCCCCCCGTGCCGCGGTAATAAGGCTTGCCGCTCGCACTGCCCAAGCGCGGGTTCGCCTGCATCCGGTCCATCAAAATCTCGAAATACCGCGGTGGCAGATCAAGATCGACGTCCAACTTACAGATATAATCAAACGCATCTAGCGAGAGCGTCCGAAGCCCCGCGTAGAAGGCTTCAATGACACCCGGGCCGACAGCCCGATGCCCCCGGTCCGGCTTTTCGACAACCTTGATCCAAGAATATTGGGCACTGTATTCAGCGAGAACCTCCCTGGTCCCATCCGTCGATCCATCGTCGACAATAACCCACAGCACAGGGAGCTCAGACTGAACAATCACGCTATCAAGCGTCTTTTTGATGAACCTGGCTTCGTTGCGGCAAGGAGAAATCAGGGCATAGCGGCGGCCAAATTGGCTCATAAAAATTAAGGCTTTCTTACAAATGAGTCCTGCCGACCCGTCATAGCCCCTTCGCCAAACACTATTTTCCGAACGAAAGATCGGCCCAGATCAGATACTCTGTGGTTTAAATCAATGGCCGCAATACTGGGCAAGAACTTCCCCGCAATGCAAGAATTCATTGCATCAATGTCTTTTAGCGCATCTCTTAAGCTTGGATGCTGCACCTAAAGAAACCGTCGATGCAGCCGATCGGAATCCGCTCTTCGGAGGCGCGATCGTGGTGCAGGCCCATTTGGGTCCAGCAGGAGCGTGACGCACTACGCCCAGGTGCCAACAAAGGTTTCCAAGTCTGACGGCGTTAGGTCTTCTTCGAAAAACAAGTCCACTGGGATATCAGGTGATGCCTTGCTGACGATACGATCAACAGCAGACCTGGACATCCCGCTGTCTCCCAATCTGACCATCAGATCGATATCGGAATGACCCCTGAAGTCACCATAGGCCAGAGAGCCGAACAGTTTCGCCTTCAGACCTACGGCTTCGAGATCAGACTTGATCGCATACCACGCACACAGCGCCGCGTTATGGCGCTTATCAGATCTGCTGCGGATAATATCAGTCGTCTTGCACATATTCTTGATCCTTCCGAAACCGCTCCCTTACTAGGGGAGCGCACCTCAACATCACGTGACGCGTAAAACGCTATATGCTATGGTAGTGTATGCCACGACAGACCAGCTGCGACAGCGTCTTCCCGCCTCTAATAAGGTCCACGCGCGAGCGAGATAACCAAGTGGACGCTGGATCAAAGTGCCACCTGCGGGCGGCCCTGCCCTTTTATTCGAAGACTCTCGCATCGACGGCGTCGAGGTAGTCCAAGACCTGCTGCGCCTTACCCTCCTGCACAAGCTGCATCGCGGTGCGGCCCCCACAACCGGACAGGGACTCAGAGCAATACCAGACATAAGCCGCGGCCGGCGTGGCGAAACGGGCCACAATCATCTCGATCACATCATCCTTATCCATGCGCGACTCAGGGTAAACCAAGCGCAGGAAATGCTCGTTGGGCGTCTCTACTAGCAAATCAAATGCTGCGTCTGAGAGCGTCATGATCCATCCAAGCTCCGAGCGGATCCGCCCCGGGGAGCCGTAGACCATACAGCGCACGGCGCTCTGCTCAGCGCACCACCGAAAGAGATCCGTATCTGCGCGCCCTGTTCTCTTGTCGATCACCTTGAGATACAGCATGCCGAACTCCTCGTTGGCATCGATGATCAAGTAGTTGCTTGGATCCTGTGCTAGATGCGCGCCGAGAGCTTCAAAGATGCCGATCCATCCTGCCGGTTTGTTTCTTAGGCGCTCGGCACCCTCAATCCCGGCCGCTGTCATCGCCCAAATCAACGTCTCGATGCGCACATGACACCCAAACTCCAAGCGGCCGGATTCGAATGCCGGGGATGATGGCGCAATCACATCCTTGTAGACGACTTTCGCGGGTACCGCCTCGCCTGAAGCCAGCCAGTGCCGCACTGACAGATCGAGCGACGTTCAAAATTGTGCTGCGTGATCCCAGGTGGGACATCGTCAAGCTTCCGCATGATAGTATGTCCACAATCCCAATACCGCACCTCGATGTGTGTGATGCCGGGGGAAAACAACTCGTCAGTCATCGCTGTCACTATGGTGGATTGGAGGCTGGGGAGGTGGCTTACGCTTCCGAGGCTTCGGGATGCGCGCAGGCGGAACGGGATCGCCTCGCATAATGCGCATTGCATATTCGGAGATCGTTTCAAGGCCGAGGAGCTTGGCGATCTCATCATCGGAGCAGCCGGCATCAGCAAGCCGAGCAGCTAGTGCAGGGCGGGCTGCAGCTCTCTGGTCCTCCAAAAAAACAGCGGTGTTGATCTGGAATGTCATGCCCCGCAGGCTCACTGAAGGACCCGCGCGGAACTCCCCATGCAACGCGCGCAAGATAGCACGGAGCCTCTGGGCGTAGGCGATAAACGTATCCCTGTCTTCTATGTGGGCGATGATACGTGGATTGAGGCCTTCGAGATCGACATAGACCCACCCCGCTGGCGTCGGATCAGTGAGTAACGCGAGTTCGATCTCTCTCCAGATGGTCGCATGACCAAATCCGCAATCAAACAAAGCTCGACGAAAGTCGCAGCAGTTTTTTACGCCGATGCCGTCCATGGCGACATTTCGGGTCACGCGACTTTCGCTGTAAGCCCTCAAAAATCCGCCGTGGTGATCAGCCTGGTATGCAATCTGCTGGCGTAGTTTTGCACGGACGCGGGATCAGAGTAATCTGGTGAGACTGTATATACGTCATGCCCCCCGACCAGCTCGACATGGATACCAAGCTGCTGCAGCAGGCGCACTGCATTTCCTCTGACGGATCGTCGCGTCTTCGCGTCATCGCATCCGTAGACGTCGATATGGGCGACATCGTCCGGGCGGACATAATGCACCTGCGCAATCAGCTCGATTGACTCGTCATGATACTGCGCAACAATCGCGTCTTGTACTGCTGCCAATGCAATCGCTTGGGTCATGGCTGCCTCGCGAAAGGATGAAGAATTGGTAGGAATGGAGAGACTCGAACTCTCGGATCAGCGGTAATCTGCCGCGAAGGGCTTATAAGTCCCTCACCCGCACCTGCGCACTCACGGAACCTAGGCTTGATTAGCCAGGTATTCGGAAGTGGTTTGTTATCGGGTTGAAGATCATGCTCTCAGCATGCCTCAAACCGATCTTCGCATGCAAGCCCCTGTTATCGACCCTCACGGTGCCTTAATATTCACCCTGCATGGTCTCAGCCCAAGACCATGCAGCATATAGGTGAGCCATGCAGATGAATGTAGCCGAGGCAAAGTTGAAGCTTTTCTGAGCTTCTTGCCGCTGTAGACGCGGGTGAAGATGTCGGACTGTCCGCGGTGGAGCGCCAGCCGCGCGCTTGGTCCCAGTAACGTCCTCGCAGCTGCGGTTTGGACCACTGGCGGGATTAGTGCCCGAGGATAGCGTCCCCGACTTCATGGAGCCTATGAGCGCCGCCGAACTCGCGGAGTGGGGCGAGTGAGTAATGAGATCGTTATCCACACCCAAATCCTTGCATGGTGGCTGATCGGCTCTCGTCGGATCGCGACTGAGGCTCGACGCGTGCTGGAGAATGCACCGGCGGTTTACGTCCCGCCGTGCTCGCTCCACAAAATGACGCTGAAGGTCAGGAAGGGTCGGTGGCCGAAGATGGAACCATACGCTCCGCACCTTGATCGTATCTGCGTAACGAATGGGTTTAAGATCGCGCCCTATACGGCACGGATGGCCATGCTTGCGGGAACTTTGGAGTGGGACCATCCAGGCCCGTTCGACCGAATGATCGGAGTGACCGCACTCGAGATGGGCATGGCGCTCGTGTCGAGCGACGAAGCATTCAACATGCTAGACGGGACTCTAGGATGGCGCGGCCGGATTTGGATCTCTGCCTTTTCGTAGAATACTTCGGCCAGTGTAATTTTCCTCATATGATGTTTCTCGCTGATCTAATTGATGAGGGATCAATCCCCTTCGCGCCCAGAGTCAAAGAGCCGGACCAACAACGCCCCTCTCCCGCGGACCCAAGTCTGCCGAACCAGGCCATCATGCGCCGCCCCCCGACCCGCTGCGGCCTTTAGCGTAAAGATCACTCGGCGCTCATAAGCTCAGCGAGATTGCGTTGTCGTTCTCTACTGTCGGCTGCAACGCGCTCGACGGGAGCTGCAACTGATCGCAGACCGCGTACAAAAATTGCGCATAGCTGTCTTGGGACAACGCGCCCAGTCCTGTGATCTCTCCAGATGGCGCGAAGACAATCCTCCCCCCGGCCCCGGCGACGCTAAAGCCCCCCTCACGATCTCTGCCAATGGTGATGTCGTGCTGGGCAAAGGCAGTCCGTGCCGCGCCCCGCAGCGCCCGGATCATATCTATGGCGCGAAGGCGTCTTGCGAGAGCTGCGCTTTGATCCAAGCGATATCGTGGGAGATCGCCTGCAGATCCTGCCCCAGCATCCGCTGCTGTCCTGTCCCAGCTGCCGCCTCTTTCAGCGTCAGGGCTGCCTGTTCGAGTGCGCGGCTGTGCCGCTCCATCGCGTGGCGAATGCCACTCAGCTCCGAGACCAGCGCCGTGATCTGCCCGGCCACCTCCCGCTCGGCGTGCTGGCCCAGCACCTGCTGAAGAAGATTGCAAAGGTCTTTCATCAAGACCTCCGAGGGTACCGTGGTGTGAGGTGCTGTGGTCATAAGAAAGTGCCTCCAATCTGTTTGTGATGCGGCGCAAGGCCGAGCGGTCAAAGGCGGCGAGGCAGGCCCCGATCAGGCTAAGAGCCGTGGTCCGCGCCAACTGCTCATGCAAGCGACGCAGCTCTGCCGCGAAACGACGCGCGACGGTGGCAAAGCGCTGCGGCGCTTGCGCGGGTCTGGGCACGGCGGGGTGGCATGAAGGCAGGTCGCACTGTGGCACTTGGGCCCTCCCGGCCCAGCTGGGCTCGGCCAGAGTCCAGGCATCTTTTGCGTACCGGGAGGCATTCCAAGCCGCGCGCCGGCGCCACTGCGCCGACAGAGCCCTTCGTACGCACAGCTGGGGCAAAGCTCTCGCTGCCGGGGCACCTGTCCCCAGGCATGTGCCGTGCAACACAAGCGGATGCGGGTCTGTTTCTGAAACCAAAGCGATCGCTCCCCCCGGCCTCAGCTCGAGGTGATACTTCACCGCAGCCGCCACCTTTGCCATCAAGGACAAGAACCCCGCCCGGTCCCGGCCTTGGCGGGAGGCTGCGATCCTCTTGGCGCCCTGTAACATGAAGAGCTTTGGCATTGCCGTGGTGAACTGCACGTTATGCCGCAGCGCTGCCGCCACCCGTTTTTCCAGCCAGTCAGGTCCCGCGATCCCACGCGCCTTTTCTGGGGACCTCGGGTTCTGCCAACCAAAGGTCTCGTTCAGAAAATCTCCCAAAGCATCCCAAGCATCTCGGCTGCCCTTCATTGGCGGATGCGGGTTATAGCTGCGCAATTCCCCGGCTGGCGTCCAAACAAAACGCGGCATCACAATGTTGATTTCCAAACCCCCAGCATGCGTATGAGTGCCTGCAAAAACCGGCGGGCGGTTTGGCTCAGGCACCCCAGCAAAGGCCATCTCCAAAAAGAGATCGATCGCCGCTGCGCCCGCTTTGCGCGCGGTGACCTCCCCCGCATTAAACGCGGCCACATCAATATCAGTCGGGGCAAAGGAGAGAGTCGCCACGCGGTACTTCTGCTCGAAGCGCAGGGCAGAAATCGCGCTCTGTACGATGCTGGGCTGGCCCAGCAAAAGTTCAGGCGCGGGCTCTCTGACCTCCAAAACCCGAGCCATCCCGACGGTCTTCATCACCTGACTGTCAAGCAAATAGGCACTGGGCTGATGCAAGTCTGTAGAGCCTTGATGAGGCGACCAACCGATTAACATGCCGATGTCCGGGCAACAAAAGGCACCGGGGCCAACATCACAAGAAGCTGCTCGATCCGGTGCAACCGGGCCAAAATCACCAAGCCGTTGTCTTGCTCGGCGTCCTGCTGATGTGCGATCTGCTCCAACAGGGTCAGACCTTCTTCCAGCAACCCAATCAACTGCATGACCTGCACCGCCGAGGCCCCTGCCCTGGCACCAAGCCCCACATGCCTAAGATAGTCCGAAAGACTGCGGCCCGCGGCGACAGCCCTTTGCATCAGCAGTTCTTTCTCTGCCGAAGATACATTGACCTTCAGTCGTTCAGGTCTCTTGGTTTTGTCGAAGGGTGGCACGGCGGTTCTTTCCAAATTGGGCCCAGCCAGGGGGCCTTGATCATCGGCATATCTCAAAGCCTATGTTCTGCTAAAACTGATCCAAAGAAAAAGCGCGGGCATCCCGCCTAAGAGATGTGGATAACCCATTCGGGTCACTCACCGAGGACGTCCGTGTCGCGAACAACACGGGACGGCCCCCAAGCGGCGGTCCGGTGCGCATCTGTTGGGTACGCGCACCGGGCAAAGGCGGCTCCTGGCAGAAAATTTGAAAGGCCCGCAGTTGGCCGAAACTCTTATATAAAAGGCGCCAAAGCCTGTTCACCGGACAACATGAGACGGGCAAACCAAAATCGAGATCCATGGCATCTTGAACTGAGACGCGCGTGCAGTGGCAGCAGACAATGCGTTCGGACAAAGCAGCCGTCTCCTCTTCAAGCGCGCGCAAGGGGGGCGCCGACGTGTCGCGTAAAAACGAACGCTTTGCACGCAGCATCACTGCAGCCGGGCGAAAGTCATAAAGATTTTGGCAGCAAATTGAGAGCGTGAATGGGACACCCCTTAAGCCCTCCTTCTCGGATACGCCGATGATCTTGGCCTGCCGCGCCAGGCTTTTGGCATGGTATGACGGCGCAGATAGGCGCGTCTTGGCGACAGCAAGGATGTGCCCGAAGGCGGCCTCGACAATGACAGCCTCCAGAGCGGCGTGGGCAAGCTCCCCCCGCTCGGAGGTCGGCGCAAAGATGCGCGTAGCGATCTATCGCAAGCCTTTCTCTCCTTCGCAAAAGCGGGATCAATAAAAGGCATCGCAAAGTTCTATGGCCCGCCGGCCGCCCCATCGTGGAGGGGTAAAAAGTTCCACACGCCCCTGTGTGCAAAAGACCCTGGCAGAGCTACTTCAGCAACTGAAGAAGATAGGCGCCATAGCTGTTTTTTGCGAAACTCTCCGCCCGGTGACGTAGTTGCTCGGCGTCGATCCATCCCTTGTTGAACGCGATTTCTTCGGGGCTGCCAACTTGAAGCCCTTGCCGCTCTGAGAGCGTGCGCACGAAATTGCCCGCATCCAACAGGCTGCCGTGGGTCCCCGTATCGAGCCATGCGAACCCCCGGCCCATTTGTTGCACGCAAAGTGCGTCGTCTTCGAGATACATCCCCAAAAGCGAAGTGATTTCCAACTCGCCCCTGGCTGAAGGTTTTACAGCCTGCGCCCGCCTAGAGGCAGTTTCATCCAGAAAGTAGAGCCCCGTGACAGCGTAATTCGAGGGCGGCACGGGGGGCTTTTCAACAATTGCCCGTACGCGACCTTCAGCATTAAAATCCACAACCCCGTAACGCCCTGGATCCGATACCCGGTACCCAAACACCGTACCCCCCTCTTCACGGGCACCAGCAGCAGCCAGCGCTTCAGGCAACCCATGCCCAAAGAAAATGTTATCACCTAAGACCATTGCCGAAGGCGCGCCGTTCAAGAAGTCCTCGGCCAGGATGTAGGCTTGCGCCAACCCATCGGGGCTGGATTGCTCAATATAGGTAAGGTTCAATCCCCACTGGGCGCCGTCGCCCAGGCTGCGTTTGAACTGATCCACATCCTGAGGCGTGGTAATGACGGCGATCTCGCGGATGCCCGCCAGCATCAGCACAGACAGCGGATAATAGATCATCGGCTTATCGTAGATCGGCAGCAATTGCTTGGATATGCCCAAGGTGATCGGGTACAGCCGGGTGCCAGACCCGCCGGCCAGCAAAATGCCCTTGCGTGCGCTCATGTCAGTTCCTTCACGATATCCTGCAGCGCCAAACGCCAGTCCGGAGGGCTGATACCGAAATCCCTCTGCAGGGCGCTGCAATCAAGACGAGAGTTCAGCGGTCTTTTTGCCGGCGTCGGGTAACCTGAGGTCGGAATGCCAACCACCTCAACCGCCCGATCCGCAGTAGCAAATGTTTCGCGCGCGAAACATTTCCACGAAGTCGCAGGTGCCCCGGCGTAATGATAAGTGCCGCCGCCCTGCCCTGCCTTCATCGCGCCCGCCATCTGCAGCAATGTTTCCGCGATGGACAGCGCCGGGGTAGGCCCCCCGATCTGGTCATCAACCACCTTCAGCACATCACGGCGTTCGCTCAGCTGCAGCATCGTGGTCACGAAATTCCTGCCCGTCGCAGAGAACACCCAAGATGTCCTCAAAATTGCATGGGACCCGCCGGCCGCACGCACAGCCGCTTCGCCATCTGCTTTACTGCGCCCATAGGCATTAATCGGAGCGATGGGATCGTCAGGGCGCCAAGGGCTATGTCCGCCGCCGTCAAAGACGTAGTCCGTCGAAACATGCAAAAAGGGGATGTCCAGTTCAGCGCAGGCGCGTGCCATAGCCCCAGGAGCCTCGGCGTTGATGAGCCTGGCCAGAGCCTCTTCTTCCTCAGCACGATCTACGCTCGTATAGGCCGCAGCGTTGATCACCGCGGAGGGCCGTGTCTCACGGATCACCGCGGCGCAGGCTTCGGGATGGGTTAGATCGGCCGCAGCCCGGTCAAGAAAGTGCGCGTCATATGCGAGGCAGCGCAGCGCAACGGCGAGCTGTCCGGTGGTGCCAAAAACAAGCAAGCTCATGCCCGGCCCAGCCTTTGCCCGACCCCGTCGCGCGCCTGCAGCGCCCGCCACCAACGGGGATTGGCGAGGTACCAGGTCACTGTGCGGCGCAACCCCTCTTCCAACGTGACAGAAGGCTGCCAGCCCAGTTCGGTGCGGATGCGGCTGGCATCAATGGCATAGCGTGCATCATGACCAGGTCGGTCCGCGACGAAGGTGATAAGGTCAGCATAAGCCTGCTTAGCGGGGCGCAATTCATCCAAAAGAGCACAGATCTGATGCACCAAATCGATGTTCCGCGCCTCAGCGTTGCCGCCGATATTATAGCTGCGCCCAACTGCCCCTTTGGTGAGAACCGTCAGCAGGGCCTCGGCATGGTCTTCAACATAAAGCCAGTCGCGTATATTCTCGCCCGCGCCGTAAACTGGAATTGGCGTGCCCGAGAGCGCGTTGAGGATCACCACCGGGATCAGCTTCTCAGGAAAATGATAAGGCCCGTAGTTATTGGAGCAATTGCTCAGCAGCACCGGCAAACCATAAGTTTCACCCCAAGCGCGCACGAGATGGTCAGATGCAGCTTTGGACGCCGAATAGGGGCTGTTGGGCGCATAGGGCGTCTCTTCGGTGAAATACCCCTCAGCCCCGAGACTGCCGTAGACTTCGTCGGTGGAGACATGGTGGAACCGAAACCCATCGGGGCGGCCGCGCCCCTCCCAATAGGCCCGCGCCGCCTGTAGCAGCGTATAGGTGCCGGTCACATTCGTATCGATGAACGCGCCCGGTCCGTCGATGGACCGATCCACGTGACTTTCGGCTGCCAAGTGAAGCACCGCATCGGGGGCATGATCGGAGAAAATGCGGGCCAAAGCCTGTTCGTCCCGGATGTCCGCATGCTCAAAGGCATATTCAGGCCGATCCGAAACCTCCGCAAGGTTGTCCAGACAGGCCGCATAGGTCAGCGCGTCGAGGTTCACCACCGCATGTCCCTGGGCCAAAGCAAGTCGCACCACGGCAGAACCGATAAAACCGGCGCCGCCGGTGACAAGCAGCTTCATACGGCACCCTCAAAGGTAAAATGCGGAGCAATCTCGGACAGCAAAGGCGCGCTGGCGTCTTTCTCAGACAGGATCGGCGCTTGCCCTTGAAGCCCCCAGTCAATGCCAATCGCAGGATCATCCCAGCGGACCGCCGCGTCGCAGTCCGGTGCATAGGTATCGGTGCATTTATAGATGATTTCGGTCATCGGTACCCGGGTGACAAACCCATGCAAGAAGCCTACCGGGATCAACAGTTGACGACCATTCTCAAAGCTGAGGTCCACGCCTACCCATTGCCCAAAACTTGGAGAGCCATGGCGGATGTCCACCGCAACGTCAAACAGCGCGCCCCGTCCACAGCGCACCAATTTTGCCTGCGCATGCGGCGGGGTTTGAAAATGCAGGCCGCGCAGGGTGTTTGGCGCCTCAGAGAGAGAGTGGTTATCCTGCACAAAATGATACTCAAGCCCGGCATCGGCCAAGGTCTTGGCATTCCAGCTTTCGCTGAAAAAGCCGCGCGCGTCGCCGTGGCGGGCGGGCGTGAGGATCAAGACCCCAGCCAGGGCGGTTTTTTCAACCTGCATCGTAGAACCTCTGATCTTACAGCAGCCTTCGGGCGCGGTACCGGCCCAACGTCGCTTTGCCTCATGTTCGGTTTGGCCGTCTCACGGCCTTCCTACAAGAGCTTGGCGGAATAAATTGGGTCGGCACATTTATGCACCTCATACGAGGCATCAGGCTGCTCAGCATTTCGATAACTTGCGCAACAGCTTAAGCTTGCTGATCAATTGAACGCAACTACATGCTCTTTGCTGAGCCGCAGCAGGTATTTTTGCTTGTCTTCGATTTTGGTCCTGTCGTGCTGTATTTGACAGTATAGGGACCCATCTACGTGTTTTGTGTGAACCCGGCAAAGGATCAACCTACGCCAGCTTACTTCAAGTGTGTTTTCCCCCACGCCGAAAACCCTCAACAACGCCCGGATCGCTTCTCTCAGTCCTGCAAATGGGTACCTTTAAAAGCGTCTTTGACTTTTCAATGAAGAATAAGGTTGTGGGGAACCGGTGATGTTTGAGTGCCGTTCTGCGCAGCACGTCTGATCTCAAAACCCTGAAGCTGGCGAGACCAACCGTTTGATGTAACAGTCCATATCTTGGCATAGTGCCAAGATCACCTTTCTGGCAGGTAGGATTTCCTGTGCCGGAAATCCGTAAGGAGCGCAGCGATACCCCGTCCAAAGCATATAAACTTGCGCCGTGCTTTCTTCCTACTGATGCTGCTCAGTGTCTTCTGGTTGCCAAAAGAGAGGCGGATGACCGTCTTTCTTACCGGCTACAGCTACTGGGACAACACACCCCCCAAGTCTGCCATTATTGGGCGGCCCATAATACATGACGTCGCGGCCGGAATAGGGACCTACAACGATCCGGTGACCTTGGCCGTTGGCTGGCGAAGAGACGGAAGCGAAATCTCTGAAGACTTCAAACCAGGTACACGGTTCTATATCCCGCGCCTGCGCAAATACGCGGTCGTCGAAGACCTCTGCGGAGATGGGGAAAAACCCCAAGCTGGACCCTGCCATGTCGGGTGGGAGGGGCATCCATGGTTAGATGTTTATGTCGACGGAAGCGCACGAAACGCCGAAGAGGCCGATCGCTGCATGGAAAAACTGACGGGCATTCAGCCCGTGCTCACAAACCCAAGAAGAGGGTACCGCGTCTCACCGGGGCCTATCGTAGAAGCCGGATGTAAAACTTTCTGAGCCCCGCAAAGATGTTCGGGGGGCCTCCCGGTGAAGTGCAGTTTCAAGACAAGACGCCTAGGCCGGCTTTGAGCTCACAGCTCGATCAGAATGGCCCGATCGCCCCACATGAGCTGTCGGTGCTGTAGAATGCTGCGCAGACTGCCAGAGCCATCTATGTCTTGATCAAGATCAACACCTGGCAAAACCGTAACCTTGGCATAGACCCTCCCCCTCAACTGAGAGATATGAGGGGTCACAACGCGGACAGGAGCGTCTGGCCTGAGCGTCCGGCGGATACGCTCTGCCTGTTTTTCACTATGACAAACGATCAATTCCGGGAGATACCGAAGCTGGGGCTCAGGCTTTCCCCAGCCGAAATAGAATTTACCGAACCGGATCATGACGTATGCCTTTTAGAGTATGCCACACAAGACCCTCCTTGTGTTTTCGCACGCGCGCTTTGTCCGGTTCGCGCATAAAGCTCACAGAGTGGTAAAAACGAGAACTGCGGCAATTGAGCTGTATCCGAGCATGAGAATGAGTTCACTTTTCCAATAACGTGTCATTTTTGGCTCCAATAGCGTGTTTCTAAGCTCATTGTTCATCACAATCATGGCGGAAATTGGCAGTAATGAGGGCAATAAAGTGCCCCATGTAATGCCTTCCCCATTCCTCCGCCCAAAATCGTTTGGGTATGCGGCCTCTAAACCCCCTTCTGCTCAAGCGTCGCCAATTGCGCCATATCTTTAAAGAAGACTGCCAGATTGACCCCCTTGCCCCTCAGTTGCTCAAGCGCATTCTGGATTACGTTGTAGCCTCGGTGGTCCGAAGAGAGGATAACGAAGGGCTCTTCCGGCGACAGCAACCGCGCCAGTTTGGCCGACATGACAAAGCCAGCCCCTGCATAGATGCAGGTGAACACAAAACGCACCCCCGGCATATCCAGCAGCGCAAGCACAGGCGCCAGAGCTTTGGTATCATCCCTCAAGATCGGATACCGAGACCAAGCATACCGCGGATCGGGCCATCCGATGTCACGCGGCTCATTGGTCTGGGCTGCGTAAGATTTAAGGTAATCCAGCAGCGCATCCCCTGTCTTTGCCAAGCGAGGAGACTCTCCTACCGGCGTATCCTTGTGATAATACAAAGCCGCCGCACGGCCAAATTCCATCATATAACCGCCGATGTCAAAACGCGCGCCCGCCATCAACTGATGCTGGCTTGCCATCCCCTTCTGCGCGGGCCTCGGCATGTATACCGAAGGGTCGGCGTTGATGGCCTGAGCAATCTGGATCGGTGTGCTGCGCATAAAGTTTCCTCTTCTGAAGAGAAACTAGGGCAACGTTATGGGCATGCATAGCCAATAGCCCCACCATTTATGTGGATAACCCCAACGACCGCAATTGGCCCCCACCGGAAGCTTAGGGGCAGTCCAAAGGGGAAACCCAGACAGGGCAGCAGGGCTTCAATCTCCCCCGTAACGCCCCGCTGTTACGGTCCAACACACTGTAAACAAAGAATTTATTTGGGCCCAAAAACGCCAAATTGGTCATTTTACCCCCTCTGTTACAAGCATATTCAATGATTTCAATGACTTAAGGAGCGTAACGCGTAACGGAAATATATGTCTTTATATGAGCGCATTGAGATGAATAGATCTGTCTGTCTCACATATACACTTTTTCTATATTTCTGTTACAGATAGATAAATATATATAAATGAGATAGATTTCAGATACTTACAGGTGTTACTTAAAGTGTTACGCGGCCGTTACAGCGTTACACCATTGTTTTTAATGAATATTTTCAGCCCGAACCCTGTTGAGCAAGCAAATATCTCCGCCGGAAGGTCGCAAATGGGCATTTTTCTCCCAAGCACCCCCACCCTCGGCAGGCGCACCCTATGCGTGACCTGCTTTAACCTTACCCTGAGGAACGCCTCTCACGCAGCGCCAGAAAACCGCCGATCAAAATCAAAATTGGTCCCGCCATCTCCAAAAGCCAATTGAGACGGACCGCCTCGACCTCAATTGCAATCAGTCGATCCATATGGTGGAAGCTGCGACATCAAAGCCGCAGCAAAAAAGCTGGCAGCCCAGGGCGTCACAACCAAGGCCGCAGCTCTTGCCGAAGCTGCCGCGGCGCGCCCACGTGGGCCGAGCTCGAATCCCGCGGCTGGTCGCTTGATGAGGACGGCGATATCGGCGCGGCTGCCGCTTGCAAGATGCCGGGGAACGACTTCAAAATCCAGGTCTACTCACCTCTCCTCGATTTCGACGCGATCCTCGATCTCGATGAGACCTGGAGCGTGAACGTGAGTCTTTCGACGCGCTACACCCCCTACCTCTACGTCAGCTTCGTTTCGGCCTATGACGGCAGCAACTTTGATCTGGACGAGGGCCAGAAGGAGGCCTTCGAAAAAGCCATTGGGACCGGGTCAAAGGCCGATGCCATCCTGGCCCAGGCCGCCCTGATCGAGGATGTGTTGGGGTGGTTTGACAAAGATTGGGTTGAGATGACCACCGCAGATATCTGCAATCTGCGGCGCCTCGAGTTGGGCACCACAGATGAGGACCTCTTTTGGTGCCGCCCCGATCTTGGTGGCTATGGCGACGGTCAGCAGTCTCTCAAGGTCTATGATGCCGGGGACGGCAAAATGTTGGTTTGCATCGAAGATAGCTCGCCTTTTAATGAGGAAGAGGTCCCTTACGGCTACATCACCGACAAACAGTACAATGACGTTCCGCACACGCCGGACAATTATGCACTGATGGAAAAGGCCTTTTGGGTCGTGGCGGACATCCAGGTCCCCTTTGCGGGCAGCCGCTGACATATGCAGCCCTAGTAAAAAGGGCGCGCTTTACTCTCCTGCAGCGCCCTCTGCCCCCAGCTCTTCCTCTTTTGGACAGAGCGGGGTTTGCCACAGCCTCCGCTGCCCCAACGCATCAGCATCGCGCACCGCCGCCAGAGCGTGAAGTTATCCACATAAGAAGCCCCCTGCGGACCTATCCCGCTCAAAACCAGCGCGTAGCTCCCCCCTAGACACCCCAATAAGGAGCCGGCGCAAATTGCCGAACATGCCTATGCCAGATCAGACCAAACCAAAGCGCCGCCGTTCAAAGGCTGAACGCCAGGAGAGCGCCGCAACCTCCCGCACCTATGATGCGAACAAACGCGCACAGGGCTTGGTGCGCACCAGTCACTGGGTGGCCAAAGAGGACCTTGCTGCCGTCAAATCCTTCATTGCCACCCGCGCACAGCTGCGGCGCGACCGCCTGGCGCAGACACAGGTTTTTGCGCAGCTTGAAGCATTGAAGCCCTTCAAAAAGACCACGCGCGGCTCAAAACACGATCCCCGCCAGACAAGTTTCGACTTCGGCTAAGAAAGCCTGGCACCTTCCCCAAGAACCAGTTTTGCCGCCCGCACCCATGTCATAATTTGCCCGCATTCCCGAAATAAGGGAACTGTATGAGCCAGACCGAAGCGATCAACAGCAGCAACTTGAACCGACGGGGGCGGCTCGGGCGAAGCCTGCGCATTGCTCTCTCAGGGGGGCTATTGGCGCTAACGATCTTTCTCGCCGGAAATCACTTGGCCGCTTTAGACCAAGCCTCTTACATCAGGTCTTCTCGCGCTCCCGCTGCAACGCCTATTGCAAGCACGGACCTAAGCCGCACGACCCAACTGGCCAACCTCTTTTGCACGGATAAGGGCGTGTCTAATCAACACGCACCCTAACCGACCTTACCTGCATGCGGGCCCTGCCCCGCCTGTGGCCAATCCCAGCACGGGGCATGACGCCGCCAGCTCAGCGCTGACATCACCCCTCAGATCAACGCTGACATCAACGCCATCACCAAACTCGGTGAGCTCAGGTCAGTTGAGGCGTAAGTCGACAGCAACCCACCCTAATTGCCAGGGTTGGCGTAGACTTAGGACAACTTAATGGTTCAGACGGCGGCTCCCCGCGTCAAAGACTATGGCAGGTGGACACAGTCATGATGTACAGCACCACCAGTTTACAGGCAGGTTTAGAGACGATCACGAACTGACCCATCAGAAAGGACGACTCTGTCCATCGGAATATCCCACGGCATGGGGAAAATTGTCGGAATGAGACAATTGGAAAATCCCACGCCGACAACCTTTGGCAAAGGATCGAACTGCGCCAAGGTCCGGTCGTAATATCCACCGCCATTGCCGAGCCGAAAACAGGCGTCGTCTACACCCAATAAGGGCGAGATCACGATGTCCGGCACCGCTTCTGCGCCGCACGCAGGTACCGGAATGTTCCAAACGCCGCGCGCCATCGCACAACCTGGCTGCCAAGCGCGAAAGCTCAATGGCGCGTTTTTTTCCGCGACAATGGGGAGCAAAATAGTTGCGCCCGCAGCATGCGTCTTGGCCATCCAGTCGCGCAGGTCCGGTTCGCCCCGAATGGGCCAGTAGACAGCGATCCTCATACCCTGCCGCGGAGCAACGAGGGTCTCGAGCTTTGCCGCCAAACTTCGAGTCTCCTCAGCACGCTGCTGAACAGATAAGTGCCGCCGGGCCTCTAGCAGACGGGCACGCTCCGCCGCCCGAAACCGGGCCACATCCCGCATCCTTATTGGATCGACAGGGGTCCCGTCGATCAGCAGATGCGCCATGCACGGAGCCGATCCGCCTGGGTCACCATCCTCCATGATCAGTCCTTCCCAGACCCGCCATCATCAATGTCTGATAGAAGATCGGGTTTTAGGCGCCGCCGCGCAAGGGCGTCGGTCAAGTCGGTTCGCGTGACAATACCTACGACACGGCCTGGGGGATAAAACCGGCACGGCATCAAAGGCCTCACCCGCGCCACCGCGCGCAATAGCCACCAGCAATCAATATTTCCCCAATGTCACGACCATCGGGTAACCGGCAAACTCCGACTTCGCGATCATAGCTACGCCGTCCTTCCAAGCTGCATCGAAGCTGAACGCCTTTAACGATCCTGGTGATTTTCTGCGTTGCGCGATCGCCAGATGCACTGCCGCGTTCAGCACAGTCGAGATTGGCAATCCGGATCGGGATAAGACCAACAACAATGGTATCGCCGTCCCGAACGCGGGTCACGGAGTCAATAAGCTGGGTGCCAGGCGATGCAGCCGAAGTTTCTCGTGTTCCATGACGCCCCTTCCATGCGTTACCGCCAGACCATGCACTTCCCCCTCTTAGTATGCGCGGTTTGCTGGCATCTTGCCGAACGGCGATCTGATGCTCAGGTCGCAGCGCGATCGCCGATAGCAAGACTGCGCAGCCAATTATCGGCAGAAAAAATGACCAACCGATTTTGCGGCGGCGGAACTTCGTGACCTTCAACATGCTGTCCAGTTTGCCGGGCAAATCGGGCAGGAATTTGGCCGAAGAGGCTCAGGAAAGTTCGGTTTGTAAGCGCTCGGCACCCCTGCGATGCAACTCCCCCTTCCTGAAGGCCGCCGCTTCCAAGTCATAGCACTCCTGAGCTGCCCGTCGGTGGCGCAGGGCGTAGTATCTGTTTGCGGCTATTCTGCGCAAGGCGCCGCCGGCGGCTGGGAACCTGACAGGTTGTTTCATTGGCATGCCGAGCAGACCAATGAAGGGCTCCGAAAACTTGACTGATTTTGAATTTTGCAGGACCCTAAAATTGTATCGCTCACTTTGAAGCGGCGGTCCTTTTAAGGGAGTTCTGACGTGAAAAGTCTCATTCTCGGATGCGTTGCCGTGATGGCGTTTTCAAGTTCTGCTGCTGCACAGGACCTCATGGCAGTTTATGACGCTCGGCTTGATCCGCATGATCTTGTCAACTCAAGCGGCCAGCCATTGGGCAGTGTGTGCGCTGTGGTTCAACAGGACCGGGCTAATTACCACAGGTTCGGAAAGCGCGGGCAGGTCGACGAGACTGACCCGATCTTTGCTGACAAAACAATGCGAGCGCGGATCGCTGGGAGTTGCGCCATCATGCCGGGACATGAACATCTGCGAAAAGCCGTCTTCAGCGGCATTGGGTACGGTATTGTTGTGCGCGTACAGGTGGTCAACGATGCCGGGACGTTGAAGGTCCTTGTCAGTGAGCGCGCCGGGTAGCTGTTCCAGTGCCCATGATCTTCCCTTAAGCTACGGTCGATACCATTGGTAAAGAAATCATGGAACGGCCTGGAGGACCTCACACTCCCTAGCATGGGACAAGGTACACACGCTAAATCTCATGGCTGTGAACGGCAGCAAGCCTGCAGGGCCCAAGAGCCGCCTGAGACCTTTAAGCGCTTGACTGTTCGGCGCATATTCGACACCTTTACTTTATGAGCGCGACAGGCCCCATCATTTTGAGCTTCCGAATATCGAGCTGATTCAGTTCGTAACGTTCGGGAGTGGCATGGTGCGCAATGGGCCTTATACCCCCTTTAGATGCCAGATTAGCGTCAGCGCGGCGGTTCGAGTCCGCCCGCTCCTACCATTCACCTTGCGTCAGATGACGCATCCAATTCCTCATACTCTACAGTCTTAGTCTACATCACACTCTTCCGGCGCAGCCGGGGTGAGCGTGGCCTGCTATGACCTGCTCCCCGCGAAGGTTGGTGGCACGCCTATTTGGGTGCCCCCGGGGAATGGCACGGGCTACTTACCGCCGACATTGATTACATGATATCACGTAGGCCAGTCGATCCTTCCCAACGACATTACGAGCACGCACTGCGATGATCCCAAAAAGCTCAGCCTCCCGAGCACACCTTTTGCTGCGCGCCCCGACCTGGCAAAATAGAGCCATCGCCCGGACACCAGTAAACTTCCAAACGGGTTTGCAAAGCACTCTTTGGCCATGAGCCCCTGACGCCCACTCCCCTACGTAAGTTTGGTTTCCCGCGAAAAACTTTTTCCCAAGAGCCGCGCTCTAAACGCCCTCGTGGGGTCTTGGCTCAGCAAAACCACTCCAAACATCGAACATTCTTGGATTTACACGCGCCGCAGGCCTGTCGCGCATCCTTCATGTGGATAACCTATGGGCCAAGCATATCCTGGGACAGTTGCGGCGCCTAATTTTGTCATGACATTAGAAAAGGACTTCGTCATGACACTCAACAACTGCACTTCCGAACTGACAGTTAAGGCATATCTTTTCAAATTGGCCCATGAACTGGCCTATTCTGAGGCAGAGATCAGGGCCGGCCTTGAGTACGCGAACCGTGCCGCCCGCCGCAGCCACCCTCTTGGGAAATGGGATAAGGCAGGCCGCTTCTATGCTCTGGAACGCACCCTCAGCGTTACCACCTGCCGCTCTCCCAGCCAGGCTTGGCCCTATTCTCAGATGGTGGCCGCACGGACCGCAGCTCATTGTGCCGAAGTCTATAAAGCCGACAACGCAACCCATGTCGGTCGCATCGGCCGCGCGTACAACAAACTTCTTGCAGGGGAAGATAAAGACGCCGTGCTCCGCCTTCTGAAAAAAGGTATCCGCAAGCGCGAAGCTGAACTGGCGCGCGCGCTGCGCAAGTAGCGTGCCCAGTGGCGCGGCCAAATCGGAGCTGCTTCAAGGTCTCTTTGCAAGCCAAGCGACAGCACCTTACGGTCCCGTCCCCGAGCCCGAGACCGTAGAGGGCGCTCGATACCCTCAGCGCAGGTACTGCCCCGAGAAGACAGATAGCTTTACAAAGACCGGAAAGCTCCGCCAGGCACACCGCCAGGCAATCTGCATCGGGCAGCTGACTTGCGCCTTGATTACATGATATCATATAATTGGGAGGCGTCAGTTTTGCTTCCCCCCCCCTCGACGCCGGCCATCCTGCCCTATCGGCCCAGGCGTTAAAAACATAGAAAGCCCGAGGCCAATTATGGCGCTCCCCATACTTTACGCTAAATTATGGGTTTCCCAATAATTAGGGGAAATTGAGAGCGGAAGAGACCTTCGCCAGCTACGTACCGGCAAGAAAAACGTCGCAGTTTGATCACCACCACCACGCTCCAGTGATTTTAGTCTCGGCCTATTTCATTCCAAAGCGGCCTCTTGAGGCCATGAGGCGCATTCTAACCTCTTTGTTGATGTAGCCGATTTCGGCCCGTCCGCCAAAGCGTCACGACCGCCGCCCAAACGACCCGCCTCTCGTCTGACGATGACAAATGCTCAGGTCTCACATCCCAAAACACCCACCACGTCCTGATGATGATCTCGTCACCATTCTCTATCACTACATGCAGACAGCGAGACCAAATTCGGTATCGCCGAGAGACTCTTTTGTCGGCCCCGCTCTGACGTCACCTCTCCGGTCAGTGCTGACATCAGCGCTCATGTCAGCTGAACACAGAAAGCGGGGCGTTATTGATCCCGCCTGCCTGCAGCCCATTCCTCCACTATGCGTCGGATCAGCTCTGGCCGGCTGGGCAGATCCTCCTCCACCCGGCGCGCTTCGTCGAGGGCCTCTATCAGCGCTGTTGGCATCCGAACCATCACCGGCTGGGTATCTGTTTTAGGGCGTCCGCGTGATTTCATAATATTACTTATTGACAGATTGATTTCTTAGTATCATATATAAACACATGGGCAGCGGAGGCGCAACTCCACCGCCCATGCTAACCATTCTGACTACGAGGACATCTTCATGGCTGCTAAGACCTCTACCACCCGTATCGATGCGACTGAACCGCTCAATCGCCTGATCCGGCTCGACCGCTTAGAATTCCGGAAATTGCTTGATCTCTACTATAAGGCTTTGCGTGCCGACTGGGTTTATCACGAGACCCGGCAAAAGTTCGGCACCAAAGCAGCCGCCGATAAAGGTCATACCGCGGCTTCGGCTTGGAGCGCTTGCACAGCGTCACTCCTTGTCCTCCAGGACATGCGCACCGTCGCCCCCGATCTACGCGCGGCCGTCGAAGTGTTGCTGAAGACTTGTCCCGGTGAGATGCCAAGCGGTGGGGACCTGATGCGCTGCGGAACCGCGATGCTGGTGCTTGCGAATAAATACAAAGGCAGCAGCTCAGACTTGTCGCCCCTTCTGGATGAAGCTTTTTGTCTGATTGAAGCTTACCACGGCAACCAAGCGCTGATTTCTGCGCAGCGGGCTGCCTGATCCGCAGCAAGCTGGCCTGAGCGCTCTAAGTTGTGGGCCTCAGGCTTCTCCCCATCCAAATTTTACGCATCTACGCACGCCGGGCGCCACGCTCAGTGCGATAGGTCATGCCTTTTTCGGAGACGTTTTACTGATGCCCCTCAGCAAAGTCACATATCCCTTTCCCATTGACGGGAAGTTCCAGCAGATCTTCAAAGGACCTCACCCCACGCATTGGAAGGAAGCTGCCGCGCAAAAAGGCTTCGAGTTCATCGGCCGCGCCAAAGATCGTCTGCACGTCGTGCTGGGCTGCCAATCATGCGGAGCTCCCACCCTAAAACGCATCAGCGTTGTCCTAGGCCACACGCCTGAATGCCCACATTGTATCGAAGCGCGGCGCGCGGCGGCGGCACGGGCTATTGGCGGGGAGCTGATCGGGGCGGACCCCGAAGGCAATCGCCATTACGGCCTGTTCCGGTTTGGCTGCGGCCACACAGATCGGCGTCAATATCACCGCGTCGAAGCCGCCGCGGCGGGCGGGCATCGGGCAAGCTGCTCTGTCTGCATTGAGGAGCGCTATGCCGAAGAAGCGCAGTGCCAAGATTGGGAATTGGTCGGTCCCGCCCGGCGCAAGGGGCTGAACTATCGAAACTACCAACACACTTGCGGTCATCGCCAGGAGGTGGCCGTCGTCAACATGCGCCACGGCGATCTGGATTGCGCAGGATGCGGTGAAACCTGGGCGTCGAAGCCCAGCGAAATCTACATCCTCGCGTTCACGGTCCCTAACCTCTCGGTGATCAAGCTCGGCTACAGCAGCAACTCCACGTTCCGCATGCGACAAGTCCAACGTGATCCGGATCAGACGCGCGGCTCTCTCCTGCGCAAGATCGACGTTGAGACTGGGCACCGTGCGATCTGCGTCGAAAAGGCCCTTCACAGCCATATTCGCCGCAACCGCCCCGATCTCATCGTGCCGCCGGAGCTCTTCCGCGACCACATCCGCACCACGAGCGAGGTCTACCATCGCCACGGCAAGCCATACATTGAAGCGCTCCTGGATGCTGTCGAGGGTGGTTGGGACCCGCGCGTTCAGAGCGCTGCCGCCTGAGTGGTTCAAGAGACTGCTGACCGGCAGCCTTTACGAGCCCCAATATTCCCAGATTTTTGAACACGCAAAGGCCTTGAACGGAGGACCCCAGCTGGGGTCCTCCGTGAAAAGAGGTGGAAGGTAATACAATGACACCCCTAACCTGACCCCAACAAAAGTCGCCGTTCAAGTAGTGCCCACACCTAACAGTTTGCGGTGCTAAAACCGTCTCGCACGCGCATTTGTCCAAGTGCCCCGTCTCGATGTCCCTTCAGGCCTAAACGTCCGTAGCACCGTTAATGGCAACCAAGTACTTCATAGTCCCAACCGTCCGTGCGCTTCTCGGAAGCTTCCCAACGTGTAGCGGAGCCGCGACGCGCAGGGGACCGCAAGGCGCGTGCAAGATTGCGCGCTGACATCGCCTCGCGACGGAAAGTGCCATCCCAAATCTCAGCGTCAACCCACGCATCGCGGACCTTGCGGCATGTAAAGCGCATAATCGTGCCGGGAAAACGTTCGATCGTGCCGTCGCTGTTTTCGATAAGGGTATCAATCCCATAATCGTGATAACGCGCATAATAATGCCGCTTAGGTTTGGTCTGCTCTTCGCTCATTTGTGCCTCTCGATTGCGCCAAGCGTTCACTCGGCAGGTTCATTGTCACCTTAGACTATGGCGCGGTCTGCAAATTACAAAACCCAACCTCAGGTTATCCACATAAAGTGCAAAGCAACCTTCGCTCCGCTTGTCAGACCGTAAAGGAAATCTCTCTCCAAGCAGTAAGCGCAGCACACATCACGGCCACGAGGGCCCTCTGAACATGGCGACCTGAAGGAGAAATAATTTTGGCCCCAAACGGGGCGTAAACTTCACGCCGTGGCGCTCGGCCGCCGCCACGCGGTTAAAATATATGGCGGGTGAGCCACTAGGTTGAGGACGCTCGGATCCACATCTTGTGGCTGCAGAAGACAACTTAGCATAAGATAGATCGAGGAGTGATGCTCGCCGTTGCTCTGCCGTTTTTTTAGAGGCACAGCCTGCGCTCAGCCTTCCCAACGCCAATAATTGTTGGCACAGTGTTGCGTGAGGGCGGGTTGAGTGCTCCCATCTTCTGCGGTCGATGTCACGAAGGTGGGAATGATCATTGAGGCCTCGAACTGCCGTCCCGCCTATCGACACCTATTGGTAAATTCGGGAGGATGGTATGAGGGCCTTAATATCCGCTATGTGCCTTGTCGTCTTTCTGATGACCACCCATGCTGCTAAATCGTCAGAAAGGGAAATGGCCGAAATTTGCGACGCCATTCACTATATTGGAGATAAGTCACTTGAGGCGGCCGCAAGTGGGTTCTCCCGTGATGATATGAGCATCGCAGTGCGAATGAATACCGAAGGTGGTGACCCTGAAATTCTCGCAATCCTTCACCCGGCCTTTGATCGCATCATTGAATATGCATTTTTCAACAACAAGTTTGGTCTCTCAGATGCAGCGCAGAGAGAATGCCAGATCGTTGAACAGCTTCTGCTTGAGCTGGTCGAGAAAGAGCCAGAATAGGCGAAGTTATCTAAGAAAAATAACTCAAAGCAACTTTGCTCTTAAAGCTGGCTCCGCACGCTCTCGCCAACTGGAGCCGAACCTATCTCGGAGTACGCAATGCGCATTCTGGAGGGTGATCCCCCTCCCCTGCCGCGGATCCCCAAGCCGAGACAGCGATCCCAGCCGCCAAGGTCTGGGCCTCCGAAGAACGTGATATGAAGCATCGGCGAACTTATCGGAATCTCAATAATTAGGGGCATTTGCTGTGGAAGGGTTGAAATGAACGATGGGAGTGCGCGCATCCAGTGTCACCCACATCGAGATGCAGTGTTGGGCGTGCGGCCACACTGTAATGTGCAAACCCGATGACGTGCCGGCTGGGAACCCGCGGCACCAGTTTGAGCGTCGAGCCATTTGCCGGTGCGGCACAGGATGGCCCCACCTGCTATAGTTTCCTAGGGAGGGACCCATGACAATAGGATGTCGCTAAGTCGGTATATTGGACAAATCCGGCCTACTATGTCGGTTTTTTGGACATTTGCCGGAGCTGAGCTTCTAATTGCAGGCCATTACCGTGGCGGGCGAGAGCCAGAGCATGGCTTTGCATTTTTATAGATATTCGCGCCCGCGTCACCATTTCTACCATCCCCGGGGGACATCTGTTACCATCCAACCATGTTTACAGATGATGTGCTTAAGGTGATTGAACCGCGGTTCGTGTCGGCCCAGCTGGCCTATGCATGGTATCAATCAGAGCCCTTACCAGGGCTAGGCGGCCGCACTGCAATGCAGCTTGTCCAAGACGACAGGGCACGGGAGGTTTTAGAGTATCTCGATGCGGTGGATGCAGGTGTCTACGCGTGATGACTGCTCAAGCTCTGATCGCGATCTGTGGCATATTGGGTAGCATCGCCGCGCTCTATCTTGCTAAGAGGGCGCACGATCGCTCCTTTAGGGCGACCGAGCCCGACGAGGAGCTGGTAAAACGCTTTGTCGAGAGCGCCCCTGTGTACCGCCTCAAAGACATCACGTCAGCAGAAAACTTTGAGGACATCGCAAGAAAGCATCAAACACTAGGGTCCCGCGACGCCCCATCCGCCTACGAGCGATTGCGGACGATGTATGTGTACCAAGCTCGACAAAAGGGGTGGTACGTGGGTGAAGGCAGCGTGGATTACAGGATCGCTAAACGCATGTTGGAAGATGGATGGATCGAAGCTGATGTTGCCAGCGCGATACGCAAGCGCAGCCCAAATATCGAAGATCGATACCGCGATCCTGATGAGTACGCAGAGCGAACGGCCAATAACGCGCGGGGCGAACTTAAGCGCAAAGACGAAAACTTCCGAAGATGGCTAGGAGGCTGACGAGGCTATGGGAGAGGCCACTTTTGGCTGCAGCGCCCGTCAGGTCAAACATAACAGCGTAGCCGGAATGCCGGGTGCCCCATGATCTAACGACCTAAATTGCCAGAATCTCATAGGACATTGTCTAAATCTAGGCAGGCAGGTTACGCAGGATGAGCAAGTTTGTAAGCGCGTCGACGATTTCGGACAAAATTTCGCTTTCACCTCACCCGGATTACCACCCGTTTCCGGCTGGAATCCTGACAGCCTTGCCATCGTATGCTTGGCGTTCCGGCACTCACGATCGGCAACCCATATCGGCAAATTTCTTCACTTTCTTCGCCTTAACATTTAGATTGAAAGGGAATTCACGAAGGAAAGATCGGCAAACATGTTGGAAACACCTGGCAGAATCGAACCGTGTTTCTTCGAGGAGTACATCCCCGCTGAGCTAGCTGACCTTTCAGTCGACCTCCAGAAAGAAGCTGCGCAACTGGGACAGGGGTTGCACCCGGACAGCGCGGCGGAACTTGCGGACCTCGTGCGCGTAATGAACTGCTACTACTCGAACTTGATCGAAGGTCACAACACACGCCCCCGAGACATTGAACGCGCGCTCGCCGGCGCCGAACTCGAAGAAGAGACCCGCCCGCTTGCCCTGGAAGCGCGCGCGCATGTCATTGTTCAGCGCGCAATCGACGAAATGCATCGCGCTGGCACCCTGCCCCGGCCCACGTCCGTTGAATTCCTTGAATGGGTACACAAGGTTTTCTACGACGAAATGCCTGAGGAGTTTCGGGTGATCGAACATCCCGATGGAACACGCGAACCGATCATTCCCGGGCACATGCGCCAACAGGGCGACAAGGAGGTAGCCGTCGGGCGCCACATGCCCCCTTCTTCATCACGCGTAGCAGCTTTCATGGATCACTTCGATAAGCGTTTTCAGATCGCTGCACGGTCGTCGAGCGGTCGGATCATCGCGATCGCGTCGGCACATCACCGGTTGAATTATATCCATCCGTTCCCGGATGGAAACGGACGCGTCAGCCGTTTGATGTCGCATGCCATGGCTCTCACGGCCGGAATTGGAGGCCAAGGCCTGTGGTCGGTTTCCCGTGGGCTTGCGCGCGGACTGGCGGATCGCGGTGAATATAAGCGTATGATGGATCTCGCGGACAGCCCACGACGTGGAGACCGCGACGGGCGCGGCAACCTTTCCGAAGCCGCTTTGAAAACGTTCTGCGCGTGGTTCCTAAAGGTATCTTTCGATCAAATCACGTTCTCCACAAAGCTGTTTGACCTCTCCGGGCTGGAAAAGCGCTACCGGCGTCTCGTGGAGGATACCATTGATGACAAGCGCGCACCTGATCTGATCGCGGCGGTGCTTCGACATGGGGCGCTTGAACGGGGCGACGCGCAGATTGCCCTCAAGACGTCTGAGCGCACCGCGCGGAACACTCTTAGCAAACTTACGGCTGCGGGATACCTCGCCTCCGCTTCTCCGAAGACCCCGGTGAGATTGGCGTTTCCATTGGACTATCGAGAACGGCTATTCCCCAATCTGTTTGCCGACGGAGACCTGCAGACACCCCCTGTCTAATCGCAAAAGACGCGCGTACCCCCGCGCGTCGGCCATATTAGTAAGCGCGTATTCACCCAAACTGACCTTTGGCTTTTTCGGCCGCCCGATTTACTGGAAACTCTAAGCTGTTCCCGCCCCGTCCTATACCCACCCGTTAAAATAAGACGCAATCGCGCGCTTACGGGATCAAAACCGGCGTAGATGATTGTCAAAACACGTGGTACGCAAAGTTATCTAAGAAAAAATACTTTGTAGTAACTTTGCGCTTAAAGCTGTTACGACTGAAATTACTCAACCCTGAAGTGAATAGACACCGCTGTCGAGGTTTCAGAACCCCGTCGCGGTCGCGGCGCCGCAATGCAATGGCATCCATCCCAATCTTCTCTAAATCCCAAGAAACGCCCATTAAGACCTTCACGATTGCTCCACACAGGGTTCTTGAACCCACCGTGCTTTCTCTAGATTACGCAACACCAATAGAAATATTGTGATATAAAACAAAAGGTTGCCGCGATTCATCCCGGCAACTCTTTCGTCAAGGTCCTATAAGTGAGAATGTGCCGGGCGAAACCGCCGGGGCCAAGTTCTCAATAGTCAGTGACCCAGGGTCGCCGCATCGACGCGCCGGGGGTCTGATGCCCCAAACAGATAGCCGCTTTCTTTGTCCACGAGAATCGATTGGGTCGAGCCCATCACCGAGTTTTCGCTGACCTTGTGACCGCGTTGCTCAAGCAAGCCCACCGTGTCGAGACTGATCCCGTCTTCAATCCGGATTTCATCGGGAAGCCACTGGTGGTGGATACGCGGCGCGAAGGAGGCTTCTGCGATGTTCATCCCATGGTCGATGACATTCATGATAACCTGCAACGTGGTGGTGATGATGCGCGAGCCGCCGGGTGAGCCGGTGACCATGAAGACCTCACCGTCCTTCATCACGATCGTTGGCGACATGGAAGAAAGTGGCCGTTTACCACCTTCCACTGCATTGGCATCTCCACCGATCAATCCATAGGCATTGGGCACACCAGGCTTGGCCGCGAAGTCATCCATCTCATTGTTCATCAGAATACCGGTGCCGTCAGCAACCATCCCGGACCCATAGGAGAAGTTGATCGTATAGGTATTGGACACCGCGTTGCCGTCCTTGTCCACGATCGAAAAATGCGTGGTCTGGTCGGACTCGTATGGCGCGAGCTCTCCCGGCCTGATGCTGCTCGACGGGGTCGTCGCATTCAGGCTGATGTTCCCGCGAATATCCTCGGCATAGGCTTTGGAGGTGATCTCACTTAAGGGCACATCTACGAAATCACTGTCGCCAAGGTATTCCGAACGATCCGCATAGGCCCGTTTCATCGCTTCGACCATAAGGTGGATCGTGTCGGCCGTGTTATGACCAAGGAAAGAGATCGGATAGTCTTCGAGAACGTTGAGAATTTGGATGATATGCGCCCCGCCAGAACTGGGTGGTGGCATGGAGACAATCTCGTACCCGCGGTAGGTGCCGCGCACCGGGTCACGCAGAACCGGCTTGTAATTCGCCATGTCCTCCACTGTGATGCGCCCGCCTGCCGCCTGCACCGCTTCGGCGATTTTAGTTGCGGTCTCACCTTTGTAAAAACCATCCGGCCCCTCATCAGCGATCTTCTGTAGAGTATTGGCAAGGTCGGTCTGCACAAGAGACTCGCCCGGCTCGTAGTAACCGCCACCTTCTTTATAAAAGATGGTCTCAGAACTCGGCCATTTCTTCAGCCGGTCCTCAAGGCCTTTGAGGCTGTCAGCAAGGCCGGGCGTGACCGCGATGCCATCCCGCGCCAGCGCGATGGCCGGCTTAATCACCTCGGCAAGCGTCATGCTGCCGTAGTTTTCTAATGCCATCTGCATGCCCGCCACAGTGCCAGGCACGCCAACGGCCAATCCTGTGAACCGCGAAAGCTCGCTGTCGGCGTTGCCTTCGGCGTCGAGATACATGTCCCGTTCGGCGGATGAGGGTGCCATTTCACGATAGTCTATGGCCTTGGTCTCGCCGGTCTCCGCGTCATGAACGATCATGAAACCACCGCCGCCGATATTGCCCGCGCGTGGCAAGGTCACAGCCAACGCGAATGCCACAGCAACGCCTGCGTCCACCGCGTTACCGCCAGCTTCGAGAATATCGAGCCCGATCTGGGCCGCCACGGCTTCTTGGGCCGACACCATACCGTTCTCGGCATAGACGGGATGCACACGGTCATTGCCAGAAAAAATCGCGGCTTCTTGGGCATGAAGCGCAGGGGCTGCCGACAGTGTCAGACATACCGCGCATGTGATAATCTGTCTCATCAAATTCCTCCCAGTTGCGTTTGCGTGGGTGGAGGTTGGCTGTTTCCTTTCAAGAGTGCAACGGGAAGGGCAAAGCTGACGCATTCCGCGCGGTAGGATACTAAGACTGCGCTTCCTGACATCCGCGACGAGGCTTTCCCGACAAAGAACGCTCAGTCGGAACCTTCAACTTCAAACCAGTTAGCTCTTGGAGAGCAGAACATCGTGATCGCTAGGCAAACAACTGCTGCGAGCCGGTTCCTCTTTTGAGAACCATTTGATGCGCTTGAAATCATCACTGCTCACCGTTGCAGAGGCTTCAATCTCGACGCAAACCAACTGGCTGGCTCCGTCGATCACAACGTCAATGTTGCGCTGACCAACCTATCTCGGGCCGATGAGGTCAACAACATGCGCTCAAGAGACCCACCCTCAAGCTCTGGAATGAGGTGTCATGATAGATAGTCTGCTGGATCACGCATGGACCAGTGCTTCCCTTCCGAGCATTGCAGAACGCATCTCGTATGAGAGGTCAGGTTCCTTGCCCCTGGTTGCTTATTAGAGACCCCACCATTTGCTCATTAGTAGCCTCACCATTTGCGCCCTACGTGAACTTTTGGTGGATCAACTTGCCAAGCCAGCATCCTCTAGCTCGCCGCGGTCGGGCAAATCACGGAGGCTTTCCATCCCAAACGCCATCAAGAACTTCTGCGTCGTCACATAGGTGAAGGGTGCCCCAGCCCTCGGACTACGCGGACCCGTGGCGATCAACTCCTGCGCCCTCAACCTTCCAATCAGATCCCGGCTGATGTCTTTGCCAAAAATATCCTTCAACCCATCCCGCGTCACTGGCTGGTGATAGGCAATTGATGCGAGTACTGCGACTTCGAATTCGTCCAAATCCAGATGCTGGTCGCCCACATCGGCCGCCGCGCGAATGGCATCAGCAAATCGCGTCCGCGTTCGCATCAACCAGCCGTCTGCTACGGCAACCAACTCATAGGGGCGATCGTTTAAATCGGTCTGAATATCCTCAATCAACAGATCAACCGAGGCCTCCTGCCCCACAACGCGCGCCAAGTCCCCACGCGGCACTGGCGAAGCGCTTGCAAAAATCACCGCTTCAATCCGGCCCATCCATTCACGCCAGCGCAATTCCGGGGGCAGATCTTCTAATTCAGTGTTTAACACTGAGGTTTCCTTGGCCATGCTTATACCCCGTACAGTCGGAACGTCGGTCTGCCAGTCAGTTCCCGCACGACGCCCAGTTCCACCAAACGGTCACACAGACGGCGCGCCGCGCGATCCGTCATCGGCATCAATGTGCCCTGGATTATCGGGCTTAACATGACTGACGGTGAAACCGCATCGTGGCTCAGGAACAAAGCTAACGCAGCGTCTGATCCTTTGGCCCGCAGTTTTGGCGCAACCGACCGCAACTTTGCAACGCGCAAGTCTAGGTCCGCCGCCAAACGGATGGCAGTGTCGCAAGCAGCAACAATCGCACGATGTACAAAAAGCCTAGGTTCACCCGCCCCAGCCGCAATCGCGCGGATATCCCTGCGCGCCATATGCGCCCCCAATAATGGCACAGGCCGTTCCCAACCGGACGCACGGGCCAGAGCAACATCCGCCAACATCAATGCTCCCGCTTCTTCTCGTGGGAATCGGGGCAGCAGCTCTGCTAAGATGTCGCTTGCTTGTCCCACCGGTGTTCCCGATAGAGTTCCAAGAATGGACACAGCCTGATGGGCCAGCGCTGTTGGTAGCGCATTCTCCACCCGCCCCTTCCATCCACTGACACCCAAGTTGATCCGCGCCAGCTTACGCCACCCCATAAACATCTCGCCCGCAGGTCCCAGCCGATCTCCTGCCCGCGCTAAACACACCGCATCGCGGATATCGGACCCGGATTCATTGCGACCCTCGAGCTTTAAGCAAGCCACACCAGCATCCAGAGCCATTCGATCCTGCAACAAGGCACAGGGCAGTGAGCCGTTTGGGTCGCGTAACACCGCATCTAGCGTAGCCAGCGCCGCGCCAGATAAAAAAGCAACAGTTTCAGGAGTTTCATCTCTTTGCAGAGTGATCCAACGGGGCAGGAGCTGTAGGCTCATGGTATCGCTTATAATAAGTTAAACGGTCGGGTTCATCCGGACAGACTAAACCTACGCGGCGCTTATTTCCAGATAATAGCGCATGAACCGCCGCATCTTGCTGGTCCAAGTTATGTCCAATAATCTTGCATTATCGGACACTTTGAAGTATCCTACCAGTTATGGCAGAAAACCACGAAAACCCGCATCTATCAGCATCGAACAGGGCTCTCCCAGACGAGGGCGACGAGAATGAGACGGCGCACGGCGACCCTCTGGCACTTCCCTCCGATGTGGCTGGCTCTGGGACGCTCGATCGCCTGATTGATACGGCGCGCGACTTTGCCAAGGGCTCGACCGCAGAGAACACCAACAAGGCTTACGCTGCAGACTGGAAACATTTTGCACGCTGGTGCCGCCTGAAAGGTGCGCACCCCCTCCCCCCATCACCTGAGATGATTGGCCTCTACATGACCGATCTAGCTGCTCCGACTGGCGCGACGCGTCCTCTATCTGTTTCCACCATCGAGCGCCGCCTGTCTGGTCTCGCGTGGCATTACGCGCAACGTGGGTTCACCCTGGACCGAAAGGATCGCCACATCGCAGCAGTGCTCGCGGGGATTAAGCGCAAGCATGCGCGCCCTCCGGTG
>Ga0209344_10000392_pt1 | contig 80774 bp, 67 predicted proteins | sample Cruoilmetagenom6_FD_187293 | JGI IMG/M metagenome (GOLD analysis project Ga0209344, IMG submission 187293) | Oil polluted marine microbial communities from Coal Oil Point, Santa Barbara, California, USA - Santa Barbara Oil Seep Sample 6 (SPAdes)... | ecosystem: Environmental > Aquatic > Marine... | reverse complement strand
ATCTCCGATTTTCTCCCAGCCAACCCCGTTTTTGGTCAAAAACACCCCATTCCAGCCCCGCCTCACCCCCCGCCCGCACAATCCGCACAATTTCACTGATCCGATCAATCCATACTTCAGTGCCCATGCTTATCTGGACGATGCAGTACCAAGCCAAGGATGGCACCGTCGGCAGGACGCCCAACACAACCAAGCACTGACCACACCGGGCAATCAAAAGACTCGTACGCGCTGTGTTTGCGCACGATCAGCAACGCCCACACCGAGCCAACGCTCGGCATCACATCGGGATCGGGAAGGATTTCCACATGTCACAACTGCCAAACACCCCCACCACCAACCCAGCCAGCACCCCAGCCAGCACCACCCCAGAGATGACCATCATCGGGGCCGACACCACCATCAAGGGCGAGATGTTCTTCGAAAAATCCGCCCGCATCCTGGGCAACTTCGAAGGCAAGATCACCGCCCAGGGCGAGGTCCACATCGGCAACGGCGCCAACTGCAACGCCGCCGTCGAAGCCGAGAAGATCATCGTCGACGGCTCCGTCCAAGGCCCACTCTTCGCTCGCGATCGCCTCACCCTCACCACCAACGCACAGGTCCAGGGCGACCTCACCGCCGGCACCCTCGTCGTCGCCGAAGGCGCGACCTTCGTCGGCCACTGCAATGTCGGCCCACACGCCAACGAGATGACCGGTACGACCCAAGGCCAAAGCCAACCCCAAAGCCAGCAGCAAAATCAAACCCAGCAAACACCCCAGCCCATCACCACCGAGCCCAAGCCAAGCCTCGCCACCCCGCTTGATCTCACCCCGCCATGGGCCAATCAGAACGCCGGCTCGAGCGTCGCCTAAAACCGACCTCACCCATTCAGACCACCCATCCCAGGCCGAGATCGGTTAACGCCGGACCGGCCATTTTCATGGCCTCATTCTTCAAACCACCACGATTCCTCATGCGAGACCGCGCCTCCGCCCGCGTCGTGACGCCCGAATCGCGAACGGTCACCTGCTACCACTGCGCCAAACCCTCCACCGTCTCCGGCTTCGCCGAATCCGCATCCTGCCCGCACTGCGCGCGCAACCTCCGACTGCTGCCCATCGAGATCACGCAAGGCCACTGGGGCTCGTCGATCATGACGACCGAGTCCGTCCATGTCCACCCACAGGCCAAAGCCATCGCCAACCTCGTCATCGCCTCACACGACATCCTCATCGAGGGCTGCGTCCACGCCATGTGCGTTTGCGGCGGCACCGCCACCATCACCGCCACCGCCGAGATCAAAGGCGGCATCCGCGCATCCAAACTCATCATCGAACCCGGAGCCACCATCGAAGGCTCCATCGTCGAATCCCCCTCCAAAGCCCTCGGCATCCTCGATGTCCAAGCCGCCACCCGCGCCCGCCCAGGCACCGGCCCCGCCGCCCAGATCGAAATGAAAACATTCGACCTCGACGAAGTCCTGGGCCGAGCAGATCGGACGCAAAACCAGCCCCTGCCGATCCGCCCAACATCGCGATACCACCTCCGCGTCGCCCGCTAAAACCTGCTTATTGCGCGATAACGACTGTTTACTTTGCACAAACTAAGGCAAAACCCCTAGCTCGGTGAAATAGTGCCTCCGCGGATGCCGTTGTGTGTGCATGACCAACGCACTCACACACACGACCAATCACAAGCACATCGCCATCCTCCGCATCCTCGCCGGCGCCCCCCTACTCATGTTCGGGCTCATGCACCTCACCGGGGCCTCCCCAATGCAACCCCTCGTCGAAGCCGCCGGGCTCCCGATGCCCGGGCTCACCGCCATCGCCGCCCCCATCGCCCAGGTCATCGCAGGGCTCATCCTGCTCTCGGGCGCGTTCGCCCGCATCGGTGCCCTCCTCGCGATCCCTGTCATGATCGGCGGGCTCGTCACCAACTTCAAAATCCCCAACGACCAATGGCCCACCCCCTCCGAGCTCGACCCCAACATCATCGAACTCGGCAAAGAGCCCGCGATGCTCACCCCCATCGCCATCGTCGTCATCCTCCTCTCCATCTACATCGTCATCAAGGGCGCGGGCCCCTGGTCGATCGACGCCCGATCAGCCGACGCAAGCCCCGACGCCTAAACCAGACACCTCAATCAGCATTTCAATACTCGGACCGACCAAGCCTTCTCGGACGCGCCCAATCCGACAATCCTGTAGGCAAATAGCCCCCATCGCACAACGCCCACCCAGCAGGGCCGAATCCGCCGCTCGTGTGTGTCGATAAAGACACCATGCGACCGCCGCTGCACCATCACGCCTTCTCCCTCATCGAGCTGATCATCGTCGTGGTCATCATCGGGATCATCGGCGCCATCGCCGTCCCCCGCATGTCCAACGCCGCCGACGGAGCCGCCCGCAACGCCGTCATCGGCGACCTGAACGCCCTCCAAAAAGCACTCGACCTCTACGAGATCGAACACGAGGGCGTGATGATCCATATCGGGGCCGCCGACGCAAAGACCATGTACTACCGCCTGCTCAAACGCACCGACCTCGACGGTACCATCAACGACGCCACCGGCATCTACGGCCCCTACATCAACGGCATCCCCGCCAACAAAATCAACGGCATCGCCAAGATCCGCAAGGACGGCGCAGCCGCCGGTGCCAACACCCACGGCTGGCGCTACGACTCCACCACCGGTCAAATCGAACCCGACCACCTCGCCGACGCTACCGGACGCAAGGGGGCCGTCGAAACCGTCAAACAAGCCACCGAAGCCCTCGTCAAAGAGATTGACCCATAGACTCAAGATGAACATTATCTTGCTCTTTCATCAACTCAATCAGCCTCGACTCTATGAATATTCGAAGCGTGTTTCCGGCCCCCCCAAGCGATACTGATTCTTCTTTGCTACCATCGTCCAACATATGGAACACACGATGACTCGCAAACCAAGTCGCTTTCAACTCAACACCTGGCTCGCAATCCCCCTCGGCGGCACTGCATTGTTTGTACTCGGCGGATTGTTCTCGCTACTCACAAGCACACATCATTATGGAATCGCAGCCTTCCTGATCATGATCCCCCACATCTTTCTCATCACATACACCGGCATCATGATCGGCCGATGGGGCAGAGTCAAAGATAAAACCACAGGCGCTCTCCTCGCCGTCACCTTTTCGATAGCGTACATCGCCGGCGAACTCACACTCGCCACCATGATCGAACACCACAGCCTGGGCGGATTGTTCACCTCGCGCTGGACCGACGGATACGAACTCTTCGGCTCAGGTTCCTTTGCACTCAAAGGCTGGCTCTGGGCACTCGCCTACGCGCTTCGAGTTCTGCTTGTTATCTCAGTGTTTCTGATCGCCCTGCTCACCGAAGGCGAGCGACAGTTCTGCGAACTCTGCAACTCCTCAACCACGAAGACCCAATGCAAAGCCGTGATCAAGTCATTTGATCCCTTTGACATCGAGCACCTCTCGAGCCTCAAGGAAATGCTCACACTCAAGCCCACGCCCAACGCACCCCAAGGGCTCTGGATAAGAATTAGAACATGCAAATGCAAACGACTCGGCGAGATCAAAGTCGAGACTTACAAAATCGAAGAGGATGTAAAAGGTACAACAAGAATCGACTCCATCCCACTGTCCCAGCGGATGTTCACCCAAGTTTGCGAATGGGCCAACGCTTTCGACCCCGCAGCCGCCAATGACCTCTCGGCCATCTCCCTCGACGAAGCCAGCGCCACAGGCCCAGCCTTTGACCCAACCGTCAAACCAGATGGCGAGCACTGGGAATCCGTCTTCCGATGGGAAGGCGCCGGCACCGCGATGGAGTGGCGATGCGACACACTCTACACCAGAAGACTCAGAGAAGTCTTAAAGTACGGCCACTACGAGGTCATCGACCAAGCACTCGCCCACGCCCAGAACATCAACGATACCGCTTGCATCTACGAAGCAGCCGCCGATTGGCCAAAGCCACAAGACTGGATCGACCTCTGGTGCCAAGATCACCCAGAGAGCACCGCCGCCCACACCGTCGCCGGGATCAATCTCGTCAAACAAGCCTGGATCAAACGCGGAAGCGGCTATACCCCCAAGAATGTAGACCAGTTCCTTGAACTCCTCGATGCCGCCATGGTCGAACTCAACATCGCCACCGAACTCGAGGCATCGAATGCCGTCGCGTGGGCTTGGAAAATTTACGCAGGCAAAGGCCTCCAACACGAGCACGAACTCGTCCGATCCTACTTCGACGCCGCCCTACAAATCGCCCCCGATCTCCACGCAGCCCACTGGATGCACTTCGACTACCTCACCCCAAAGTGGTTCGGCTCAGAAACCCAATGCGTCGCCTTCGCCAAAGAAGTGCTCAACAGCCGCTCCAAGGGCTCGCCCGCATTCGCCGCCGTGGCCTACACATACTTCGAACTCGCATGGGAAAACCGGAAAAAACCAAAGAAAACCGGATTCAAAGACTACATCAATCGCCCCGATATCCGATCCGACATCATCAAAGCCAACCAGCTCGCCTTTACCGATCACCAAGAAAGCATGGTCACCCCCCGCGTCCGTGCATTCTTCGCCTACATGCTCTGGCAACTCGGCGAATACACAGAAGCCCGCAAGCACATGGAAGTCCTCGGCAAAAGCACACCCTGGGACCCCTTCACCCCGTCCGTGTTCTTCCTCTCCAAGGACACCTACGCCAAAGCCCGAAAAGCCTGCGGCCTCTAATCTCTCTCCCTATCATCAACCATGCCCAATGCGCCCACACCAGACGCGCCAACAACCACACCAACGCTCGTCTACTACGACGGCTGGTGCAGCGCCTGCATCCGCACCGCCAAGCTCCTCACCAAGCTCGACCGAGACCGCGGCCGCCTCGCCTGCGTCGATCTCCGCTCCGATGACCCACGCCTGACCCTCGTCGAGCTCGACACCGACACCCTGGCCAGCTCACTACACACCCGCGCCCCCGACGGCTCAATCACCGCCGGCCCAGAAGCCATCCGCCAAGCCATGAACGCCGTGGGCAAAGGGCTCAGCGTCTCCTGGACCCGCTGGTGGCCCATGCGCCCCGCCGTCGATTTTTTCTACCGAATATTCGCCCGCAACCGCCTCCGATGGTTCGCCACCCACGAATGCAAGGACGGCGCGTGCCAAATCGATCCCAAAGCTGATCCCTAAACCCGCACGCCCACAATCCACATGACCCCACCCAGCATCCACATCGAACCCGACACGCACCCAACGCACGGCCGTATCTGGAAACTCGTCGCCACCCAGCACCTCCCCCAGCCCATCGACGCCGTCTTCCCCTTCTTCGCCGACGCCTACAACCTCGAAAAGCTCACCCCCAGCTTCCTCAACTTCAAGGTCCTCACCCCAAAGCCCATCGAGATGTGCTCGGGCCGCGAGATCCGCTACAAGCTCAAGGTCCACCACATCCCACTCAAGTGGAAAACCACCATCCTCGACTACGACCCACCCCACCGCTTCATCGACAACCAAGACTCCGGCCCCTACGCCCTCTGGCACCACACCCACCGCTTCGAGCCCACCCCCGACAACACCGCCACCATCTGCACCGACACCGTGCTCTACCGCCCCAAAGGCTGGCTGCTCGCCCCCCTCATCAACAAATACTTCGTCCAAAGAGATGTCACCAACATCTTCCGCTACCGCTTCAACAAGCTCGAAGAGATCTTCCCATCCAGCCCATGACGCCCGAAGGCAACTCCACAAAAACAACCCCGCGCCGATCCGCAGGGTCATGAGTCAAAGTCGAGATTTCGAGCTCCCGAACGCGATCAGCGCCTCAGGCGTCGGCCAACACCCATGACACCCAACAGACCAAGACCGGCCCAAGCAGCCGGTGGTAGAGGGACCGCGGTGATCGTGTTCGCGGTCATCGAAGACAGCCGAAGCACATCGCTCCCACCCACACCGTTGCGGTTGATTTCAATTGTGAAAGGCCCCAAGGCATAAGGGGTACCGGGAGCCGAACCGCCGACATTCATGTCCACCAACCCCGCCTGCCCAACCAGATTAGTGCTCAGGTCCAGCGGCCCAGTCGAGATCCAGAATGCAAAGTCGAAATCCCCGTTTGCCTGGGTGAAGGTCCCGTTGCCCCCCGCGGCACCGACCACAGTCATCGTGAAATCCATGAACGGGCTGCCAGCGAGGGGACCGAAAGCGTAACCACCACCATTGGCAATAATAGATGTGGAAGTATCGATGGTCACACTTCCAGTGGCGCTCGCACTGCTGCTTGAGCCACCCTCCCAAACGAGATCGAAGGTGACAAAGTCAGCAACGGCGATCGAGCCGCTCATGGCCGAAGCAGCGATCGCTGCTGAAATGGTGAGTCTGCGATGGGTCATTCTTTCGGTCCTCTCATCTATACATTCATAACCGGATTCATGGCCAGACAAGCCAGCTGCACCCAGCACGCAACACACCCTCAAAAAAGGGGGCACGGGGGGTATGCTACCCATTATTGATCGTTTATGAAAGCAAGTTCTCACAGTTTCTCAGCATGTACGCCAAGACCAGCCTCAATAAGCACCCGATAACTACTGCCCCAAATCAACAGCTTAACACCCCATGCATAAGGGAGCTACCCACCTAACCCCTCACCAGCCCCCCCTCAATGGGGATGAAGATACAATCCAAAGCCATGCCTCAAGAAAAACCAAACACACATGCCGTCGCAAAGAAGTCATTCGAGTCCATCGAAGCTCAGCTCCCACACCTAGTCATCACGATTGATGAGCATCCCGATACCCGCCGCGACAATCGAAAACTGACGATCCCAATGCAGGAGCACCTTGCCTTTGAGATCGTCATTATCTTTGCAAACAACGAACTCACACTTATCATTTCTGAGTTCCACTGGCACTACTCATGCACCGACGCAGATGACCAAGCCTGGTGTATTGAAACGGTTGTACAGCTGGTCACGAACCAAGCCCGCCTCAAAGAAACGCTCCGAGGCAGCCGCGTGACCAAATCAGAACTACAAACGCTGCAGGACAACGAGTGGGTCACCGTCGCAGCCACGGGCACCATGCCATTGCCGAGCTTCAAAAAGAAAACAACCCGCATCATCCAAAACACGAATGATCAACACGGTTAGCGTTTGTCTTCTTCACCCTCTTGCACAGCCAACAACCGCGGCTCCCCCTCCACCCGCTTGGGCTCCACCAGCCCCTTGGCACTCTTGGCCCCCGCATCCTCAAACTTCTTGAGCGTCGGCATCATCCGCGAATCAATCGACCCCACCAGCTTGTTGTACCGCTCCACAGACTGGCGGATCGAATCCCCCAGCTTGCCCGCGTGCTCAAAGGCAGTCGCCGCCCGATCGTGCAGCTCCTTGCCAAGCACAAACAACTCCGCCGCCTGCTCGGTCAACGCGTGCTCGCGCCACCCCACCGCCACCGCCCGCAACAACCCAATCAGCGTGCTCGGCGACGCCATAATCACCCCGCGCTGGGCCGCCTCGTCGAGCAGCCCCGGGTTCCGCGCCAAAGCCGCATCAATAAAGTGATCGCCCGGCACAAACATCACCACAAACTCCGCGCTATTCCCGTCAAACAACGACCAATACCTCTTGTCCGAAAGCTTCTTGACCTGCTCGGTCGTGTGGCGCGCAAACCGATCCATCTGCCGCTCGCGCTCCGCGTCATCGGGCGCGTTGACCGCATCGATGTACGCATTAATATTCGCCTTCGCATCAACGACGATGATCCGTTCATTGGGCAGCGTCACAATCATGTCCGGGCGCTGAAGCTGCCCGTCCTCATCGCGCACCGACACCTGCTCCGAGAAATCACAATAGCTCGTCATCCCGGCAAGCTCGGCCACCCGCCGAAGCTGGATCTCCCCATACTGCCCGCGGATCTCCGGCCGCGACAACGCCTTGGTCAGCCGCGCGGTTTCTTCTCGCAACGACACATGCGCCTCGCCGCTGGCCTTCACCCGCTGATCGAGCTGCGTGATCTGCTGATGCGTCTTATCGAGCGTCTCGCGGATCGGCTTGACCATCGCATCGATCGCCTGCTTCCGCTTATCGAGCTCCGCCTGCGACAACGAATCCGCATCCTTCAATCGCTCGCTCAGAAACTTACTCAACGCCTCCTGATTCGCCCGCAGCGACGCCCCCCCGATCGCCTGGAACTGCTCGGTCAGCCGCTTCTCATCGTTGACCAGATCCATATGCCGCTTCTCGGCCCCATCGAGCCTCTCCGCCAGCTGCGCATTGAGCACCGACAACTCGCTCACCCGCCGGGCCGATTCCTCCGACTGCGCCCGCGATTGCGTCTCCAATAACTCGAGCTCCGAGCGCAACCGCTGACCCTCCCCCAAAATCCGCTCATTGTCCGCCCGCAGCATCTCCGCCTCGCCGCGGAGCTTCCCAAGTTCATCACGCACCCCCACCTGCCCCCGCATCAGCACCACAACCCAGCCCCCAAACCCGAGGCAGCACAACGATAAAACGACAAAAGCAATTTCCATGTCAGGAGTATATCAGGTATCCCGAATCGAATCCCACACGTATGAGCCACACCAGCACACCCGCCCGCATCTGCCAATTCGGCACCCATCCCATCAAGAAAAACGCTCCTGACACCCAACAATCCGCCCCAAGCCATCCCCACACCCCGAATTCCACCAATTCCGCCCCCTCCAACACCCGCGCTCCCCCCGCACCATGGCACGCCCTTTGCCATACATAGAGCACACCATGGTGCTTCAACCCGCCCATCCCGACGACCACTCACCCAACCGGCCAAGCAACCGGGCACCCCAACCAAAGGGCCGCCTGAACCTCCTGCTCTCCTACGCGGGCTGGCAGGACACCCCGTGGGTCGATCGCCTGCCCATGATCCTCTACCCGATGGGCATCGAATCGCACATCGCTTCGTCGGCCCACGCCGCCCAGCGCGTCATCGAATCCAACCCCATCCACATCGCCGTCGTGGACCTCGCCCTCCCCTTGGGCGACGACCCCGCCGACAGCGCTCAAGCAGAAGAAGCCGGCACCCGGATCCTCAACCTGCTCGCCCGCCTGGCTTCCCCGCCGCCGACCGTGGTGATCAAACGCAAAAAAACCGCCCGCGACGACACCCGCGAGATGACCGCCGCCCTCCGCAGCGGCGCCTTCGCCGTCGTCGATCGCCCCCACGCCCAGCGAGAGATCGAGTCCCTGCTCGAGGTCCTCCGAAGGTGCATGAGCCGCCATTACCAGAACCGCTGGCCCGGAGCCAGCTAAACCGTTTTCACAGTTTCCAGTTTTAAATCAGTTTCAGAACCCAACCCGAGGCACACGCCCCGGACAGACCAGAACCCAGAACGAAAAACAAGAAAGAGGAGCATTCACATGGCCACCAAAACAAAGTCCAAGTCCACCGTCGCGATCCGTCCACTCCACGACAAGATCCTCGTCGAGCGTGACGAAGTCGAATCCGTCACCAGCGCCGGCATCTTCATCCCCGAATCATCCAACACCGAGAAGCCACAGTTCGCCACCGTCATCGCCGTCGGCGACGGCACCCTTAACGACGCCGGCGAACGCATCGCCCTCGATGTCGCCGCCGGCGATCGCATCATCCTCTCCAAATGGGGCGGCACCGACATCAAGCTCGACGGCCAGGAATACCTGATCATCAACAGCAGCGATGTACTCGCCATCGTGGACTAAACCCAAACCGCGGATGATCTAGTGATGGTGGCACAGGCGTCCCGCCTGTGAGCTTCACTCCAGTCAAGGACACCTGATGAACCAGTCCCAACTCCGACAAGCCCTCACCGAACTCAACGGCGAAAGAAACGCGCACTTCGCCCTCACCGGCATGCACGAATCCGCATCCGTACTCACCATCGCATCCGCCATGCTCATTCCAGAAGAGACCGACAAACTCGTCAAAGTCACCGACGGCCAGAGCGTGTTCATCATCGAAGCCGAACGAATCGCATACATCCGTATCGGCCTGTAAGTAAAACAAGAACCAGTGGCACAGGCGTCCCGCCTGTGTCCTCAGCAAATACATAGAAGGAGCCAACAAATGGCCGCAAAACAGATCGCATTCAACACCGACGCACGCGAACGCATCCTCAAGGGTGTACAGAAACTCGCACAAGCCGTCAAAGTCACCCTCGGCCCATCAGGCCGCGTCGTCATCCTCGAAAAATCCTTCGGCGCACCAACCGTCACCAAGGACGGCGTCTCCGTCGCCAAAGAAATCACCTTAGATGACCCATACGAAAACATGGGCGCACAAATGGTCAAGGAAGTCGCTTCCAAAGCCTCACGCGAAGCAGGCGACGGCACCACCACCGCCACCATCTACGCCGAGTCCATCTTCACCGAAGGCCTCAAGAACATCACATCGGGCGCCAACCCAAACCAGATCAAGCGAGGCATCGACAAAGCCATCGCCGCACTGATCGAAGAACTCCACAACATGTCCAAGCCAATCGTCAACTCCAAGGAAATCGCACAGGTCGGCACCTGCTCCGCGAACCAGGACGCGACCATCGGCAAGATCATCGCCACCGCCATGGACAAGGTCGGCAAGGACGGCGTCATCACCGTCGAAGAAGGCCAATCACTCGAGACCGAAGTCGAGCTCGTCGAAGGCATGCAGTTCGATAAGGGCTACCTCTCCCCACACTTCGTCACCGACCCCGCCACCATGGAAGCCGTCCTCGACAAGCCATACATCCTCATCCACGAGAAGAAGATCTCCAACGCCAAGGACATCCTCCCCATCCTGGGCAAAGTCGCCGAGTCCGGCTCACAGCTCCTGATCATCGCCGAGGACATCGATAGCGAAGCACTCGCCACCCTCGTGATCAACAAGCTCCGAGGCACACTCAAGATCGTTGCCGTCAAGGCACCAGGCTTTGGCGATCGCCGCTCAGAGATGCTCGAAGACATCGCCATCCTCACCGGCGGCACCGCCATCATGGAACAGCTCGGCATCGACATCGAAAAGCTCGAACTCTCCGACCTCGGCCGCGCCAAGAAGATCACCATCTCCAAGGACGCAACCATCATCGTCGAAGGCGCCGGCTCCAACGCAGACATCAAGGGACGCATCGACATGATCCGTCACCAGATCGAAGCATCCTCCTCAGACTACGACCGTGAGAAGCTCGAAGAACGCCTCGCCAAGCTCGCCGGCGGCGTCGCACAAGTCAATGTCGGCGCAGCCACCGAGGTCGAAATGACCGAGAAGAAGGCACGCGTAGAAGACGCACTCCACGCCTGCCGCGCAGCAGTCGAAGAAGGCATCCTCCCCGGCGGCGGCACCGCCGTACTCCGCGCCCGCCGCGCACTGACCGCCCTCCGCAAGAAGGCATCAGGCGACGAACGAATCGGCATCGACATCGTCTCCCGAGCAGTCGCCGCACCCGTCAAGCAGATCGCCACCAACTGCGGCCTCGACGGCTCGGTCATCGCATCCAAGGTCGAAGAATCCGACGACAACACCTTCGGCTACAACGCACTCACACACGAGTACGGCGACCTGGTCAAAATGGGCGTCATCGTCCCCACCAAGGTCGAACGCGTCGCCCTCCAGAACGCAGCATCCGTGGCAGGCCTCCTCCTGACCACCGAAGCCGCCATCGTAGAAATCAAGGACAAACCAGTCGGAGCAGGACACTCCGGCGAAGACTTTGATTACTAAACAATATTCCGATGGTTTACAAAGAAATTTGTAGACCATTGTTTATGGACCAGCAAAACGAATGGCACACGCCCTACTGCGATGAACTCTTTCAACATTGGAAGAGGCTCACTGGTCATTATCCAGGAAGTGGACAGACTCTTGCATGCAAAATCTACCACGCATGCGGCTATCCAAGCGAACATGTAGGATTCGCCTGTTCACTTTCTCGATCTGGAAATGAAATTTCACATTTTATGAGATCCGGCCCATCGATGCTTGACGAAATCATGTTCGCAAAACTTCTCATTCTATTACTAGACGAGTTTGTCGACGGAATGCGGCGAATATGTGCCAAGGCAAGATTGCCAGTGCCAAAATCGCCACGAAATTTATCGATGTGGGCGAACATATGGGCAAAGCATCGGGTCCACCTTCTGCTCCAACACCATCCTATTGAAGAGCTTGTTGACTTAGCACATAATGATGTTATCCAGATGCTCAACGAAAGGCAGTATATAGATCTCCATTCGGAAAAAGGTGATTCAACATCGTGCATGGTAATTGACTCGAAAAACCTAGATTTATTGCAAGAGAGAAGCAATGCCTCGTCAATGCTTAAGTCGGAAAATTGGACTCCTTGGATAGTCCTAGTCCCGTCATTAATAGGTTTTTTGGATGAAGCCTATATCGTATACAAAGATTTTGTCGACACCTGTGTTCAAAACAAAGACAAGGTTGTTGCATACAACGTCCCAAAATGTAACTTGGTGGGATAATTATGACTCAACACAAACGCAGTAGCCAAGAGTATTTAGAGTCTTACCCTGAATGTTTTGGCAATAATCTTTTTGATAAATTATATCGAAGTGTTGTTGGGATTTCAGGCTCCACAATAACTAAGCATTCAATTCTAAATCCTGACGCACCGTCCAACAAAAGGCAAATTACACCATTTCTTCACGCTGGATTTCTTGTGTACTTCGAGAACCACCGAGCTCTAGCTACGATTACCGCTGGACACATTGTAATGCAACTCAAGAACGCGGAGTCAGAAACGACCAAACTCGGTTCATTACGAATTCTTGATCGTGGGTTATGCCCCAAAGACAATTCAGGAGTCCCATTACGACTGAGTATGGTGCGGGCATACTGCTCATATTTGAGTGACGAGCACCCAGACTATGGCGCCTTGCAACTACCAATCTACGAGTCTCAACAGATTATCGCAAGCAGTGAAGTATCTCCTGTGTTGACTAATGAAGTAGCGAGCTCCTCTGAAGAATTTGAAGCGTATTTCATGCTTGGTTTTCCAATTTCGGCTCGTAAGCAAGAGAATATTGTTAATGACGGGAAAAAATGTCATATTCGTCACCACCTAGGCTGCCCTCTACTTCCCGTAACACCAATAACCGATGGACAGTACGCAAAGCGAGCTAATGGCCGGTTCGTTGCTCACATTGACATTGATGACGACCCCGGTGTTGACGATATCTCTGGCATGAGTGGTGGCCCTGTGTGGGGGGTTAGGCACGAGCGAGAAAAAGACTGCTTTGTTATCAAGCTGGTCGCAATTCAAAGCAAATGGATAAAGCCTGCCCGGGTCATTTATGCAGAATATGCCCAACCATTCGTTCATGAGTTAGAGAATCGATTCGATAGTTTACTTGCCGAATAAACTTCTAACGATGCCGGGTGCCCCGACGGAGCCTTCTTAGGCTCCGTCGGGATCTCAATCCCCAACCAACACCCCGAAGGAGACCAAGTCTCCATCGGGCCACCCACCATGAACCCGACAAACGACCACCAACTCATCAAAGTCGTACTCTACACCGACAACGAAACCCGAGAAACCCTCGGCGTACGGACAGAATCCGTCTGGGCCTCCCTCACCCCCGAGGGAAACTACACGATCGAGAACACACCGTTCTATTCCCTCGAGGTCTGCACCAACGACATCGTCGAAGTCGCACTCAACACCGATGACCAAATCTCACAAGAGATCACCCCCACCTACACAATCGCCCGCATCATCCAACCCTCCGGCCACGCAACCGTGCATGTCCACGCCCTAGCCCCCCGCGATCGAAACCTCGAACTCGAAGCAGACCCGTCCTACGCACCCTTCGCCGATCTCCACAAATTCATCGAATCAACAGAATACACCTTCGAAGGCAACGATTGCACCCAGCACTACATGACCGCAATCGACATCCCCCCACACACCGACCCAGCCCCACTCTTCGCCAAACTCGACGCAGGATGCCAAGCCGCCCACTGGACCTACACCCACAACCATCCCACCAAGAACGAATCCGCGTGATGGGTGCCACGGCTTGACCGTCCCCGGCAAGCCGTATCTCTAAAACCGCTCAAGTCTCACTCACACACCCCGAGGATCACGCGTCGTCCGCAAGTACGGCTTGATCTCCTCAAACCCACCCGGAAACAACGCCCCCGCCTCCTCATTACTCACGCTCGGCACAATGATGCAGTCATCCCCGCTCTGCCAATCCGCCGGCGTCGCCAGCTTGTGCACCGCCGTCAGCTGCAGCGAATCGATCACACACAGCAGCTCATCAAAGTTCCGCCCCGTGCTCGCCGGGTAGGCCAACCCCAGCTTGACCTACTTATCCGCCCCGATAACCAACACCGATCCCGCGCCAGCAATCGCCCTGAAAACCAGCTGTAATCGCCCAGTTTCGCTTTGGCGAGCTCAACCATTTCCTGTACAATAGCTCGCAACCAAAATAACCACACAACTCAAAAAAGGGGGACTCATGAACATCACAACACCACTATCGATTCTGGCCGCAGCGACCTGCGCGATGATCGCGCACGCCGAGCCATTCACCTACCAGGGCCAGCTCACCGACGACGGCGTGCCCGCCAACGGCAGCTACGACATTACGCTCCGAATCACAGACGCCGCGGTCGGCGGCTCCGTCATCGGCTCGGGCTTCAGCTTCAACGATGTCATCGTCACCGATGGCGTGTTCGAGCTCGAGTTCGACCCCGGCGACATCTTCACGGCCCAAGATGTCTGGCTCCAAGTCACCATCGACGACAACGGCTCACCCGTCACACTCACCCCAAACACAAAGATCAACGCCACCCCCAAAGCCCAGCACGCGACCGTCGCCGAGACCGCACTCAACGCCCCGTGGACCGTCGCCCCAGGGATCATCTCCTTCGGCGACGGCAACGACCATGTGTTCATCAACCGCACAACCGGCATCACACCCGCAGAAGTCTTCGGCATCCACGGCACGAGCGGCTCATTCAACGGGATGTATGTCTCGGGCCCGGCAAACTCCTTCCCCTTCTACGGCTACTCGACCGACGGGAACATCGATGCATACCACTACTTCAACGCCGCCACACAAGAATGGATCCTCACCACCGGCGGAACAACCTCCATCACCGTCGATGCACAAAACGATATGACCGTCGCCAACAACATCAACGCCGATGAGTTTCGGTACAACTCACCAAAGACCCAAGTCATCTCCATCAGCGGCAGCTCTTTCTACTCGGCCTCGAACAGGCAATTCTTCGCCTCACTTGTAATCGGCGGCTCCTACCTAGCCGAGATCGGAACCGGCACCATGGTGGCCCCCCTGCAGCTCCCCCACGGGGCGGTTCTCCAAAGCCTAACCGCCTATGTCGGCGACGAAGTCCCCGGCGATCTCTCCGTCTCACTGCGATACCAAACCCACGGGGGCACAGGCACAGACTTTGTTTTCTTTAAATCGACAGCTGGCATGTCAGGCCCAGACCTTATGCTGTCCGACCCAACACCACTCCCCGGACCCCAGATCGTCGATAACTACGCAGGGCACTACCATCTCGCATTTTTCAGTTCAAGCTGGCCCGGCACCAATCAAATGAGAATCTCAAGCGTCGTCATCGAGTACACCATCGACGAAGCCAACTAAAACACCCACCGCATACAAAGCCCTCAACACCCCTCCACGGGGTGTTTTTTGTGATGCTCACCCACCAACGATCACGCCGCTGCATATCTGAATCTAGTTCCGCATTCCATCCCGCGCCCAAAACCAGCCTCAATCAACCACCAAAACACACCAATCCACTCACCCCTACCCACCCCGCTTAATTTTCTCCATCTTCCGCCCCCGCGCCAACTCATCAATCAGCTTCTCCATCTGCCGACACTTCCGCGTCAGCGCCGTCCCGATCTCCTCAATCCGATACCCACACACCACCCCCGTGATCTCCTTGGCCTTCGGGTGCATCTTGGCGCGCTTGAAGAACTCCTTGAAGGTCACCCCCTCATCAATCAGATCCTGAATCTCCTGAGGCTCAAACCCCGTCAACCACCCAATCACCTCATCAAGCTCCTCCTCCGTCCGCCCGTTCTTCTCAAGCCTGCTCAGATACAACGGATAAATCTCCCCAAAGATCATCCCGGCTATCCGCTTGTCATGCTCCGGTGTCGTCGTCGCCATCGTCCAATCTCCCAATCAAGCCCCCGCTACCCCCACGAGCGGCTCCGCCCAGTATACAGACAATCCCCCACATAGCCGAGCCCAATAAAACAACCCCGCCGACCCAATAGGCCGGCGGGGCATCAATCCACTGATGCAAACTGATACAAGACTGAGAAACAAGCCTTACGGGCAGTAATCCACGAACGCACCATCGAAACGGTTGAGCACACGGAACGGCTCGCTGAACGGCTTGGCATTGCTCACCACGCTCTCGATCCATGTACCGTCACAGGTGAAGTTCAACTCATCAACAACACGGGTCGGGCTGTTGAGCGCCACGCCACGGAACGAACCCTCGATCCCCACGAGCCACTTGCTGCCATCAAGGATGACATCGTAGCAACGCTCGCAATCATCATCGGTCGCCAGGCACTCGGACTTGCGGTTGGTACCCACACCAATCGTCCCGTGCGCATCGCCGCCATACACAAGCCCACGCTCGGTCTTGTACTCCCACTTGCCAACCCATGAGCCACGGAAAGGACAGCACGAATCCGCACGAAGCACATAGTCAAACTTGAGATACAGCGTCCCGTCGGGGAACTCATCGCACTTGCTCTCGCACTGAATACCACAAGCCTGCCCGCTCGACTTGAGATCGGCCTTGTACACCGCACCGGTCACACGGATCGACTTGCAGTCCCGTACATCATCACAACCATTCGTGTCATAGTTCCCAGGCTCGACAAACCCATTGCAATCATCCTTACTAAAGTTCTTGATACAGAACGACGGCGGCGCCAACGCCTCAGCCTCAACAACAGTATCAGCTACAATCCCAACCCCAGTCTCAGACACAGTCTCAGACACAGTCTCAGACACGGTCTCAGCCGCGATCTCAGCCGCGATCTCAACCACGCTCACCGCCGCTTCCGCCTCACTGGCCATCCAAGCAGCGCTGCTGACCGCCCCCGAGCCCGCAAAGATACTCCAAGCCGAAGCCATCGTCGCGAATCCACAAACGACGCCCAAAGTTGCATACCGTTTCATCTTTCTACTTCCTTTCTACAATGCGATACCCCCCGACGCTTCGGCGTCGAGTGTCCCATTTTTGATGTATCGCAATACTGTCCCCGAGCAAACCGCTCGTGCACCGACCGTAATATATTTCGCCGCGCTCATGGACACAAAATATCGAAATCAACGAATTTCGATAAATTACATTCTGAACAATCACCCAATTGGGGAATCGCCTGATTCAACCAAAACTTACAAACAATTGTCTATAAATACAAATCGAATCCCAAGCGCCCTGCACACTGCGCCATTTCGTCCAGAATCCGCACAGTTCTATGCCAACCCCCCAAACACGGACCACCCCCCCACCGCGCACACCTTATCCACAACGCCCCCCGCTCTACAATCACACATGCCCCCTATGCCCCCAATACACATCCGCCCACACCACCCCAAAGACCCCCTCCCCCAAATCACGGCCATGCTCCACCGCGCCTACAAACCACTCGCACAACAGGGCATGCGCTACCTCGCCTCACACCAAGACCAAGCCACCACGCACGACCGCCTCACCAACAACGCGGCCCTCGCCCTCGTCGCCGAATGCAACAACCACATCATCGCCACCATCACCCTCTACCACCACAACCCAGAATCCACAGCCCCCTGGTACACCCGCCCCGACACCATGTGCTTCGGCCAGTTCGCCGTCGACCCCGCCCACCAAGCCATCGGCCTCGGCGCCCGCCTCCTCGACACCATCGAGGCCCACGCCCGCTCACTCGGCGCCGCCCACCTCGCCTGCGACACCTCCGAGCACGCCACCGACCTCATCGCCATGTACCACCGCCGAGGCTACCAAACCGTCGCCCACACCAACTGGGACCTCACCAACTACCAAAGCCTCATCCTCAGCCTCCCCCTCCAATAAACCACACACTGCCCATCCCTAAACCACCTCCCCCCCCCGGTGCCCTGCTTTGACCCGTAGGGCAAAGCAGGCTCAACGCCACTCAGACCACATAGCACCTGTTTCAAATCGCCTTTGTCGTCAAAATCCTGTAGAACCCATCTGGGCCAAACATTCCAGCAAAAATCACTACTCCCTAATAGCGCAATTCTCATCCGTTTCCAGTAAAATATTGGCATCATTTTCAGGAGAACACATGGCAAGAACTAATCAATTTTATCTTATGCGAATTTCCAAACTGGGCGAGCTAACCACTAATGGGATACTTGAAGCCATTAGCAACCCGCCATCGTTCGAAGTCGGAAAATACGCCTGGACAATCGACAAACCTCTTGTAGGCGAAATCGAATCTGACGGTTACAGAACTACATATTGCGGAGGCCACCTGATCAAATACGACAGAGAGGCCATCGTCGAAGTTGTAGACGAAAAAAAGAAAAAAGTAGTTCTCAAACCTGAACCCAACTTACAGATGGCGTCTTCGCAGTTCTCATATCTTCCGGAATACCAAACAATTTTATTCAGAAAAGTCTGGAACCACATACACGAAGATACATTTGAAAGAAGATTCCAAAGACTAATCCGACTATATCACAGCGATTTTTTCGTAGACTTAGATCTAAACGATATTGCATCAGGAGAAAAATTCCATATTGAACTAGGAAAATTAACATCTGTATCGAGCATCCGAGCAAAGGTCCACCCACCGAACCCACTTTACCATAGATACTGGAAAGGCCTTAGCGATTACTTGCGCAATCGCAATGCCCAAACTATTGAAGTCATCGAACACGCAGCCAGAGAAGGACAATTAGAATCATCCATAACAACGGCAGCCCAGTCGATCCAAAATACCAGACCCGCCGATTCTGTAGTGGACGCCGCGGTCATGATGGCCGCAGACGGCTATGGAGCAGCGACAGTAACAGGCAAGTCCAAAAAGTCTACCGTAACTATTTCAACATCAGACAGCTCCACAATCCTGCACTTACCATCAGATGTTTCGGTATCTGATTTATCGTTACAAGCATTGAGAATATCCGAGAATATTCAAACAGAAAGAGGTCTAGAGCATTGAAGTTTCTTTGGGAGACAACCAAAGCAGTTCTCGTATCTGTCGAATTGGCCATACTTTCCTTATTATGGTGCAATGGATACTGGGCTTGGCTGGATTTTTCATTCATTAACAAATTTATGAGCAAGCAGCCCGAGCTGATCAAATACGCTTTCCCCGTTGTATTTTTTGGACCGATGATAAAACTTACTCATAGCTTGCTTTACCCACAAGAGCAAAAATATAAATATGTAAACTATCAAAACAGAACAGATATTGTCGCAGGACTGACCGCTGGTTTTATCTGGCTGGCGATTTCAACATTACTGACCCTCATGGCGTACTCTGATTTTTTATCGAGCTCAATGGCTGGCTCTCTGTTGCTAGGTTCTATATTGGTAAGCATCTTAGTAACACTCAGTACATGGGGGTTCGCAGTAAAAGTCCGAGACGAATTGATTAAGACTGACAATCCTGACACATCCCCGTGAAAAACGGATGCGATCTGCCGACTCCGAAATCAAGTAGGTTCTCCACCCCCAAACAACCACCCTTGTGCGCAATCCCCCCCCCACCACCACCCGCGTGCGCAAAAACCCCGTCCTCCCCCACGCCGCCCTTGTGCCGACGCCGATCCATGCGACAATTCCCGCATGAACAACACAAACACACCGACCACAGCCAGCACCGAGTCCATCGCCACCATCACCAACGCACTCCTCGAGGACCTCTTCAACCCCTCCATCTCGACCCTGGACCTGTGCAACTTCCACGATCTCTCCCTCCCCCAGCTCGCCGCCGTCCTCGAATCCGAGACCTTCGCCGACGCCCGGGCCGCCTTCGAGCGCATCAACGCCGCCCACCAATCCATCCTCACCCAAGAGTCCCGCACCCTCGCCCTCGCCCGCCTGAGCGACCAGCTTAAAGACCGCCCCGAATCCCCAGCCCACGCCGAGTCCCAACGCAAAGCCGCCACCAAAATCCTCTCGACCACCCAACCCAAAACCCAAGCCAAAGCCAAAGCCGCGGCCAAGCCCAATCGGGTGCCACGGCTTGACCGTCCCCGGCAAGCCGTGTCTTCAGCCCCGCAATCCCCAACCGCCTCCCCCGCCCCTGCGGGGGAGGTGTCGAACACAGTGAGACGGAGGGGGCCTCTGCTCTCCCTCCCCCCCATCTATGAAAAACCAGCTATCGGGTCTCACCGCCCCCCAAACCCGCACAAACCGCAGCACCCGAACCAATCCAACCCTTCGCACGATCTGAACCCTCCGCACTTGAAGTCGAGCCCCATTTCTGGTAGATATAGAAGCATGGCCCGTAAACCCAAGCCAACCAAAGCCAAATCCTCCCCCAAGGGCAAACGAGCCTCCGGCCCATCCACCGACGCCGACGATCAACAACCCGATCACATAGCCAGCGCCGGCGTGCTCTCCGCGTCCGGCGCGCTCCTCACCAATGACGGCCTCGCCGCCAAGGTCCTCGTCCTCAACCGCAACTACCTCGCCTCAAGGGTCGTCTCCGCCAAACGCGCCTTCGTGCTCCTCGCGCGCCAAGCCGCAGAGGTCATCCACGCCGACGACGGCTCATACGCCAACTACGACCTCGGCTCCTGGGCCCAACTCTCCGAACTCCAAAAAGAATACGAGCCCGATTCCTACGACTGGGTCCGCACCGTCCGCTTCGACATCGCCGTGCCCCGCATCATCCGCCTGACCGGCTACGACAAGCTCCCCAAGCAAACCGTCAAGCTCAACCGCCGAAACATCTTCGCCCGCGACCGCCACACCTGCCAATACTGCGGCCATCGCTTCCCCACCACCGAGCTCTCCATCGACCATGTCGTCCCCCGCACCCAGAGCGGCCCCGACACCTGGACCAACCTCGTCTGCTCCTGCGTCCGCTGCAACTCCCGCAAGGGCGGGCGCACCCCGAGCCAGGCCAACATGCAGCTGATCCGCAAGCCGATCCAGCCCAAGCGCAACCCGCTGATCTCGGTCCGCCTGACCAACGAAAAATACGCCTCCTGGAAGGCGTTCCTCGACGAGGCCTACTGGTCCGTCGAACTGCGCTAAGCAGCCCCATTCATATCTTGATTCAAATCAACCCTGAGCGTCGGCAAACTCCGCCAGCTCAAAGTCCTTGTGCGTGATCCCGTTGGCATCGTGCGTCGACACCGTCAGCGTGACCTTGTTGTACCGGATGAGCATGTCGGGGTGGTGCTGGGCCTGCTCAGCGTACTGGGCGACGGCGTTGACGAACTTCATCGAGCCCAAGAAGTCTTCGAACTCGAAGGTGCGTTGGATCTCGTTGTTGAGCTCGATCCACTCGCCATGGGCTTCGAGGGCCTGGGCGATCTGTTCTTCGTTCATCTTGACGAGTGCTTGCTCGGTCATGGGCTCCTCCTGTGAGCTTGGACGCTTCGTACGAATCGAGGGCAGTTTTCTGCCCGTTCTGGTTGCCCCGAGCCCACAGTGTACCCACAATCCATCGTGCGTGAGCCCAAAACAGCCAATCTGTGCGAATCTTCGCCTGCTGGCCAGCAGACCACCCGGCTGGCCCCATCGCCGACGGGTGCCCTGCATCTGGGCAACGCGTTTGCGTTTGTGATCAACTGGGCCATGGCGCGTAAACACGGATGGCAAATCGCTTTGCGCATCGAGGACTTGGACACGCCGCGGGTCAAACCGGGGGTGATCGAGCAGACGATCCGGACGCTCGAATGGCTCGGGCTGGATTGGGATTCGGGGCCAACTACCCAGGCCGACGGGATCGAGCGCTATGCACAGGCGATGGAGACGCTGGCCTGCAGCGGGTGCGTGTATCCGTGTGAACTGACCCGCTCGCAGATCGAGGCGGCGGCCAGTGCGCCGCATGGTCTACATGACGATCCGGATGACGATCAGGCGATCGGGCAGGAGACTCGGTTCGACCCGTCGCTGCGCCCGGAGCGGTTCCCGGATGGGTTCGATGACTCGGGGGCGAACTGGCGGTTCAGGGTTGATCCGGGTGTCGTCGAGTTTGTCGATGGGCACATGGGGAAGCAGGGGTTTGATCTCGATGCGGGGGCGGGCGACTTTGTGGTGTGGACGAAGCGCCGGACGCCGAGCTATCAGCTCGCTGTCGTCGTTGACGATCATGCCGGCGGGATCACGCGGGTGGTGCGTGGCAACGACCTGCTCGATTCGACGGCCAGGCAGCTGATGCTGTGGCGGGCATTGGGGTATGGGGAGGAGCCGGGGTATACGCACTTGCCGTTGGTTCGGGGGGGCGATGGGCGTCGGCTGGCCAAGCGGCACGGGGATACGCGGATCGAGACGTACAGCCGGTCGGGCACGGGGCGGGCGCGTATCATTGGGTTGTTGGCGTATTGGTGCGGGATGACCGCGGGGCGCACAACGATGTCGATCGGGGAGTTCCTCGATGGGTTCAGTCTCGAATCGCTCGGGACCAGAGATATTGTGTTTTCGGCGGAGGATGACGCGTGGCTACGATCTTGAATACTCGCTCGACGAACCGGATTGTACAGCTCGCAATGCTCTTGTGCGCCTGCTCGATGCTCTGGGGGTGCTCCAAGCCTGCGGTGGTTGAGGGTGTGATGGCTGTGGAGATCTCGGGGAAGACTTTCCAGCTTGATATTGTGGCCGACAAAGACTCGCGTTTAGTCGGGCTGGGCGGACGCGAATCGATGGAACCGGGCGAGGGGATGCTGTTCTCATTTCCGGATACTGAGATTCGCAAGTTCTTGATGCGTGATTGTGTGTTCGATATCGACATTATTTTTCTCGATGCGGCGGGTCGGATCACGGCGATGCACGCGATGCCCGTGGAGCCGCCACGGGCTGCGGACGAATCGTTGACGATGTATGAGCGCCGGCTGCCGACCTACTCTTCACGCTACAAGGCGAAATACGCGATCGAACTGGTCGGGGGGATGCTCGAAACGCTGGACCTGAAAGAGGGGCAGCGGATCGAAATGGATATCCAGCGGCTCGAAGCGATCACCCAATAACACTGCGGAGATTGCTCGCTCTACCCACCCGATAATTGATGGAAACGCTCTGGGAGCGCGTGGTCTGACCGGCTCGATCGGTGTGATCGGCGGGGCCGGGCTGCCCATAACCTGCGATGGACGGGGGTTCTTTGAAGTTGGTTGATTGCCCCGGTTTCTGGGCCGATCTCTGCGTGGAGGAGCGTGATGTGCTCAGTCGCAATCAGCGGCTGGCGGATCGCCCACGGAGGGTTTGCTTTGGGACTACGGATCGCACAATCGAAATCGGGTGGGCCTGTTGTACTGGTCGCGGGGTCGGCCTTCGGGGACAGCGGGCATGAACACGGTTCTGCACAGCAACAGGCGGGGCTGATCGGCGAAGCGCTGAGCGAGCGTGGGATCGGGATCGAGCTGATCTCGATGGAACAGCTGTTGAGCCTGGAGCCCAAGCGGTCGGCGATGCAGACGCCGGTGCTGGTGATGATCGATGAGCATGACTCCGATGCGCAGATCAATCAGGTGGTCGAGCATCTCGAAGAACATCTGTCGCCGGCGTTGGTGCTGGTGCCCGAGAGTCAATCGCACGCGACGCTGCTGATCCGTTCGACGGGGATCATGTGCGAGGCGATGGAGATTGATCCGGTGCACGCGGGGATTATTCTTTGGACGCTGGCGCAGCGGCAGCCGGCGATTCATCAGCTGGCGAGCGATCTGCGGATCACGGAGATGAGCGTGCACTCGGTGCACAGCGAGATGAACAAGCTGCACGAGGAGCTGGCGACGGCGGCTTCGATCCAGCGTGAGTACATGCCCGCGGCGCTGCCGAGCGTTGAGGGGATCGAGATGGGGATCGTGTATCGCCCGGCGTCGTATGTGTCGGGGGATATCTACGATGTGATCGAGCTCGATGAGGATCACACGGGGTTCTTCTTGGCTGATGCGGTCGGGCACGGGGTGCCGGCGGCGCTGATGACGATGGTGATCACGCAGGGTTTGCACAAGATCGAGGGCACGGGTGAGCGGGCGAGCATCATCGCGCCCGGCGAGGCGCTGCGCCGGCTCAACAACACGATGACGGAGCACTCGGGCGAGCAGGCGCGGTTTGCGACGGCGGCGTATGCGATTCATAACAAGCGGACCAACAAGATCACGGTGGCGGGCGCGGGGCATCCGCCTGCGTTGTTGGTGCGGTCGGCGACCGGGGAGGTCGAGCAGATTGAATCGGCGGGACCGCTCTTGGGTGTGTTCCCGGATGTGGAGTTCGGGGAGGTGAGCGTGCAGATGGAGCCGGGGGATGTGTTTATTATTTACTCGGATGGGTTCGAGGTGGCGTTCCCGAACGAGGGGGCGACGGGCGATGAGCGGAAGCGCCCGACACTGACCTATATCAAAGAGCTGACCGAGGCTGGGTCGGGGATTGAGACCTTGGGCGATGCGATCGCGACGCTGGAGTCGCATCTCGACAACCAGAGCGGTTCGCTTCATCAGCCCGATGACATCACGGCGTTGTTTATGGCCAGCTCGGGGACGCTGAGCGAGTCAGGCCGAGGTTGAGGCGGAGCTGTCTTCTGAGGCTGGTTTGTACTCGAGGGCGTTGAGGATGGCGGCTTCTGTGCCGTAGACGGTGAGGAGGTCATCGGCTTTGAACTCGGTCGTCGCGTGGGTGGCGCCGAGGTATTCGCCGGTGGCTCGTTTGATCCCGATGACGAGCACGCCGTCCTGGCTGAGCTTGGCTCCGGCGAGGGTGCGTCCGATGAGGGGGTGCCCGTTTTCTATTTCGACTTGCATGATGGCGTAGCCGTCGCTTGAGCGGAGGACGGTTTCGTAGTCGATGGTGCGGACATCTTGGAACTTTTCGAGCGATGCTTTGATGAGTGTTTCGAGGATTTTTTTGACGATGCCGATGCGGAAGACGACGGCGATGAAGAGGATGCCGACGAGGATGATGGCGAGCTTGTAGAAGAAAGCGTACTCGTTGGCGAGGGGGACGATCTCGTCGATCCAGTCTGGGTCTTGCTGGATGAAGGTGAGGATGACGGTGCCCAGTGCACCGGTGAGCCCGATGTTGCCGCTGATGATGAGATGGGCGGCGATGCGTCTTCGGGTGGGGTGCGAGACGATCATCTCGGATTCGCTGGTGGTGAAGCCGACTCCAAAGAAGCAGGAGACGGCTTGGAACTCGGCGACATCGCGTGGGAGCCCGGTCATCATCAGGGCGGTGGCGCCGATGCGGACGATCACGAGGGCGACGGCGACGATGATGAGCAGCGCCAGTAGTGCCATGCGTGTGCGTCCCCCGGTGAGTTGAACTCGGGTCGGTTGGTATTAGTCTTGTGAAGGGTCGGCGATCTGGATGGATGCGATCGCGGTGAGCAGATCTGCGGCGAAGGAGAAGACATTGTTGAGCCCGGTGATGACGAGGACGCTCATGACCTCGTCGGTGACGCCGCAGAGGATGAGCTGGCGGTCGTGGGCTTCGAGGTTTTTGCGGAGGCGTAGGAGCTGGGCGATGTTTGAGGAGTTGACATAGCTGACCTCGTGGAACTCGAGGACTGCGTGGGGGACGGGGTCGTTGTCCCCGGATTTCTCGATGCGCTCGCAGATCATGGAGAGCTCGTCGGAGAGCGCGGGCTCATCGGCGAGGTTGGCGATCACGATGTTGTCTGACCAGTCCAGTGCCATTACTTGTTCTCGCTTGTGCCCGAGTCTTGGTCGGTTGGGGTTGGTGCGTCTTGTGAGTCCGGGGTATCGTCATCTGAATCGTCGATTCTTGCGGCGGCGATGACGGCGTCGTTGTCTTTGAGCCCGACGACGCGGACGCCTTGGGTGCCTCGGCTGTAGCTTGAGATCGAGCTGGCGGCCATGCGGACAAGCTGTCCCTTGCGTGAGATGACGACGACATCTTGGTCGTCGCAGATGCCGATGGCGGCCACGGATGGGCCGTTGCGGTCTGTGGATTTGATGTCGGTCCGGCCCTTGCCGCCGCGGGACTGGCTGCGCATGGGGCCGTTCTCGGGGTTGACGCGGTAGTCGTCGACGGGGGTGCGCTTGCCGTAGCCGTTCTCGGTGATGGTGAGGAGGCAGAGGTTGCGTTCGAGCATGTCGCTGGTGGTGTGGGTGACTTCTGGGTCGTTGGGGTCTTGGACCATGGGGACGCGCATGATGCCGACGACGGCGGCGTTCTCGCGGAGTTCGATGCCCTTGACGCCTGCGGCGGATCGGCCCATCTCACGGACATCTTGCTCGGAGAAGCGGATTGCCATGCCGCCGGAGGTGACGAGCATGAGGTCGTCGTGACCTGAGGTCATGCGGACATCGAGGAGGTTGTCGTCGTCCTTGAGCCCGACGGCGATGAGCCCGGAGCGGTTGACATTGGAGTAGGCCTTGAGGGCGGTTCGTTTGACGATGCCGTTGCGGGAGACGAATGTGAGGTAGTTGGAGCCGGCTTCGAAGTCCTTGATGGCGAGGTAGGCGCAGGTGCGTTCGCCGGGCTTGAGGTCGATGTAGTTGATGATGGGTCGGCCCTTGGTGGTGCGGCTCATCTCTGGGAGTTCGTAGACCTTGATTTTGAAGACGCGTCCGGTGTCGGTGAAGCAGAGCAGGTCGTCGTGGGTGGATGCGGCGAAGAGGTGCTCGATGAAATCGTCGTCTTTGGAGTCTGAGGCGCGGATGCCTTTGCCGCCGCGGGCTTGGGCTTGGTATGTTTCGAGGGGGACGCGTTTGACATAGCCCGAGTGTGAGATGGTGACGGCCATCTCTTGCTCTTGGATGAGGGCGGCGATGTCGATGTCGCCGGCGGCTTCTTCGATGGAGGTGAGGCGGTCGCGCCCGAATTTGAGTTTCATTTCTTCGCAGTCTTCGACGATGATGTCGAGGATCATGCGGTGGTTGGCGAGGATTTCTTCGTAGCCTTCGATCTCGATGATGAGGGCGGAGTATTCCTTGACGAGGCGTTCGATCTCGAGCCCGACGAGCTGGATGAGGCGCATGGAGCCGATGGTTTCGGCTTGGATGCGGGTGAGGAGGATGCCGCCGTCGGCGTCGGAGTCACGCATCGCCTTCATCAGTCGCTCGGGGATGGTGGCGGCTGCGGGGTGGGATGCGGGGATGGTGTAGCGGCGCTCCATCAGTTTGCCGATGGCTTCTTCGCGGGTTTGCGAGGACTTGATGAGCTGGATGATCTCGTCGATGTCGATGACGGCGTAGATCATGCCTTCGAGGATGTGGGCCTTCTTCTTGGCTTCGCGGAGCAGGTGCTGGGTCCGCCTGCGGATGACATCGATGCGGTGGTCGACATAGCACTCGATGATCTGCTTGAGCCCCATGGTGCGCGGCTGGCGGTTGACCAGGGCGATGTTGATGATGGAGAAGGTTTGCTGGAGCGGGGTGCACTGGTAGAGCTGGTTCTCGACGACGGCGGGGTCTGCGCCTTTTTTGAGCTCGATGACGATGCGGGACTGGGCGTTGCGGCCTGACTCGTTGCGGACGTCGGAGATGTCTTTGATGCGTTCGTCCTTGACGGCTTCGACGATTTTTTCGACAAGGGTGTTCTGGACGAGCGAGTATGGGATCTCGTCGATGACGAGTTGTTGGCGACCGGCGGAGCCGCGGTCTTCGACATGGAGGTTGCCGCGGACGGTGACGCGCCCGCGTCCGGTGGTGTAGGCATCGAGGATGCCCTTGCGCCCGAGGATGCGCCCGGCGGTCGGGAAGTCTGGTCCTTGGACGCCGCGGCGGATGGTGTTGCCGTCGTCGTCGACTTCGTCCTTCATCAGGTCGATGAGATCGATGGCTGGGTCGTTGACGACGCGGATGATGGCGTCGAAGATTTCTGTTGGGTTGTGCGGGGGCAGGCTGGTGGCCATGCCGACGGCGATGCCCATGCCGCCGTTGATGAGCAGGTAGGGGAACTTGCCGGGGAGGACGGAGGGTTCGAGGAGTCGGTCGTCGTAGTTGGGCTGGAAGTCAACGGTGGAGAACTTGATGTCGGCCATCATGTCGATGGCGGCGCTGGTCATGCGTGCTTCGGTGTATCGCATGGCGGCTGGGGGGTCGCCGTCGATGGAGCCGAAGTTTCCTTGGGGGTCAACGACGGGGGTGTTCATCTTCCATTTTTGGGCCATGCCGACCATGGTTGGGTAGATGACGGATTCGCCGTGGGGGTGGTAGTTGCCCGAGGTGTCGCCGCAGATTTTGGCGCACTTGAGGTGCTTCTTGTTTGGGCGGAGGTTGAGGTCGTGCATGGCGACGAGGATGCGTCGCTGGGAGGGCTTGAGCCCATCGCGGACATCGGGGAGTGCCCGGTCCATGATGGTGCTCATGGCGTAGGTGAGGTAGGAGTCGGCGAGTTCGCGCTCGATGGAGAGGTCGATCGCTTGTGTGTGCGATTCGGTGCCCGGGAATGGGCTCTCGGACGAGTGATCGTTGGTGTTTTCACCTTGATCATTTGTGTGATCATCGGGCGGCGTTTGGTCTGACATCGGGGGATCTCCTGGGCGATCGCGTGTGGCGCGGGCTTGCGATTAAGCGCTGGGCGCGGGGGCGTTCTCCCATGCGAATGGGTGCCTGATATCATAGGCGCAGCGTGGAAAAATGGTGTTGGTTTGGACCCAGAAAGACCCCGAAAAAACGGTGCTCAGGGCTTGGAATCGGGGGTTTGATCCGGCTTGGTGTTCGCGATGATCTTGTTGAAAGATCGGGTGGTCTCGTTGAGTACGAGCAGGGCCATGGCGCTGGTTTCGATGCCTTGGTGCTGGTCCCAGAGGGCTCGTCGTACGCCCCAGTTGGCGTCGTCTGGGCTTGCGTACATGTGGAGGATTTCGTCGGTGGCGCAGAGTTGGCGGAGGAAGCGGATGGCGTAGATCTGTTTGTTGATCTGTGCGGGGATTTGGCCCGGGGTGATCGAGCCGTGGGTGTAGAGGGGATTGCCGAGCATGGTCGAGATGCAGGCGAGTGGGCGGAATCCGAGCCAGCTGGGGAGCGGAGTCTCTGATTTGGTGAAGACGATGCCGCCGATCAGGTCGCGCTGGGACCAGTCGAGGTCTTCGCGGGTGAGTTGGTGGTCCCAGACGAGCTCTCGCATCTGGTTGAGCGCGGGGTGGGGTAAGGATTCGTCGAGCTCGAGCTGTGCCCATCCAAGGAAGGGCATCTGGGCGACGAGCCCGCCGGGCGGGGTGTCTTCGAAGGTTTGGGCGACGGCGGCGCTGGCGAGGGCGGTGCGATCTCGGGGGTCGAGGCGTTGGCTGCGGACGAGGGCCATCGCGATGAGGCCCTTGGCGCTGGGGCTGACTTGCTTGGCAAAGCCCGAGGGGGTGAAGAGGGTGTCGAGGACTTCGAGGCATTGCAGGCGGAGGGTGTTGAGGGATTCGTCGGCGAGGATGTCGATGAGCTGGATTTCGGAGAGGGCGATGAGGGCCATCGAGGCGTTGATGGCGCGGTTGTCGCCGGAGTGGTCGGCGAGGTGGTCGGCAAGCCAGGGGGTGGTCTCGGTAGGCTCGACGATGGCGAGATCGGCGAGGGCTTTGGTCCCGGCTTTGACGGCTTGGCGTTCGTGCTCGGTGCTGGCGCGGTTGCCGTAGCGGAGCAGGGCGTAGGCGGCGAGGGCTTGCTCGAAGGGTTGGGCGGCTTTGGACTCGGACTGGCCGGTGACTGGATCGAGGGTGCCCATGAACCCGTAGTGCTCGCTGCCGGGCCAGGTGCGGGCCATGAGGTGGGCGGCGATGCTGGAGGACATGGAGATCATGGGGCGGAAGCCGATCTCGGATTCTGGGATGACGCGGCCTGCGCGGTGGGTGAAGACGGGCCCGAGCTTTGGGTCGAGCTGGGTGAGGACGATGGGCTCGAAGCGGTAGAAGCGGTAGCCGGAGTTGGCGAGGTCCTTGGGCTCGCGGAGGACGGCGGAGGCGTCGTCGGTGATGGCGTTGGCGAGGGCCATGGCGCTCTGGACCATGTCGGTGTTGAGCCTGAGCATGGACTCGGGGCCCATGGATTGGAGGTTGTTGGCGCGGGCGACGGAGACGCCGAGGATGCCGGGGGTGTAGCCGAAGCCGGGGAGGGCGAGTTCGGAGTTGGGGATGGGGACGAGGGTGTCGCTGAGTTCGAGGGTGATGAGGACCTGGTCGCTGAGATCGTCGGCGAGCCCGCCCAGGAGCGGGTCGGAGTTGCTCTTGGTGTTGAGGAGTTTGCGATCGAGGGAGGCGAGGGCTTGGCGGGTGGCGAGGTAGACTGACTTTGGTGAGGGATCTGGGGTGGTGTGGGAGCCGAGGGCGATGACCTTGCCGTTGAGTCGGAGGGTGACGATGGCGACGGCGGCGGGTGTGGACTCGATATCTGGGTTCTCAGTACCTTCTGGGACTTGCCAGTCGCGGACCCACTGCTCGACGAGGGTGTAGGCGTTGATGCTGTCCTTGGGGCTGATGGTGGGCTGGGCGGCGGCTGGGGAAGCGATCAGGGCGAGGCACGCGAGTAGGGCCAGGGCGAGCAACCGGAGGGGGTTATCGGGCGTACAGAGAGTACGAGTGGCGCGTGGCGTTTGAGAATTGTGTTGACTCATGGTGTGGTATCCGTGCATCATGTGGTGTGGATGCATCTCTGGGGTGCGTCCGAGAAGATTTTTGATCGGCTCTTGGGGCGTGTGAGGCTCGTTGGCGGGGTGCGGATGCCCTTGGGGATGGTATTGGCACGGGCGTTGCATCTCTTCGGGTAACAACTGAAAAAAGGAACTTCCCCATGGCCGACACAATGACCGAAATCTTCGTAATGACTGCGATCCGCAAGCGGGTCGCGATCTTGGCGTTGCTGAGCTTTGTTGCCTTGTGCTAGTCTCGACTGGCACGGTGAACCGAGCGAACATACTGCATATACCGGCTTATCGGGCGGGCTCATCCGGGCTCGTCTACTCACTCCCAGCGTGGCCCACACCGCTTGATCATTCGAATCGCGGTTGGTGTTGACCAGAGTTTGAATGCGCCCCTGGGACATAAAAACGCCCCGGCCTGTGATAGGTCGGGGCGTTTGCGTTTTGGAGATTGAGACTCAGGCCGCGGTCTCTATTTGAGTGCGTGCCTGCGAGCGGGTTTTAGAGCTCGATCTTGTCGGTGCCCATGGCGCCGTGGTCGTCCATGCCGCCCTTGGTTGGCATCTTGATGCCGCCCATGCCCGAGCCCGATGAGCCGGAGCCGGCGTCTTCGGAGCCTGAGTCGCCGCCGGTGGCGTCGCCCCACTGTGCACGCTTGAGCGAGAGCCCGATCTTGCGGTCGTCGATATCGACGCGGAGGATCTTGACTTCGACTTCTTCGTCCACGGTGACGACATCCTGCGGGTTCTCGACCTTGTGGTCTGCGAGCTCGGAGATGTGGAGGAGGCCTTCGAGATCGTCTTCGAGTTCGACGAAGACGCCGAAGTTCGTGATCTTGGTGACCTTGCCTCGCACGACCATGCCTGGCTGGTAGGCGCCGGGGATGGCTTCGACCCATGGGTCTTCTGAGAGCTGCTTGATGCCCAGGGAGATGCGCTGCTTATCGCAGTCGACATCGAGGACCACGCACTCGACCTCGTCGCTCTTCTTGTAGAGCTCGTTGGGGTGGGTGACTTTCTTGGTCCAGGACATGTCGGAGATGTGGAGGAGGCCGTCGATACCGGGCTCGATCTCGACAAACGCGCCGTAGTTGGCGAGGTTGCGGATGGTGCCGGTGACGACGGTGCCGTTGGGGTACTTCTCGGAGACGAGTTCCCAGGGGTTGACCTCGGTCTGCTTCATGCCCAGGGAGATTTCCTGCTTGTTCTTGTCGATCTCGAGGACCACGACATCGATCTCTTCACCTGCGGTGACGATCTCGGATGGGTGGTTGACGCGGCGTGTCCATGACATCTCGGAGATGTGGACGAGGCCTTCGATGCCGTCTTCGAGGCGGATGAACGCGCCGTAGGACATGATGTTGACCACTTCGCCCTTGATGCGAGCGCCGACGGGGTACTTGCCCTCGATGGCTTCCCATGGGGAGGATTCGGTCTGCTTGAGCCCGAGGGCGACCTTTTCCTTCTCGCGGTCGATGTTGAGGACCTTGACTTCGACCTTGTCGTCGATCTTGAGGAGCTCTGATGGGTGGTTGATTCGGCCCCAGGACATGTCGGTGATGTGGAGGAGGCCGTCGATGCCGCCGAGGTCAACGAAGGCGCCGAAGTCGGCGATGTTCTTGACGGTGCCGGTGATGACCTGGCCCTCGGTGATGTTGGCCATGAGGTTCTGCTTGGCGGCAGAGCGCTCGTGCTCGACGAGCTTGCGGCGTGAGATGACGATGTTGCGGCGCTCGGTGTCGATCTTGAGGATCTCGGCGCGGACTTTGCGGCCGATGAACTCGTCGAGGTTGTGCGGGCGGCGGACATCGACCTGTGATGCGGGGAGGAAGACGGGCACGCCGATATCGACGAGCAGGCCACCCTTGATCTTGCGCATGACGGTGCCTTCGACGATGTCTTCTTCTTTGGTGGTGTCGACGATGCGCTGCCATGCGATCTGGCGATCGGCTTTGCGCTTGGAGAGCTCGATGAGCCCGTCGTCGCCTTCGAGAGATTCGAGGAGTACATCGACCTCGTCACCGATCTTGAGCTCGGTCATGGCCGAGAACTCTTCGCGGGGGATGAGGCCTTCGCTCTTGAGTCCGACTTCGACGACGACATCGTCGCCTGCGAACCCGATGACCTTGCCCTTGATGAGCTTGCCTGGGGTGAGGTCGGTGTCGTTGTCGGAAAGGATCGTATCCATGCGTGTGTCGGTGTCGGCGGTGTCGCCGAAGGCTTCCCCGAGCAGGGCCATCGCTTCGTCGTCAGCGATACCCAGCGACGCGATGAGATTCTCGTCGATCATTGTGTAGTGTCCTTCCATACTCTTTCGAGTATTGCGGGGGCTCTTCCGCGGCTGAGAGGCCATCAGCGGCGTGTGTCCCTGCATCCGGTGTGTCACGGTTGAATCGTGAGTACCGGATTGCACCTGCTTGAGGTGCGGTTTGGGTCTTGTGAACTCTGCTTGTCCGGACCATCCGGGTGCAGAGGCTTGGCCTGTGACCGATCGGGCGGAGATCGCGCGATCGGTCGGGAGAGAAGGATAGAACGCAATCCTCTGGCAGGACAGCAATTCCGGGCTTGGCGGGATGGATTATTGTATCTTTTTTGCGGGTCTGGTAGCGGGTCTGTTTGGATGGATGTTTGGATGGGTGCGGCGCACGGTTGGGGCTCGGCCATTTTCCGAACACAACTGGGTTGAAACTGGTGGAAAAACTGGCGTAAAGAAGTCCGGGCAATATCCGCCGGGAAAGTGGCGAAACTTGGATTGAGCGGGTGTGTCGTGTATGATTGACGCTCTGTTGGCTTTATTGGGAAGTCAATTGCTCGGCCTACGCAGCGACCGGGTGACTCTTGAGCGGCGGCGTCAAAATGACGCTCTGGCGAGGAGCGAATCCGCTGCGGGTGACACAAGGACTGGACTTGTGCATTGAGATTGGGTGCCAAAAATGACTCCATCTGCAACGACCGAACTTCCTCGTGGATCGGTCACCGAAGAACTCGGATTCCCGAACGATCCTGATAACCTGTACCTTCAGACGGTGAGCACGATGCTCGAGTCTGCGGAGCTGATGAACCTCAAGCACCGCACGCGGATCATCCTCGCTCAGCCAAAGAACGAGATCATGGTCCACTTCCCGGTGAAGATGGACGATGGGCACCACCAACTCTTCAAGGGATACCGGATCCAGCACAACAACGCGTGTGGTCCGTACAAGGGCGGGTTCCGGTTCCATCATGATGTGCACCTTGACGATGTGAAATCACTGGCCCTGCTGATGACCATGAAGTGTGCGGTTGTCCGCATCCCATTCGGCGGCGGCAAGGGCGGGGTGAAAGTGAACCCACGCGAGCTCTCGCACGGCGAGCTCCAGCGGCTCACCCGTCGCTACTGCAGCGCGATTATGGACCAGATCGGCCCGGATATTGATATCCCGGCACCGGATGTCGGGACGACCTCCGAGATCATGGCGTGGTTCGCGGATACCTACATGATGTCGTCGTCGCACCAGCACCACGATGCGTTGCGCGTCGTGACCGGCAAGCCGGTGGAGTACGGCGGCTCGGCTGGTCGTCTCAAGGCGACGGGCCAGGGTGTGGCTGACACGCTCGCCGAGATGCTCCCAGGGATGGGGATCTCGCTCGAGGGCATGCGTGTCTCGCTGCTGGGCTTTGGTAATGTGAACGGCTGGGGCGGCCAGATCCTTCAGGATATGGGCGCGAAGATCGTTGCAGTCATGGACCATACCGGTGCGATCCGCGACGATAACGGGATCGACTGTAAGGCTCTCTACGAGTACAACATGAAGCACGGCGGCGTTGGTGGCTATGAAGCCGCTGAAGCGATCGACGAGGAAACCTTCTACCGCACGCCGGTGGAAGTGTTTATCCCGGGTGCTCTTGAGCAGATGATCACGGAGAAGGAAGCGGGCTGGCTCGACTGTAAGGTCATGGCCGAAGCGGCGAACGCGCCTTGTGACCCATCGGGTGAGCGCAAGCTCGACGAGAAGGGCATCGAAGTGATCCCGGCGATCCTGGCGAATGCCGGTGGTGTGACGGTTTCGTACTTCGAATGGGTGCAGAACAAGAACGCGGTGACTTGGTCGGCTGAGCAGGTTGACCGTGAGCTCAACCGCCACATGGTGGTCGCGGCTCAGCGGACACTGGCCCGTCGCAACGAGCTTAAGTGTTCGATGCGTGCGGCGGCGTTTGCCTCGGCGCTCGATCATATCGGCGATGTGTACCGCGTGCGTGGGATCTTCCCGTAAAGCGGATATCAAATACGATCAAAGGGGCATCCGTTGGGTGCCCCTTTTTTATGCGCTGTTGGTATTGAAAAACGCCCCCGCTGGTTCGGCGGGGGCGTTTGAGTATTTTGGTTGTCGTGTTGCTTACTTCGTTGTTTACTTCTCGGTGCTGCTGGCGTGGGCGTAGCGGCGCAGGAGCTCGACGATGCGGGGCTGCTTGCGTTCGATCTGGAGCGAGGTCCGCATGGCTTCGACGGCTCGCTCGCGGGCGCCGGCGTCGGTCTTGGAGGACCAGAGGTATTGGTTGAGTTCGCAGACGGCGATGCCGTTGAATGCGGGGTAGTTCTGGTCGTCGAGCTCGGCGGAGCTGGTGAAGGCTTCGAGGCTCTCTTCGTAGCGTTTGAGGCGGAAGAGCCCGGAGCCGAGGCGTTCGTAGGCGATGGGGTCTGGGTCGATGCGGACGAGCTGGTCGAGGGCCCCCACCATCTCGGCGTAGCGCTCAAGCGCATTGAGGGACTCGGCCATGTTGAGCAGGAGGTCTGCGGAGGGGGCGTCCATGAGCTCGCCGGCTTGTTGGTATTCGATGACGGCTTCTTCGTGTCGGCCGGTGGCGGCGTAGACATTGCCTAAGTGCAGGCGGGCGCGGCCGCTGGGTGGATCGGAGCGGACAGCGCGCTGGGCGTAGGGCATGGCTTGCTCGATGCGTCCGAGTTCGAGGAGAACGATGGAGATGCCGAGGTTGGCGTCGTAGTCGCCCGGGCGGATGGAGAGTGCCCGGAGGTAGGCGCGGTTGGCTTCTTCGAGGCGGTTGAGGTGATGGAGGACCTGGCCGTGACGGTATTGGGCCATGAAGCTGCGGGGTTCGGAGCGGACGGCCTTGGCGAACTGGCGTTCGGCGAGCTCGTACTCGGCCATCTCGAGGTAGATGTCGCCGGACTCGATGAAGGCGATGGTGAACTGGGGGTTGAAGGCGATGGCGCGTTCGAGCTCTTGGAGCGCGGAGATCAGATCGCCCGAGGCGTGCATCTCGACGGCGTTTGCGTAGCTGATTTCTTCTTTGGATCGGCGGTCGATGATGGGGTTGTTGGTCTCGATGATGTCGATGGTTGGGTCATCAGAGAGGCTGTCGTTGGCGCCAGTGTCTTGTGCGGATGGGCGATCGTCGACGATGGTCATGCCGGAGCCGTCGACTTTGGTGACCTGGGTGTAGGGCTGGTCTTGGGTGGAGTTGTTTGTCGCGGGCTGGTTGGCCTGTTGCTCTGATTGGACCTTGGCGAGGTGGGCGAGGCGTTGGCGTTCGAGCCACTGGGCCTGGGTTTCTTCTTGGTTGGCGTCGGCGTTGCCGTTGGGGAGCTGGCGGGCTTGTTGAGCCTTGATGTCCTGCTTGGCTTGGCGTTCGGCGGCGCGCTGGGCTCGGCGTTCGCGGACGGCTTCGCAGCCTGCGGATTGGAGGAGGAGTGTCGAGGAGAGCAGCATGGTCGAGACCAAGAACGACGAACGCGCGAGCGGTCGGCGGGGTGATGCGGACTGGCTGCTGGTTGGGCTGCTGTTGGGGCGATATGATTCTGTTCGTCTGTGCATACCTTTATGTTATCGTCCAAGACGGGCGCGTACAGTCAAAGAAACGATCAGGAGCACACAATGTCTATGCAAACATCACTTTCCGGGCGTGTCGCGGTTGTTACGGGCGCGAGCGCGGGGATCGGGGAGGCCGTGGCTTTGGATCTGGCGTCTCGTGGGGCGGGGGTTGTGCTCAACGCCCGGCGGGGCGATCAGATCGAGGCGCTGGCGGCCAAGATTCATGACGAGTTCGGCCCAATTGATGGCGAGCCTCGGGCCCGGTGTGTCGCGGGGGATGCGGCGGATGAATCAACGATTGAGGCGATGCTTGATGCGGCTGTGGAGCACTTTGGGGCAGAGTCGGATCTGATCGTGGCCAACGCGGGGCGGGGGCTTGATGGGTCGGTGATGACCTCGGATACAGCCCAGTGGGAATCGATGCTGCGGGTGAACATTCTTGGGGTTTCGCGGCTGATCCGGGCGGGGGGCGAGCGGATGCTGGCGCTGCAGAAGGGTCGGGAATGGCTGGAGCATCCGGCGGACTTTGTGGTGCTGGGGTCGACGGTTGGGCGGCATATCTCGCCGTTCTCTTCGATGTATGGGTGCACGAAGTTCGCGGTCAACTCGTTGGCGGAGGCGGCTCGGCGGGAGCTTGGGCCTTCGGGGGTCCGGGTGAGTCTTATTGAGCCGGGGATTGTGAAATCGGAGTTTCAGGATTCGGCGGGGTATGACCCGGAGGGGTTCGGGAAGGTGATGGAGCGGGTTGGGCCGGTGATTGTGCCCGAGGATATCGCGCGGACGATCGGGTTTATTGTGACGCAGCCGGCGCATGTGCATGTTTCGGATGCGTTGATCCGCCCGACGCGGCAGGACTATCCGTGATCGTACGACCCAAGATAACCGACCCACGACTTCCTGAAGATGGTCACGCTTGGGGCCAGCTGCGCCAAGGGTTCGAGTACCGCGTCATCGGGATTGAATACGGCGATTACCGGATTCAATCTGGTTCACACGAGGATCAGTGTCCAACGCTGTACTGCTCAAAGCTATTCGATGTGCTCGACGCACAGGTTGAGGCGGCGTGGATCGTGGATTCCGGAGATGACTCTGAAAGCGAGCAACATCTCTATATTGGTTTTCAAGAGTTCCGTGAGCCTGGGTTTTGGGAAGATGTCCACGATGGCCAGAAGGTTGCACTGGATATTTTGAATCCCATTCTCAAGGGGCTCGGCTTAAATCAGTGTTGAACAACTCAGGGCAAACTATCAGCGCCCAAGGAAATGGGCGGGGACATCGCCGTGGTCGGCGCGGATGATCGAGCGGATGCCGCCTCGGCCTTTCCAGTTGGATTCGATCTGGAGCCAGACGGGGTCGATGGCTTTTACCAGGTCTTGGCGGATGGTGTTGGTGACGGCTTCGAAGAAGCTGCCCTCGTTGCGGAAGGAATGGTAGTAGAGCTTGAGGCTTTTGAGCTCGATGCATTTGCCGCCGGTGTTGGCGGGCTTGGGCTGGTAGCGGAGGGTGATGACGCCGAAGTCTGGGTGCCCTGTGATCGGGCAGACGGAGGTGAACTCCTCGGCGATGTGCTCGATGACGAAGGGGGTATCGGATGGGGTTTCGAAGACTTCGAAGAGGTTGGTATCTGGCATCCCCGAGCGTAGGCGCGGGGGGCAAAAAATGGAACTGGGTTCGGGTCCAGAGCGCATGAAAAAGGGCACCCCGGATGGGATGCCCTTGTGGGTTTGGATGTGGGTTTGGATCAGTTGCCTATGAGGTCCGCGGGCTTAGCCTTCGGTGGTCTCGGCGGCTTCGGTGGAGCCTTCGCCGACGATGACATCGCGGATCTCGACCTTGGGCTTCTCGGACTCTGTGTCTGAGTCAGCGTCGGCTTCGAATGCATCGGCGTCGGTCTGGTTGTCGGCCTGGGCGTCGGCATCGAGGTCTGACTCGGCGTCGAGCATCATGGCTTGGGCTTCGCCCTCTGCGTCGTCGTAGTACTCTTCGTCGAAGGCCATGTCTTCGAGCTCTTCTGGTGAGACGAGCGTCTTGACACGGATGTCCTGGTACTTGCGGAAGCCGGTGCCTGCGGGGATCAGGTGACCCAGGAGGACATTCTCTTTGAGCCCGACGAGTTCGTCGCTGGCGCCGCGGAGTGAGGCCTCGGTGAGGACCTTGGTGGATTCCTGGAAGGACGCACCGGAGAGGAACGAATCGGAGGAGAGTGCCGCCTTGGTGATGCCCATGAGCAGTGTGCGGCCCGAGGCTGGGCGTGCACGCTTGGTCTTGGCGATCTCGCCGCCTTCGGCCTGGGCCTTGGCGTTGGCTTCCTTGACGAGTTCTTTGTCGACCAGATCGTTGACGCGGAGGGTGGTCGAGCCGGCGTCGGTGACGCAGACTTTGTTGGCCACGCTCAGGTTGGTCTGGCGGAAGTTGAACTTGTCGACGATCTCGTGTGGGAGCAGATCGGTGTCGCCCGGGTTGTCCACGCGGACCTTGCGGAGCATCTGCGAGAGGATCATCTCGATGTGCTTGTCGTTGACGGTCACGCCCTGTGCACGGTAGACATTCTGGACCTCGTCGAGCATGTACTGCCAGAGGGCTTCTTCGCCCTTGATCCGGAGGATGTCGTGTGGAACCAGCGGGCCTTCGGTGAGGGGGTCACCGGCCTGGACGAAGTCGCCGGCGTGGACGAGCAGGGCCTTGTCATTGGGGACATGGTGGTCCTTCTCGATGCCCGAGTCGGAGACGATCTTGATGGTCATCTTGCCCTTGCGCTTGTCGGAGTGGATTTCGACGACGCCCGAGATCTCGGCCATGAAGGACGGGTCCTTGGGCTTGCGTGCTTCGAAGATCTCGGTCACGCGGGGGAGACCACCGACGATGTCCGCCGAGCCTGACGCGGCCCGTGGTTGACGGGCGACCATGTGGCCGGCGCCGATTTCTTCGCCGTCGACGACTTCCAGACGCGCCTTGGCGGGCAGGTAATGGAAGTCGAGGATGTTGCCGTCGTTGTCGACGATGTTGATCTGCGGGTGCAGGTCGCCCTTGTGCTCGATGACGACGAGTGCCTTCTGTCCACGCCCGGCGTCTTCTTCGCGGACGGTCTCGCCGAGCTCGATGTCGACGAACTCAACACGGCCGGATTTTTCGGCAAGGATCGGCGTGCGGTGCGGGTCCCACTTGACGAGGACAGCGCCTCGTTTGGCGGTGTCGCCGGCCTTGGCGTAGATGAAGCCGCCGTAGGGGATCTTGGTCTTTTCGAGTTCCTTGCCGTCGTCGTCGAGGATGGCGAGCTCACCGTTTCGCTTGAGCGAGACGGTGCAGTCGTTGCCTTCTTCGTCCTTGACGGCGACTTCGTTGCACTCGCGGAGTTCGATGGTGCCGGCGTTGAGTGCGCGGTACTCGGTATCGACCACATCACGGGTACCGATACCACCGGAGTGGAATGTACGCATGGTGAGCTGGGTGCCGGGCTCGCCGATGGACTGGGCACCGATGATGCCCACGGCCATGCCTTCTTCGACCAGTGAGCCGGTGGACATGTCCATGCCGTAATCGAGTGCGGAACAGCCTGTTGGTGATTCCGAGGTCAGCGGCGAGCGGACGAGGACGGCGGAGATGCCGGCTTCTTCTACGCGCTTGGCTGATTCTTCGGAGATCATCTCGTTGGCGTCGATGAGTTTTTCGCCCGAGATTGGGTCGAGGACGGCGTTGACCGAGACGCGGCCGAAGACCTGCTCGGAGAGTGTGACATCGATCTGCTCGCCCTTGTAGATGGCGCGCTTCATGATGCCTCGGCGTGAGCCGCAGTCGTGTTCGCCGACGATGACGGACTGTGCGACATCGCAGAGCTTACGGGTGAGGTAGCCCGAGTCGGCGGTCTTGAGCGCGGTATCGGCCAGGCCCTTACGGGCACCGTGGGTTGAGGAGAAGTACTCGAGGATGTGGAGACCTTCGCGGAAGTTGGCGCGGATGGGGGTCTCGATGATCTCGCCCGAGGGCTTGGCCATCAGACCACGCATGCCGGCGAGCTGCTGCATCTGGGAGACATTACCACGAGCACCCGAGTCGCTCATGAGGTAGACGGGGTTGAGGAACTTGTTGCCTTCCTTGTCGGTGATGCTCGCGTATGAGCCGTCGTCGTGGCGGCGGTCATCGCGGAGTGTGTCGATCAGGACGCCCGTGAGTTCTTCGCGGCAGTGTGACCAGATATCGAGGAGCTGGTTGTAGCGTTCGCGTTCGGTGATGATACCGCGATCGAAGTTCTTCTCGACGCGGTTGACCTTTTTCTGGGCCGCGTCGAGGAGCTCAACTTTTTCCTCTGGGATACGCAGGTCGGTGACACCGAACGAGAGCCCGGCGAGGGTCGCGTTCTTGAAGCCGAGGGTTTTGATATCGTCGAGGAGGTTGATGGTCGCGGCGCGGCCGCAGTACTCGTAGGTGTCTTCGATGACGCGTGCACAGCCCTTCTTGCCGATGGCGCAGTTGTAGAAGGGCATGCCTGTTCCGAGGATGTCGTGGAAGAGGACGCGGCCGACGGTGGTGATGAGTCGGCCGTGCTCTGGCATGGACTCGATCGGGCCGCGCTCTTTGTTGACGAGCTTGTCCACGCCGGAGAGGCGTACGGAGATCATGTCGTGGATACCGATTTTCTTCGCGTCGTAGGCGAGGATGGCCTCGCGTGGATCCTTGAAGCGTGGGATATCGTTCTCGTTGGTCTCGTCGATGACATTGAGGGTGGTCGTGATGAAGTAGATCCCCATGACGATGTCTTGGGAGGCGTTGATCACGGGCTCGCCGTTGGATGGCGAGAAGACATTGTTGGTCGAGAGCATGAGGACATGCGCTTCGGCCTGGGCCTCGATCGAGAGCGGGAGGTGGACGGCCATCTGGTCGCCGTCGAAGTCGGCGTTGAAGCCGCCACAGACGAGTGGATGGAGCTTGATCGCGTTGCCTTCGACGAGGACGGGCTCGAACGCCTGGATACCCATGCGGTGAAGCGTGGGTGCGCGGTTGAGCATGACGGGGTGCTGGTAGATGACTTCTTCGAGGATGTCCCAGACTTCCGAGTCTCGGCGTTCGAGCATCCGCTTGGCGCTCTTGATGGTGTCGGCGAGGCCGTGCTCTTTGAGCTTGCGGATAATGAATGGCTGGAAGAGTTCCAGGGCGATCTTCTTGGGAAGGCCACACTGGTTGAGCTTGAGCTCTGGGCCCACGACGATAACGGATCGGCCGGAGTAGTCGACGCGCTTGCCGAGGAGGTTTTCGCGGAAGCGGCCCTGCTTGCCCTTGATCATGTCGGTGAGCGACTTGAGGGCACGCGAGGACGAACCGAGCACCGGGCGGCGGCAGCGGTTGTTATCGAACAGGGCGTCGACGGCCTGCTGGAGCATGCGCTTTTCGTTGCGGATGATCACTTCTGGCGCGTTGAGGTCCATCAGCTTCTTGAGCCGGTTGTTGCGGTTGATGATTCGGCGGTAGAGATCATTGAGATCGCTGGTCGCGAAGTTGCCCGATTCGAGCAGGACCAATGGGCGCAGGTCTGGCGGGATCACGGGGATCACATCCATCACGAGCCATGCGGGGTCGTTGTCGGAGTAGCGGACTTGCTCGACGAGCTTGAGGCGCTTGGCCAGGTCCTTGGTCTTCTGCTTGGAGCGGGTGGCGGCGAGGCCTTCGCGGATCTCGGCGGCGACGGCGTCAAGATCGAGCTGCTCGATGAGTTCGCGGACGGCGTCGGCGCCCATCATGGCGGTGAACTCGTTGCCGTAGGTATCGAGGGCGGCGCGGTGCTCGTCTTCGGTGAGGACCTGCTTGTAGGTCAGCTCGGTGTCGCCGGGCTTGGTGACGACATAGTCCTGGAAGTAGACGATCTTTTCGAGATCGGAGGTCTTCATGGCCAGGAGGGTGCCGAGGCGCGATGGCAGCGACTTGAAGAACCAGATGTGCACCGATGGCGCGGCGAGGTTGATGTGCCCCATGCGCTTGCGGCGGACGCGTGAATGCGTCACCTTGACGCCACAGCGGTCACAGATGTAGCCCTTGTACTTGGTGCCGCGGTACTTGCCGCAGGAGCACTCGTAGTCGCGCTCAGGACCGAAGATCCTTTCGCAGAAGAGCCCGTCCTTTTCTGGACGGTATGTGCGGTAGTTGATCGTTTCGGGTTTTTTGACCTCGCCGTAGGACCAGGCACGGATGTCGTTTGGCGACGCCAGTGTGATCTTGACGGAGGAGAAGTCGTTCACGCGATCGTATACATTTTCAGCCATTATCATTTCTCCTGTGAAGGAGTCAAGTTCTTAGTTCGTTCCGCATTTGCAAGTGAGAAGAAAAGCAGGTTGCCCGGGCACCTGACGGTGCCCGGGGCCTGTTGTTCGTTCGCTTACAGGAGGCTTCCGCCTTCGAGCTGCTTCTTTTCGAGGGTCAGGTTCATACCCAGGCCCTTGAGTTCGTTGCAGAGGACATCAAACGCCACGGGCATCCCGGCTTCGAGCTTGTTGGTGCCCTTGACCATGGACTCGTAGATCTTGGTACGACCCTCGACATCGTCGGACTTGACGGTGAGGAGTTCTTGCAAGATGTACGCCGCGCCGTAGGCTTCGAGTGCCCAGACTTCCATTTCGCCGAAGCGCTGGCCGCCGGTCCGTGCTTTACCACCGAGCGGCTGCTGGGTGATGAGCGAGTATGGACCGGTCGCACGGGCATGGATTTTGTCATCGACGAGGTGATGCAGCTTGAGCAGGTACATGAACCCGACGGTGGTCTTCTGGTTGAAGGCCTCGCCGGTGCGTCCGTCGTAGAGCTGGATCTTGCCGCCTGCGGGCATCTCTGCGAGCAGCTCGCGGGGATGTGGCCAGGTGCCTTCTTCGTCGCACTTGGCCCAGCGGTCGCGGCAGTGCTGGTTGGCTTCTGCTACGGCGGCGTGGATCTCTTCTTCCTTGGCACCGTCGAACACCGGGGTGACGGCTTGGAAGCCGAGCACCTGGGCGGCCCACCCGAGGTGGGTTTCGAGGATCTGACCGACATTCATTCGTGAGGGCACACCCAGTGGGTTGAGCAGGACCTCGACGGCGGTGCCGTCGTCCATGAATGGCATGTCTTCCTCGGGGACGATGCGGGCGATGACACCCTTGTTGCCGTGGCGGCCGGCCATCTTGTCACCGGCGGCGAGTGTCCGCTTGGTGGCGATGTAGACCTTGACCATTTCGAGGACGCCGTTGGGCAGCTCGTCGCCGCGCTTCATGTGGGCGACCTTGCGCTGCTTCTCGGCCTCGACGGCTTCGATGCGTGGCCAGTACTGGCGGTAGATGGTTTCAGCGCCTTCCTTGGCATCCTTCGAGCCCTTGATCCATTTGACATTGAATGTCTTGATCTGCTCGACGATGACCTCGGGGATGTCTGACGCACCGACCTTCTGGCGGGTCATGGGGTCGACCATTTCGGTGCCGACGGCTTCGTTGATCGCGTCGGTCATCTCTTTGAAGAGTTTGATCGCTGCGGCGTCTTGCTCGGCTTCGAAGGCGGCCATCTCTTGCTTGAGGGCTTTCTTCTGGGCTTCGTTCATGTGGACCCGGCGTGAGAACTTGCGGGTGTTGATGACGATGCCGTTGGTGCCGGCGCTGACTTCGAGTGAGTCGTTCTTTACATCTTCGCCCGCGCGACCGAAGATCGCGTGGAGGAGTTTCTCTTCCGGGGTGAGCTCGGTCTTGCTCTTTGGCGAGACCTTGCCGACGAGGATGTCGCCGGGGCCCACGCGGGCTCCGACACGGATGACCCCGCTCTCGTCGAGGTTGCGGAGCATCCTCTCGGAGACATTGGGGATGTCGCGGGTGAACTCTTCGCGACCGAGCTTGGTCTCACGCACTTCGACATCGTACGAATCGATGTGGATGCTGGTGAAGGCGTCGTTCTTGACAAGCTTCTCGGAGATGACGATCGCGTCTTCGAAGTTGTAGCCGTCGAAGGTGTTGAACGCGACCATGGCGTTGCGCCCGATGGCGAGCTGGCCGTTGAGGGTGGATGCGCCGTCGGCGATGACCTGTCCTTCTTTGACCTTCTGGCCCTTCTTGACGATGGGTTTTTGGTTCTGGCAGGTGCGCTCGTTGAGCCCGACGAACTTGCGGAAGACATACTCGTCGGCGTTGTCGATGATGATGCGTTCTGCATCGACATAGGTGACGGTGCCGGCGCGTTTGGCCTTGATGAGCATGCCCGAGTAGTTCCCCACTTCTTGCTCCATGCCGGTGGCCACGCATGGTGGATCGACGCGGATGAGGGGCACGGCCTGGCGCTGCATGTTCGAACCCATCAGGGCCCGGTTGGCGTCGTCGTGCTCGAGGAACGGGATGAGGGATGCGGAGATACCGATGAGCTGCTTGGGCGAGACATCGACATAGTCGATTTCTTTGGCCTTGAGCTCGGCGATCTCGCCGTCGGCTCGTGCGAGCACGAGACCGGGCTTGAACTGCCCGTCGCCGTCGAGGACATCGGCGGGTGCGAGCACCGAGCGGATTTCTTCGTCTGCACGCAGGTTGACGACCTTCTTGGTGACTTCGCCGTCCTTGACCACGCGGTACGGGGTGCGGAGGAAGCCGTACTCGTCGACGGTGGCGTAGATGCCGAGCGAGCAGATCAGACCGATGTTGGTGCCTTCGGGTGTTTCAATCGGACACACACGGCCATAATGCGAAGTATGGACATCTCGCACTTCGAAGCCGGCACGCTTGCGGTTGAGCCCGCCTGGGCCGAGCGCGGAGAGTCGGCGTTCGTGGACGAGCGTCGAGAGCGGGTTGGTCTGGTCGACGACCTGCGAGAGCTCTGAGCGACCAAAGAAGAAATCGATGGCCGACGAGATGGACTTGGAGTTGACCAGGTCGGCGATCTTGGCGACTTCTTCGGGGTCCTTGACGCTCATGCGTTCTTGGACGGTTCGGCGGAGCTTGAGCAGGCCCTTGCGGACTTCTTCGACTGCCAGCTCGTCGAGCGTGCGCAGGCGGCGGTTGCCCAGATGGTCGATGTCGTCGATGTAGGCGACTGGACGCTGGGTTTCTGGATCGAGCCTGTTTGAACGCAGGTCGAGCATGTACTGGACGACCTTGAGGAAGTCGAGCCCGAGGAGGAAGAGCTGGTCGGGAGCGATGTCGATCCCGGCTTTTTCGTACTCGAACTTGCGGCTGATGCGGAAGCGCCCGACCTTGCCCAGGCGGTAGCGGTTCTCGTCGAAGAACTTCTCGTGGAAGAGCTGCTTGGCCTTTTCGACCTGCGGGGGGTTGCCCGGACGCAGACGCGAGTAGACCTTGAGCATCGCGCGATCGTAATCGCTCTCGACATTGGGGACCTCGTCGAACTGCTCGAGCTTTTCTTCGGCGATGGTGTTGAGGATCAGCGAGTCCGATGGGTTCTGGACCACGCGGACAGTCTTGAGCCCCGATGCCTTGATGGCCTCGGCGCCTTCTTCGCCGACCTGGCAGCCGACATGGACAAGCTCTTCACCGGTTTCGGTGTCGATGATCGATGCGGCGGCCCAATCTTCTGGGTGGATGTCCTTGGACTTGATCTCGCTGACTTCGTAGAAGAGCCCGATGATGGCGTCGGTGGACGCGACGGACTCGTCGAGACAGCGGAGGAAGGTGGTCGCGGTGAGCTTGGTCGACTGGTCGATGCGCATCGCGAGGACATCTTTTTTCGTGACCTCGAGCTCGATCCATGAGCCGCGTTCTGGGATGATGCGTGCGCTGTGCAGCGGGCGGTCACCCTCGTCGGAGGCGATGGAGAAGTCGACACCGGGTGAGCGATGGAGCTGGGAGACGATGACGCGCTCGGCGCCGTTGACGATGTACTCGCCGCCGCCCATGAGCACAGGGAACTCGCCGAGGTAGATATCTTCTTCGGGGAGGTCGCCGTGGGTCTCGCGCTTGAGGCGCAGGCGCAGGCGGAATGGATGTCCATAGGTCAGGCGGAGCTCGCGGCACTCGTCTGAGGTATAGCGTGGCTGCTCGAGCGAGTAGCTGACATACTCGAGCGACATGGTCTCGTCGTATGATTCGATGGGGAAGATCTCGCGGAGGAGCGCTTCGAGACCCATATCGGTGTCTCGCTCGTCGGGGTTCTTCGTATTTTGTAGGAATCGCTCGTAGGCGACTTCCTGGACTTGCCAGAGATCGGGGACTTTGGTCGCGTCGCCTCGTTTGGCGAAGTTACGGACATTTTGAACACGCTCTAATTGACGCACTTTGGTCGCTGCCATCCAAGCACCTCGTGATGGTTATGAATCTGTTTCCTTTGCGGTTGTTGGTGTTGTGTGAAGAACACCCGCGTGCAAAGGATTGGATTGCATCGTGAAAATTTTTGGGAAGATAATGTGTATCTCAATCGCTCAAGAAAGTCGCCCGCAATGCCGATACCTGATCTACTCTTTATCTACATACAGGGGCTGTACATAGATTGAATATCCTAGGCTTTGACGCGCAAAGAGACCACCCGGCACCAGATTTGCTCTAGTCGCCAGGGCCGCCCAAACTTGATCATATGGAACTGCTCTGCCCCATCGATCTCCAAAGAAACACGATCACCCAAACTTCAGTTCGTTTCAACCGTTTACCACCGCCTGATCAAGCACTTGCTTTCGCTCGTAACTATTGATCTGACGGACATTTACGCTCGACTTCATCATCCCAGAACAAGCACCGCACTTGTCCAAGGCCAAATGGTTGCCCTGTGTTTCCACAGAGCAACCATATTTTGTACGACTGCTGCATTACGCGGCGATCGTTTGGATTCTATTAGGCGAGTTCGATTTCGGCGCCGACATCTTCGAGCTTGGACTTGATGTCTTCTGCTTCTTCCTTGCTTGCGCCTTCCTTGACCTTGCCGCCGGCTTCTTCCGCCAGTGCCTTGGCTTCCTTGAGGCCCAGGCCGGTGATCTCGCGGATCGCCTTGATGACCTGGATCTTGTTGCCGCCGGCGCTCTTGATGATGACATCGAACGCGGTCTGCTCAGCAGCGCCGCCAGCGTCATCGCCACCGGCTGCAGCCATGACGACACCGCCGCCTGCTGCGGCTTCGATGCCGTAGGTTTCCTTCATGTAATCGCCAAGGTCAACAGCTTCCTTGAGGGTGAGCCCTGAGAGCTCGTCGCCGAGTTTGCTGATCTTTGCGTCAAATGTCTTGGTTGCTTCGTCGGACATGGTCCAACTCCTTCGTTATCAATGCACGGTGTGTGCGAATTCGTTTATCTGAGAGGGGGCGAACGCTCGACTCTTTAACCCGCTCGCTGATGGATCCATCTGAACTCAGTCTCAGGATCTTCTCGGCTTGCTTTCAAGGGCCAGTCAGATAAGTACGGATGTCTCTTGTTTGTACTCTTACTCTTAGACTTTGGCGATTGTTTCGCCGTCTTCGAGCTTGGTTTCGATGGCTTTGAGGATCCCAGCGAGGTTTGAGCCGGGGCCCTTGACCGCACCGACAAGCTTTGAACCAGGGCCGAGGATGAGTGCGACATCCTTGGCGATTGCTTCGTCGCGTGTTGGGTACTTGCTGAGTTCCTTGACCCCTGCTTCGCCCTCGAAGAGGACGCCGCCGAGGACGGCTCCCTTGAGTTCGACATCGGGGAACTTCTTGACGATGTCGACGATTTCGCGGGCGACTTCGACCACTGATTCAGCGCCGTAGGCCAGCGCGTTGGCGCCGACGAGGACTTCTGAGAGTGGCGCGAGGCCGGTGTCGCCGAAGGCTTTACCAAAGAGCTTGTTGCGGACAACAGTGACCTTGATTTCCTTCTTGGCGAGACCCGAGCGGATCGCGTTGTTGTCGTTTGATGCGAGTCCACGCATACCGATCACGAGGGCGTCTTCATGATCGCCCAAGAGATCTTGGTACTCACGGATCATCATTTCCTTTACAGGCTTACTCATTCGATGACCCTCCTTATTCGGCAGCCGCGGCTGCGGTTGCGATTTGTACACCAGGGGTCATGGTCCCGCTGATGGTGATGCGTCGGACATATTCGCCCTTGACCGCTGCGGGCCGGGCTTTTTCGATGGTTTCGACAAAGTGGTTGTAGTTCTCGAGCAGGTCGCCTTCGGCGAAGCTCATGCGGCCGATGACGGCGTGGACATTGCCACCCTTGTCGGCACGGAACTCGACTTTACCTGCGGCGAACTCGCCGACGGCCTGGGCGACCTTTGGGGTCACGGTGCCGTTCTTGGGTGATGGCATGAGCCCCTTTGGCCCGAGCACACGCCCAAGCTTGGAGATCACACGCATCATGTCTGGCGAGGCGATGGCGACATCGAAGTCGAACCAGCCGCCGTTGACTTTGGTCATCAGCTCTTCGCCGCCGGCTTCGACGGCGCCTGCCGCGAGGCAGTCCTTGACCTGATCCGAGGAACAGAACGCGATGACGCGCTTGGCCTTGCCGATCCCCTTGGGGAGCGAGACCGAGCCGCGGACCATCTGGTCTGCGTGCTTGACATCGACGCCGAGGAGCATGCAGATCTCGACGGCTTGGTCAAACTTGGTTGGGACGAATTTTTTGAGTGCTGAGAAAGCTTCGTCTGCTTCGAGCGGAGCCGAAGGGACGAGCTTTGCATTTTCTTTTGCGCGTTTGCTCATAGCCATCGATTAACCCTCCACCACGACGCCCATCGAACGGGCTGTGCCCGCGATGATCCGTCCAGCTGCTTCGATATCGAGTGTGTTGAGGTCTTCGCCTTTTTCCTCGGCGATCTTCTTGCACTGCTCGAATGTGATTTTCCCGACCTTGTTCGTGTTGGGCTCGCCGGAGCCTTTTTCGATCCCGGCGGCTTCTTTGATCAGGACGCTCGCGGGCGAGGACTTGATCTCAAACTCGAATGAGCGGTCGTTGTACACGGTGACGACACAGCCAACGACCTTGCCGTTGAGTGCGCCCGTCGCGGCGTTGAACTGTTGGATGAACTGCCCAGGGTTGACACCCTTGGCACCGAGCACAGGACCCAGCGGCGGAGCAGGCGTTGCCTGTCCCCCCGGAGCCATGAGCTTAAAAACTTCGGTGACTTCTCTAGCGGCCATAATATCTCCACCTCCCACATCTGGTCCTCAACCTTTATAGACCCTATAGATAGGGGCTCGTTGGCTTTGGTGATTGTTGTTTCAGGCCTGAAACAACCCATCTGTGGTTCGTACGGTTAATCCCACCTGATGACACGCGCCAAAAGGTGGGCCTCGACTCTAGACCGTCCGAATCTGGGCGTCCACAGAATGCTTACCAAGATTGACACAATTCCGTTGCCCCACTGCATTTCTGAGAATTCCCGCCTGCCTAGTATCGCCCGATCCGTGTGCAGACCAGGGATCGACTTTGCCCAGGACGTGTAGCTACCCAGCGGGGAAAATACCCCTGCTTGGATGGGAATTTCGTTGCGAAGGGTGCGTTATCGGACTATTTTGCGGGCTGTATGGTCTGCTGGATATGGGCAATCCACAAAAGACATGGAATCTGCCCGGTCTGTAAGGCGATAATTAGCCGACAGCCCAGATTTTCAACCGCCGACCGTCCTGCCCGTGCGCAGTGATTGTGTCGCTCCGATGTTTCGAGGAATACTCAATGAACTATCCAACGATTGCCCCCGCGATTGACCCATCGACCGCCCCATCGACGATTGGGCTCCCGAGCCGAGGCTCGATCCTCCGTCGGCTCTCTCTGGGTGCGCTGAGTTGCTCTTGCATCCTGGCCCTGGCTCCGGCGTTGATGACCTCGCAGGCTTTGGCTGAGGACGAGGGTGATTCGTTCTGGACGGATTTCATCCCGAGTACGGATACGCGGCTGATCTTTGTGTCTTCTTCGGAGGGGCGGGATTCCAACACCGGGCTGACTGCGGACTCGCCGGTGAAGTCGCTGAGCAAGGGGTATGCGCTTCTGCGGGATGGTTCGCCGGACTGGATGCTGCTCAAGCGCGGGGATACTTGGAATGAGGCATTGCCCAACTGGGGCAAAAGCGGGCGGTCAGAGTCCGAGGTTATGATCCTCGGAGCGTACGGGGAAGAGACTGCACGCCCTCAAGTTCGCCCTGATGGCGACACGGTCGGGATGCAACTCGTTGGCGGGAGCGCAATTGAGCATGTGGCCTTTGTCGGATTTCGATTAGAGCCACTCGACCGAACAATAGATCAGTCAAGTTCTGGGATCCGGATGCTCAGAAGCAGTCATAATATCTTGTTCGAGGACTTGTATATCTCGGGCTTTGCAGCCAACTTTATTTTCCAAGAGCACGCCGGGAGCACCATCAGCGATATCCGCATCAATGGGTGTGTAGTGGTTGATGCGTGGTCGAGATCTGCTCATGCTCAGGGGCTTTACGCTGAGGGTGTTGGAGACTTTGTTATTGAGAACAGCGTCTTCGATCATAATGGATTCGACACCGAACGAGGGGCCCATCCGACGATCTTTAATCACAACATCTACATCCAGAACGAGGCTGACGGTGTTGTTGTACGGAACAACATCATTTCGAACGCCTCATCTCACGGAATTCAACTCCGCTCTGGGGGGATCATCGAGGACAATCTCTTTGCAGGGAACCCATTGCAGATCCTCTTTGGCGGCGGAAACTATCCAAATGAAAATGGCGTGACCGGTCATGTCAAGCGAAACCTGATCATGTACGGGCGCGGTATCTCGTCGAGCCTGCCTCGCTCTTTCGGGATCGAGACGAGCAATGTTCGGTCTGCACAGTTCTCAGAGAACATTTTGATCGACGGGGAAGTCGGATACAACGGCTACCCTATCCGTATCCATGGGCCCAGCGCGTACGGAATGAGTGATCTGATTATCAGCAATAATACCCTCATCAACTGGAATGGTACCATTGATATCCACCACTCCCCAGAAGGGCAGGAGTACCGCGACATCAGCTTTATCGGCAATACCATAATCCGGGATATGAACAACAATCATGGAAACTCAAACTTCAATAAGTCGTTTGTTTCTGCGTTTGATGCAGAAGACCCATCGTTGACTTTCAGCGAAAACACATACCGCCATAAAGGGATGCATAACCGTCCGTTCTTGAGTGGCGGGTCGGTTGTCGACGGGGATACCTGGCTCAGTTCTGTAGACCAGAGATCGAGTATTGAGGAGATTAGCGAGATGCCTACAGGCATCGGTCTCGGTGATTACATGGCTTCGTTTCGCTCGGACGGTTCGGTAGATGGATTTATTGCTGAGGCCCGCAAGCTCTCTCGGGCACATCAGGACGACCGCTTTACCCCGGGTGCGGTGTACGAGTGGGTCAGTGGCCAGGTCGATTAATGCAGAGCACACTCAATGAACAACTTCAAAGAAGAACAACTCTGTGTAGCAATTGTTTCTGAACATGCCTCTGCACGGTTCGGTGGTGAAGCGGTACTCCCGCTTCACTATTTTTTGTTTTTGCGCAAGCGAGGAGTGGATAGTTGGCTGATCGTCCACGAGCGGACTCGCCATGAGCTTGAGCAAACAATCAGCCCTCAAGACAAGAACAGGGTGATGTATACCAGAGACACCTGGCTGCACCGGGCACTCTGGAAGTTTGGAAGCTGCTTTCCTCACCGGATCCGGTGTGCAACGACTGGCGCCCTGATGCATTTGATCACGCAGCACATGCAGCGACGAGTAGTCAAAGGCATGGTCAAGTCTCATGGTGTCAATATCGTCCATGAACCGATACCGGTTTCACCGAAGCAGCCATCGCTGATGTATAAAGTTGGGGCACCGGTGATCATCGGCCCGATGAATGGCGGCATGACATTCCCGCCCGCCTTTCAAGCGATGGAGTCGCGAACTGAGCGGGCAGCAGTCTGGATTGGCAGAAAACTGTCTGGTGTTGCCAACTTGCTTGTTCCTGGAAAACGACACGCCTCTCTGCTTCTTGTCGCCAACGAGAGAACCGCCAGGGCCTTGCCTCCCTTGCTCAAGGCACCTGTTCAATATCTCGTTGAGAATGGTGTTGATCTCACGGTATGGAAGCCCGCCGATGCCAGGGAACGCCCGCAAAAATCAGGTGAGGCGATTCGCTTTGTGTTCATGGGGCGGATGATCCCGCTCAAGGCGATCGATCTGCTTCTCAGGGCCTTCCACAAACTTACGCTCGAGCTGCCGACGCACGAACTCCATTTAGACCTTCTCGGCGATGGCAGCGATCGGTGCAGACTCGAAGAACTTGCAACCCATTTGGGACTCGAGAATGGGGTTCAGTTCCATGGCTTTTTGCCTCAGAGTCAATGCGCTCAAATCCTCAAAGAGTGTGATGCATTCGTCATGCCCAGCTTGTGCGATTGTGGTGGAGCGGTCGTACTTGAGTCGATGGCCATGGGCATACCAGTAATCGCAACGAACTGGGGAGGGCCAGCGGACTATCTCGATGACACATGTGGGATTCTTGTGGAACCATCGAGCGAGGAGGAGCTTGTTGACGGGTTCGCATGTGCTATGAAAAAAATCGTTGACAATCCGGAGCTTATTGGCCGGCTAAGCCGAAACGGGATGGAGAAAGCACGCACAGAATACGACTGGGAAATCAAAGCCGGGCTCATGGTCGAGCATTATCTATCCGTTATTGATGTAGGCACGCCGCCGGATTAATCGAGCCCACGCCTAGAACTACTATGCAACCGAACTTTATTGCGACCATTGTGCTCCTGACTTGGCCGTTGGCCATGGGGTGCCTCACGCTCTTTACGCCCGTGCGTCGGGTTGTGATCATTTCTATTCTGGGAGGGAACATGTTCCTCCCAGAAATGGCGATCACACTTCCCGGTGTACCCAACTACACGAAGCCGTTGGCTGCGGGGCTTGGCGCGCTGATCGCGGTCTTGATCTTGGCTGCACCGAAACTCTTCAACTGGAAGCCTAGGGCAATTGACCTGTTCGTTCTTGCATTTATCTGCGCACCTGGGATCAGCTCGCTGGTGAACGGGCTGGGCGCTTGGGATGCGACGTCGGCAACAATTAATCGTTTTTTGGAATGGGGCGTGGCCTACTGGGTTGGGCGGTCGCTCTTCCAAGAGCAGCATGAGATCCGAGAGCTTGCCATCGGGTTCGTGGTGGCCGGGCTGGTGTATACTCCATTCTGTGTCTTTGAAACAATAATGAGCCCGCAACTGCACCGGATGCTCTACGGGTCCCATCCGTCATCTTTCTCTATGTCATGGCGGATGGGTGGTTGGCGTCCCATTGTGTTTATGCAGCACGGGCTGGCCGTTGGTGTGTTTATGGCGTCCACTTCGATCATTGCGTGGATCCTCTGGAGATCGAAATCAATCACACAGATCATGTCAATCCCGATGAACTGGATCGCAGTTGGGCTTGTCGTCATGACCATCAATCTGAGGTCCACCGGGTCGATCTTGCTACTCTTCGGCCTGATCATCGCGGTAGAGTTTGTTCAGCTGACGAGACTCCGACTTGCGCTGCTTGTACTGATCCTCATGCCCACGGGGTTCATTACTGTTCGTACTATGGGATGGGAAGGGCAGGCGATGATCGATGCCGCCGAAGTGTTTGGTGAACAACGCGCAAGTTCTTTGCAAACACGGCTGACCAACGACACCTTGATCGCTGAAAAAGCCATGCAACGCCCAATCTTTGGCTGGGGCGGCTGGGGACGCTGGCGGGTGTTTGATAGTTATGGGCGTGACATCACGATCTCGGATAGCTGGTGGGGTATTCTGGTGGGGACGACGGGCGTTTTTGGGCTTGTTGCGGCGTATGGAACCTTTGTCGCGCCGATGTTTATCCTCATCCGCCGAAAATCAACCCGGAAGATCTTTGAGGGTGCCAACGGCGCGGCGTGGGCGATCGGGTTTGCGATTTTGCTCTTTGTGCTTGATACGCTGGCCAACGCGATGCCCAACTCATCGTTTATGCTCGCGGCTGGGGTGATGTCGTCGTTTGTGATGAGCCGAAGAACTCGACCAACGCGAGCAGCTGTAGAGCAACACACTGAACTTGGCGACGCCCCCCCACCGCGACCAAGACGCAAGCGGCCGGTTGATCTTCGTTGATGCGCTTTACCTGTGCGTGAGCACGGAGAGCATGTGGTCGCGGATCTCTGGGTCGAGCCCGTATTCGCTTGCGCGATCGATCATGCGGATGGCTTGGTCGTCGCGCCCTTCGGTCTGCATGATGACGGCCGTCGTGAGCCAGACGCTGGCTGATGGGTTGCGATGGCCCCACCCCACGACATCGATGACGGCGTCGCGTTGCAGGCGTGCGGAGTCCTCGAAGAGGCTTGTTGGGACGGGGTCGTAGGCGAGGTTGGGATCCATCGAGTAGGCGTAGCTGACGAGGGCGATGCCGTCGCCGCGATCGCCTGAGCGGATTTTGGCGATGCCCATCTCGCGCACGGCGGCCCAGTCATCTGGGTACGCGCTGATGTGGGCGCGGTAGGCGTCGAGGGCGAGGGCGGGTTCGCCGATGGACATTTCGAGTCGGGCGACTTCGAGTGCCGAGAGCGGCATGGCATCGGGGAGGGTCTCGTACTCGGTCGGCTGTTGGCTATAGCTGGGTTGGTTTTGGAGATCGGCGTCGATGCCGTAGACCGGCCCGTGGTATCGTTCCGGGACCGAGTGCCACCACCAGGCGTAGGAGCCGACATAATGGCTCGAGCCGTACCAGCCGTACCATGGGGATGCGTTCCAGTAGGGCCCGGTCCATCCGAACCAGTAGACGGAGTAGGAGCCGTTGGTGCAGACATAGTCGGTGTAGCCGTCGTTGTTGTAGTCGCCGTAGATGTACCACCAGCCGCTAGGGCATGAGTCGCTGGAGTAGAAGTCGATGTCGATATGGATGTCGATGTCCCGGTCCCGGTGTCCGCGTCGGCCGCGATCGCCGTGACGATCATGGCCATCGTGCCCGTTGTGTCCGTCATGGCGATCGCCATGAGCGTCGTCGTGATCCGAGTCATGGTGCGGGTCTGGGTGCTCGCGGTGGTCGCTGGTGTGCTTCTGTGTTCTGAGATCGAGTGTGAGTTGGTCGTCGGGTGAACCTGAGCCTGCACCCTGGTCAGTCCCGATCGGCTGGGTCTGGGCGCGGGTCTTCTCGATGTAGGCTTGCTTGACGCGGGTGATGTCGAAGCCGGCGGGGGCTTGTTCGTAGAGCACGCCGGTATCGGATGGGCGCTTGCTGGATTGGCCACCTGATCGACTATCGGCTCGTTCGCTGGCTGTTGATACGGTTCGCTTGACGCCCTTGGGCACGGAGCCGTTGGCGTCGAGCTTGGTGACAAGCTGCTTGGGCGCGCCGGCCTTGGTGCGGGCGGCGGTGTTCTTGCGAGACTCGACCGCTGGCTTGGCCGGGGTGCTTCGGGGGGTGCTGATGAGCTCGCGGGTGGTCTTTGGTGTGGTCTTTGGACGGTTGGTTTGTGTGGGCTTGGTTGTGTTTGTTGGGCGGGGGGTGAGGGTCGTTCGGGTGGTTGGACGCTGCGGGGTCACCTTGGTCGATGGGCGCAGGGTGGGCTTGACTGCTGGTTTAGGTGCCGGCTTGGTTGTGGGTTTGGGTGTAGGTTTGGTTGTCGGGCGGGCCGCTGGCTTTTTGGCCGGACGCGGAGCTGGTTTCGCTGCAGGGCGCGGTGCGGGCTTGGGCTTGGCCTTTGGTTTGGGCTGGGGCTTAGGCTGGGATTTGGGTTGCGGCTTGGGCTGTGCACGGACCGGCTTGGCGGTTCGCTTGACTGGCTTTGGGGCGGGTTTGGCCTTGGGCTTGGCTTGGGGTTTGGCTTGTGGCTTCTTTTGTGGTTGGGCGAGGGGTTTCTTTTCCGGGGCCTCGATACTCATGAGCGAAGCGCGGGCGCCGGTGGTTTCTGGGCGGAGTTCGACCGCGGAGATGGCCGAGCCGCTGATGGTGACGAGGGCGAGGGCGGTGCATGCAACGGATCGGATGAGCCGGGACTTGGTGCTTCGGGCTGGATGCTCGGATACCTCGGACGCGGCGTTCGTGATCTTTGAATCTGATTGCATGTCGTGCTCCTCTGGGTCTTTTCGTATGCTGGAGGCATGGGTTCCATGGAGAGCACGGGTGGCTGGGTTTGTCGACCGGCCCGGGGCGCGATGTTTGGGCATCAAGTCGCCCTGAGCCCCCACAAGGGCATGTTTTCCCGCTATGCTCGTTCCATGAAGATCACCCACCAAACGCACGCGATGCTGACACTGATTCTCGCATTTTCCGTCATTCCGCTCTTGGGCGGGTGCAACGCCATCCGTGGGGGCGGCGGGTCTGGGGGGGCATCGACCATCGTCTCGGACGCGAACAACAAGGTGTTCAAGGCGTCATTTGATATCAAGGCGTACACCCACTTCGATGAGAATACTGCCGAGGTGTATCTGACGGACCTGAGCGATGAGCAGCTCGTGGCGTTCTTTGCGCCCGACAACGACTGGTCCTCGATCTCGGGGACGCTGGTGCAGGTGCACCTGTTCCTTGATCCCAAGCCGGGCAAGACCCCCATCGAGCACACCGCCGCGACGGCGACGGTCCGCTACGCGATCATCACCGATGGCGAGGTCGGGCTCTACGACGGCGCGGGGTTCATGCTCCCCGGGCAGAAGCCGGGCAAGGGCTCGATCAGCGGGACGATCCGCTCGGCCCCGCTGCGGATCACGCGGGCGACCCCGGGCTTTGTCGATGTGTTCGACGCGGCGAAGCTCGAGCTCGAGTTTGATGCCAAGCTCAACGATGCGATCGCTGCTGAACTCCGGGCTCGGCTCGATGCGATGGCGGCCAAGGCCCGGCCGATTCAGTAAACCCTTACGGGCAGCCGGCGCCGAAGGCGTCGAGGAATGCGGACACATCGAAGAAGTCATAGACCCCGTCATCGGTCAGATCGGCGACGGAGTCTTGTGCGCCGAAGGCATCGAGGAACGCGGAGACATCGAAGAAGTCGAGGATGCCGTCGTCGGTGATGTCTGCGGGGCAGGCGGACTCGCAGAGTTCGCGGACGATGCGGAAGCCGTCGATCGCGCCTTCGACCAAGGTGTCATCGCCGCCGTCTTGGACGGTGACGCGTACACGGACGAGCCCGTTGTCGTTGACATGATCGCCGAGCACATACTGCTTGGAGCGCCAGCCTTGGGTGTTGGTGAGGCGGTCGAGCTCGACCCATGAGATGCCGCCGTTGTCGGAAACGGAGATGGTCATGGCGTCGGCTTCCTCTTGGCCGAACATCCAGACATCGAGTTCAAGGACGGGTTCGTCGATTTCGCTGAGGTTGAAGAAGACGGAGCGGAGCTCGACGCCATCGCCGTCCACATCGTTGGTGTCGCCCGAGCCTGTGACATAGCAGCGCCCCGAACCGTCAGCGTCGCTGCTGGGCACGATGGTGCCGTCGCCGGTGGGCAGCAGGCGGATCCATCGTCCGTTGGTGTTGTCGCCGAGCACGGTGCGGGACCATCCGGTGTCGGTCTCGAAGTTGTCCTCGCTGGCGACGGTGAGCCCGTCGAGTGCGACGGTGGTGAACGGGTTGTTTTCGCCCTGGCTCGGCACGACGGTGAGGTTGCCCTCAACATCGCGGACCTCGAAGTAGTATTCGACCCCGGAGCCGCACTCGACGGCTGGGAAAGCCGCGGTGAACGCGCCGTCGATGCCGCCCTCGCCTTCGCTCATCGGCTGGGCGACAAACCCGCTGCCCGAATCGATGTACATGGTCGGGACGCCGTCGATGGTTTGGCCGTGGAGGTTGTCGATGGTGAGCGTGGCGATGTCGCCGCCGTCTGGCGAGATGTGTGTGGGCTCGAAGAGCAGCGAGGCCTGGATGATCCTTGGGATGCAGATCCCGAGCGGGTTGTTGAGTGCGTTCTGGAGCCCGCTGTTGAAGAGCCCGGTGCCGTTGTTGGCCCCGCCGGTGCTCCCGCACCCGGCGTTGGTGTGGATACCGATGGCGAGGTTGGTGGTCTCGTCGAGGATCACCGAGCCCGAGTTGCCCCCGGTGGTGTCGGTCCGGTATTGGACGGTGTTTCCTGAGAAGGTGACCAGTGGGCCGACATGGGTTTTCTGCACGCCGTTCCATGTGTTTGAGACGGGCGATGATGTGGAGCCGTAGCCCGTGATGCGGATCGGACGCCCGTCGGCCGGTGGCGGCGAGGTGGCGAGTGTGTGGCTCTCGCCCTGGGCCTGGAGGGGGGTGAGCCCGGTGTTGGCGTTGTCGAAGACGCCGAAGAAGGTCCAGTCGTTGCCGATGAAAATATTGGCTGAGCTCTGGATGGAATCGGCGTCGACGAAGTACTGGTCTTGTGGCGGCGGGTTCCGGCGCGAGCCGCTGCTGCTTGAGAGCGGGACATTGAACTGCATGACATTCCCATTGCTCGTGCCGCAATGCGAAGCGGTGAGGAAGCAGCTGCCGTGCTCGCCGATCAGCCAGGCGCTGCACGCCTGAGGCATGAGTCGCCCGTCGCGTGGGTCGTTGGAGAGCTCGCGATCATCGGTGGTGAAACAGATCGAGCGTGAGCTTGGTTGAGTTGGCTCGGAGGCTTGGACGCCCGAGACCTTGATGCGATTGATCTGGGCGTTGGCGTTGGGCGAGGCCATGAGCTCGACGCGGACGGCGTTGCCGTTGAAATAGGCGCTGGTGTTGCCCCACTCGCGGAGTGTCTTTGTATCAAGGTACTGCTCGTAGCCGTCTTCGAGCGAGCTGATGCGGATGTAGCTCTCGCGGACCTGCTCGGTGGACTTGGCGAGCACGACATCCTCGAAGCGCAGGCGGACCCAGCCGGCGTCGTCGATGCGCACGACCTGCGACCAGACGGGGACCTGGATCGAGCGGGCCGAATCTGACTCAGTGACCATGCTCGGATCGATGCGGATGATGCCCGAGTCGTAGTGCTTGACAAACTCGCGGATCGCGGGCTCGATGATCGGGGTGGTGATCTGCGTTGGGTCTGGTTGGGCGATCCAGCCGTCAAGGCTGAGCTGTTCCTGGGCCTGGGCGTTGGTCATTGAGCAGAGCCCGCCGACACATGTCAGCACAATACCGATAGCGTTCGCACTCTTCATCATCAATCCTTTACTTGGGCGATACATGGCGAACGCCCACTTTTCTGGTTTGTGTATGGCGTCGAATCTGGCTCGTGATCCATGATCGACGGGGCGTGGTTGCACGCCCGTATACATGCTGCACATCAAGCACCGGCGGGCTGAGAGTTCAGTGATCGCCGACGATACCTGTGTAAGGTACCCGATCTGGGAGGGATTACAAGCCGATTTCGTGCGGTTGTTGGCAGATATGGAGCGAATTAGGCCCAGGGGTTGTCGCCGGCGTACCAGCGATCGAGTGTCTGGGTGACGGCTCCGCGGTAGAGCATGGTGAGCCGATCGGTGCTCAGGGCGTGGCCGTGGAGTTGGGGGGCGCTGAGCTCGTTAAAGTTGTCGGGATCGACCATCATCAGGTCCGGGTCGGCGATGTTGGACTCGCCCCGATAACCTGTCTCGTACATCGTCCGCAGTGCCCAGTAGCGCGAGGCGTAGAGCTCGAAGGCTTCGTGGTCTGAGCTGGCGAGCTGATCGCCGAAGCCCGGGTTCTCGGATTCGGTGGCTTGCATGTGGTCGTCGCTGGTGACGATGTCGGACCCGAAGAGGATGCGTCCTTGATAGCGATCGAGGAATGCGGTGAACTCGTCGGTGGGTTGCTTGCTCAGTTCGCGGATCATCCACTTGGTGGCGCTGGTGTCGAGGATGAGCTTTGGGTGGCGATCGAGCAGGCCGCTGAGGAACGCGAGGTTCTCTGGCCAGCCGCCCATGTGGGCCGCGAGGCAGGGCATATCGGTGGTCGTGAGCAGGCGCTCGAGCGATTCGTACTGGTCGGCTTTGGAGCCGTAGACCGACGAGTCCTTGTACATGGTCTGGAACCAAGTATCAGGATCAGCGCAGTGCACCATGAGCATCATGCCCAGCGACTTGCCCTTCTCGGCGATCTTGAGTTTCCAGTCGCAATCGAACGGGACCATCTCCTCAACCGAGAGCCCCATCGAGCCCACATAATCGCGCAGTCGCGGCGCGCCCCAGAACTTGAGCATGCGTGCGCCCAGCGTGTGCCACTGATCGAGGTTCTCGAGGAAGCCTTCGGTATGGGCCCACTGGCGGTCTTGGTGCATGTACTCGGGGATGGCGACGAAAGTGATACGATCGCCGAGGATGTCTTTGACGGCTGCGGCTTGGGCGAGCTGGGTCTGGGAGTAGACGCGTTCGATGCCGTATAAATCGCAGACCCGCTGGTATACTTGGGCGGCGTGCTGGCCGTTGATGTGGGCGTGGGCGTCGACGATGGGGCACACAGGTGCGCCCAGGTCTTGGCTGGCTTGCTCATAATCGAGCCCGAGCCGATTGGCGGCGGTCATTTTGATCTCGGGCCGATTGGTTTCGGTATTGCTTGCTTTGGTCAATGCTCTTGCTCCATATCTCATCCGTAGCCGCTCGTATACATGATAGACCCAACCGACCAATCCACCCCCCAGACAGCGATGAAGATCGCCCTGGCGCACGACTGGCTGGTGGCTCGTCGCGGGGGTGAGCTGGTGCTTGATGCGATCGCGCGGACGCTGCACGAGGATGAACACGCGATCTCGAAGATTTATGCCATGTTTGACTCCGGGGCGTCGATTACGCCGGCGATTGATGGGTTGGACAAGGTGGTTTCGCCGCTCAACAAGCTGCCCCAGTCGCTGCGCCGGTGGCAGTTGTTCCGGTATCCAGGGGCGGTGGAGTATCTGAGCGAACGGCTGAGCGAAGATCATCGATCCGAGCCGGTGGACATGCTGATCTCGACGCATTCGGCGGCCATCAAGGCACTCCGCCCGCCAGTGGGTACGGGCAAAGCAGGGTCAATCCCCCACTTGTGCTATTGCCACACGCCGGCGCGGTATCTGTGGTCGCAGCAGGGCGCGTATGGATCGGGGGGGATCAAGGGTCGGCTGCGTTCGCTGGGGCTCGGGGTCTTCACCCCACGCCTGCGCCGGTGGGATCGAAAAACAGCCAAGGGCGTGACGCAGTTCATCGCCAACTCTTCGCACACCGCGGCCCAGATCAAAGAACACTACGATCGGGACTCGGTCGTGATCCACCCGCCGGTGCGGACGGATGTGTTTACGCTGCCGGACGAGGACAACGCGCCCCAACGCACCGATACGCTGCTCTTGGTCAGTGCGCTCGAGCCCTACAAGCGTGTGGACCTGGCGATCGATGCGGCGGTGCTCGCTGGGCGCGAGCTGTTGATCGTGGGCACCGGATCGCACGACCATCCGCTCCGTAAGCACGCGATGCGTGCGCGCAAGCGGGCGGGGTCGAGCACGCCGATTCGGTTTCTTGGGTACCAGACGGACGAGCAGCTGGTGAGGCTGTATCAGTCGGCCGGGGCGTTTTTGTTTCCGCAGATCGAGGACTTTGGGATCACAGCCGTCGAGGCTCAGGCGTGCGGGTGCCCCGTGGTCGCACGCGATGCGGGCGGGTCGCTTGATACGGTGATTGCTGAGAAGAAAAACGCGACCGGTGCGTATTTCAGCGAGCCGAGTGCCGAGGCGATCTGTGATGCGATCGAGCGGGTGCCGAGCGATGTAGATACTGCGCAGCGGTGTCGGGACAATGCGCTGCGGTTTAGCGAAGCGGAGTTCGCAGAGAAGATCCGAGAGCAAATCAGTCGTTGGCGTCGGTCTTGATGCTGCGTGGAATTTTGACGGCTTGGCCATCGCACGACACCCCGAGCACGAGCCCGACGAAAAGTTCCGTATCGGATTCGAGATCGATGCGGCGGAGGACCTCGCAGTCGAACCAGATCGGGCAGCGTGGCAGCGTCGGTGCGCCGGTGACGAGCTTGGCCGTGGGCATGGCGTCGAACGGATCGTCGTCCTCATCGGAGTGATCCTCGTTGGGCCAGGTGCTGGCTTTGCCGAAGCGTCGCTTAATGAGCTTGTCGTCGGGGTCGATCACCCCGAGTGCGAAGGAGTGGGAATCGCGGATGAGCGGATCAATCGCGTGGCCCTTTTTGGCCGACACGCAGATGAGCATGGGGTCATCGCAGCATCGGCTGACCCATTGGACGAGCATGCCCGAGCGGGTGCCGTCGTGGGCGGCGGTGAGCAGGTAGCTCCCCCCGGGCATCGAGGCGAAGGCTTGCTCAACAATATGGTCCGATGGGTTGGTCATCAGCGGTCGTAGTCCTGGAAGTCTTTGGAGGCTGCACACCACCATCATGATCGCAAACAGGGGCTTGCGGGGCGATTCTTACCCATCATCGTCGATATTTTTCCCCTACTTGGCCCAGCGTTCAAATCTGAACAATAACGGCGCATGGTTTGCGCAGTTGAGTCATAAGTTGTTGCTTTCAAATCATCTATCGACCCGATAGCCACGGTACGGATGATCCACACGCGTTCAACCTATCAACAGCCTGTCCCCAATCTGGCAAAGAATGGGTGCTGCAGGTTGCGTTGTGGGGCAAAGTGGGCGATAATCCCATCAATGAATACCATTGGGGATACAAGCCGTGCCATTCACCGGACAAGCAGAAGCGACGATCGACGCCAAACAGCGTCTGGCCGTGCCTGCGAAGTTTCGGAATCGGACCGATCCAGATACGGACGGGACGACTTGGTTCTGCATCCCTTGGCCTCAGACTGGCTCGCTTCGGCTCTACACCGAGAAGATGCACAACGAGCTGTTCACGGCTGGTCGGCGGGACCCGAGCTTGACGCCCGATGCGGATCAGGCGGAGCTCGATGTGATTCTCCACTCCGTCACGGAGCAGGTGGACATCGACGCGAACAATCGGATCCGGTTGCCCAAGTGGCAGGTCGAATCGCTGGGCTTGCCCAAGGAAGTGATCGTGCTGGGCGCGGGCGATCGGCTCGAGATCCGATGCCGGGACGCGTGGCAGAGCGAGTTCAACGACCGTCTTTCGAAGATGTCCGATCTCGCTTCCATGCTCGCCAAGAGGAGTCCGAAGTAGCACAGACGACTGCACAGAACATGTGTTTCTTGTGTATCCCGGGCAGGGATGCACAAGGACGCACCAAGCAAGCCGAGCACGAGACCCACGGCTGGGAATCCGATCGACTGGCATTCGCCCGATGAGCCACCACCCATCGACGCGAGACAACTCGAACTGAGTCCACGCTGGTGAGGGGTGATTTCGCCCCCTTGAACCACCAAGGACGGCGGGTATTCGCAAGGACGCGAACAACCCACGGCTCATGCCCTCGACGGAGGGCACCCAAGCAGCGACCCAGTTCAACCCCCGACCCGGCTGACCCACCACCAGCCGGGTTTTTTTATGTGCCAAGGGCGATTCAGACGCACTCATGAAGTGCTCACTCCAACTTATTGCGTTCTAAATACCCCAAATTAACATTGGTGGTATGCTGTGGTTCTTGATGCGAGGTGCATCAGGGAAAACGGGACACTTGTTACCAAGGAGATTTCACATGCGAATCAATCTGACCACGCTGAGCACGCTTGCCCTCTCGACCATCGCCGCCTGCGGGGGCATCGCGGGCGCTGCGGCACCGACCATGGATGTGCTGTCGGCCGATCGCGAGCTGTTCGTCATCGCTTGCGGCTTTGACTACGAGTTTGACGACTGCGATGGCGCCCGGGAATCTTCCCAGGCGACCAGCGGGTTTTATGACAACGAGATCACGGCGGATCTCAATGATTACTATGGAACGGATATCTCGGACGCCGAGGGCGCGATCTATTCGAACATCACTGATCAGCGGATCGAGCTTGAGTTCTTCGCGGACGCTTCGGTGGTGAACACCAGCATCTTCTCGGCCGACGCGGGGGTGTACGGCACCGCGGATATCGAGTTCGAGGTGCTCGACGATGTGCGTGTGGTGTTCGAGTCGTACGCCGAGGGGTACTACCAGAGCTACTTCACCGCCGGCGCGAGCCTGCGTGAGGTGGGCGGGCCGTTGATCTCGGGCTTCGGTATTCAGGGTGCGGGCGACGACGACACGGAGTTCGTGGGCTGGCTCTATGCGGGCACCTACAGCGTGTCGGCGGATCTCTCGGCCAGCGCGATGGCGACGGTTCCATCGGCCGGTGAGCTGAGCTTGTCGTTCCGCATCTACGAGATGGCGGACTTCAACACCAACGGCACCGTGGATGCGGCGGACTTCTACGCCTTCTACGGTCAGTACCTGAATGGCTCGGCCAACGCCGACTTCAACGGCAACGGCGTGACGGACAGCAACGATCTCAACGCGTTCATCACCAGCTGGTACGCGGCCCGCTGATCCCAACAGCTTGCATGTGTTTCATACTTCCAGCCGGCTGACGCTGTGTCAGCCGGTTTTTCGTGGGCTCGATCAGCGTCTCGGGCTCAGGATTGTGCTCTAGGTGGGATCGGTTTCTCTGGTGCGTCTACACTCTCTCCCCCCACGCAACCCCCTGCTATTGATCAAGATGACCGTATCCAGCCCACAAAGAGCACACCCATGAGCCAGATCGACCCACACAAAAAACGGCTCACCCGGATCACCTGCGCTGAGCACATCACGCCGTTCCTGCGGCGGGAGGTTGAGGAGCTCGGCTTCGAGATCCAGGAAGAGGATCATGTGGCCGTGCATGTCGGGGCGACGCTCGAGGATTGCCTGCGGCTGAACCTGCATCTGCGCACGGCGCACCATACTTTCTGGTTGCTCACACGGTTCCGCTGCCCGTCGCTCAATGCGCTCTCCAAGGAGGCCAGCTCGTTCCCGTGGGAGGAGCTGATCCCCAACGACTCGTACTTCACGATTACTTCGAATATCGATCACCACAGCGTGGACAACTCGATGTACCCGAACCTGGTGCTCAAGGACATGATCGTCGATCGGATCAACGCCAAGACCGGGGCTCGCCCGGATACCGGGCCGGATCGCTCGTGCGTGGTGATCCATCTGGTGTGGAAGAACGATCGGGCGTGGATCTATCTCAATACCAACGGCGTGCGGCTGTCGGATCGTGGGTATCGCAAGATGCCTCACGATGCGCCGATGCGTGAGACGCTGGCGGCGGCGGTGCTGATGGGCATGGGGTACGACGGATCAACGCCGTTGGTCAATCCGATGTGCGGCTCGGGGACTTTGGCGATCGAGGCGGCGTTGATCGCGGCCGGGCGTGCACCGGGTCTGCTGCGCTCGGATGCGAGCTGCCTGCACACGATGCTTGATCTTGACGAGGCGTATCTGGAGATGCGGCGCGAGGCACGCAAGTCCAAGCCGGTGCTCAAGGATCCGATGCCCATCGTGGCGACGGATCACAACCCGCGGGCGATCATCGCGGCCAAGAAGAACGCGCAGACCGCGGGCGTCGAGCACTTGATTGATTTCGAGGCGTGCGACTTTGCCGACACACAGATCCCGGAGCTGAGCGAATACGAGAACGGGCATGTGGTTTTGAACCCGGAGTACGGGCTACGCCTGGGCGAGCACGACGCGCTGGTGAGCACCTATTCGGACATCGGGGATTTCTTCAAGACGCGTTGCAAGGGGTACACCGGGCATGTGTTCACGGGCAGCCGAAAGCTGTCGCACGAGATCGGGCTCAAGACCTCGGCCCGCCAGGTGTTCTTCAACGCGCAGATCGAGTGCCGACTCTTGAGCTATGAGCTCTACGACGGGTCGCGGAAGGCATCGAAGAATGTCGATCAGGTATCCGATGATCAAACGGATAATCAGGCGAACCCGGAGCCGACGACTTCGTACGATGCGGATGACTGAATCAAACACATCATCGTCCCAAGCATCCCGTTTTGAAATCCTCGTTGGGCTCCATGTCCACGATAACACCGAGTATGACCTGTATCGCGCGGGGATGACCCCGATGCTCCAGAGCATGGGCGGGTTCTTCCGCCAGGACCTCCGAGTGAGCGAGCAGCTTCAGGGTGAGGGCGAGGGCAAGATCAACCGGGCCTTTGTGATCTCGTTCCCGGATGAGGCGACGAAGGACGCGTTCTTCTCGGACGAAGCGTATAAGGCGGTTCGGGCGGAGCACTTTGATGCGGCGGTAGATTCTGCGGTAATTCTGGCATCGTACCACACCTGATGAACAAGCCAAGGCAAGCGCTCCGATCTTGCGGGCGTGGTTGATTCGTGCGCCTACCGTTGGGCATGAGTGACGCTGCCAATATTCTGCCCGGGATGACCGAAGACCCGAAGAACGCCTCGCTGCCCTACAAGATCGCGTGCCTGTGTGACCTGCGCGACAAGGACGGGCGGGTGCTGCTGTTGCACCGGATCAAGTCGCCCAACAAGGGGCTGTGCTCACCGATCGGGGGCAAGCTGGAGATGCACCTTGGGGAATCGCCGGCCCAGTGCGCCCAGCGCGAGATCAAGGAAGAAGCCGGGATCGATGTCGAGCTCGACGACCTGCACTTTGGCGGGCTGATCGCCGAGACGGCCTTCGAGAATCAGACGCACTGGCTGATGTTCTACTACCGCGTGATGGTGCCCGTGGAGGTCCTCGATGGGCATATGGACGAAGGGGAGCTGGTGTGGCATCATCCTGATGAGATCGACGGGTTGCCTCAGCCCGAGACGGATCGCAAGATCATCTGGCCGATGATTAACAAGCACGCGGCTTCCGGGCCCAACGGCACGCCCGGGTTCTTTAGTATCCATATTGATTGCCGGGGCGAGGAGATCACCTGGACGATTGATCAGGAAACGCCGACCAGCTAGTCCCCCACTCTGAATACACTTCTTGAATGCACATAAAAAAACGCCCGATCAGATGATCGGGCGTTTTGAGTTGTACAAAGGAATCGCTTAGGCCTTGGCGGCTGCGGCTTCGGCCTTCTTACGGGCATCGTCGAGGGTGCCGACATACATGAAGGACGATTCGGGGAGGTCGTCGCCTTCGCCGTCGCACAGACGCTCGAACGAATCGATGGTCTGCTCGAGGGTCGAGTTGATGCCTGGGAAGCCGGTGAAGACCTCGGCCACATAGAACGGCTGGGAAAGGAAGCGCTCGATACGGCGGGCGCGGTTGACGACCTGCTTGTCGACATCCGAGAGCTCGTCGACACCAAGAATCGCGATGATGTCCTGGAGGTCCTTGTAGCGCTGGAGAATCTTCTGGACGCGCTGGGCGACTGCGTAGTGGCGGTCGCCGATGATGGCCGGGTCGAGGATTCGGGAGGTTGATGAGAGCGGGTCGACCGCGGGGAAGATCCCCTTCTCGGCGATCGAACGCTCAAGAACCACGAACGCATCGAGGTGAGCAAACGCGGTCGCCGGGGCCGGGTCGGTCAGGTCGTCCGCGGGCACATAGATCGCCTGCACCGAGGTGATCGCGCCCTTAGCGGTCGAGGTGATTCGTTCCTGGAGCTGGCCCATCTCGGTCGAGAGGGTCGGCTGGTAGCCCACCGCCGATGGCATACGGCCAAGGAGTGCGGACACTTCTGAACCGGCCTGGGTGAAGCGGAAGATGTTGTCGACGAACATCATGGTTTCTTTACCGGATTCATCGCGGAAGTTTTCCGCCATGGTCAGCCCGGAGAGGGCCACGCGGAGGCGTGATCCCGGAGGTTCGTTCATCTGGCCGAAGACCATCGCCACCTTGTCGAGGACATGTGCGGTCTGTCCTTCGGCGTCGGTGTACTCTGCCTCGGCCATTTCGCGCCAGAGGTCGTTGCCTTCGCGTGTTCGTTCGCCCACGCCGCAGAATACGGAGTAGCCACCGAACTCACGGGCGACACGAGCGATCATCTCCTGGATGATCACGGTCTTGCCCACACCCGCACCGCCGAAGAGGCCGATCTTACCACCACGCACGAACGGGCAGAGGAGGTCGATCACCTTAATACCGGTGGGGAGGATTTCGGTCTTTGGGTTGAGCTGGGAGAAGGCCGGCGGATCGCGATGGATCGGCGAGCGACGGACGCCGTCGAGCTCTGGCTTGTTGTCGATCGCGTCGCCGAGCAGGTTGAAGACGCGTCCGAGGACTTCGTCACCGACGGGGACGGTCACCGGGCCACCCGAGTCGACCGAGGTCATCCCGCGGGTCATGCCATCGGTCGAGCCGAGGGCGACTGCGCGGACACGGCCGCCGCCGAGGTGCTGCTGGACCTCACCGACGAGCTTGGTCTGCTTGCCATCGTGTTGCCACTCGGTGGTGATCGCGTTGTAGATTTCGGGCAGTTCGCCTTCCGGGAACTGTGCGTCGAATGTCGACCCGATGACTTGTGTGATTGATCCTTTGGTCCCAGCTGCCATGTGCAGTGCTCCATTTCGATGAATTGCGATCGCTCAGTGTTGGCGATACGCGTCGGTTCATTGATGGACAAATTGCCCGTTTGTTTGGACTGATAGGGTAGGACGATGATTCGCGGTGGGCCAACAATTCTGAGGCAATTGAGCCCGATCATCTTCCGTGCCCGGGCGGGGCTGTGATGGGAAGAATCGATGCCCAGAATCGGATAGCATCCGGGCTATGAACCCGACCCGAACCATCGCGCTGATCTCTCGTTTCCCGCTGGCTTTGCTGGTGATCCTGCTGCTTGTTGGCATGGCTGGGCCTGCTCTGGGTGCTCAGGATGTGCTCACGACCCCCGAACAAACCCAATCCAGCCCGGATTCAAGCGATGTGGGCGAGTCGGAGGGCGAAGAAGCCCAGGGGAGCACTGACGCGCTCTTGCGATCGCCCCGCAAGACGATGTTCACCTTCCTGGCTGCGATCATGGAGTACAACGATGCCGATTCATCCTCGGCTAAGCGTCTGGCGATGGACAAGGCGATCCGTTGTCTGGATCTGGAAGCCAGCTTGCCGATCGAGAGCAAGCGGAACATCGCGTTTGATCTCTACACGGTCCTCGGGCGGATCGGGGAGGTCCGTGAGAGCCACCTGCCCGCGGCTGGTCCCGAGACGGACCAGCTCGCCAGCTTTGTGTACTTCCCCCAGAACAAGTGGAACATGCCGCTGCATCAGGCTTTCTCGGCTAAACACCCCGGGTACTCGATCTCGTTGTCCAAGGACACGAAGGGGAACTGGAAGTTCGATCGGGCGACGCTCGAGCAAATCCAAGATTTCGCCATCGAGAGCGAGGACGACCCGACCATCGCGGGCGACGAGCTCCAAAAGAGACTGATGGGGCGGATCCGCGATGCGGTGCCGGCTCGGCTCAAGGGCACCAAATCGCTCGGGCTCGAATACTGGCAATGGCTCGGGATCTTGGTGGTCATCTTTGTCGGGCTGATGGTCGACCTGCTCGTTCGGCTGATTCTCCGCAAGGGCTGGCATCGGTTCGAGCTCAAGCGTGGGCGCGAGGTCGAGAAGGAATCGCTCCAGCGGGCTGTGCGTCCGTTTGGGCTCTTGGCGGCTTCGGGCGTGTGGTATCTGGCCCTCGAACTCGGGCTATTGCCCATCCCAGCGATGGTGGTGCTGCTGGTGGCGGTGCGGGTGGTGTTTATGGCCTCATTGGTCTGGGCGGCCTTCCGGGTGACGGATCTGGTCGGGGACTGGCTCTCGATCCAGGCGTCGAAGACCGAGACCAAGTTCGACGATCTGCTCGTCCCCATGGTCAAACGCACGGCCAAGCTCTTCCTCGGAGCGATCGGGCTGATCTATATCGCCAGTGCGTTTAGCATCGAGATCATGCCGTTGTTGACCGGGCTGGGGATCGGGGGCCTGGCGGTCGCATTCGCGGCCAAGGACACGATCGAGAACTTCTTTGGGTCGATCGCCGTGATTATGGATCGCCCGTTCGAGATCGGGGACTGGATCTATGTCAACGAGGTCGAGGGCACGGTCGAAGACCTGGGCTTTCGCTCAACGCGGATCCGTACCTTCTATAACTCTTTGGTGACGGTGCCCAACGCGACGCTGGTGCGGGCCAAGGTGGACAACTACGGGCGGAGGCAGTATCGGCGGTTCACGACCAAGCTCAATGTCACCTACGACACGCACCCAGACAAAATCGAGGCCTTCTGCAGCGGCGTCCGCGAGATCGTCAAGCTCCACCCGTACACCCGCAAGGACTATTACCATGTCTGGCTCAACGGGTTCGGGCCCCACTCGCTCGATATCTTGGTGTACATCTTCTTCGAGTGCCCGGACTGGTCGATCGAGCTGCGCGAGAAGCACCGGTTCATGCTCGATGTCGTCCGCCTGGCGGATCGGCTGGGCGTGGAGTTCGCCTTCCCGACGCAGAAGATCCATATGGTGAAGGACGATCCGGACGCGATGCACTCGCCGATGGATGTGCCCGAAACGAACTCGGAGCGGCGCTGGGTGCTCGAGGGTCGTAAAGCCGCCCGCGAGCTGACGGCCGATCAGCCCTGGAAGCACGAGCAGCCGGGGGCGGTGCTGTTTGCGGAAGAGTTTGATTCCGAGCACGAGGCTCGGGGGGATAGTGCTGGTTAACTTGATCGCTGATCGCCGATGGGCAATCTATGAGAAGTATTTTCTGGTTGATTGTGTTCGCCGCGTCCGTTTTCGCTGCCTGTGCCCACGCTCAGCAGGCTACTCACCGATCGCTCGAAGAGTTGATCGCTGAGCTCGGCGATGACGATGTGAAGAACAACGCAACCGGCGCGATTGACGCGATCATGGCGTACCCGACTTCGCCCGTTGAGCGACTCTTTGTAGCCCTCGATGATCCTGACTGGCAAACGCGCCAGATCGCGTGCAACCTGATCTGGAATATCCGAACGGCGCATGAGCCGATCGAATCGAAGAACGACATGTTCAGGACTTCTGCTTGGCGGTGGCAGATCAAAACAACTGATCCGCAGTGGCGAAGCACCGACATACCAGCAGTGACCGATCGACTTGTTGCGGTGACGATCGAGGGGTTCCGCGATGATGACACGCCGTACGAACGATCGAAAAATCGGGCCTTGATGTACACCAATGCGGTGCACGGGATGTTCCGGATAATCCCGATCGCGCATCAGTGGCGTGATGAGCTTGAACGCGCGATGGAGTCGGACGATGCCCAGCAGCGGCTTGTGGCCGCGATTGTGTTGGCCCAAGCCGGTGTGGAACAATCCATCGAGCGTGTCTGTCAGATTCTGCTCCCCCATCTGCGGGATAACGATATCGAAGAGGATGCGAAGTTCTGTGTCTGGGCCTTGACTGGGTATGGCAAAGAGTTGATCCCCGTCCTCAAGCGAGCCCTGCCCGATGCCGATTCGCAGCAGCATGATCTATTGACGCTGCTGATGCTGGATTTGGTCGATCCGCCGAAGACCAAGGCCGAGCGGATCGAACGCTCTCGCTACAACTCGATCACGAACATTGTGCATGATCCAGTGGCTGAACCGCCATTCGGATCTACATGGTCGTGGTGCAGCATGCTCAGCGATTAATGTGATCTTTCACGCCCCCCCGTCGCGGGCGAGGGTGGCGGTGATGTTTTTGATGATGGTGTCGGTGTCGACCTGCTCGGCGGAAGCCTCGAAGTTGAGGATGACTCGATGGCGCAGGGCGGGCAGGGCGATGTGTTGGATGTCTTCGATCGAGACGCTGGCGCGCCCGTCGAGGAGGGCGAGGCATTTGCCGGCGAGCATCAGGGCCTGGGCCGCGCGGGGCGAGGCGCCCAGGCTGACGAACTGGTTGACCATCGGGGTGGCGAAGGTGCCCTCCGACAAGCTGCCCTTGGGGTGCGTCGCCAATACACAGCGGATGGCGTAGTCCTGGACATGGGGGGCGACGGGGACCTGGCGGACGAGGTGTTGGTGGGCGATGAGGCTTTTCGCATTGAGCACGGGGGTGATCTGGGCCTGGGCTGCGCCGGTGGTGCGGGCGACGATCTCGTTGAGGTCGGCCCGTGAGCCGTAGCCGACCTGGAGCTTGAAGAAGAAGCGGTCGAGCTGGGCTTCGGGGAGCGGGTAGGTGCCCTCTTGCTCGACCGGGTTCTGCGTGGCGAGGACGAAGAAGGGGGATGGGAGCGCGTGGGTGGTGTTGCCGACGGTGACGCTGCGCTCTTGCATGGCTTCGAGCAGGGAGGACTGGGTCTTGGGGGTGGCGCGGTTGATCTCGTCGGCCAGCAATATCTGAGAAAACACCGGGCCGGGCGAGAAGCGGAAGCCTCGGCGGAGATTCCCGCGTTCGTCCTCGGTTTCGTCGATGACGGTGGTGCCGGTGATGTCGGCGGGCATGAGGTCCGGGGTAAACTGGACGCGACCGAACTCCAGATCCACGGCCTGAGCAATACTCCGCACCAGCAGGGTTTTGCCGATCCCGGGGACGCCTTCGAGCAGGGCGTGGCCGCCGACGAAGAGGCAGATGAGGGTTTGCTCGATGGCGTCGTGCTGCCCGACGACGACGCGGGCGACCTGCTCGCGGACGGCGTTGAAATCTTCGCGGAACCGCTGAGCGGCTTGGGCCACTTGGTCGGCGGTCATTGGCTTAGAATTGGGCTGGGGATCGGTCTGGTTATCCATAGGGGAATGATAGTGGAATGGGTATGAAAAAACCGACCCGGTGTTCGGATCGGTTCTTTCGATTGGTGTTTTCCATCGGTGATTCGATGAAAGGCCGCAGTGGGATTCGAACCCACGATTGGCTTTCGCACAACGGATTTGCAATCCGTCCCCTTAGACCACTCGGGCACACGGCCGTGCCTTGTCGCGTCCCGCTGGCCGAAGATGGGCCGGGGATGCACCGACAAGCATAGACCCCAGACGGTCGAGATTCGATCGTGTCGATGGAGCAATTGGAGCCGGCGAGTGTGGCGGATCGTCCAAATCGGCCGGCCCGGGGGATTGTCCCCCGGTTTGCACTATACTTGTGCCCATGAATGCCCAGAATGCCCAGCCCCCGCACGCCGTCTCGGTGGTGCTCAACTCAATCAGCCACGACGCCCGCGTGCTCAAAGAGGCCCATGCTCTTGCTGGGGCGGGGTATCGCGTGACGATCGTTGGGATTATGGACAACAACTGCTCCGAAGCGCTGACCGTGTATCCCAGCGGGACACGGGCCGAGCGGGTGGAGTGCCGGGATAAAGTTGCCCAGTCGATCGCGCACTATCGCAAACTCCGCAAGCGGACCCGGCGGCCCGTGATCATCGGGGGCTGCGTGGTGCTGTTTCTGATCTTGCCCGAGTTGATCGGTCTGGTGACACGGTTTGTCAATGCGAGCACGCTCAACGAGCGGATCGCGCTGATGGTGCTGGGGGTGATCGTCGGCTTTGGGATTGACGGATGGCTGCGTCGGCGAAAACCCGCGGCCAAGGGCGGTGCTGGCAAGGGCGGGCAGGTTTCGCTGCTCGAACGGATGTCTCGCGCGACGCGCAACAGTATGCGTCGGCGGGTGTACTGCAACGCGTTGACTGCAAAGGTACTGGAACTCAAGCCCGATGTCCTGCACATGCACGATGTGACGACGCTGCCGATCGGGCTGCTGTACAGAAAACAGGGTGGGAAGGCCAAGCTGATCTTCGACAGCCATGAGCTGTTCGAAGACATCCCGCACGCGTCGAAGCTCCACCGTCGGCGGGCGCGTCGGCTCCAGGAGCGGATCGCGCCCATGCTCTCGGGCTTCATAACGATCAACGAGAGCATCGCCGACAAGCTTGTTGGGCGGTACCCCAAGATGCCCAAGCCTGTGCTGATTATGAACGCGGCCAGGTGCCCCGACGCACCGGCTGTGGACGACGGGCGTTTGCGAGCGGCCGCGGGCGTGGACGCGGGGCAGAAGATCTTGCTGTATCAGGGCGGGTTCGCGGTGCATCGCGGGCTCGATAAGCTCGTCGAATCGGCACGGCTGCTGCCCGAAGACTGGACGCTGGTGATGATGGGCTGGGGGCGGTATGAAGAGGGGCTCAAGCGGAAAGCAGATCAGATTGATCCCGACCGCGAGCGTGTGCGGTTCATTGGGCGGGCGCCGCAGGAAGAACTCGTGCACTGGACGGCCGGGGCTGATCTGGGCGTGATCCCGTATGTCAACATCGGGCTCAATCACTGGTTCTGCACGCCCAACAAGCTCTGGGAATATCCGGCGGCTGGGGTGCCGATCTTGGCGAGCCCGTTCCCGGAGTTGCGAAGAATTGTCGAGGGACAGCAGGTCGGCGTGCTGCTCGATGATCCGGTGACGCCCGACGGGATCGCCCGTGCGGTGGGCTCGATCAGCGATCAGCAGCTTGCCCAGCTCAAAGAGAACTGCCGAGCGTTTATCGAGCGGGATCACTGGGGCGTGTACGCCGATCGTTTGCTCGGGTTGTATGAGCAGGTCGTCAAGTAGGATCAGGTGTCGGCCCAATGGGCTACACTCCATACGCATGAGCAACGATCGCCAGCCGCCAACTCAGCCAAATCCCAACTGGGAAGATGTGCAGAACGCGTGCGCGATGATTCCGGGCGCTGAAGGCATCGAACGAAGGCGCGTTGCATACGCCCCCTACTTCTTAAGGATGGGCAAGGGCGTGGAGATCGATGTGGGGTGCCACTTCAGCCATCCCGAGCGGATCGTGCTCGATGACGATGCGCGCATCAACCGCGACGCGATTATCTACGGCAGCGGCGGCGTGTGGATCGGTCGGCATGCGCGGATCGGGCCGAGAGTTTTTATTCATAGTGCGAATCATGAGATCGAGCCGAGCCCGGACGCTTTCTTTGAGCGTGGGTACCGCTTTGACTCGGTGCGGATCGATGACAACTGCCTGCTGTCGGCCAATGTTTCGATCTTGCCCGGTGCGCAGCTCGCGGCCGGGTGCTTTGTGGCGTGCGGGGCGGTGGTGACGAAGGGCGCGTACCCAGATGGTTCGCGGATCATGGGCGTACCGGCCAAGGGGAAATCCCTCAAGGCCGAGACCATCGAGCTCAATGCGTCGCCTTCGATCGCGTTGGTGACGCCGGCGAGTGGGCCCTTTGGAGCTATGGCGGAGTTGCTGGTTGGGTCGCTCGGATTGCCTCAGCTTGGGGTGCTGCGGGTGGGGCAGGTTATGCCCAGTTCGGTGCACACGGTGCTGCTGATCGGGGCGGATGGATGGACGCCGGAGCTGCCTGAGCATTGTCGGGTGTGGCGCATCGAAAGCGGAGACACCGCGATTGACGGTGCGATTACAGGCGTGATCCAATGCCCGAGTTCTCGGCTTCGCAAGCTCGTACCAACAACAGACGAGCGGCTCCGTCCGATCGAGAATGTGTGCTCGGCCACCGTGTACTACGCGAGCAAACGCCTGCGCAAACGATACGGGAACATGACGGATGCAGAGCAGCTTGAGCTACACCTCGCAATCGCCATGCTCGGGAATCAAGATTCAGTTCAGGCACAGAGCGTGCGATCGAAGTTCATTGAGCTGCTCCCCGAAGCATCGGTTGACTGGCCAGAGCTGGAGCAACTCATCATCGAGCTGATGCACGCTTCGGACACCGTACGCGATGCGGCCAAGAGCGAAGAGCTCCATCCGTTTAGTGATCGCACGGTGCTTGCGTGCTCCGAGCTGATGATTGTCAAAGCGATTCAATCTCCTGAACCGAACGCTGATCGGATTGAAACGCTTGATCGGCTCATCGGATTAGCGACCAAGGCATCGCAGCTGGTGCACTTCGGGCTCGCGGCGTCGGTCCTTGGGCTCGATGAACAGCTCGCGCGGTGCGTTGAGCGGTTGCTTCGCGAGCCGATGCTTGATGAGCGTGCGATGCTGGTGCGGAGTGCTGCGGATTCGACGGGGTATTGCTACTCGCCCGCGTTGGCCGCGTTGCTGCTGATCGCGGGATCAAAGAGTGAGGCAGAGCTCGCGCTGCGATTTGAGGAGACGCGAGAAGAGCAGCTGGCGTGGCTTGTGCTCGCGGGGTCTGATTCGGAGTGGTCGATCGCTGATGAAACACAGAGCGGGCGACTCGTGGATGATGATCGCCGGGCGGTGGCTCGGTCGCTGCTTGAGCAATGGATATTGAGTGTCCGCGTGCCGACGATGGACGGGCATCAGTATGAGATCAGCGACGATGACTACCGCCCTGTCGCTCGTGATCTTGAGCGGGTCTGGACGAAGCTGTTCCGGCAGATGCTCCACGAGGCTGGCGAGCCGATGGTCAGGGTGCGTCCGTGGCCGAGCGGGTATCGGGCCGCGATGAGTGTCCGCTACGACATCGATCGCAACACGCACGCCGAGCAGGTGCAGGGGATTATTGAAACGCACAGCCGACTGCTCAACAGCGCGTGCGGGTCGTGGTACCGGATCGATGGGACGCCGTTCGGCGATCGGCTCAGCGAGTTGCTTCCGCGGTTCTTGCAGGAAGTCGGGGTGCATGCCCTGCGCTGCGATGAGCCTATGGCGGGCCAAGGTGTGACGCACCACTCGGCCCCCAACAGCCAGTACTGGCGTGGGCAGCGCACGATCGAGGGTATTGAACAATCGAAGGCCGCCTACGGCGAGATGTTGGCAGCCCAACTCTCAATCCCTCGGAAAGCATGGCTCGGGGATCTGGAGCGTGGGCGGGCGACGCGGGTCATGCTCACGCCGTTGCATTTTCCGATCGAGGGCTCGACGAGCGAGCAGGATTTGACCTACTTTGATCAGCGGGTCGATGCCTTCCGCGAACTGCTGGCCGATGGCGGGCACGCGATTGTCGGGTGTCATCCGGATCTGAATCCTGGGTTGCTCGAAGAACTGCTCGAGCGTGAGGATTTCGAGGGTGTGTGGTGTGTGCCGATCGGGCGGGCGGTGGAGCGGTGTGCCCGGTTGGGCAGCGTGCGCGTGGTGCGGGGTGAAGCTGGTACGCATTCGATTGTGTCGGACTACTCGATCGCGGATGTGCTGATTGAGATCGACTCGCCGGGCGGTAAAACGCACACACAATGTGTACAGCTCAATGAGCATATGCCTCGCGTGCTTGAACTTTGAGAATCAGCCGTTGATGAGCTTGGCGATGATCGCTTCGGCGGCTTGGCCATCGCCGTAGAGGGTGCCGGCGGGGATAGACATGCCCAGCATGTCGCGTCCTTGTGCTGCGATCGCGTCAGGATCGGCACCGACGAGGCGGTTGACGCCCGCGTCGAGCAGCTCGGTCCATTCGGTCTCGTCGCGGAGTGTCAGGCAGGGGACCTGGTTGAAGTAGGCTTCTTTTTGGACGCCGCCCGAGTCCGTCGCGATGAGCGCGGCGTTGGCTTCGAGGATCACCATATCCATGTACCCGACGGGGTCGATGAGCGTGAGTGTGGACTTGGCCTGCTCCATCAGTCCGAAGTCGTTGAGCTTGTTGCGGGTGCGTGGGTGCAAGGGGAGGACGACGGGGAGTTCTTGGGCGAGCTGGGCTAGGCCGTCGACGATGCCGGCCAAACGGCCCGGATCATCGGTGTTTTCGGCCCGGTGAGCCGTCGCCAGTATGAAGCTCTTGGGGGAGAGCTTGAGTTCATCAACGATGGTCTTGCGCTGGGATGCCAGGTCGCGGTAGAAGATCATCGCGTCTTGCATGACATCGCCGACGCGGGCAATAGTGCTTTGGGAGATGCCCTCGCCCACCAGATTACTCACGGCTTGGTCCGTGGGCGCAAAGCACAGCGTCGCCGCGTGGTCCGTGAGGATGCGGTTGATCTCTTCGGGCATCTTGCGGTTGTAGGAGCGCAGCCCGGACTCGACATGGGCGACGGGGATGTGGAGCTTGGCAGCCGCCAGTGCGCCGGCGAGTGTCGAGTTGGTATCGCCGTAGACCAAGACCCAGTCCGGGGGGCTGTCCATGTACACTTTTTCGATGGCTTCGAGCATACGACCGGTCATCTGCCCGTGGGTGCCGCCGCCGAGTTCGAGGTGGTGGTCTGGGCGGGGGATGTCCATCTCGCGGAAGAACACATCGGACATGTTGTCGTCGAAGTGCTGGCCGGTGTGGATGATGGTCTCTTGGATCGGGTCGCTCGGGTATTCGGTGTTGTGTCGTTTGATCGCGCGGCTGACCACCGCGGCTTTGACAAACTGCGGGCGGGCTCCGACGATGGTCGTGATCTTCACTGGGCTGTCCCCCTGGCGTGCGCGGTGCTCAATACGAACCAAGCATGATACCCGCTGCAAACCCGATCATCCGCCCCGCTACTCGATGGGGATCATCCTGTTTTGAGCCCGTTTAGCCGGTAAGAATTTCGGAATGGGACCCACGGATCAGAGCGGGTTGTGCTACAGTTTGAGGCATGCCACAGGACCAATCCAGCACGAATCCAAGCACATCCGGGCCGCTCACGGCGGTCTATGCGCACAACTCGAACAGCGATCCCAAGATCGTGCACAAGGCGATCGCACCGATCGTGGGCAAAGGCTTTGATACCGCCCGCTGCCGCTATCTGTCGTCCTGGGGGCAGCTGCTGACGCCGACTGCAGAGTATCGCCCGTGCGGGCATTATCTCTCGCCTTTGGATCCATCGTTCAAGCGGGCGATTATTTTGCGGAGTGCGATCCCGCTGCCCGCGTCCGATGCGCTCGGCGCGGTGCTGGGCGCGATGCTCGATCAGATGGGTGAAGGGTCCGAGGTCTGGATCGAATCGCCCAAGGCCTCCAACCCGGCGAACACCTGGGTCACCAGCGAGCAGCTCGCGTCATGGTTCCCCTCGTGTCAGGTTGACGACCAGCCGAACAAAGCCAAGCACTGGCTGCGGGTGAGCTGGAGCCTACAGCTCCAGAGCGATCTTGATGCGCTCGGGAGCATCTATCCCAAGCTCGCGGGTCGGCTCGATGAGTTCGCCCAGATGCTCGAAGACTCCGAGCACCCCTGCGAGGATCCAAAGAAATCGTTCACCAACTCGATCATCGGCTCGTTTGTGTATTCGATGCACTGGGCCCTGCACACGCACGGGGCGATCAAGAAGATCACCAAGGCGATGGGTCAGTCCGGGCCGATGAAAATCCTTGATATCGGCGGCAGCTACGGGTTCCTCACCTGCGAGCTCGCTGCGTGCGGGCATCAGACCACAAACCTTGAGATGATCGAATACCGGATCGACCAGGTGCTCCCGTGGATGGTCGAGGCTACGGGTGTGCGGGGGCGCGTCGATGGGGTTGCCAAGCGGATGGAAGAGCTCGAAGGGATCGAAGAGAGCCTGGACATGATCTGCTTCATGGGCAGCCTGCTGTGCATCGATCGCGAGGATGTGTCGGGCGTGCTTGCCCGGGCATCCAAGCTGCTCAAGCCCGGGGGCTTGATCGTGCTGCGTGAAAACATGCTCCTGCCCGAAAACGCGGCCAATGTGGCGAGCGTGGCCAATACCGCGAGCCACGAGGAACGATTTATCGCCGACGAGCTCCACCGCCATCTGCAGACGATCAACCCCGATGTGTTCTACATGGACCACCTTGGGCACCAGCGAACAGCCGAAGAAGCGACCAAGCTGTGGACGCTCTTCGCGGCGGTGCAGAAGCAGCCCGAACACACACAGAGCCAGCCGACCATCACGGTCCCCACCACCAACCGAGAGATGTCATCATGATCGGGCTTTATTTTTCCGCCGTCTCGCAGACGCAAGAGCAGATCAGCGGTGCGCTTGATGTGTACCAATCGCTCATGGGCAAGGGCTCGGCCGGCGCGTCGAGCGAGTACTTCATCGCCTCCCCGGCTTCACACGATCCGACACCGCCGACGGAATCCGGCCAATCGATCTCGTGTTTGAGCCCGCTGGAGCATGAGTCGATCTCGGGCGCGGTGTTTGTGCCCCCGATCCGCAGCTTCCGTGATAACTACAGCCTGGCGATGATCGCCTTGGTTTACAACGCGGTCGAAGAAGGCGGGCTGGTGTTGTTTCCGTTCGTGAACGCCAAAGCCGCCAAGGCGACCGGGTATTGGAGTCTGGAATGGCTGCGGGAAGTCCTCGGGCGCGAGTACAAGGTGCTTGAAAAATCAAAGTTTGTTGCGTTCCGCCGCGACGATCCGCTGATCGCGCCCGAGTCGGTGTTCGCGGCAGTGACGCACGATATCGAGGGGCTCGCCAACGCGTTCATGCAGGAGCGTGACCTGGCCAAGGACCCGGAATATCTGAGCACCTGCAGCTCGTTCCTTGCGGACTCGTCGGCCATCGGATCGAGCGCGATGACGAGTGCCGTGGCGATGATGCCCGATGTGCAGCAGGGGATCGAGCAGTTCCTCAAGTACGCGACCTACAGCGTGACCGGGGCGGCGTACAAAACCGAATCGATCCGGCGGTTCATCGCCCAGTACATGCCCCGCAAGCGTGCCATCAACATGGTCGATATCGGGGGCGGGATGGGCTTTGTTGATATCGAGCTGCTGCTGACCAACTCGCTCGTCAAGCACCTGACCAACTGCGAGCCGGTGATTTCGACGCTGCCGGTGACCAAGCGATTGGTGAACCGATTCGATCACATGATCAAGGGTCGGTTCCATGTGTCTGCTCAG